>Ga0209826_1001760_pt1 | contig 14789 bp, 10 predicted proteins | sample GOMGulsemesocosm_5_FD_184637 | JGI IMG/M metagenome (GOLD analysis project Ga0209826, IMG submission 184637) | Methane-oxidizing microbial communities from mesocosms in the Gulf of Mexico - GOM15C Gulf of Mexico (SPAdes) (version 2) | ecosystem: Environmental > Aquatic > Marine > Cold seeps... | reverse complement strand
GACAATAGGGACAACAATCATCGATGTACGGTTACCAGGCACGCCCCCTACACAATGTTTGTCGACAATGTTAGGCTCCCCCCAAGTCAATCGATGCCCAACGTTTGCCATCGCTTCGGTAAGCGCCAACATTTCATCTGTTGTCATAAAACCTGCTGAAGACACGAGAAAAGCTGCGATCTCTTTCTCAGAATACCTATGATTTACAATATCGTTGATAATCATCGTAATCTGCTCTCGATTGAGAGCAGCACCATGTATCTTACTTCGCAAATGCTCTAAACTTCGGGGTTGTCGAGAAGGAGCTATAGAAACCTTGGCTCCTTCGGCCAAACCTAAGCGACGAAAAGCTTGCTCAGACAAACCAAGTTCTTTCAACCCCACCATATTCTCATCGTCTACGATTAAAAGAGAGGCTTGTATTCTTTTATCTCCGGCGATAACGTCAATTTTTCTAAGAGCTAAGAATTCTTCAGGACGGCAGGCTTCGCAATGCCGAGCAAGAAAGGCAACGTTATCGGGATAAGTGTCTATTTTGACGCTCTTCAACCGCAACATGAATTTTCCCGTCTAAATTAGACTTCCACTATGTTTCAATAAGTTATCTACCGCTTTGATCTTGCTCAAAAGAAAATTGTGATCGGTGTGCGTCAAATCAAGGATCAGTTCGTATGTCCACTGTAAACTCAAACTCACATTAGAAACAATAAGGAAAACGCGTGAGCCCTCTCCTAATTCTATTGATTTGCCTCGTTTTGGCTCGCGGTTTTGGAAGTGCCGCCCAAGCCATAAAGTTACCGCCATCCGTTGGTGAAATTGGTGCTGGTATTTTACTGGTTTGGCTCGCAGCGACCTATGGTGATAGTCAGCCGTTCCTACACGAGATCATTGCCAATGACTTGATACACATTGGAGCAAGCATCGCGGTTTTTTTCATTGTTCTGAATGCTGGCATCGAAATGCAACCGAGAAAGCTGATGGAATCTTCTGGCAAAGCTTTGGTCGTCGCCTGCGGCGGTGTTGTTGTCCCGCTGATCGGCGGCATTATTCTCAGTTGGTATATGCTTGAGGGATCTAGTCAAAGAGATATTCAGGCTCTACTAACAGGGGTCGTCTTGTCGATTACCGCCCTCCCTGTCGTTATCAAAATCTTAGCCGAATTAAAAATACTGCAAACCGCAGCAGGGGAAGTCATAGTCGCTGCGGCGCTGTTTGACGACATTATCACCCTTTTTCTACTCGCGCTGTTGCTCGCGATTGTCGAAACTGGAGAGCTGCCTGCCCTAAGTGAGTTTCTTTATCTGTTTGGTAAAATTGTGGGATTCTTTCTCTTAACAATAGTCATCGGCGTGCACATATACCCCCGGGTTCGCCATGGACTGAAAACTCTAGAAGCCGCAGCTATGGAATTTAGTGTTTTGATAATGGCCGCTCTAGCTTATGGGTGGCTTGCTGAAACACTATCACTACACTGGATTATCGGCGTTTTCATGGCCGGACTATTCTTTGAAAAATCGCAAGTGGGCATCCGCAGTTATGTGCAATTGAAAGCAACCGTTTCAACGGCAGTTTCAGCCGTTCTAGCTCCCATATTTTTCCTCTCTATTGGGCTATATGTTGATTTCGAGGCCCTATTTGTAGTGCCTGGCTTGCTTGTATCGCTAGCGTTGTTTGCAATTGTCAGTAAAATTGTTGGTGCCGGGGGAATGGCTCGAGTTTTGGGGTTTGATAATCGAAGCGCCTCTGTCATCGGCATAGCGATGAGTGCACGGGGCGTCGTTGAGCTTGTCATTTTAGATATCGCCTATGAAGCCGGCGTTTTTGCAGGAGAAACGGAGCAAGATCAAATTGGAACTTCGCTCCTATCCACATTAATATTGGTCAGCATCGTAACCACCGTTGTCGCCCCCTTATTTCTAAGATTGATTATTTCTCGCGGACCTGCCGAAATTAGATAAAGACTTCTGACTGAAGGACACACTCGTGATGGTAAAAACAATAAGGAACTCCAAATCTTCGGAAACAGGTTCGGAGCCCACACTTGCACGTAGTCTTTCATTACCCCTTTTAGTTTTGTACGGTCTGGGTGTAACCGTTGGTGCAGGGATCTATGTGCTTATTGGAGGAACCGCAGAAAAAGCGGGATACTACGCACCAATTTCATTTGTAGTCGCTGCAATTGTTGTCTCATTCACCGGCTTTAGTTACGCGGAGCTATCAACTCGATTTCCCGTAAGTGCCGGCGAAGCCGCCTATGTCAAAGAAGGTTTCCGTTCTCCTTCTTTTTCACTTTTAGTGGGCCTCATGGTTGTTGTGTCTGGAGTAGTCTCTTCTGCCGCAGTTACCTTGGGTTCTGCTGCATATCTTCATGCATATATACCGATATCTGAAGACCTTTTGCTTGCCATTGTTATCGTAATAGTGGGCTTGATTGCTATCTGGGGTATTCTGGAGTCCGTACGTTTCGCAGCCTTAATAACATTGATTGAAATTGGCGGACTAGGGTTAGTTGTTGGATATGCTTTCTTCGTCACTCCAGATTTACTTAACAATGCACATTTACTGATACCGCCATTTGAAGTAGTGGCTTGGTCAGGAATTTTTTCCGCTGGATTATTGGCCTTTTTCGCTTTTGTTGGGTTCGAGGATATTGCAAATATAGCGGAAGAAGTAAAACAGCCTAAAAAGACGCTCCCATGGGGTATCCTACTCACCCTTATCTTAGCGACAACCGTCTATCTCATCGTGGTTTCTGTTGTTATTCTTATGGTTCCTATGGCAGAACTCTTGAGCTCTACCACGCCTCTTTCTCTGGTGTTTGCATCTGCCCCGCCCTGGATTAAGGGTCTTTTTGGTCTAATAGCCTTTTTTGCCACCATTAACGGTGCCCTTATTCAAGTCATTATGGCTTCTCGTGTTTTATATGGCCTGGGCAAACAAGGATCGTTACCGAGCTTTATCACCTATATTTCCCCCCGGACCCGGACACCAATAACTGCGAGTCTGATCATCATCGGCCTTATTGTCATTCTGGCCTATACGCTACCCATTGTTGAACTCGCTGAAATGACTTCAATAGTCGTGTTATTGGTATTCACTTTGGTAAATCTAGCACTGATCAGAATAAAACTATTAGACGGCGCAGAGACCGTAGGGGAAGTCTTTTACGTACCTCTTTGGGTCCCCATACTTGGCTGCCTTACCAGTTTGGGTCTTCTTATGGCTGGCTTCTTTATTTGATTGCTCTAAACTCGACGGGTCTACCCATGAAGTCACAATCTTAAAAATTGTTTCATATCAATGTTCTTCTTCTTCACCGCGAGTAAAAAAGAAACTGCTTAATTTTCAGTAGAAAAGTATCGGCGTTACTTTGAAGATCGTCGTTCATTTAGCTTCTTTAATTGAATTCCTCGATTCGAAGAGGGCCCCTAAAGTCATTGTTTTTGGAGGATAATTTGAAACAAATTCCATATTGGGTTTGGTTTGCCATTATTGGGTTTATGTTTGCGGCAATGTTATTGTCCACTCAATTGGTGCAACAACCAAAAGAAGCTAAAATTTCATATAGTGAATTTAAGCAAACTGTGTTGAACGGTGATATAAAAGAAGTCACTCTTGACGGGGACAAAGCAAGCGCACTCTTAAGTTCACCCAAGAAGTTTGGAGCAACTACAACTGATTTTGAAAGAGTGTCAACAATCACGCCGGCTAGTGGCGACCCCGATCTTATAAAACTTCTCGAGAAAAATAATATCATCATATGGAACCGCCCTTTGGATGATGGAATTGGCTGGCTTAAAAGTATAGTGCCGTGGTTTGTTCTGTTTGGCGTTTATATTTTCTTCCTGCGACGGATGCAGGGTAATGTTATGGATCGTTTTGGCGGACGTAACTCTCAGGATTTTTTAGTTGGATCTTCGGCCCAAGAAGAGAAAACTGAACGAAAGGTGACTTTTGACGATGTGGCCGGACAAGAAGGCGCTAAACGAGAGGTTGCCGAACTTGTCGATTTCCTGAAACATCCGCAAACCTATGAGAATGTTGGTGCTGAACCTCCAAGAGGCGTTTTGCTAATGGGGGCTCCTGGAACCGGAAAAACGCTCCTCGCCAGAGCATTGGCTGGTGAAGCTGGCGTCAACTTTTTTCATATATCAGCTTCCGAATTCATTGAAATGTTCGTTGGTGTTGGCGCATCCCGCGTGCGAAAAATGTTTGAGGAGGCAAAAAAACGAGCCCCCAGCATAATTTTTATTGATGAGTTGGATGCCGTTGGCCGAGCAAGAGGAACTGGCTTTGGCGGCGGGAATGACGAACGAGAGCAAACACTCAATCAGATTTTGTCAGAAATGGATGGCTTCTCAGGTCATGAAGCCGTAATTGTGCTCGCGGCAACCAATCGCCCCGACGTTCTCGATCCAGCTTTGCTTCGCCCGGGCCGATTTGATCGACATGTAACTCTCGACTTACCCGATAAAACAGCCCGTGAACAAATTTTGAAGGTACATGTTCGCAAAGTACCGTTAGCCAAAGAAGTTAACCTTGCAACAGTGGCTGCAAGTTGCCCAGGCTTCTCAGGCGCCGATCTCAAAAACCTTGTCAATGAAGCCGCTATCGCAGCGGCAAGGAACGGTGTGGACGAAGTGACTACGGAACATTTTGACACTATGCGAGACAAGATTATCATGGGGACTGTCCGCACCCTTGCCATACAACCCGAAGAGCACAAACGGCTTGCGGTGCATGAAGCGGGCCATACTGCTGTCGCCTTTTATTCACCTAACGCTGATCCTCTCTACAAAGTGACAATAATTCCCCGTGGCCGTGCTCTTGGAGCCACTCACATGTTGCCCGGGGAAGAGCGACATACCCTTGATGAAAACTACCTGCTTGATCAGCTTGCAATAATTCTTGCGGGCAGAGTTGGGGAGCAAATTTTTATGGGAAATGTCAGTTCTGGAGCTGATGACGACATCAAACGGGCAACTCAACTGGCACGCTCAATGGTTTCCCGCTGGGGAATGTCTAAAGACATTGGGCCCATTGATCTAAGTCAGAGCGAGGAACATCCTTTTCTAGGAAGAGAAATTGCACAACCCAAAAGGTTTAGTGAAGCCATGTCAAATAAGGTTGATGAAGCTGTCTCCAAATTATTGAAAGACGCTGAACAGTCGGCTGTAAACACCATTACAGATCATAAATCCAAAATAGAGGTATTGTTCAAAATGTTGGAAAAAGAAGAAACGGTGAGCCACGACCAGATCACTGAAATTCTAAGTTAAGTAAATAGAGAACTCAGCAACACTTTATACCATCGCCTTTTGCACGCCTGCCCCTGTGGGCTAATCCTTGCAAAGTTTGAAGCTGAACGTTTGTTTTTCAGTCTTATAAAACATTGGAATAGATCATTTCTAAAATTGAAGGATCATTTGCCACCAATTCGCGCCCCTTACTTTCAGTCATTAGTGATAAGGCTGTTGAAACCATATCTGCCTTTACCGCATTATTCGCAATTACTGATACAGATTTTCTTAATTTAGCAGTTTTACCAGTTCGCGGATCGATCAGATGGTTCAGATTTGAATCTGGAGCGAACGGACTCCCATACCCACCTGATGTTGCAATAGCTGCGTTCTTTAAATCGACAGTTTTCGTGATTGAAACGCCATCCGCTGGAGAGATAATTCCGACGCGCCAATTCTGTTGCTCTGGTTTGGTGCCCAATGCGAATTGCTCACCTAAAGATACCAACACATTGTCGAAACCTGCATCTCGCAACATCTGTGTAATTCTATCCGTTACATATCCTTGTGCAATGCCATTGAGAGTAATCCCCATTCCTTTTTTCAAGAAACCCACACGATCAGATGCGAGATAAATATTTTCAGCCCCCATTAGATCGATGGTTTTATTAATCACCGCGGCTCCCGGTCCTTTGGGGTCAGCATTTGGACCTTGAAAATGGTCAGCGTACAATTTCCACATAGGCTGAACCGTCACATCAAAAGCACCACCGCTAACTTCTGTAAACGCTTTTGCTCGGGACAACAGTTGGATAAAATCTATATCCGGATTTTCCAGCGACCCATTCTTGTTCAACAGACAAATTGATGAATTTGGCCGGTACAGACTAAATAAATTCTCTAATCGGTTTATCTCTTTGTAGCATCGCTCCAACTGACGCCGAGCCCATTTTGGGTCAGGGTGATAAAGCTGGATTGAAGCCTCAGCACCAAGTGCTGCCCCTTTCCACGTCACCAATTGCGCACCGTCAGACGCCATGACAGGTGAACCCACGACGGATAAGGCACCAACCGCACTCGCTGCGACGATAAACTGGCGTCTCGTTGGATGTTTTGCAGCTTCTATTTTACTCATTGAACGGCCTCTTGTGTGTACCTGACACTAACGTCAACGTTTTGCTCGTCAAAATCGGGGAATAGGTTTTTAGTTGGAACATCTCGATAGCTCACAACCGTTCCACCAAATTCATTCATAAACTGAATAGCCTTTTCCCGATCGCCAAAGGGAACGACCTCAGTCATGCCCATGCCCCCGCGTTTTTCGCTATTGATCACATAATAGGCGTCGCTGGCTAAGATCCAGATACCGTCAGTGTCTGGTCTCTCCCAGCTTTTTGCTTTTCCCATATCATGGACATATATAGCCACAACACTTTGCCCCTCACCCGGCAATCGGGTATAGGCCAAAGCATCTCTTACGGCTGTAAACCAAAGGGGAGTATTCTTGCCTTTTTCAAAGAGCTGTGCTTTGGGGCCTTCATGTTCAGTTAGAACCATTCCGCAGTAGTTTCCAATGGCAAGTTCCGTCAACTTTTCCGGTGACGGTAAGGTCGCAACCTCCGTGTTACATCCCAAAAGAAACGCGCTGACAAATATGAGAGTTGCCATTTTTTTTGCGATCATAGCGATCTCCTTTGAAAAACGAGGCATGCTCCCGCAAGCGGGACGGCGATCCAAGCAACGAGTAGTGCAAGTAAAACTTGGGCCGGCACGCCTTGATCCCCGCGAAGCCCCGCCATTCCCGAAAGAAGCGCTGTATCCGCACTGGAGGTCAAATTGAACATCCGATATGCGTCTGCTGGATTGGCGAGCATAACCCATTTAATAAAATTATCGCTGAACATGCCGCCATCACTTGCGGATAATATACCCATCAGGGCCATATCAAACAGAACAACAAACAACAACCAAACACCGATAGCGCTGGCGGCAGCCGTCCCGCGTTCTTTCATCCAAGAGCTGAGCAGAATTCCGATGGCGAGAAAATTTGCGCCTAACAATATTGAGGACAAGAGTAGCTTCAAAAAAACATTCCATTCTTGCTCAAAGAACGGAATGTCACCCATCAAGACAATCGCCAAAACAGCGATACCAAACCCCACAATAATCACAAAGGAAAGAAGAAGCAGTTGCCCCAAAAACTTACCCAAGGTTATGGCCGTTCTAGAGACTGGATAGACCAACAACAATGTAAGTGTGCCGCGTTCGTCCTCACCAACGATACTGTCATATGAAAGCAATAGGGCAATAAGAGGAATAAAAAATATACTAAGAGATGATAGGCTGACGACCGTCACCGCAAGAGGGCTGATTTTGGTGGCACCGACCGGCACACTTCCAAGCAGTACCAACGCCAGTGCCAGACCCGTCATGACGAGCGTCATGAGCACAATCCAACGATTGCGATAACCGTCGCGAAATTCTTTCACTGCCAATGTTAATATATCAGTCATCGCTATTCCTCCCGACAACTGAACTTGAGTAAGAATTATAGACACTCTCAAGGGTCGGTTCACTGATTTCAACATCACTGATTTCAAGTCCAAGCGCCATAATTTGACTCAAAACGACCGCTTTCATATCCAGCGGACTTGATATAACCAGTTTTCCGTCTGCTGGTTTTTCAAGTTGATATTTTCCTGCCAAAGATCTTTCAATTTGTTCGCAAACTTTCAATTCAGCAGACAATTTAATTTTTGCGTGCATTCCGAGGGTTTTACGAAGAAAAGCTATAGAGCCCGAAGCGACCACCTTTCCGTCTTTCAAAATCACAACGCGGTCAATACGCTCATCTAATTCTGTTAGAGCATGTGATGAGATGAGGACTGTTGCCCCGCGTGTTTTCTCTTCATCAATTATTTTATATACATTTTGACGGGCCATAGGATCTAACCCAGACGTGGGTTCGTCCAGTACCAGCAATTTAGGCTGCCCCATCAGCGCCTGCGCCATTCCAAGTTTTTGGCGCATGCCTTTCGAGTATGTACCAACCTTGCGGTCAGCGGCATTATCAAGCCCTACTCGTGCAAACAATTCTGGAAAATTTACATCCCTTAATTTTTTCAACTTTGCATAAAAGATCAAAGTTTCGAGACCCGTCATATTTTTTTGGAAAAGGACCTGCTCGGGTAAAAATCCGATACCCCGTCGTACATCAGCAAAATCCCGTTCGAACGGATCACAATTTAAGATTGATAATTCACCGAAACTTGGTTTTACGAGCCCAAGCATCATTTTAATCAAAGTGCTTTTACCAGCACCATTGTGACCAACTAGTGCAATGCATTCCCTACTCGCAAGAGAAAGGTCTACTTTGTCGACAGCGATTACGGATCTATATTTTTTACCAACACCAACAAGATTAATGGCGAGTGAATTTGTCATTTTCATTGCGCATGTCCTACGGCCGTTATGGTCGGGTTTTCCATGAGGGGCGCGCTGTCAACCACACCACCAGGGTGTACTGCTGGAAATGCAGATTGCGCATATCTAAGAATTTGAACTGCGGGGCTATTGATGAGTAATTTTGCGGATGGGAACTGCCACATGACGCGGTCGGTTAAATCGTTAGGGCGATAAACGCTATCTGCAAATCCATCACTATTCAAATCAAAGGCACTATGATCGGACCAGTAATTTCCCCCATCAATAGTTGACCATTCTAGCCACCGCGTTCCCACGTATTTAACTTGAGTTCGATTATTGATGAATGCGTTTCTAGTCATCACATTACGTTCGCTACCAGCCGTAAAGTGAATACCTATGTTGCAGTCGGAAAAACTATTGCCTTCAAAGTGATTTCTATTAGAATTATAGATAAAGACGCACTTATCAGTGCCCCCTTTGACCACATTCCCCGTTACCGTTACTTTGTTGGTATAATTAAACAATATGCCGCGATTTTTATCACCTTCAGAGACATTGCCATCCACGACAAGATGCGTAGATGACATCAGGGCATACCCCATGTGATTGTTACGGGAGTAATTGCCAATGACCTTGCTTTTATCCGTATACATGTAGTGAATAGCAAATCGCAGGTTTTCCATACGATTGTTTTTAAAAACATTTTCTTTACTGGTTGTTACGAAAATACCATCGCGACCTAAACTGATGTTATTTTCTTCAATAATGGTTCCCGGTGCATTCCATACCTGAACACCGTTTCCTCTCTCATTCATACGCAAATCGGAGCGGCCTACGATTTTGTTCCTTTTGACGAGGCTGTTCTTTGCGCCTGATACGTATATTCCGATCAAATTATTATGAAGCTCGTTCCCCTCCACAACTGCGCCTTCCGCCGTACGGTTCAGAAAAATCCCGCTATCTTGTGTTTCCAGTAAAATTCCAGATCCGGTAATGCGTAATCCTTTTATTGTCACATTCGGCGCCGTTACGTTAATTACTGTCCCTTCACTATTACCTGCAACATTTGGCAGATTTTTACCAAGCAACGATATTGATTTTGAAATGGAAAGTGGGCCGGAATACGTATTTCCAGTTAGGATAAGGACATCCCCATGTGACGCCCCATCTATTGCTTGCTGTAGATTTGTTTTAACAACAATTTCACGCGCCTGAACGTACCCGCCCAAGAAGGCCGCAGCAGCAAGAAATGCTGCGACCAATACAAGCTGCCAAATATATTTATTCCGGCCCATCATCACTTACTTAGGCTCCACAAGCATACGCCCGCGCATTTCCATGTGCAGCGCGTGACAGAACCACTGACAATAGAACCAATGGACGCCTGGAGAATCTGCTGTGAACGTTACAGATGCAGATTGCTGGGGTCCAATTTCCATTGCAACACCGTAGTTAGAAAGCGTAAATCCGTGTGTCAAATCATCAACATCATCAATGTTGGTGACAATGACTGTCACTTCATCACCTTGCTTAACGGTAAACTTCTCTAGTGAGAAATTTGGCGCCTGTGAATACATATAAACACGAACTTTATTGCCATCACGAATGACTGTATCCGCGTCTTCCATGTCTTCGATACCATCAGCTTTTGCTTGCTCCAGCAAGGCTGCGAATGTTGGCTCACTGCGCTCATACACCTGACTTGGATTGACCACAGACCGATGGACAATAATACAATCATGAGGTTCGGCAAACGTTGGGCCATCATGGACGATCTTCATTTTATCGCCAGAAATATCAATCAACTGTTCACTTTCAGGCTTCAATGGACCCACATTGATATAGCGATCTTTTGAAAATTTATTCAAAGAAATCAACCATTTACCATCGGCCTCACGCGTCTCGCCCATGGATGTGTGATTATGGCCAGGTTGATACTGAACATCGATTTTGTCCACAATTGGATCAACTTTTGCACCAGCATAGGCAAGAACCGCTTTTTCAATATCCCACTTACAAACCTGACTGTCTAAGAACAGTGTTGTGTAAGCATTTCCCCGACCGTCGAACGCTGTATGAAGGGGACCAAGGCCCAATTCAGGTTCTGCAACGATTGCATCACGTGGTTTGATTTTATCTGCAAACACATCAGGCACTTTCGCCATTTCAATCACAGAAACAGTCGGTGACAGTTTGCCGTTGACCATCATGTATTTACCATCAGGGGACGCATTTACACCATGTGGGCTATTAGAAATTGGAATATAACGTGTATATCTTGATCCTTTACGACCATCAAGAACAGGGACGTCGCCTTCATATTTCTTAAAGTCACCCGCAGCGACACCAGCTTCAATGGCAGCAATATCAAAAACGACAGCCCAATCTTGTTCGTTTTCTGTCATTTCTGCCAAAGTCACACCTTCTTCGGAGTTATAGCAACTGGCAACAGCATATTTTCCTTGATAGTCGGCATCGACATTATCAAGATTGCCGTCAACAATAACCTGCCAAGCAACTTCCATTTTCTCTCCATCAATAGCAGAGAAAACAGCATGATATTGTGATGGATCATCAAGGACCGTACCATCATTTGGTAGCGGTACACGATGTTCGCCATTAGCAAACACATATTTTGTTTTAGGGAACTTCTGGGGCCGCAAACCGTGAATATCCGCCGCATTTGGCACAGAAATAATTTTATCAACCTTCATGATATCGCAGCGAATACGGGCAACACGTGTGTTTGCCTTGTCATTCACCCAGATATAACGACCGTCATACTTGCCATCTGTGAAGGACATATGGGGATGATGGGTATCACCGTTGCTTGGAAAACCGCCTTTGTCTTTCCAGAACTCTGTTTCTCTTGGAAGCATATTTTCCGTAATAATTTTGCGGCTTTCGTTGGTTTGCCCCCAACCTGTTGCACTGCACCGGTTGAAAACCGGAATACGCATCAGTTCACGCATGGATGGTAAGCCTAGAATACGCACTTCGCCGGATTGTCCGCCGCTCCAAAACCCGTAATATTCATCTAAATCACCCGGCGCGACTTCGCTTGAATTTGAAGCTGCCTTTGCAGATGAAATGGGAAGCATACTAGCACCACCGACCACACCGAGGCCTGCAACTACCGCAGATCCACCTAGCAGTGACCGACGAGATACATCAGCCATTTTTTCTGTATCATCTTTCATTTTGCGTCTCCTTCTTAAAAATTGGAACTTTTAAAATTCTTTGATTATTCGATTTCGCGATCTCTGTTCAACCGGCGTGGTTTTTTGTAGAGATCGTTGTTTTCAATGGAAGTTCTGCGCGGTTGATCAGGGTTCTTTTTTCTCGTTTTAGCGAGAGAATGAATAACAACCGGGCAGGTATCTTTATCGTAATAAAGCTGTTGGCAATGCAGGCAATCAAGGCATTCATTAGGATTGATGTTTCCTTGAGGGTCGATAGCCTGAACCATGCATTCCTGAGCGCATTTGTGGCAGGGATCACCGCAGTTATTGTATCGTTTCAGCCAGTTAAACATGCTTATTTTTCCGGGGATCGCCAGAGCTGCACCCAACGGACAAAGATAACGACAGTAAAAACGCTCAATAAACAGACCTGCAGCCAGCAAAGAGAAAACGAACATCAGATACGGCCAACCACGAGCAAATCGAAGTACGATAGAGGTGCGGAAAGGCTCAATCTCAGAAAGTGTTTCCGCCAGATGCAGGCTGTAAACAGACAAACCAAGCAACGCCATAAAGACAATATATTTGAGAGGCCATAAACGCTCATGCAGCCACCAAGGCACTGTTATCTGCTTAACCCCAGCAAAGCGCGCAAGCTTGTTGGTCAATTCCTGTAGTGCGCCGAATGGACATAACCAGCCACAGAAAGCTCCCCGCCCCCAGAAAATCAAGGAAACGGCGACAGAGCACCACAAAATGAAGATCAACGGCTCCATCAAGAAGAACTGCCATTGGAAATCAGTGAGCAGTGCATTTGCAAATACCAGAACATTGACGACGGAGAGCTGCGCTTGCGCATAGAAGCCAATAAAGACCAACGTAAACACAAGGAAACCAATGCGGATACGATCAGTGAGCACGCGATGCCGGACAAGTTGGTTTTGTGCAAAAAATATGACGGTTAAGAAGGCAATTGCTGAAAGAAGAATGACAATTTCAGTTGTTTTTTGTTTCCACAACCTCTGCCATAGAGCATTTGCCGCATCAATATCTTCTTGCGCCGTGGATGCAGCTTCCATTACAGGCAGTACTGGCGCTTCCACATGGACAAATTTTACAGGTAATTGATAATCAAGTTCGAACGCCACAAACACTTTTTCCAACGCCCCAATTGCGCGCTGCACTAAAAGCTGCATTTTCCAAGGCTCTGCCGGCTCAAAAATCGCTCCTTTTGGCGTATAGAATAGGGCAACCTCGCTAAAATCAGGCGCGCCTTCTGCCGCGACGTCTCCAAGGTTTTTGTATCCTTTATCAACGAAGCGAAACCCCTCGCCATCTTGAACAATCTGAATTCGACCAAATATGCCGCCTCGGACATATCCAGATCCACGGAAAGAATATCGACCGCTGCCCATGACAAGGAAAGCTTCCTGCCCGGGTTTCAGTTTTTTCAGCAAGTTATTGTATTCTCTCTCGCCGAGCAGGCTGCGAGCGATGGTGGGGATGGAAAGGGAAGCTGCAAATAAATCAATAAATTTTTCGCCGACTTCACCCTGTTCAGGTCGCGCGATAGCTTTGGAATTTCCCTGTTTTTCAAAGGCTTCGTTCACCTGATCTAAACTAAGCCGTAACCGCCGGACAGAGCCATCGCCGACCAGGGTCAACCAATCATGAACTTCCATTTTTCCGGGAACTAGCGTCCGTGTTGCCTTCGGTAAATTGCTGTCATTACTTAGCCCTGCGAGCCCCAAAGCCTTCGCTGCACGGACCGCCGCGCGCTTAATGCTATCGTCAATGACCATAACTGTTACCGTGGCCCCAGATACGATATCAACGGGAGGTGGCTCCCCCCCTTTTTCTTTCGCCATTTTCAGGATATCAACATTGTTGTACCCCTCAATGAAGTCGACTATTTTTTGTTCTGGAATACCTGAGAGCACAATGGGTTCCGCATGCTCAATTAGTCGAACACCTTTAATAAGGCCGTCGACATTAATCGCAATTAGAACAACAATCGGTTTACCTGAATATCCAATCGCTCCAACAAAATCAGTATTTAAAAAGACATACCCTCGGATCTCTTCACCAGAGAAAGCAGGAATAACCGGCACATTTTTCAAAGGATTCCCATATCGGGTTGCATCTTCGAAAAAATCAGTAATCTGAGTAGATGAAAGATAACGGGTCAATTTTTCCACCGGGGCCGCATAGGCAGCGCTAGAAACCCAAAGAATGCACAACGCGCCGATGAGAAGCATTTTTCTTGCGAAAGAACCTGCAAAATTTGATAAACTTATATGCTGCATTTCAGTGCCGTACCTTGAGGTAACCGCAAAGATAGTGTTATTCAAATCAGACAACACTTACCGCGATCACTGGGCCAATATTTCTTTCCCCTTGATAGCAAAACACATGCCCTAAAACGTTGATTTCAATCAATCTCCGCTAATAGATCAGCAAAATTTGTGCGATATTTTGACGCAGGGGAAATAGGCTTCTCAGCAAATAAATTGAGCAACCTACACAGTTGAATTGAAAAAATTTGTCGAAGAAAGTCAGCTAAACCTGACTTCTGCACTCAACAATTTTTATATTTCTTTTCTGGTGCAAGGTGACATGAATAAATCTCTAAACGATAGGAGTTAGAGGGTCTAACACTCCATAAGATGATCAGGAGTTAACAGTACCTCCCAGTCATCGTTCACTTATATGTGAGAAGCTGTGATACGACATGCGAACTCATACCCTTCAAAATCAAGTTCACCATTGAAGGGGAAAATATTCGAATGAAGCGGCAAAGACAAAATAAAAAACACCAAACGCAATCTGTTCCAGGGCAAAAAAAAGCGACAACGCGGCGAGCCTTCTTTAGTAATGTTCGAAATGCTGCGCTTGGGGCAGCTATTGTTGGTGGCGGCGTCTGGTTTGTCGTGGACGAAGT
>Ga0209826_1001759_pt1 | contig 14792 bp, 10 predicted proteins | sample GOMGulsemesocosm_5_FD_184637 | JGI IMG/M metagenome (GOLD analysis project Ga0209826, IMG submission 184637) | Methane-oxidizing microbial communities from mesocosms in the Gulf of Mexico - GOM15C Gulf of Mexico (SPAdes) (version 2) | ecosystem: Environmental > Aquatic > Marine > Cold seeps... | reverse complement strand
GAAGATGAGTTCTTAAAGAAAATGGAAGGCTCCCCCATTAGACGTATAGGTCATATCCGCTGGCTTAGAAACATTGCTGTTGCATTAGGCAATAGCCAAGCATCAGAAACAACGATTACCTCCTTATTAGAAAAACAAAACCATGAGTCAGAGCTAGTAAGGGAGCATGTAAATTGGGCTTTAAAGCAATTACACTAAAGGATAGATACTCATATCATCAGCTGGATTTTTTTGTTATGTAGCACTATACTATCCGTACTTTAATCTGTACACGTTATTAACGAGGCTCTTATGGATGCGATAAGCTATACCGCTGTTCGTGCAAATTTATCTAAAACGATGGAACAAGTTTGCAACGACCATGCACCTATAATTATTACTAGAAAACGTGAATCTCCTGTCGTTATGCTTTCCTTAGAAGATTATCAGGCTATGGAGGAAACGACATATTTGCTCCGTTCGCCAGCTAATGCTAGAAATTTACTTGAATCAATTGCAGCGCTAGAAGAAGGCAAAGGTATCGAACGAGAATTAATTGAATGAATCTTACCTTTGCTCCTAAAGCATGGGACAGTTACCTTTATTGGCAAAAAACTGATAAAGCTATTGTAAAAAGGATAAATACTTTAATTAAAGATATTCAACGAAACCCTTTTGAAGGAATAGGCAAACCTGAACCCTTAAAACATGCTTTGTCTGGCTTTTGGTCACGCCGTATCAATGATGAACATAGAATTGTATATAAAGTGACTGAAGATAATATTTTGATTGCTCAACTTCGTTATCACTACTGAGTATACAAGCTAATATAGGTAGGAGGGGCCTTTGGCCGCGACCGAGAAAAAACAAACTACAAAGCCTGATAAGCCCCTGTCTTAAACTTACCCTGTTTCATATCTCGCAACTGATGAGCAACTTCTGATTTATGCAATTCAGCCGCTTCTAAAATCTGTTGATTAAGGCGTTGCACCTCAAACAAATCTTCTTGCTCTTGATCCGTAAAGCTAACTGCCTGATCAGCAAACAACTCTTTTATCATTTCATCTTGCTTCAACTGCATATCTAACAAAACATCCCAATGCTGCTCAAGCACAACCATCATCATATCTTGCGTAAAAGATAAAACCGAAGAAACAGTATTCATATATTAAGTAGAGTAAGCTTTTAAAGCTCTATTAGCTCTAGAATTAACAGGGCGTGTTGGCTTATTAACTGGTATAGGTGCAACCACCTCAGCCTGTTTAACTACTTCGGGCTCTTTCTTTTCAACAGCAGCAGCAACAGCCACTTTTACTTGCTGACTGTTAGTTTCAGGGGCATTAATAGCATCCCAAGCTAACTTAACATCAATTAATAAGCCAGCAACTTCATCAAGAATCTCTTCGCTATTTTTAAGGTTTGCTGTTACTAAACGGCGACTAATATAATCATAAAGAGACTCAAGATTAGCCGCAATATCACCACCATTTTCAACATCTAAACTAGCCCTTAAACCACCAACAATTTCAATTGTTTGACTAATAAACTTACCTTTCTCGGCAATTTGCTTCCGCTGCATAGCCCCTTTAGCAAAAGAAATGCGTTTTAAAGCCCCTTCAAACAGCATCTGAATTAAGCGGTGCGGATCAGCATACTCAATCTCAGAGTTAGTTCCATAATCATTATAGCTACTTAAAGCTGAATTCATTTTTGCACTCATTGCATCACCTATTTACAGAATCATATTTTGTCTAAACAACGTATCGGCAAGCCTGTCAGCTTCTTTAGCCTAATTTGTTATTTAAAAATAATTCCTAATGCTAACAAAATAACAGTTCCCACCCAAAACCATCGTTGAAACTTCCAATGACTTTCCTGCTCCCATTTATGGCGCAAATCAGCATCATGTTCAGCTTGGCTCAGAGAAAACTTATTTAACTCTAATTTTAATTGTTCATCAGACATATTTTACCCCATCATCTAGTTTTATCGAACATACAACTTATCATCATGCCATGTTTTTGGATTTCCGCTAATATATTCGTCTATTTTATTAAACGATTCCTGATTGCGAATAATATGATCATAAAAACCAGCCTGCCATTTAAACGTAAAACCCAATCGATGAGCATGTTTTGTAACCGCTGATTTATACGAACCGACAATGGAAGAAATGGAATTCTTGCCCTGATTTTGAAATCTACCTTGACCTATATGCTGCCCATGTAGAGACAAGGCATGCCTTGTCTCTACGGAATTGGGGTTATTCAAAACCAACACACCATGAATATGATTAGGCATAACCACAAATCCAGCTAATTCAACATTCTCAGCATGATTTTTAATTTCATACCACAATACGTCAGCCAGTACACCTAAGGAAGATAACAGAACAACACCCTCTTCAACCTCACCAAAATAACAGACCTTTTTATCGGTACATAGCGTAATAAAATAAGCCGCATTCCAAGCATAATCCCAATTTTGTAGCCTTAATGACTGAGTACGGTATTTGCTCAGGTATTTAGCATTCATTTCAAATCACCTCACAGCACATATTGTAGAGACAAGGCATGCCTTGTCTCTACGCGACCTTCAAATAATCACTATTTTCAGTGCTCATCAAATCACCACTACGCTCTACAACAAAGTAACCTTGTTTTAATAACTCATCTTTAATATCTTGATTAAAATAAAATGAAGCCATCGCACCATAAAGTTTGTAGTCCTTATAAATAGGAAATAATTTCTTAAAATTATTAAACTTACGATCCAACTTATTAATATCATCTAAATGGGCTTTGTACTTAACCTCAATAATCGCAATTGACTCACCATTGGTTAAAAAAATATCATACTCTTCCTGAATAGCACCCCGATGCTTTTCCATATTTTTAGTAATATCATCAAAACCTAAAGCACCTAAGTGATTATCTTTAATAAAGCTATTGTAAAAAAATTCTTCAGCAACATCACCTTGGTTAGCGCCTATACCACCCAACATTTTAGCGACTTTATCTAATTTTCTACCCGTTTCTTTAAGCTGTACATCTGTTTCTTTAATTTGTATATCTGTTTGCTTAAGCTGTAAATCCGTTTCTTTTTGTGAAACAGCTAAGCTTGCAACTAGTTCCTTTAATTCATCATCCGTCATTATTTATACCTCTCAGGCGAACGCATATTTTATACCAAAATTTACAGATAAAATACTAATTTTAAAACACTTTTACCCCCACTCCCACGCAGCGCATGGAAACCAGAGGATGATTTTAAACAGAACACCCCAAAGTGAGAACTCAATCACAAAAAAACATTAAAGTTTCCAAAGGCCAGTCCGATAACCTCAGTGACAAAAGCAAAAGCCATGTTTAACAAGGCAGTTGCAATAAAAAAGACACCGCGCATTTAACCAAACAGTTTGCACGGTCTTCTTACATTAATTAGGAGAACTATCATGGCTATGGGTATTCAAACCAACGTTGCATCATTAAATGCGCAACGTAATCTAAACAGCTCACAAGGCGGTTTAGCTACATCATTACAACGTTTATCATCAGGTTTGCGTATTAATAGCGCAAAAGATGATGCTGCTGGTTTAGCGATTGCAGATCGTATGACCGCACAAATAAAAGGTTTAAATCAAGCCAGCCGAAATGCTAATGATGGTATTTCATTAACACAAACGGCTGAGGGTGCTTTACAAGAAAGCACTAATATCTTACAACGGGTTAGAGAACTAGCAGTACAATCAGCTAACTCCACCAACTCATCCTCTGATCGTTTAAGCTTACAAGCTGAGGTTAATCAACTTGTTTCAGAATTAGATAGAATTTCAGACACCACTTCATTCAACGGTATTAAACTATTAGATGGTTCATTCCAGGCACAACAATTTCAAGTGGGTGCCAATGCTGGTGAAACCATTCAAGTTACTGTAGCAAAAGCCACATCAGACAGCTTAGGTATTGAAAAACTAGATACAGAAAATAATACTCTAGGTATAGAAAATGCTACAACAGGTAATGCGGTAAGCATGAAATCAGCTCAATCTGCTGCTGCTGATGATGTATCAACAGCCTTAGCATCAAAAATTGAAGACCAAACCATTTCTGTTACCAACGCAGCGGGTGCAGTTAATACCATTAGTATTGGAGCAGGTTCACCCGACACTGCAAGAGATGCAGCGGCAATGGCTAGTGCATTAAATGATGAAGCAGGTGTTTTTGCATCCGCTACCAACAGTGCAGCCTTTACACTTGATGGTGGTAATTTTGCCAACACTCAAGCAGGTGATGAGGTCAGCTTTAAATTAACAACAGGTGACCCTACTAATGGTGGCACAAATACCGAAGTTAAATTTACCCGTACAGCAGGTACATTAGAGTCAGACTTTGATACCGCCATGACTTCTGCCGTATCAACCCTTAATGGTGCAGGTACTGACTTAACGTTTAACTCTAATGATAATACCATCACCAGCGCAACGGGTGCCAACATTGGTATAGAAGACTTTGCAGTTCAAGACAATGCAAGCATAACAATAGGCTCATTTGCCAAAGATACAGGTGGTGATACATCCATTACTCTAGGGAATTTTGTTGATGATGGCGATAGTGGTTCGACAGGGTATTCATTTAATATAGATGGTATTGGTGCCATTACGGTAGCCACTGATTTAAGTTCGCCTGGCACAGCCGCAAGTGACACCTTTACAGCAATAAACACCAAAATAGCTAACGATGGCTTAACAAACCTATCTGTATCCCTAGATTCGGGTAACAATACAGTGACGGTTACCTCAACTAACGGTACAGAAAGCCTTACAGTGACAGCATTGGACATTACAGGCTCTACTCTGGATGGTGGCGGATTTGATGTAACACCTACAGTAGCAGGAACAGCCGGCACAACAGTTAGCATGTCTGAAGAAGATAGCACAGTAGCGGTTGCTGCTGCGGCAGTCACTGATACCGATGCAGCACTCGACTCAGTTATTACTCTTTCTGGCTTCACCAATGATGATGCTGGTGGAGGAACAAGTTTTGATTTCGACCTTGCTGGCACTAGTTTTGCTGTTGATATCACTGGAGACACATCAAATACAGCCATTGCTGCTAAAGTAGAAACTGCCATTAATGATGCAAATATTTCAGGGCTAACTGTTTCAAACAGCTCTGGAACGCTGACTCTCACAGCTGATGGCACCGATGATGCAGCTGCAGTTGCATCAGTGACAGTCACTGATGACAATGCAGTAAACGATTCAACTATTACGCTTACCAACTTCTCCAATAATGCAGCGGGGGCAGGAACCAATTTAGCTTTTTCACTTGGTGGCAGTACTGTTAATGTTGATATCACTGGATTAACAACAGATGCAGACATTGCTACTGCTGTACATACTGCAATTAATGCTGCAAGCATTACAGATATAACTTCTTCTGATGATACTAGTGGAACACTCACCATCACATCCGCTGGAACAGGTGGCGGTGGCGGTGCAGCTGCCCTATCAATCGGTAGCCTTGATATTACCGCTGGTGGAGTTGCTGATACGGGCGGTGGCTTTACTGTTGCAGCTGGTAGTGACTCAAGCATTGCAGGTGGCCCAATTACACTTAAAGATACAAGCGGCGCCCCCGCCCTATCAGTTAGTAGTTTTAGCATTACTGGTGGCACCGCAGATACTGGTGGCGGCATGACTGTTACACAGGGCACAAATACAACCATTACAGATGGTTCAATTGCCCTTCAAAATAAAGATATAACAACAGCCGCAGTAACAGGATCAGGAGCAATCACAAGTGATTCAATATCTGCAACAGGTTACACCTTTAGCATTGACTCAACAGCCATTACGGTTGATTTGGGTAGTGCTGGTTTAGGTGGCTCAACAGACGCACAAATTGCAGCAGCCTTTAAAGTAGCAATTGATGATGCCTTTGATAATAGCCAAGCCCTTATAGACAAAGGGGTCACTACCACTGTTAATGCTGATGATACTATTTCAATTACCCGTGCAGATGGTGGAGAGCTGAATATTACTGGATTAACAGTTGAAGGTGCGACCGATGAAGGTGGATTTACAGTTACCGCAGCTACTGGTACCACACTAGGCGGTACTGATGGAGCGAGTGTTACATTGGCAGAGGGAGGCGTTATTGTTTCTGGTGTTATTGATGGTAATGATTTAGAAGATACCATCGGCTTCGGCTCACAAGCCGTTAATTCTGATGCCACAGGAACAGGTGATTCGGCAGTTCAAGTTGGGGCTTTAAATGTAGCGTTAGATCCTGGGCTTAGCATTAAGTCTAGCGCAGCGCTATCAACCAGTATATTTACTGCTGATGCTGGTGTGGATGCTACATTATCAGTATCTGGTGCAGGTTTAGCTAATGTAAGCAGTGGTAACTTTGTTGCTGCACAAACATTAACACTATCAGGTACTGGCTCAACCACTGTAGATATTGCTGAAAATGACTCAGCCAAAACAATTGCAGCTAATATTAACGAAGTTGCAGATATTACAGGTATTAATGCATCAGTTAAAACAGAAGCAACTCTTAGCAACCTATCTACTAATGGCGTAGTCTCTTTTGATTTTGTTGATGAAACAGGCACCAAAACAACCTCTATTTCTGCAAGTGTTAGCACTACAGACTTAACAGCATTAAATACGGCTATTAATGACCAAACAGGAAAAACGGGCATCGTTGCCAAACTGAGTTTGGATCAGGCTTCTATTACCTTAACGGATTCTACGGGCAATGATATTAAAATCCAGGATTTTAATAGCTCAGCTGCTGATGACTCCACACCCGATGCTGTCACTATGAATGTAACAGGGGGAGACTCAAGTACTGCCGTAACATTAAGAAAAGGTGTTGCAGGTGAAGACCAGGATTCAACAGTAATCGGTGGTAATATTGAGTTTAAATCTTCAGCAACTTCTTTCAATGTAAAATCTAATATTGCTGGAGCATCAGGAAGCCTATTTGAAGGCAATTCAGATGTTTTACAAGCTAGTACATTAGAATCTGTTGATGCTCTTGATATATCTACAGTGGCAGGCGCCAATGATGCAATTGATATTGTAGACGGAGCTTTAGCTAATATTGATTCTAACCGAGCAGATTTAGGTGCGATTCAAAACCGTTTTACGTCTACTATTTCTAACTTATCTGTTAGTGTAGAGAACATTAGTGCAGCGAGAGGACGTATTCAAGATACTGACTTTGCATCTGAAACTGCAAATATGACTAAAAACCAAATCTTGCAACAAGCAGGTACTGCAATGTTAGCCCAGGCTAACCAGTTACCACAAAGTGTACTATCATTATTAGGATAAGATAGCGTTCCGGTGTAGAGACAAGGCTTGCCTTGTCTCTACCAAACCAGAAAAATGTAAAGCGAGATAAGATTATGACTGCCGATATAAACATACAAAATAAACTGGTGATTCCCGAACAGGCCAAACCCGTTTTAAAAGCAGTAGATCATCTATCTAAAGGCAGAGAAGAAGAACAATCAACCGTTCAATCAATTGACACAAACCGCACTGAAAAAGCTAAAAAAGAAACTGATATTTCTAAAGTTACTAAAACAGAAGAATCAGAAGAAAAGAAACAAGCTTTAGGTAATGCAGTTGAACAATTGAATTCTTATGTCCAGTCTATCAATCGAAATTTAGAGTTTAATATCGATACCGACAGCGGCCAAACAGTTGTTAAGGTGATAGATGCAGAAACAGATGAACTAATCCGACAAATACCTGATGAAGAAGCTTTGGAAATTGCAAAACAGTTGGACAATGGCTTTAGCAGCGACCCTAAAGAAACTGAGCTTTTATTGATTAGAGCTAAAGCGTAAACAAAAATGGCATAGGAAGTGCTTAACAATAAATAAACAAAATAAGCGGCAATAGCCGCTATTTGTGTTTGTGGTGAGTTAGCTTTTCTAACATTAATAGTTCTATAAAGCAGTAGAGACAAGGCATGCCTTGTCTCTACATTAAAATAATATAATAATAGGCTATATCACCATTAAGTGTAGTGAATATATTCTCATTAGGAACTGTCTTTTGGGGCGCAGGTTTTAACCTGCATTCTTTTAGAGCAAGAGCAGGCTAAAGCCTGCGCCCCAAACGGGGGTATGTTTATAAAATTACAGTAGAGACAAGGCATGCCTTGTCTCTACATTAGAACAACAATTAGGAGTTAAACATTATGGCTTCCATCTCAACAGCTGGTATCGGTTCAGGTATTGATATTCCTGGCTTAGTCGGCAGCCTTATTGAAGCAGAACGTACGCCTGTTGAAACTCGCCTTGATAAACAAGAGGTTGAGCTACAGGCTAAACTATCGGCTTATGGTTCGTTAAAGTCTGCCCTTTCCTCCTTTCAGGGGTCTTTGTCCTCCTTAAAATTTGCAAGCACATTTAGCGATGTAACAACCGAATCCTCTGATGAAGACACAGTAACAGTCAGCGGCTCTAGTATTGCTAAACCAGGAAACTATTCCCTTGAAATTGACAACCTTGCCCAATCTCACTCTTTAAGCTCTAAAAGTTTTACAGAAACCTCTAGTCCTGTTGGTACAGGGACTCTTACTTTTCAGTTTGGCCATTTTGATACTGATAGCAACTCCTTTATTAGTAACCCAGACGAATCAACAAAAACTATCACCATTGATAATGATGATAATAGTTTACAAGGTATAAGAGATGCCGTTAATGCTGCTGAAATGGGTGTTACAGCTAGCTTAGTTAATGATGGCTCGGGGTTTAAATTATTATTTACTTCGGATGAAACAGGTGAGGAAAATGGGATTAAAATTTCTGTTACCGATACATCAGATAGTAGTGATACTGACGAAAATGGTCTATCACAATTAGCTTTTGATCCCAGCCCAGCTAATACTACAAACAGCCATATGACTGAAAATTTAGCAGCTAAAGATGCTAAATTTACCTTAAACGGCTTAGCCATCACTAGCGCTAGTAACAAGGTCAACTCTGCTATTTCTGGTGTCACCTTTACCCTAAAAGCAACCACCAAAGAAGGCTCTCCCACCAATGTAACCATTGCCAGAGATGATGCCAAAATCACCGAGGGTATTAATGGCTTTGTTGAAAAATTTAACGAATTAGTTGATACCTTAAAACAACTAAGTAGTTACGATTCTGCCAACAACCAAGCCGGCCCTTTGTTAGGTGACTCAGCCGTACGAAGTGTCGAATCTCAATTACGTAAAATGATAGGTGCATCTTCTGTTGGCGTAGATGGCAATATATCGTCTATGGCAACTGTTGGCATTACAACGGATAGAGCGGGCAAACTTTCTCTTGATAGCAGTAAATTACAAGATGCTATTACAAATGACCGAGACCTTGTTGCTCAAATTTTTAGCGCTAAAGGTGATACCACAGACTCTCAAGTTAATTACATTACCTCTAATAAAGACACCCAAACGGGAAATTATGCTATTAACCTTGATGTTATGGCCAGCCGTGGTGTATTAGAAGGTTCTGCAGCCCCAGCTCTGGCTGATTTAGCAACTACCCCTTTAACTATTGATAGTAGTAACGATAGTTTTAGCTTGATAATTGATGGTGTAGGTTCTGGAGCAATTAATCTTAGTCAAAAGGACTATAGTTCTGGTGCAGATTTAGCCACTGAAATTCAGGCACAAATTAATGCTAGCGATTCTTTAAAAGATAATGGCAGCAGTGTTTTAGTAAGTTTTACCGATGGAAAACTGCAAATAACTTCCGCTTTGTACGGTGAAAAGTCAAGAATTGAAATTACCGCGATTGAAGGCACTACTGATTTAGGGCTTAGTATTGGTTCTGGTACTGATGGTACTGATGTTAAAGGCACAATTGGTGAACAAGAAGGCCTTGGGTTAGGCACATTACTTACAGGGCAAGGTAAAGCTTCAGGCATGGTTCTTGAGTTTTCGGGTGGCTCAACAGGAAACAGAGGCAGCGTTCTTTTTAACCGAGGTATTGCTGATCAGTTAGATAGCTTAATCACTCAACTTTTAAAGACAGATAGTTTAATTGATACACGTACTGACGGCATAACTAACCGTATAGAAGACCTTGGCGAACAACGCACTGCTTTAGATGAAAAAATGGATACACTTGAAGCTCGCCTCTATAAGCAGTTTAATGCAATGGATCAGGTTGTTGCCCAACTACAAGCAACAGGAAGTTATCTTGAACAACAGCTAGATAGCCTACCTGGTGTGGTTAGAGAAAAGTAGTTATTCAACCGACTAATTTGATGAAGCACTTACTCTTAGCTATAAAAAAGAAATTCCACCATCTCTTTTGATACATTAAAAGTCATAATTTTGACTACCATGCTAAATACTTTTTGAAGCACCATCTCAAAATTTCACCTGATTACGTATAAGCCTCAGTCAATACTTGATCTACAAAAAGCTTGATTTTAGCCCTCTCCAGCAAGGGAGAGCCAAGAAAAAAGCCATGTACCCTCTGAATTTAGCTGAAACTCATAAGTAATCAGAAAATCTTATATATCTCATGCCACTCCCCAATTTTGAGGACACCGACTTTAGCCAACTCTTGAGCCAAATAATACAGATCAAAACTTGGCCGTGACAACCCTTTATCTTTCTCTAATCGCGGCCAATAGGCCCCTCCTACCAATAAAACCAACAAATATCTAAGTCTAAAAATACATTCAATTTAACTCATTTACCATTTAATAGCCCTAACGTTTCAATAGTGGCAATTATTATCCCCCAGCTATATTTATTATAAAAAAACCAATATTTAACCCATAACCGACTGTTATTATTAATAATAAAACATATTGGCATTTAAGATGCTCAACTCCTAGTGAAAGTACAAAAACTATTGAGGAGTCAATAAAATGCCACAAGTAATTAATACCAATATTGCGTCGCTTAATGCTCAACGTAATTTAAATCGATCACAAAGCGGGCTACACACCTCGTTGCAACGCTTATCTTCAGGACTGCGTATTAATAGTGCTAAGGATGATGCAGCTGGACTAGCCATTTCTGACCGTATGACCGCACAAATTCGTGGGTCCACTCAAGCTAGTCGAAATGCTAATGATGGCATTTCTTTAGCTCAAACAGCTGAGGGTGCATTAGGAGAAAGTACCAATATACTACAACGTGTACGTGAATTAGCCATTCAATCAGCTAACTCCACCAATTCATCTTCAGACCGTTTAAGCCTACAAGCCGAGGTTAATCAGTTAGTTGCTGAATTAGACCGTATTTCTGATACAACTACTTTTAATGGTTTAAAATTATTAGATGGTTCATTTCAAGCACAGTCTTTTCATATTGGTGCCAATGCCAATCAATCTGTTAGTGTATCCATTGCCGAAGCAACTTCCTCCAACCTGGGAATAGAAAAAGTTTCTACAAACAATGTCACTCTAGGTATTGAAGTTAGCACTTTTGGTAATTCTGTTGATGTTGACTCTGCTTCTACCGTTTCTGGTAGCGCAGCTTTAGGTGCAACTATCTCTGAAGTTTTAGGAGCCCCCGCACCCTTATTAGTTGCAGATCAAACAGTATCAGTTACTGATACTGAGGGAAATATACAGACAGCATTAATCAGCTCAGCAACAGGTAGAGATGCATCAGCTATTGCTTCTGCACTTGATTTGTTATCAGGTGTTAGCTCATCAGCAAGTAACAGTGCCGCTTTTTCTACTCCCTCCAATGTTTCACAGGGGGATGTAATTACTTTTAACGTTGTTATTGGTGACCCTAATGGCCCTGCGGCATTAACAACAAGTCAACCCGTTACTATTACTTATGATTCAGCCACATTTGACTCTCAATTTGATGCAAAACTTAATTCAGCAGTTACCCTTGCAAATGATGCATTAGGCAATTCTGATTTAAGCTATGATGCCGCCACAAACGAAATCATTAGCGAAACAGGCGTTAACATCGGCGTAGATTCTTTTGCTGTTGCCGATAATGCCAGTATTACTTTAGGTAACTTTGTAGCAGATAATGGTGGAGATACTGTTGTTACTTTAAATAACTTTACAGATAATACCTTTGCAGATGCAACAGGCCTTTCTTTTACCATTGGTACGGTAACAATAACCACCGCAGGAACAATAGACTTAACCAACTCAACAGCTACTGCAGCTGCTGTAAATACTGCTATCCAAACTAAAATTGATAATGGTGACCTTCCTAATGTTACCACCTCAAATACAATCAATGGTGAAGTTGTTATTACTTCTACCAATGGTTTAGCGGATGTAAGTATTGGGGGGTTAAATATACTCGGAGGAAGTCCAGATGACCAGGGCGGTGGGTTTGACGTTTCATCATCTGTTAATGGTGCAGGTCCTGTTACTGATACATTAGTGGAAGAAGGAACAATAACAACCGTTGCCAAAGCTGATACTGCAGGTGCTGCAGGTGCAGGTACTGTAGGTGTTTTTACTGCAGACCTTAGTGATGACAACAACACTACCACTGCTAGTGTATATACACTAGATACGTTTACCAACAATTCAGCTGGAAACGGGACAGGCTACTCGTTTGATTTAAACGGTACACCAGTTGATGTGACTGTTGACTTATCAGGTACTGCAAAATCAATAGGTGATGCTATTGGTTCTGCAATAACTACAGCAGGTATAACTAACGTAGCAGTCGCAGTTGATGGTGCAGGTATCGTTACCATCACTGATACCAATAATGATACAGCTTCATTTGCCAATTTCAATGTTAAAACAACAACTGGTGTAGGAGATACAGCTGGTGGATTAACCTTAACTAAAACCTCTGGGTTTACAGCATTAAGCACAACAGCTCTTAAAGATGCAATAGATGCCAGTTTTACCATTGATACATTTGTCGGTAATGCTGGTGAAACACAGGCGACAGGTTTTAAATTTGATTTTGCTGGTGTAACCCATAATATTACCGTCGCTGATTTTACTGATGATGCAACCATTGCAGCCAGTGTTGCCGCATCAATTGAATCAATAGCAGGAGAAACGGTTCATGCCGTTGTTAATGGGGGCGCTGTCACTGTTAGTTTTAACCAGGGCACAGCAGCTTCAAATATTACAAACTTTGCAATGGAGGGTGGTACAACTAATACTGGTGGCTCCATGATAGTTAAAGATGGAACTGCGGGTGGTGCCAACCAAGTAACTTTTACTGGTGGTGATACAACACTTACATCTCAAGCAGGTGCATCATTTACAGCTCAAGTTGCCACAGCGGCCATAACCAACGACGGTATTACAGGGACGGGCTATAGCTTTGAACTTGCAGGTCAAACTATTTCAGTTGATCTATCTGCAACAGGTAATATAGCAGGGTCAACCGATGCACAAATAGCTTCAGCTTTTAAAGAAAACATTGATAATGCAATGGCCTTAGGTGGAATCACAGATCTTACTGCTCGTGTTAATGCAAATGGAACCCTTGATATTACACGTACAGGTGCGGGCCCATTACAAATTACAGGTATGCAAGTATTAGGCGCATCTGATAATGATGGTGGCTTCGATGTAACTGCAGTAACAGGCACAGAAATAAACGCTGTAGATGCAACAACAGCCGTACCCATCACCGAAACTTTAATCGATAATGGTACAGCTACCGAAGCCACTTCCTCAATTGGTCCTACAGCAGATGACAGTACTATGGTATTTGCAGGACAAACATTAGATGAATCGGGCACCGATATTGCTGTCGTACAAATAGGTACTTACACCATTTCATTAGACCCCGGTCTTGAAATTAGATCTAATGTTTCTGGCACTGATGGTGGTGTTCTGAATGCGCTTGCTGATGCAGCAGCTACTCTCACCCCTAATCTTGGCAGAGAAAATATTGATGACGGTAATAATGTTGCAGCTCAAGAACTAACAATAACAGGCACTAATGCAACAAAAAAACTAACAATTAATGAAAACATGAGTGCTAAAGATATTGCCTCTTTAGTCAACAAAGTGGAAGATAGTACAGGGGTGACTGCTACAGCAAGAACCATGGCGACATTGAGCAATCTAAGTGACTCAGGTGTTATATCTTTTAAATTAATTGACCCACTAGGTAATGAAATCCCTCTATCTGCCAACGTCAAAACAAACGATTTAAGCAGCTTAGCCAATGCAATTAATGACCAAACAGGTAAAACAGGCATTGTGGCTAAACTTGATATTACCGACAGTATTATTGAACTAGTTAACGATACAGGAGAGGATATTAAAATTTTGGACTTTAATAGCTCAGTTGCAACAAGCACTACTCCTGTTACTTTAAACGTAACAGGAAGTGAAGGTACTGCTGTAAATTTAACCGCTGATAATTCTGATACCGCTAGTGATTCAACAGTTATTGGCGGGAATGTTGAATTCAAGTCCACATCAATATCGTTTAGCGTAAGCTCTAGCGTTGATGGTGATGCTGGCGGTCTATTTGCTGGTTCTTCTGATGTATTATTATCTAGTGAACTAGAATCCATCAGTATTATAGATATTTCTAGTGTTGCTGGCTCTAACAAGGCCATAGATATTGTAGATGGAGCCTTACAACGTATTGATGCAACCCGCGCGGATTTAGGTGCTATACAAAACCGTATGGAATCGACTATTTCTAATTTATCAGTACAAACTGAAAACTTAACTGCAGCTCGATCACGTATTCAAGATACAGATTTTGCTGCTGAAACAGCTGAAATGACGCGTAACCAGATTTTACAACAAGCAGGTACAGCTATGTTGGCGCAAGCTAATCAGTTACCTCAAGGTGTATTGTCTTTGT
>Ga0209826_1001758_pt1 | contig 14800 bp, 12 predicted proteins | sample GOMGulsemesocosm_5_FD_184637 | JGI IMG/M metagenome (GOLD analysis project Ga0209826, IMG submission 184637) | Methane-oxidizing microbial communities from mesocosms in the Gulf of Mexico - GOM15C Gulf of Mexico (SPAdes) (version 2) | ecosystem: Environmental > Aquatic > Marine > Cold seeps... | reverse complement strand
AGTTTTCGCAATTTCTAGAATTTCACTAATTAGACTTAGTAAATGGCGAGCACTCATATTAATATCGTGAATGTAATCTTCATATCGCGCGGATCCAAGATCGCCAAAAATCTTTTGCAACATCAAATCTGAAAAACCGATAACCGCATTAAGGGGCGTTCGCAATTCATGACTCATATTGGCCAGAAATTCTGATTTAGCCAGATTAGCTTTTTCAGCTTTCGTTTTTGCAGCTCGAAGCTCCTGTTCAAAAACACTCCGCGCATATGAGTTCATAACCAGAGTTGCTATACCTACACTGTATTTTATAAATCGGCGTTCCTCAGTTGACCACTCGTCTCCCCGGTTTATTTTTGCAAAACTCATTAATCCCATTGGATTTCCACGCTGAATTATTGGAATTCCGATAAAGGACATATTTTTTCCATCTTCAGGAATAATCTCGGCAAATTTCCCATGGGGAGAGTCAATGGCAATGTCCGAGATATGAAATTCATCTCCCTTCAAAAACGCATCAAAAAATTTCGGATGGTCTACTGCACTATAACAATGCTGCGCCAGATATTTATTGTTAGCCTTTTCATATCGGCATAGGCTTTGCAATTCCCCCTTATACTCGTAAAATTGCCAGATGGACACTCTATCAACATCAAGTGTCAAGCAGGCATTTTTGATGATTTTCTGCAGTCCATTGACCATACTCTTTTCATCTAGAAACTCTTCTTTTGCCAAACCAGAAATTGCTTGTTCATACCCCAAGACTTTCTTGGTTCGCTCAACGTAGTCTGCTGCACCCTTATCAAAAATATTAAAAATATCCAGTGTTCGAATAGCGATAAATGCGACAAGACCGAGTAAAAAAACTAAGGCAAGCCCAATACTTTTCAATGATTGAGAGACAAAAGCTGCACCTTGCAATTGAGGCTTCCAACTAACCCAAGCAACTGAACCGTTGAATATAGAGTTAAGCTCTAAAGTGGCAGTGTCTTCACTATTCTCGTTGATCTGTTGGTTTACCTTCAACCCAGAAAACGAAAATCTGCTTTCAAGATCTTTAAAAAAGGCATCGTTCAGCTCGGTAATATGAACAAGGACAAATTTTGTATTATTAAAAAAAGCGCCTTCTTCTTTCGTAAACTCAGAATAATCGGGCGTAATGACTGAGGCGGTAAGAATATACATGCCTCCGTTCGGTTTGGAGATATATGTACCAAGTCCAACACCTAAAGGATCTGTTTTAAAAATTGACCTTAACTGAGAAATAACCGGTTCGGCATCTGGTAGTAGTTGAAGAAGATCGACGTCAACCCTTTCCCCATGTTCGGCTGAGTAAACAGTCTGATTTTGATCATTAAGAACATAACTGCCGACAAAACCTTGGCGGCCTTGCAAATAGGCTCCTATGTTTTTTTCTGCCCAGTGTTCGTCCACTTCGACAACAAGCTTTTTAATTGAAATATCCCAATAGGCATAATCAGCTGTCACAGACTGAAGGGAGAGTATTTTGTCTTCTAATAATGAGTTTAGAAATTGTTTTGAGGCTTCAATTGTTTGTTCATCCTGAATACTTGATGTATTCCAGACACCGAAAAATATCAGTCCAAAGGCTCCAAAAACAAAAGCAATAAGCGGCAGAATCAATTGCTTAATTCGCCGCCGTGTCGCCATTTGTATCTGAATTAATCGATCTTCTTTCATACGACTATCAAATCATTTCAAAAAGCCAATGAGATTAAGTAAAAAACACATTACTAGTCACAACATTATCTAATATTAACATTTTATTAATCAATATTCAACGTCACTTCATGTATCTGAAATCTGGTCAGGCTCTCTATGGGGAATAAATGTCCCGCCAAATTCAAAGCGGCTTGTAGGATGGTAGAGACGAACTGCTGTAATCACACCCTCTGTACAATAAGTCAATCTTTCCAACATAAGAACAGGTTCTTGCGCGGAAAGATCAAGCCACTTAGTTTGGCCTGCTGTAGGCAACAGGGCTGTAATCCGATGATCAGCATGGCTATAGGGAATATTATCGAGAAGGTAACCACCGGGTGTTTGTTGACTAAAATCTTGTCGCACAAATTCCGGCACTAATACCGGGTTCACATACCGATCTTCAAGTTGAATAGGTGTCGAATTCTCCATATGAAGACATACAGAATGATAGAACTCATCTCCTCCGTTACCTTGCATTAATGACTTGAAATCCCCTTCAGGAATTATTCTCTCCAGTTTCAAGATTTCACTGGAATGCACGTTCCCCCTTGCCGTTATGTCTTCTGCTATATTACGGATTTCCAGAAGGCCTGTTTCAAGTTTGGAAGGCGATACGAATGTGCCAGAACCTTGCTTGCGGATAAGAATTTTCTCCTGCATCAGTTCACGAAGGGCCCGATTTACAGTCATCCGAGAGGTTTTTAGTTCCTCGACCAGACGATGTTCGGTGGGTATCTTTTCCCCCGGCCTCCAAAGGCCTGACTCAATATTTCCCCGTATCAGTTTTTTAATTTTCTTATAAAGAGGGATACTCGGGTCCGTATCAAGTTGAATATTCAAGCCTATTGTCTTCATCGTAGGAACCACATATTATAAATTGTCTGCAAGGCGCTTCATAACAGTTTTGAAGCGTTCAGTAATCACATTCTCCATGTCATGCCCCCCATCTTTAATTACCTGTGTGCCCCCAACGAACACATCTTTCACACAATTGTTATCGCCTGCAAAAATCCAACTATCAAAAGCAAATACGGGATCTTTTCCAGCAAAAACAGAATGCTCAAAATCCAAAACGACCATATTGGCAGGAGCCCCCTCCTCAAGCCCCTGCTTATCAGCGGGATTTATCGAACGATTTCCCCCAAAGAGCGCACAATCAAACAACCCCTGTCCGTTTGACTCCCCCCGATTTGATATCAGTGTTCGTTTTTGCTGAGTAAGCCGCTGACCATATTCTAAAGTACGACTTTCCTCCGCCAGAGATATTCGAACGTTGCTATCAGATCCTATTCCCCAGTGTCCACCAGCCTCCATAAAGCGGTTTACCGGAAACAAGCCGTCGCCTAGATTTGCTTCGGTAATTGGGCATAAACCAACTGTTGCACCGCTGTTGGCAATTCCTAAAAGCTCCGCATCATTTATGTGTGTTGCGTGTATTAAACTCCACCTTCGATCCACATCTGCATGATCAAGCAACCATTCAACAGGACGCTGACCTGACCAATGGACGCTATCGCTCACTTCCTTAATTTGCTCTGCAATATGAATATGGATTGGCATTTCTGCCCCAAGCGTGTTTTGTAATTCAGTCAATTGAGCTTCCTGCACTCCCCGTAAGGAATGCGGAGCCATTCCGATCAAAACTTGATCATTGGTGGCGGTTAGCTCTTCAAGGGAGATGACCATAGATAAATAGTCTTCAGTAGAATTGACAAAGCGCCGCTGGCTTTCATCTACATCTTGCGCTCCAAACCCGCTGTAACTATATAAAACGGGCAAAAGAGTAAGGTTAATTCCAGTTTTTCTTGCTGACGATATCAGCCTCTTGCTCATCTCTAAACGATCTATATAAGGCTGACCATCTTGTTGATGATGCAAATAATGAAATTCGCCTACGCTTGTAAATCCGGCCTTCAACATCTCCAAATATAACTGATCCGCAATCGCCTCTAAATCTTCGGGAGAGATTTTTGCAAGGAAATCGTACATTACCCGTCGCCAGCTCCAAAAACTATCGTCAGCCGCCCCGGCAATTTCTCCTAGCCCGGCCATCGCCCGTTGAAACGCATGTGAATGAACATTGGCCATTCCCGGGATCAGTAGGCCGGTATGTTTGTTTGCTGTGCCCGCTGCACTATCTTTTTCAATGCGAGCTATGCGTCCATCGGGGTCAATGGTCAACAGAACATTTCGTTGCCATTTTCCCTGAATATATGCGTTTTCAAAAAAATGCTTGATCATTAAGGCTGTCCTATCATAATAATTTGTATATACAATTTATTTCGGTGAGAGGGAAGGGAATATGCGAGAGACGTCATGGGACACTGTATTCATGAATGCTCATTTAGCGACAATGGCAGAAAATGGGCAACCCTATGGGAAAACTGACGCTGATTGCATTGCCGTTGAGCAAGGTCGTATCGCTTGGATAGGATCGAAATCAACTCTCAGTGCTTTTAACCTTCCCCCCAATTGCCAAACTGTTGACGTAAATCAGCGATGGATAACACCCGGCTTGATCGACTGTCATACTCATTTGGTCTACGCCGGAAATAGGGCTGAAGAGTTTGAAATGTCATTGGGCGGAATGTCTTACGCAGAAATTTCTGAAAGAGGTGGTGGAATTCTGTCTACGGTCCTCAACACCAGAGCTTCTACTGAAGACATGTTATTTGCTGAAAGCCTACCGCGCTTAAAAGAGAGCATGATGGGTGGGGTCACAACCATCGAAATAAAATCCGGATATGGACTGGATCTTGAAACAGAAATTAAAATGCTTGAAGTCGCGAAACGGCTTGGCAAGCAAAATCCTATTCGCGTAACGAAAACTTTTTTGGGTGCTCACGCTTTGCCACCAGAATTTGAGGGGAGAAGCGATGAGTATATGGCCAAAGTATGCAGCGAAATGCTCCCTACTGCGCATGCTTTGGGTCTTGTCGATGCAGTAGATGGATTTTGTGAAAAAATTGCTTTTAATATTGATCAAATTCGTAGCCTATTTAAAACAGCAGAGCAGTTAGAAATCCCAATCAAACTTCACGCTGAACAACTTAGTAATTTACACGGCGCCGAACTTGCTGCCAACTTCGGTGCCCTTTCAGCTGATCATCTAGAATATTTGGGCGAAACTGGTGTGAAGGCGCTTGCTAAGCATGGAACTGTTGCCGTTCTGCTGCCCGGAGCATTTTATTTCCTCCGAGAAAGCAAACTACCACCGGTAGAAGAATTGCGGATAAACAATGTCCCGATTGCACTTGCAACCGATTGCAATCCGGGTTCCTCCCCTATCACGTCCCCGCAACTTGTCATGAACATGGCGGCAATCCTTTTTCGAATGACACCAGAAGAAGCCTTGGCCGGTTTTACTAGAAATGCAGCAAAAGCTTTGGGGATGCTGACAAAAATAGGCACTTTGGAAGTTGGCAAGCAAGCAGACTTTGCAATCTGGAACATTAAACACCCTGCAGAACTCACCTATCACATTGGGAGCGCCCACCTTCATCAACGGTATTTTGCAGGCAAACTAACTTAATCGATAGAAATCAATTTTACAGGTAATTTCATGTCAATTGCTACTCTTCATGTGACACCAGGACATTTCAGTCTGGACAATTTACGTTCGCTTTACGAAACTCATCACACCATAAAACTAAATGATGAGTGCTGGGAAAAAGTAGAAGCAAGCGCCGATACTGTCCGAAAAATTATAGCAGAAGACAGGACTGTTTATGGAATTAATACAGGCTTTGGCCGGCTGGCACAGGAAGTCATCCCAACGCACCAGTTGGAAAAACTGCAAAAAAACCTTGTTCTATCGCATTCTACGGGAACAGGGCCTTTACTATCAGATACAATCGTCAGGCTCATTGTCGCCACAAAGGCCGCTAGTTTAGCTCGCGGTTTTTCCGGCGTTCGCCCAGTGGTCATTCAGGCCTTAATCGCCTTACTAGATCACCAAATATACCCGGCAATTCCCTCAAAAGGATCCGTTGGAGCTTCTGGTGATTTATCGCCCCTCGCCCACATGACGGCATGTTTGTTAGGAGTTGGCGAAGCCCGAGTGGAGGGAGAGTTGATCTCTGCCAGTCAGGCATTAGATAATGCGGGCTTATCCCCTTTAGTACTCGGACCTAAAGAAGGGTTGGCGCTGTTAAACGGAACCCAAGTATCCACGGCATTGGCACTTGCCGGTCTTTTTGAAGCCGAAAAATTAATGTGCGCGGCAACGCTTGCTGGCAGTTTGTCATTGGATGCTGCCAAGGGAACTGATGCTCCCTTTGATGCCCGCATACACGAAGCACGCGGCCAAAGAGGACAAATTCAAATGGCAGCATCCTATCGAGCCATTATTGAAGGAAGTGAGATCCGAAAGTCTCATGAAGATTGTGAAAAAGTGCAAGACCCCTATTGCCTGCGCTGTCAGCCACAGGTAATGGGCGCGTGTCTCGATCAGCTTCAAAATGCTGCAGGCGTAATTTTGACAGAAGCCAATGCAGTATCAGACAACCCCTTGGTATTCACCGACACAGACGAAGTGATCTCTGGCGGAAATTTCCACGCAGAGCCTATTGCCTTAGCCGCTGACATTTTGGCACTGGTTATCGCTGAAATTGGATCAATGTCAGAGCGACGCGTTGCCATGCTAATCGATACTTCTATTAGCGGGCTTCCAGCTTTTCTTGTAAAAAACCCTGGCGTAAATTCCGGTTTCATGATTGCTCATGTAACTGCGGCCGCCCTTGCTAGCGAGAACAAACAGCAATCCCATCCTGCCTCTGTCGATAGCATTCCTACATCTGCAAATCAGGAAGATCACGTAAGTATGGCAACCCATGGTGCCCGTCGCTTGCTTCGCATGGCTGATAATACAGCGGGGATTGTCGCGATCGAATTATTAGCAGCTGCCCAAGGCGTTGAGTTCCGGCATCCCTTAAAATCTTCTCCTGTTCTGGAAGACCTGTTCAAAACTCTTCGCAAACGGGTCAGTGCTTATGATGAAGATCGCTTCTTCGCACCAGACATTGAGCAAATAAAGAAGCTTGTAAAAAGCTCTGAACTTATCGGACAGTTTAGAGATCATCTTCCTTCAGCGGAGGCATAAATAGAAAAATGTCAGACATTTACGATTTATCCATAGGTAATTCTCCGCTCCTCTTAAGTCAGCCTCACGGGGGTATAAATTTACCACCAAGCATGGCCAGTCGTATGACCGAGGACGCTCTGACTTTGCCCGATACAGATTGGCATATGCAGCAACTCTATTCCGACATCGCACAAAAATTGGATGCCACAGTCATAAGCGCACGATATTCGCGATTTGTCGTCGACTTAAATAGAAATCCTGATGGATCATCCCTCTACCCAGGGCAAGACGTCACGGAACTCTGCCCGACAAGTTTATTTGATGAAACTCCCATTTATCAGCTAGGGAAACCTCCTATTCAAGTGGAGATTGAGGGGAGAAAATCGACATTTTGGAGGCCTTATCATACCGAACTCCAGCGACAAATTAAGCATATCTGCGACAAATTTGGATATGTTATTTTGTACGATTGCCACTCTATTCGTTCTGTTGTTCCACGCTTCTTCGAAGGCAACCTCCCTGACCTAAACTTGGGCACTGCCGATGGCACCAGTTGCGATCCCATGATGGTGGAAGGACTGAGATCCATATTGGACGACAGTTCCTTCTCTCATGTGCTCAACGGTCGATTTAAAGGGGGGTTTATAACCCGCAACTACGGCGACCCCAAAAAGAACATCCATGCGCTGCAGATGGAAATCGCTCAAAAAACTTATATGCAAGAAAATTATCCCTTTCATTACGAGACTGAGAAAGCTCAGAAGCTTCAATCAACTCTTTTAGAAATATTTTCAGCCCTTCTTTTGTGGGGCCGACAAACATATGGCGTAAATTAAGGAAATGGTTATGAATAATAGAAGAGATAACGCCCGTATTATTAAAGCTCCGACAGGTACAGAACTGTCCTGTAAAAACTGGCTGACAGAAGCCGCCCTTCGCATGCTTATGAATAACCTTGATTCAGATGTAGCCGAAAACCCGCAAGAACTTGTGGTTTATGGGGGGATAGGTCGTGCTGCCCGTAATTGGGAAGCCTATGATCAGATTGTGGCTAGTTTACGAACGTTAGAGCTTGATGAGACACTTCTAGTACAGTCTGGGAAGCCCGTCGGTGTTTTTAAAACCCATTCCAACGCGCCACGCGTGTTGATTGCCAATTCCAATATTGTTCCTCATTGGGCCAACTGGGAGCATTTTAACGAGCTCGATAAAAAGGGTTTGATGATGTATGGCCAAATGACAGCAGGATCTTGGATCTATATCGGCAGTCAAGGTATAGTCCAGGGCACCTACGAGACATTTGTTGAAGCGGGAAGGCAGCATTTTGGCGGCGACCTTGCAGGAAAGTGGATACTAACTGGCGGCCTTGGCGGAATGGGTGGTGCGCAACCGCTTGCGGCTACCATGGCCGGGGCGTCCATGCTTGCCATTGAATGCCAGCCAAGTCGTATTGACTTCCGCCTGCGCTCTGGATATCTCGATAAAAAAGCCGCGAACCTAGATGATGCCTTAAATATTATCAGAGAAGCAGCACAAAGAGGAGAAGCCGTCTCTGTTGGGCTTCAAGGAAATGCAGCGGATATTTTCCCCGAGATCCTGAAACGCGGTGAATTACCCGATATGGTAACGGATCAGACCTCCGCCCATGACCCAATTAATGGTTATCTGCCTCAAGGGTGGACAGTAGCCAAGTGGGAAGAGAAACGTCAAAGCGCGCCGTCTGAAGTTGCCAAAGCTGCCAAGAAATCCATGGCAGTTCAAGTTCGTGCAATGCTTGGATTTCAGAAAAAAGGTATTCCAACGGTCGATTATGGAAATAATATTCGCCAAGTCGCCTTGGAAGAAGGTGTCTCCAACGCTTTTGATTTTCCTGGATTTGTTCCAGCCTATATTCGGCCGCTATTCTGTCGCGGCATTGGACCTTTTAGATGGGTCGCCTTATCCGGTGATCCAGAAGATATTTACAAAACAGATGCGAAAGTAAAGGAACTTATTCCCAACGACCCTCATTTACACAACTGGTTAGATATGGCCAAAGAGAAGATACAGTTTCAAGGCCTGCCGTCCAGAATTTGTTGGGTTGGATTAGGACAAAGGCACCGATTAGGGCTTGCCTTTAATGAGATGGTTAGAAATGGAGAATTAAAGGCACCAGTTGTCATCGGTCGTGATCACCTCGATTCAGGGTCTGTTGCCAGTCCAAACAGGGAAACTGAATCCATGAAAGATGGATCAGACACTGTGTCAGATTGGCCGCTCCTTAACGCCCTTCTAAGTACCGCAGGCGGAGCCACATGGGTCAGCCTTCATCATGGCGGCGGGGTCGGCATGGGGTTTTCCCAACATTCAGGATTAGTGATCGTTTGCGATGGTAGCACTGATGCCGATGAACGCTTGGCCCGTGTCCTTTTCAATGATCCAGCAACAGGTGTTATGCGCCACGCTGACGCCGGATATGACATCGCCATAGAATGTGCGAAAGAGAACAACCTCAATTTACCATTCTTGAAGTAAAGGGATGAGAGGGGCTTTTCTACAAAATTAGAGCCTCTCTCTTTCACCTTTAGGAGACCATCGCTGGACTCAGGTTCGCCGCAGCCATGTCATTAAACAGAAGATTTTCGATCATTGTTTGATAGATTTTTACCAAATCTGAAATCTGGTATCGACCACCTGCACTATACCATGTTCCAACGCTGGTCATCATTCCCAAAATCAATTTACTTGATACCTGTGGATCAATTACGGTCCAATACTCTTCCGCATTTCCCCATTCCAAAATTTCCCGTAAACGGCCCTCATAGCTATCCCTTAAAGTAGTAACGCGTTTATAATTTTCAGGGTTTAAACTACGAAGTTCTGTCGTGCTGACAAGGACTTCCTGCTGTCGCGAAGAATGAAAACTCACGTGACATTCTACATAAGCTAATAGGGCTAACCGTGGGTTATCCTCACCATCAAGAGCAACTTCCATCTCCCCAATGACATCCAACATAACTTGCCGAAGTATTTCGTATAGGAAATCCTGTTTGTTACTAAAGTAATTATAAAGTGAGCCAGCCTGAATTCCCACATCCCCTGCCAATTCGCGAAGCGTCATGCCCGAGAAACCTTGCTTATAAAGCCGGTTTATTCCCGCCACCCGCAGCGCTTTTAAGGTGTTTTCGCCTTTTGATCCTGTAGTTCTAGTCACGGTCTCTCCCTCACTTAGTGGAAAGTGTAACCAATGCCCGATATGAGAAACAAGGATTAATATTAAGAATGATTAAAATTTACTATTCTTTCTTTAATCGTAAAAGAAATAAGGATTGGGGCAACCAATAGCATAGTGAAAACAGGAATAAACCCTTTCAGCACCTGATAGAGCACTTCATCGTGGGGAATAGGGATCAATTTTACCGCAAAATTCATTGCAAAAAACAGGCTAAATCCTAACACTATTCTAAGTCCACGCTGCCAATAATTTCCTTCATCCAATGATATTTCTGTCGCAACAAGAACAATCAGAGCAAGATTCACAGCGATTAAAGAGCCTAATCTACCCATATGACCTTCGCCGATGAAAATCAGGGAAACGGGCAGTGCAAAACCCATAAAAAATAGCAAAACCGTTCGCTGCATATTAGTAAATGAATAGGAAGCGGGCATAAAAACTTTTTGCCAGTTCATTCTGTAGTAAAGAACAGAAAAAACAATCAAAATGCTAATTGCGAGGCCTAATCCAACGAGTACATCCGCTAGAAAATGTCGCGCAAGATAAAGCCTTGAAAGCATCATCAGTGGAATCATGACAAAAGCCAAAACAACCAACGCATTCTTCCTGAAAACGACAGCCAATCCCCCCCATAAGGCAACAGCTCCTGTTGTATGACCAGAAGGGAGGCCATATTCGCTCGCACCAAGATTAAAAGACCGATACGCAGTGACAGCATGTTCTGGTAACAATGATAGAAAAGAAGAGGCCCCCGCGCTGGAGAATGCGACCATGTCCTCTTTTAATGCACCAAAATCATTTAAACTATAATCAACAAAAAAGGGCCGAGGCAGTGCAAATAGCGTTTTCAAAACATCAGTAGCAACAATTGTCACCAAAAATAATTGAACGAGAAGAAAACCACGTTTTATATCAATGCCCAGTGCGACAACGCACAAAACCCCAACGAGAAACGTTTGTCCGCCCGTCCAAGATATAGAGAGCATCAAGGCATTCAGCCCCTCTGATGAGAAACTTTGAAGATATAAGTTAATATCTGTTTGAAACATGCCACCCTCCCCTACATCAGAAAAATGTCATAGGAACCTAAGGATGGCAAGAACATAAAAATAACCGCCCCAAAATTTTGAGGCGGTTATTAACTTCCAACTTACCTCTTAACCTTGAAGGTTAATTCCCAAAGCAGTCGCGGCTTTAGTCAGCATATTTTGTGTCTGATCGTTACCACTGGTATATTCTTTTTGAGTGGAAGGGTCTGAAATTGTCGCCCAATTTTCCGCGATTTTTTCAGGTGTTTGATCTTCTTCGTTCAAGAACATTCCGCCAGTCTCATAAATGATTGACGTAGCATAAGTTCCCGCACCTGCTGTAATAATTGTACGGTTCGGGCCATCCTCTCCAACAAGATACAACAACGCTGGTGTCACTGTTTCAGGCTTCAACAAGTCCAATAGGTTTTCAGGCATCAAGTCTTCAGTCATACGCGTCGCCGCACAAGGAGAAAGAGCATTGACCCGAATTCCGTATTTCCCACCTTCCAAAACAAGAGTATTCATCAAGCCGATGACTCCCATTTTGGCAGCACCATAATTGCTTTGCCCAAAGTTACCATACAACCCGCTCGAGGAAGTTGTCATAACGATGCGACCATAGTTTTTACTCCGCATGTGCGGCCACACAGCTTTCGAGCAATTTACGGCGCCCATCAAATGAACATCTAGAACAAAACCAAAATCGCCAAGTTCGACATTGTTAAATGACTTATCACGAAGCACACCTGCATTATTTACAAGGATGTCAATACTGCCCCATTTTTCCACGGCTTCTGCAACCATGGCTTCGACCTGATCGTATTTAGTAACGTCAGCACCATTGGCAATAGCTTCACCGCCAGCCGCTTCAATTTCAGCCACAACCGCTTTTGCAGCATCACTGGAGGAACCGCTACCGTCACGTGAACCGCCCAGATCATTTACAACAACTTTCGCCCCCCGCGCCGCAAGCCCCAAAGCATGACAGCGTCCTAGACCATTTCCAGCGCCCGTGACAATTGCCACTCTTCCATCAAAACGAATACTCATAATTTTTCCTTATATTCTCACTAATTCTGTAAGATCAGCCGCCTACAAATGTCATACCAAGCCACTCGGTAATCAAAGCAGGTGTGTCCTGACCTTTAATTTCCAAAGTCACTTCTGACGTCAACAAAATCTGACCTGGGCGTTTCTCGACAACGTCAATCACTTTGCTTCTTACCCGGACCTCGCTGTCAACTTTCACAGGAGCCAGAAACCGCAATTTATTCATGCCGTAATTCACACCCATTTGCACATTTTCAGGCTTAGGCGCTATTTGTGGAACAAGATGAGCTAGCAAGGATAAGGACAAAAAACCATGAGCGATGGTTCCACCGAAAGGTGTTTCTTTGGCTGCTTCCGGGTCCACATGAATAAATTGGTGGTCGTCCGTTGCTTCTGCGAACTTGTTAATCCTGTCCTGATCGACTTTGAACCATTCTCCCGGTCCGTATTCAGTTCCTTTTGAATCTAAAAATTCTTGTTTGGAAATAGATGCAGGCATGTTTTTGTTTCCCCGTCTAAAAGTTATTCTTGATTTTTATGCACTGCAACATAGCTAATTTCCGCAAATTTCCAAAGAATAAAAGATTGGGCCTAAAGCAAAGTTCCCGCTACACTGTTTGCAACAAAACAGGAGAAGCCAAGAGTATGAACGGTATTGTCTATAAAGATTATGACCAGTTTGGTTTGGACGTTGAATACAACAATCAACTGAAAGTCGCTGATTTTAAATCCTACCTCGCAGAATGGTCTGCTCTATGCGCGACGACAAAACACGAATACTCTGACGTCAAGACCTATTGTTATGATGAGAAGTCCGGGCAGACATTGGACATCATTTATCCTGTAGAATGGGATGGAAGCCCTTGTCCTATTCAGGTTTTTTTTCATGGCGGATACTGGAAAGCGCTATCTAAGAATGACTTTACCTATGTTGCGCGTGCTTTTGCCCAGCATGGCATCGCCACAGCGATAGTGGACTATCAACTTATGCCAGAGGTGTCCATTGACGAACTTATCCGCCAGTGCCGGCAATCACTGGCCTTTTTATATGAACATGCGGCCGGATTAGATTTGGATAGCTCCCAACTGCATATTTCAGGGCATTCTGCGGGCGGTCATATTGTTGCTATGTGCATGGCAACTGAGTGGTCAGAATTCTCACCTCAATTGCCACAACAAATCGTCAAATCAGGCGTTGGAATTAGTGGTCTGTATAACCTTCTGCCGATTAGTTTGTGTTTTTTGCAGGCAGATCTCAATCTTGATATGGAAACAGTTTTAAAAAATAGTCCTGTGAACTTTAAAGAACCGAGCAAAGGCAAATTCCATCTTTTAGTTGGTGGGTTAGAGGGGCGGGAATATCTTGCCCAAAGTGACGCATTAGCGGCATCTTGGCCTACTGCAGCTCAATCACCGATAGTATTGACACCCTACAATCACTTTAGCATAATGACGTCACTTGCTGACCCGACAAGTTTCCTCTCCACCCATATTCGCCATGCAATGAGCGAAACAAACTAATCCAAGGTTTTACACATGTATCAAAAGCCGCGTATCTTGGCGACACGAAACTTCCCCCCTGCTGTAATGGAACGATTACTTAAAGATTACCATGTCATTACGAATGATTCAGATGAACATTTAACTTCTGAGGCCATATTGGAAAAAGCCAATAAGGTAGATGCAATCATGGGTAGCCCGACAAACCCTTTTCAAAAGGATTTGATTGAGGCACTCCCGTCAAACGTAAAACTAATCACCACTTTCTCTGTAGGCTATGATCATATGGATGTCGCAGCCGCTGATAAATGCGGCATTCTGTTGAGCAACACGCCGGATGTCCTCACGGATGCTACTGCTGATATCGCAATTTTGTGTATGCTGGGTGCAGCCCGCATGGCCCATTCGTCTGCAGAATTTTTACGAGCGGGAAAATGGGACAGGTGGTCAGCAAACCAATTTTTAGGTGTTCAGGTCTCTGGCAAAAAGCTCGGTATTTTGGGAATGGGTCGTATTGGTCAAGCCGTCGCACGCAGAGCCTTAGGGTTTGACATGGAAATACATTATCACAATCGCCGCCCAGTGAACGATGATCGGTTAAAAGATGCAATTTATCATGAAACACTGGAAAGCTTGCTGCCCAATTGTGACTTTCTATCCATCAATTGCGGCCTCTCGGAAGAAACACATTATCTAATCAACGATACAACCATAGCTGCAATGCCAGATGGTGCGGTCTTAGTGAATACCGCACGCGGACCGATTGTCGAAGATGAAGCGTTGATCCGAGCCCTTAAATCAAAAAAATTGGCGGCGGCTGGGCTTGATGTGTTTGAAAATGAGCCCAACCTAAACCCCGGCTACATGGATTTACCAAATCTATTTGTTCTTCCCCACATTGGGAGTGCGACAATTGAAACCCGAAACGAAATGGGTTTCAAATGCCTTGATAATCTGGATGCTTTCTTTGCCGGCAAAGCACTCCCTAGCCAAATTAAACTTTAGGTCGGAACAATCATACCTTTTGGGGTTGCGAGATAATTATCAAGCGCCCCATATTCGTTGCACATACGCCACGAAAGTAGCTTCTGCGCATAATCAAGGACAACAGCCTGATAATCTGGCTCTTCCGCCAGATTACGGGTCTCCTCTGGATCATTTTGCAGATCAAATAAAAGCGGAGGCATGGCTGCAAAATGC
>Ga0209826_1001757_pt1 | contig 14812 bp, 12 predicted proteins | sample GOMGulsemesocosm_5_FD_184637 | JGI IMG/M metagenome (GOLD analysis project Ga0209826, IMG submission 184637) | Methane-oxidizing microbial communities from mesocosms in the Gulf of Mexico - GOM15C Gulf of Mexico (SPAdes) (version 2) | ecosystem: Environmental > Aquatic > Marine > Cold seeps... | reverse complement strand
GCATGGCATATTGGCGCAATTGCCAATAAAGCTGATGGCGAAGAACAAGTTATTTTCTCTTAGTTGGACTGACCCTCAAAACTTATTATAAATAGGAAAATAAATGTCTAGCCGAATAGTGGTTTTGATTTCAGGTAGTGGCACGAATTTACAAGCAATAATTAATGCTGGTAAGTTAAGCGACTATCCTGGCTCTGTTGTGGGAGTAGTTTCAAACAAAAGTGATGCTTACGGTTTAACACGCGCCCAAAATGCTGAAATTGAAACAGTTACTCTTTCACATAAAGATTTTGAAAGTCGTGAAAGTTACGATCAAGCTTTAATAGAAAAAATCGATCTATTTTCTCCTGATATAATAGTACTGGCAGGCTTTATGCGTATATTAACGCCTGCTTTTGTACAACATTATCAAGGAAAACTATTAAATATTCATCCTTCCTTACTGCCTAAATATCAAGGTTTAAATACCCATCAACGAGCTATTGATGCTGGCGATACAGAGCATGGCGTTAGTGTACACTTTGTTACTGAAGAGCTAGACGGTGGCCCTGTTATTTTACAAGCAAAAGTACCCGTATTTGACGGTGATACATGTGATGATTTAGCCGCCCGTGTTCATGAACAAGAACATAGGATTTACCCTTTGGTGGTAAAATGGTTATGTCAGAATCGCCTTAGTATGAAAGCAGAAGGTAAAAATGAATACGCTGTTCTAGACGGCTCAACTTTGCCTATATCTGGTTATGCGAACGACGAATAAGCTGCTAGTATAAAGATAGTTTTTATCTTTATACTTTATGACAGGATTATTTGTGCTCTTAAAATCCCCATTACTAGTTTTATGTATTTTTTTATTATGCGCTTGCTTATTTAATGCGGGTGCTACTGAGAATAAAACTAAAAACAAACATATACTCCCTGCCTTTACCGCACAATATACTGTTTTACATAAATCTGATCCTGTCGGCACAGCGTCTAGAAAACTAAGTTACCAAAAAGATGGCCAGATTAATTACCATTATAAAACGCATGTAAAATGGCTGATCTTTTCTCAAACACGTAAAGAAACTTCAATTTTAACCATCAATAATAACCAAGTAACGCCACAACATTACACTTACACTCGCGAAGGTACGGGAAAAGATAAACGTTATGAATGGCGCTACAATGCAGTTAAAAATAATGCAAAAGATATTGAACGAAAAAGAGAGCACACTGTCGATTTTTCTAATAACTTGCAAGACAAACTTAGTTATCATCTGCAACATAGACTAAACCTGATCGCCGATGCTAAAAAGGCTGATATTAAAAAGAAAAAAGATTATGTTTATTCTGTTATTAGCACATCAGGATCAATTAAAGATTATGTTTATCAATATGATGGTGAAGAAGAATTAATATTACCTTACGGCTTAATTAAAGCCGTACGCTTTAAGCGAGAAGTTAAAGAAAAAGAACGGGTCACCTATGCTTGGTTCGCTCCCGAATTAAACTATTTATTAGTAAAACTTTACCAAATCAAAGCAGGCAATAGCCAATTTGAAGCACAGTTATCAAACCTTGAAGTCACAGAAAAGTAATCATTGATTATTTATTCTTCGCTATCTAAGTATTGACTACTTGTATGTGTTTAATGCACAGGTATTAAAGTGCTTTTAACTAGCTTGAGAGTTTAAGGCTATCTTTTTTTTACATCGAATGACTATATCTATTTTTTCGTCATCAGATTTGTGCATCCAATCTGAAATCTCTAATGCAGACCTATAGCACCCCATACAAATATCATTCCCATCTAAGTCGCACTGACCTATACATGGGGTAATTACATTATTATTAAGACCTATAAACATATCTGGCATACTCTAATCGTGAGAAACATATAACGAGCCTATTGAATTATTCATTGTTGTTTTATTTTTCCTGCGTATAAAATAGATCCCCTAATTAATGTAATTGGTATAAGGATCAAACACCAACTGTTTATCTTTCTGCTAAAAAGATAAATGCCTACTTTTGGGTGGTTTGGGTATAAATTAAGAACCACAAGAGATAGATTCACCCAAGCGAAACAGTTGCCACTGCCCTGCACTCATTTTATGCCATGTTTCATCATCTGTAAGAGGTTTTGTAGCGATTACAGTAACAATATCTTTGTCTGTAGTTTCTTTATGGAAATCAACCGCCATTTCTGCATCAATTAAACTAGCTTTACCAAAAGGCGCTCGGCGAGTAATCCAGTGCAAATTATTAGAGCAATAAGCAAATAAACACTCTCCATCGGTAATAATGATATTAGCAACGCCAAGTTCATCAATTTTACAACTCAGTGTCGCAATAAATTCAAATAAGTGTTTTGCACTTGGTTCTTTTACACCAAACTGATAATGAAGCTGATCCATAATCCAACAAAAAGCATGTTCACTGTCAGTGGTACCTATAGGTAAATGTAACTTAATAGGTAATTCATCTTTAAAGTTTTTCAACTGACCATTATGAGCATAAGTCCAATTCTTACCCCACATTTGTCGAATAAAGGGATGAGTATTTTCTAAACAGACACCACCTGAATTTGCTTGACGTATATGACAAACAACCGATTCACTTTTCATTGGATATTTTGTTACTAAATCAGCAATAGGTGAGTGTGCGCTAGGTTTAGGGTCTTTAAAACTTCGACACCCTTTACCCTCATAAAAAGTGATACCCCAACCATCTTTGTGAGGGCCTGTATTACCACCACGCTGCATTAAACCGCTAAAACTAAAACAAATATCGGTTGGTACATTGGCTGACATTGCCAAAAGTTCGCACATAATCAAAAAACCTTATTCTAAACATTACACTAAAGGTAAATAAAACTGTAATTTAAAACAAACTAGCACTATTTTATGCTTGGCTATCTTGCTTATTTCATCTATAAATAGAGTATATCATTTATTTTATTTCAACCGAACTATACCTATACATCATGACACCTCAAAATGTCTATTTCAGAAACATATTGAGATATGAGTATAATTACTGAACAAGGATATTTTGTGGATACTTCTATTTGGTTAATTTTTGCATTTTTATTAACTTGGTTTATGAGCTTTTCAAGGGCTTCATTATCAAGCTTTACCTTTACTTTTATTGCGTTGATGATTGCAGGAACGGCCTTTAATGTCATCGGATTCATATCTTGGTTACTCTTTGCCATAATAGCTCTCCCACTTAACCTTGATAATATCCGTCAACAATTTATCAGTATGCCGTTATTAGCATTATTCAAAAAAATAATGCCACAAATGTCAGAAACTGAGCAACAAGCCATAGATGCAGGCACAACTTGGTTTGATGCGGAATTATTTCGTGGCAACCCAGACTGGAAAAAGCTGCACAACTATCCACAACCACGCCTTAGCGCACAAGAAAAAGCTTTTTTAGATGGCCCAGTAGAAGAGCTTTGCTCAATGGTTGATGATTGGCAAACAACTCACAAAATGGCAGATTTATCGCCCGACGTTTGGCAGTTTTTAAAAGATAACAAATTTTTTGCCATGATCATAAAAAAACAATATGGCGGTTTAGAGTTTTCAGCTTTTGCACAATCAAGAGTATTACAAAAATTAACAGGAGTAAGCTCTGTATTAGCAAGCACAGTCGGAGTACCAAATTCATTAGGACCTGGAGAATTATTACAAGAATATGGAACAAAATCTCAACAAGATTATTATTTACCACGCCTAGCTAAAGGAGAAGAAATACCTTGTTTCGCATTAACTAGCCCTGAAGCTGGATCTGATGCGGGCGCAATTCCTGATACAGGGGTTATTTGTCGACAAACCTTTGAAGGAAAAGAAATATTAGGTATAAAGCTTAATTGGGATAAACGTTATATAACACTCGCCCCTATTGCCACTGTTTTAGGTTTAGCTTTTAAACTTGAAGATCCTGACAACTTAATTGGTGACAAAAAAGAGCTAGGTATCACTTGTGCATTAATCCCTACAAACATTGAAGGAATCACTATTGGTCGTCGACATTTTCCATTAAATATTCCTTTTCAAAATGGCCCAACACAAGGTAAAGATGTTTTTGTTCCTATTGATTATATTATTGGCGGTAAAGAAATGGCAGGCCAAGGTTGGCGAATGCTAGTTGAATGTTTATCTGTAGGGCGCGCTATAACATTGCCATCTAACAGTGCTGGTAGTATAAAAACAACTGCATTAGCAACAGGAGCATACAGTAGAATTCGTCGACAATTTAACTTACCAATAGGTAAAATGGAAGGCATAGAAGAAGCACTAGCGCGTATTGGTGGTAATGCTTATTTAATGGATGCAGTAACAACGATGTCTACGGGTGCTATTGATCTTGGCGAAAAACCGTCAGTAATTTCTGCCATTGTTAAATATCATTTAACTGAAAAAATGCGTTCATCTATTAGTGATGCTATGGATATACATGGCGGTAAAGGCATCTGTATGGGTCCTAGTAATTACCTTGCAAGAGGCTATCAAGGCGCACCTATAGCAATTACGGTTGAAGGTGCAAACATATTAACACGTAATTTAATTATATATGGCCAAGGGGCAATCCGCTGTCATCCCTATGTTTTAGCCGAACTACAGGCCGCTATTGAAACAGACCCAGAGCAAGCATTAAATGATTTTGATCATGCCTTATTTGGGCACATTGGTTTTAGCATAAGCAATATCAGTAGAAGCTTATGGTGTTCTGTCACTGGTTCACATTTTTTACCTGCCCCTTTTAGCGATCAAACTAAACGTTATTATCAATTATTAACACGCTTTAGTGCTAATTTAGCAATGCTTAGTGATATTGCCATGTTAGCTCTTGGTGCTGACTTGAAACGAAAAGAAAGAATTTCAGCTCGACTTGGTGATGTATTAAGTAATTTATACCTAGCTAGCGCTTGTTTAAAGCGGTTTAATGATGAAGGCAGACAAACTGAAGACTTACCTTTATTACAATGGGCCGTTGAAGACTGTTTATTTAACACTCAACAAGCTATTGATGCTTTACTTAGTAACTTCCCCAATAAATGGCTTGCTCGTATTTTAAGAGTTATTATTTTTCCTGTTGGCACGTGGTTAACAAAACCATCTGATGATTTAGATCATAGCGTTGCACAATTATTACAAACACCATGTGAAGCAAGAGACAGACTTGGTAAATGGCAGTATTTAGCTAGAGATGGAAAAAATGTTTTTGGCGTATTAGAACAAACCTTAGAAAACATTATTGCCTGCGAGCCTATTTTCACCAAAGTATGCATAGCAACAAATACAAAACTGCCTTTTTATCAATTAGATAAAGTTGCAGCGTTAGGTTTATCCGTAAAGGCTATAACAGAAAAAGAAGCACAACTGTTAATAACAACAGAGCAAGGTAGAAAAGCAATTATCGATGTTGATGATTTTGATAGTAATGAGCTTATTGCTCCAAATTTAGTCTAAATGTAAAAACGATATTAAAATAAAAAACGCACAAATATTTGTTTGTGCGTTTTTTTATTCAAAACATCTTTATAAGAATGACAACAACTCTTGATCAAGTTGCATTAACGTTTTTGGATCTGCCATCATTGTTTTTGCTAATGATTTGGTTCTTGGCAACATACGTTCAAAATAAAATTCTGCTGTTTTAATTTTTGCACGATAAAAATCACGATTATCAACATCCGTCGCTAGTTTTTCATAAGCTGACTGTGCCATTTGCGCCCAAAAGTAAGCCATGACGATATAACCAGAATACATTAGGTAGTCAACAGAAGCAGAGCCAATAATGTCTCTATTTGTTTTCGCTTTAAGGGCTAATCTAAGTGAATATTGTTGCCAATTTGCAACGGCTTTACTCAATGGCCAAACAAACTTATTCATTTGACGTTTATGTGGATTACTTGAAATCATACTTTTATCTTTACAAAAAGATAAAACTTCTTTAGCAAAAGCTTTTAACGACTTACCACGAGTAAGTAATATTTTACGACCCAATAAGTCTAGCGCTTGAATGCCAGTAGTACCTTCATAAAGTGTTGAAATTCTAGCATCACGAACAATCTGCTCCATGCCCCATTCTTTGATGTAGCCATGACCACCAAAGATCTGTAAACCATGGTTTGCACTTTCAGATCCAAGCTCAGTAAGAAATGCTTTAAGAATCGGTGTAATAAACCCCAAGCGTTCATCTGCTGCATTCTTTTCATCCTCAGTTTTTGCCATCTCAATATCATCAACAATTTTAGCTGTATAATAAATCATTGCTCTACCACCCTCAGAAATGGCCTTTTGAGTCATCAACATTTTACGAACATCAGGATGAACAATAATAGGATCAGCAACTTGATCAGGACATTTTTTACCTGTAAGTGAACGCATAGATAAACGTTCTTTTGCATAAATCAATGAGTTCTGATATGCCAATTCGGCACTACAAACACCTTGTAAAGCTGTACCTACACGTGCTGTATTCATAAAGGTGAACATGCATTCTAACCCTTTATTTTCAGGGCCTATCAACTCGCCAACGGCATTATCAAAATTTAATACCGCTGTTGAAGACGCTTTAATGCCCATTTTATCTTCAATTGAACCACAGGTAACATGATTACCCTTTCCTAAATTACCTTCTTGATCAGTTTGAACTTTTGGCACAATAAACAGTGATATACCACGAGTTCCTGCAGGAGCATCAGGTAATCGCGCTAATACAATATGAATAATATTATCAGTTAAATCATGCTCACCTGCTGAGATAAAAATTTTGGTGCCCGTAATATTATAAGTACCATCACCATTAGGCTCTGCTTTAGTTTTTACTTGCCCTAAATCTGTACCGCATTGTGGCTCAGTTAAACACATAGTGCCTGTCCAAGTGCCTTCGGTTAAACGAGTAAGGAATAATTCTTTTTGTGCATGAGTTCCATGAGACTGTACCGTGTTCATTGCACCATGACTTAACCCTGGATACATAGCCCAAGCCCAATTAGCAGTGCCCATCATTTCTGATTTAGCCATACCTAACGATGGTGGTAGCCCTTGTCCGCCATGCTCAATTGGATGAGATAAACTCTGCCAACCACCTTCGACATACTTATTGTATGCTTCTTTAAAGCCTTTAGGTGTAATAACGTTACCATGATCAAAGGTACAGCCCTCTTTATCACCACTTTGGTACAATGGTAAAAGTTCATTTTCACAAAACTTTGCACACTCTTGTAATATAGCATCGGTTAAATCAGGTGTTGCCTCTTCAAATTCAGGGTATTTTTGATAATGCCCATAATAATCAAATACATCTTCAATTAAAAATTTAATGTCTGCTACGGGTGCTTTGTAACTAAGCATATTTTGCTCCTACTACCAAAGTAATTTAGGTTGCTGTGGTTAAATTCAGCAAAGTAATTATAAATAATGATAGTGATTAAAACACTGGTCGTACCACTCAAGCAAGCTGTTTTTGAAATAATTTAAACAACCCATAACTAAACTACGCTAATCTATTGATTATTCACATTAAAATAATAAAAGTTTATTAAAAGAAAAGCTGATAAAATAATCGTATAAATAAGTAATAATAATTAAAATACAAAAAATAGAGAACCTCATGGCAGAAAGTTATTTAGAAATTCAATTAGATCAACAACCAATAGAATTGTGTAAATTACTTAAAATTGCTGATTTAGTTACAGGTGGTGGCGAGGCTAAAGTTGTTATTAGTGAAGGCTATGTTTCACTTAATGGTGAAGTTGAATATCAAAAGCGTAAAAAGATTTACCATAACGATATGATTGAATTTAATGGTGAGACTATTCAAGTTATTATCAATGAAGATTTAACTGAAAACTTAGTGGACAATACATTAGCAGATAATACAAATAAAGAGATTAAAAAAACCGTATCAATTAATGAGGATACGGTTAAGCGCAGTAAAAGAAAGCCTATTTCTTTCTAATTTGTAAAGCGATTTCACCTTACAAAAGCAAGCGCTTCTTTAGCTAATTTAGTTATTTCAGACCAGTCCTTACTTTCAACAACCTCATTGGGCACCAACCACGAACCACCGCAACAAACAACATTAGGTAATGCCAAATAATCGCGAATATTCTTTAAGTTAATACCACCCGTTGGACAAAATTTAATATCTGGAAATGGTCCACCTATTGATTTAATAGCATTAACACCACCAGAAAATTCTGCAGGGAAAAACTTTAAATGATTATAGCCATAATCTGACGCATCCATTAATTCGGAGATAGAAGATATTCCTGGAATTAATGCAATATTACCTTCGTTACCCGCTTGTAATAAATCTTTGGTTAAACCTGGGCTAATAGCAAATTTAGCGCCTGCATCAATAGATTGTTGTAATTGTTGACGATTAGTTACAGTACCTGAGCCAATAATCGCCTCAGGTAATTCGTTAGCTATAATATTGATCACATCAAGTGCTACAGGTGTACGTAAAGTTACTTCTAGCATTTTTACACCTGCCGCTAATAACGCTTCAGCAATTGGTAAAGCATCCTCAATATTATTAATCACTAATACGGGAACAATTGGTCCCATAGCAAAAAGATCTTTAGGCATAATTTGCCAATTTTTTGATACTGTCATAAATTCTCTGTTTTCTTTTGCATACAACGCTTGTTAATTGGTATTACTTATTTCTTTAGCTTTATAGTATTAATTTCAATTATCACCTTAATGTTTCAATTTACTGAAACGGGTATGACTAATCAAATAAAGAACATGCACCTGTTTCTGCTGAACTTAAATTGCGACGCATGAAACCAAAAAGTTCACGCCCCATACCTTGATGGTGTTCATTAACTTGAAAGGTTGCATTATCTCTAATCGCTAATTCTTGCTTATCAACCAATAAAGTTAACTCGCCTGTTTCACCATTAAGATGAATTATATCACCCGTTTTAACTTTTGAAATTAAGCCACCATCTAATGCTTCGGGACATAAATGAATAGCAGCAGGTACATTACCCGATGCACCTGACATTCTGCCATCCGTAACTAATGCCACTTTAAAACCCTTGTCTTGTAATACGCCTAATGGTGGTGTTAATTTGTGTAACTCAGGCATACCACGTGCTTTAGGTCCTTGAAAACGTACAACAGCTATAAAATCTTTTTCTAATTCACCGTTATCAAAAGCTGTTTGTAATTCACTTTGATCTTCAAAGACTACAGCGGGTGCTTCAATAACATAACTGCCATCACATAATGAAGACGTTTTTAATACCGACGTTCCTAGGTTACCTTTTAATGTTTTTAAACCACCATCGACTTTGAATGGTTGAGCTACCGTTGTAATAACGTCTTCATCAAGAGATTTTTCAACACCATCAATCCATTTAAGTTGACCATTATCTAATACTGGTTTTTGGGTATAACGCGTTAACCCTCGGCCACAAATTGTTTCAACATCTTCATGTAACAGGCCTGCATTAATTAATTCTTTGAACAATAATGCCATGCCTCCAGCTTCTTGAAAGTGGTTTATGTCAGCATGTCCATTAGGATAAATTTTAGTAATTAACGGCACTACACGTGATAAGTCATTAAAATCTTGGAAATTAATAATGATACCAGCAGCGCGAGAAAAAGCGATTATATGCATGGTTAAATTAGTTGAACCACCTGTCGCTAAAAGCGCAACAATTGCATTTACAATAGACCGCTCATCAATCATTTCACCAATCGGCATATAATTACCTGACTGTTGAGTTAAGCGAGTAACTTGACACGCAGCCGCTTTAGTTAACTCTTCACGTAATGGTGTATTAGGTTGAACAAAAGATGCCCCCGGTAAATGTAAACCCATGACTTCAACCACTAATTGATTAGAGTTTGCTGTACCAAAGAAAGTACAAGTTCCTGCGGCATGATAAGAGGCTGATTCGGCCTCTAATAAAGCTTTTTTGTCTATTTCACCTTTTGTATATTGTTGACGTATTTGTGCTTTTTCTTTATTCGGAATACCTGAAGGCATTGGACCTGCTGGCACAAATACGATAGGTAAATGACCAAATGTCATGCTAGCAATCAATAACCCTGGAACAATTTTATCGCAAATCCCCAACATTAATGAACCATCAAACATATTATGAGATAAACCAACAGCGGCTGCCATTGCAATAACATCACGGCTCATTAAACTTAAATCCATGCCAGGTTGTCCCTGCGTAACGCCATCACACATTGCTGGCACACCGCCAGCAAATTGAGCAATACCACCTGTCGATTTAACCGCATTTTTAATTATTTTAGGATAAGTTTCGTAAGGTTGATGCGCACTTAGCATGTCGTTGTAGGCTGAAACAATAGCTATGTCAGAATGATTTAATCCTTTAATTGTTTGTTTGTCGTCTTTAGTACAAGCAGCAAAACCATGCGCTAAATTACTGCATGATAAACTAGCACGATGCACCGTACTCGACTTTGCTGCTGCTATTTTAGCTAAATACTTTTTTCGAGTAATAGTGCTTCGGGCGACAATACGCTCTGTGATCGCTACTATTTCTTGTTTCATTACGGCTTTCATAGGTCTACTTCTTTATTATTTGTCTATTACTTGTCTATTATTTTGTCAAAATAAATCCTGACTGATTACATAGCCCAATACACTTGAGTATTAATATCTTCCGCTTGTAAAAAAGCACGGATAGGCATTTCAAAAATACTGCTCGCGTTAAGCGCCTTATTTAACACATGTTTTTTGCTTAGCCCACAAATATGCAAAAAAACATGTTTACTTTGTTTTAATGCTGCAAAACTAAAAGTAATACGTTGATGAGGAGCAGTTTTAGGGTCAACTATCATCAATGCATTTTCATTATACGGATCTAAGCCTGATTTTATTTGCTCACTACATGGAAATAACGATGCGGTATGGCCATCTTCACCCATACCTAAAATAAGCACATCTAGTGGTAAAAGTGCATTACTCGCAGCAAGATTAAGATCAACTAACGCTTCATCACATAGATTTCCATCTTGTTTTAAATAAAAAAACTTAGCGGTTTCTGCCTTGTTTTTCAATAAATTTTCATGGACTAAATGGGTGTTACTGTCATTTGAATTAGTATCAACCCAACGCTCATCAGCTAAAGTAATGGTTACTTTTTTCCAATCAATGTTTTTATTAGATAATACTTTAAAGAAACCTTTTGGCGTTGAGCCACCTGAAACGGCAATACTTGCCTTACCTTTTAAAGAAATAGCTAATTGTAATATTTGGCTAACATTTTCTGCCAATGCTTCATCTAATTGCTCGCGGTCACTAAAATCATTTAGTTGATACACAGTTACTCTACCCATTGGCGATTATCTCGCGCAATTAAAGAGATTGAAGAAACAGGCCCCCATGAACCAGCCGCATAAGATTTAGGTGTTTCATTGGTCGCTTGCCAAGCATCAATGATACTATCAGTCCATGTCCATGCGGCTTCAACTTCATCACGACTCACAAACAATGATTGATTACCGTTTAACACCTCAAGCATTAAACGTTCATAAGCATCGATAACACGCTGATTTTGGTAAGTATCATTAAAACTCAAATCAAGCTTATTTTCTTGAATGTTCATCTGTGATGCTATACCTGGAATTTTATTCATCATTTGCAATTCAACCCCTTCATCAGGTTGCAATCGAATAGTTAATTTATTAGCAGGTAAATCACTGTAACTGCCTTTAAAAATATTATGTGGCTGTTCTTTAAAATGCACAACAATTTCACTGTGTTTCATCAGCATTCGTTTACCCGTTCTTAAATAGAAAGGGACGCCTGACCAACGCCAATTATCAATTTCAGCTTTAATGGCAACGAAAGTTTCAGTTTTACTGTTTGTATTTGCACCTTCTTCATTCAAATAACCTGGTACTGCAACACCATTTAAGAAACCGTCGGTATACTGACCTCGAACCGTTTTTTCTTTAATATTTATTCTATTTATTGGCGAAAGAGCTTTAACCGCTTTTAATTTTTCAGCGCGAATGCTCTCTGCGCTTAAATCAGCTGGTGGCTCCATTGCGAGTAAAGATAAAATTTGTAATAAGTGATTTTGGATCATATCGCGCATTTGGCCTGCATCATCATAAAAACCCCACCGACCTTCAATTCCTACACTTTCAGCAACAGTGATCTGTACATGATCAATACTGTTTCGATCCCAATTAGTAGTAAATAAAGAGTTAGCAAAGCGCAATACTAATAAGTTTAAAACAGTTTCTTTACCTAAATAATGGTCAATGCGATAAATTTGATTTTCAGTAAAAAAACGCGCTACTTGGTTATTAATCACTTTTGATGACTCTAAACAATGACCAATGGGTTTTTCCATCACAACACGATCATTATCAGAAATGAGCTTAGCTTGATGTAGGCCATCACAAATATCACCATAAATGTCAGGGGGTATAGAAAAATAATAAATACGAGTATCATTGCCTGCTGACAAAGTTGTCGCTAAGTTGTCGTAAGTGCTGGTTTCTTTCATATCAAGTTGTTGATAAACCAAACGTTCAGTAAAACGAGCCAAAACCTCTTCATCAAGCTTTTCTTCAACAAAATTACTAATATTTTCTAGCACAATCGCTTTGAACTCTTCAAGACTATGCTGTTGACGAGCAACACCGACTATTCGGCTTTTTTCACTAATTAAATCGCATGCCTCTAGCTGATATAAAGCAGGTAACAATTTACGGCGGGATAAATCACCTAAAGCACCAAAAATAACGATTTCACTAGCAGATTGATAATCTAACTTCTTCATAAAACTTTTCAGCCTCATAACTGAGTATATTTGTGTATTAATAACAATTTTTTTTTACATAACCTATAAAACTAAAACAGATATTAATTTCAATCACAATAGGTTTGTATCTTGACTACATATAGCCATATATGGGTATATGCACCTAATTTAGCGCTTAGGTATTCATCAGTAAAGAACTTTTTTGTAACTTTATTTCATTTAAAAAATAATCAAAAACACTCTTAATTCGAAAAGAATTAACTTATGTTGATAAAGTTCATATTTTTGCAATATGTTAGCTATAATCATAAAATTAAATTTCATGATGTTTTTTTGTTTATTTTGGTGACATATTACTGCAATGTATGAGTGTTATAAATAGTTGTTAAGAGACATGTTGGCAATAAGGTTTATTCTAAAACGCGCAGATAATTTAAAGAAAGTAAAACATAGTTTAATAAGCTCATACCTTAATAGAAAAAATTAATTTTTTGTAAGTTGCCAGCTAAAATATCAACTTACTCCCCTATAAGAAACATTTAAAAAGTTATAAGGATTAAAATGCCTAGAAGAACAAAGATTGTTGCTACCCTTGGTCCAGCAACAGATGATAGAGCTACATTAAAAGCCGTATTAGCTGCGGGTGTCAATGTAGTGAGACTTAACTTTTCTCACGGCATACCTCAAGATCATATTGATAGAGCTAATAATGTTCGTGAAATCTCAAAAGAGTTAGGTATTTACGTGGGTATTTTAGGGGATTTACAAGGGCCTAAAATTCGTATTTCAACGTTTAAAAATGGTCCTATTAAATTAGCTGTTGGCGACAAATTTGAACTTGATGCTACGTTAGAAAAAGGTCAAGGAACTCAAGAAAAAATAGGTATTGATTATAAAAAATTAGTGCAAGACGTTAACCCTAATAATATTTTATTACTTGATGATGGTCGCGTACAACTGAAAGTTCTATCAACGTCAAAAACCTCAGTATTTACTGAAGTGACCGTTGGTGGACCATTATCGAATAATAAAGGTATTAACCGCCAAGGTGGAGGTTTAACTGCTCCTGCATTAACAGCTAAAGATAAGGAAGATATTAAATTAGCCGCTAAAATCAATGTTGACTTTTTAGCTGTGTCTTTCCCTCGTGATGCAGCAGATATGCGTGAAGCCCGCTTATTAGCAGAAGAAGCTGGTTGTGATGCTCGTTTGGTGTCAAAAATAGAACGAGCTGAAGCGGTAAATGATAATGATGTACTTGATGGTATTATCTTAGCGTCTGACGTTGTTATGGTTGCCCGTGGAGATTTAGGTGTTGAAATTGGTGATGCTGAGTTGGTTGGTAAACAAAAGCATATTATTGCACGTTCTCGTCAATTAAACCGTGTGGTTATTACCGCAACACAAATGATGGAAACCATGATCGAGCAACCTATGCCTACACGTGCAGAAGTTATGGATGTATCGAATGCTGTTTTAGATGGCACTGATGCTGTAATGCTTAGCGCTGAAACAGCAGCAGGAAAATATCCTGTTGAAACGGTTACCGCTATGGCCAATGTTTGTGTAGGCGCTGAAAAGCATCGTTCTGTAAATATTTCTAATCATAGAATGGATTTAACATTTACTGAAGTATCTGAAACGGTTGCTTTATCAGCAATGTATGCCGCTAACCATTTAGACGGTGTTAAAGCTATTATTTCATTAACTGAATCAGGACAAACCAGTAGATTAATGTCTCGAATCACTTCAGGATTACCTATTTACTCCCTGTCTCGCCATGTTAAAACATTAAATAAAACAGCCATTTACCGTGGTGTTTATCCTATTTCTTTTGATTCTACTCATTGCACTGCTGAAACGTTGAGTGACAATATATTAAAAGATGTCTGTAAAAAGGCACAATTAGTGGTAGGAGATAAAGTTATATTAACCCATGGTGATTTAATGGAAACTGTTGGCGCTTCAAACACATTGAAAGTATTAATCATTGCTAAAAAGCATTTACAATAAGCGTTTAAAATAAGATAA
>Ga0209826_1001756_pt1 | contig 14812 bp, 16 predicted proteins | sample GOMGulsemesocosm_5_FD_184637 | JGI IMG/M metagenome (GOLD analysis project Ga0209826, IMG submission 184637) | Methane-oxidizing microbial communities from mesocosms in the Gulf of Mexico - GOM15C Gulf of Mexico (SPAdes) (version 2) | ecosystem: Environmental > Aquatic > Marine > Cold seeps... | reverse complement strand
TGCAATGAGGTGGGGAGCCTCTCTACATGCGAGGTCAGATTAATCTGCCTCAAGGTTGGGTCGGCTTCCCCAGAAATTGATATTTAGTATAAATGACCGCTGTAATTAAACATACAAGGTTGGGCTGATGCAAGAAGCCAAACAAATCACATCCTCACTCAAAATAACAACGCGTATCTTTTATATATCGTTGGGCTTAAACAGCGCAGCCCAACCTACACTAAAACCAAATAATTCGTGATGTACATCACAATTAATGGCTTGTTTGAAAAACATCGAAATAAAGCCTAAAGGAAAATAGGCAAAGGCCGATAAGTTCATCGGAGGCGGTGAATATCTAGTTAAATTAAAAGATATATCCGTCAGTTATTAGATAAAAGTAAGCATAAGCTTACAAAGGAACATAAAATGCCTCAATTTATAAATACAAACATTGCGTCGTTAACTGCGCAAAGAAACTTAAACACCTCTCAAGGTGCTTTAAATACATCATTAGAACGGTTGTCATCTGGTTTGCGTATTAATAGTGCAAAAGATGATGCGGCTGGCCTTGCGATTTCGGAGCGTTTCACCTCGCAAATTCGTGGTTTAAACCAAGCGCAACGTAATGCAAACGATGGCATTTCTTTAGCCCAAACAGCAGAATCTGCATTAGGCAGTAGTGGCGATATGTTGCAAAGAATCCGTGAGCTGGCTGTGCAATCAGTGAATGCAACCAACAGTGATAGTGATAGAGCAGCCCTACAAGGCGAAGCATCTCAATTACTATCTGAACTTGGCCGTATCGCAGATCAATCAAGTTTTAACGGCCGTAATTTATTAGATGGTACCTTTGGCACAGTAGACTTTCAAGTAGGTGCTAATGCTGGGGAAACTATTCAAGCAACAACGGCTAACTTTTCTACCTCAAGCTATGGTAATAACCAAATGGTTGGTACAGCAACAACCGGTACAGCAACAGCAACAGGTTCAGTTGCAAATGCAGCATTTACAATTGCAGGGCATACAGGTACTAAAGTATTTACTGCTCCAACGGCTGGTGATTCTATGAAATCGGTTGCCGAATCCGTTAACAATGCAACATCAGCGACAGGTGTTACCGCCACGGCAAAAACAGAAACAACACTTGCCTTTGCGGCAACAGGTGCTCATTCTTTTACCTTGAAAGGTGACAGTAGTACAGCATCAACTATTTCAGCATCAGTATCAGCTAATACACCAGATGGTCTAGAAGATATGGTGACTGCCATTAATGATAAAACAGGCGCCACGGGTATTACAGCAAAAGTAGATGATGCAGGTACTGGGATTACGCTTACCCATAGCACAGGGGAAAATATGGTGCTGGTTGATGATGGTGCAGCTACCACTAATGCTGGCAATATCACTGTTGCAGGGCAAACATTAACGGATGATGGTACTGCTGATACAGTAACGGTTACTGGCCAGATCACCATGGATAGCGAAAAGTCCTTTTCATTTGCTAGTACAGGTGCAACGATTGAAACCTCTGGTGGCTCTGCCTTAAAAGCGGTTTCAACGATTGACATCTCGACTGTTACTGGGGCTAATAATGCGTTGAGCATCGCAGATGCCGCATTAACTAAAATTAATAGTCAGCGAGCTTCTTTTGGTGCATTACAAAGCCGGTTTGAAAGTGCGGTCAGTAGTATTCAAAGTACATCTGAAAACCTGAGTGCTGCGCGTTCACGTATTCGTGATGCCGATTTTGCGGAAGAAACAGCATCTTTAACTAGATCGCAAATTCTTCAACAAGCAGGTGTTTCAATTTTGTCTCAGGCAAATTCATTACCTCAAAACGTGTTGGCTTTACTTCAGTAAGCCTTTAGGTGATAACCGGCTTTATATTCTAAAGCCGGTTTATCTTCATTAGGAGAATTTTATGGAAACAGTTAATTTACAACAATCAGTGATAAAGGCAAATACGCCGACATCGTCGTCTGTTGATATATCGGCTGGAACTGAAATTAAGACAAGTTTGATTGATGAACAGGCTACCGGCAAGGATTTGCCATCTGTTATGAAAACAGATGTTGACGTTACGGAACAGCGTAAAAAAATTGAAGAGAAAGTGAGTGAATTGAATAGTTTTGTACAAAATATTCAACGTGGTATTCAGTTTAGTGTGCATGAAGAAACGGGGCGAAGTATTATTACTATTACCGATAAAGACACAGGTGACGAGATACGCCGGTTCCCATCGGATCAGGTGTTGTCAATATCTTCAAAAATTGCAGAGTCACTCGCCGTACCTAGCGAGAATGGTTTAGGCTTGCTGGTTAATGGCAAGGCATAGCCGGCTTGATTTTTGCTTGCCTATGTATTTAACGTCGTCAAATAGGAATTAGAATATGTCTATTTCATCACCAGGTATTGGCTCGGGTATAGATATTGGATCTTTAGTCACTAAACTCGTTAATGCAGAGGGGGCAGCTAAAAATAGTAGGCTAAACCTTAGAGAAGGTGAGTATCAAAGTGATATATCAGCTTATGGCTCATTAAAGTCTTCATTAACGGGCTTTCAATCGGCGGTGAAAGGTCTTCAGGATATTACCGAGTTTCAAGTACGGTCTGCAAGTTCTAGTGATTCTGATGTTTTTACTGCCACGGCAGATAAAACAGCCAGTGACTCGCAATACAGTGTTGAGGTGGTTCAACTTGCACAGGCGCATAAGCTTATAACATCGACTGGTTTTGCAGAAACTGATGCGGTCGGTGCTGGCACGTTAACACTTGGCCAAGATGGTAATGCTTTTAGCATAACGGTTAGTGCAACCGATACCCTTAGCGATGTTCAAGAGGCAATTAATTCGGCTACGGATAATACGGGTTTAACCGCTTCTATTATTAATGTTGATGATGGCTTGGGTGGTACTGAGCAAAAGTTAATTTTTACCGCTGATAAAACGGGTTTGGATGATGCTATTACGATTACTGCGGCAGATGATGACGGCGATAATGCCGATGCTACTGGTTTGTCGCGGTTGGTTAATGCGCAGTTAGATACGCCTGCTGCTGCGTTAGATGGGCAAATTAAGGTTGATGGGCAGTTAGTTAGTAGTGCTGATGATACGTATTCTGGTGTTGTTACGGGTGTTACGATTACAGCAGTTTCTGAGGGTGCCGAGGAAACGTTAAGTGTTAGCGAAGATAAGGACAATATTCGCTCAAAAATTGATGAGTTTGTTACAAGTTATAATGATTTGGTGAAAACATTTAAGGGGTTAGGCACGTATGATGCCGCCTCTCAAAAAGGTGGCTTACTGGTAGGTGATTCTGTATTACGCGGTATTGAAACGGCTATACGGAAAGAAATTTCTGCCCCTGTGGCTGGTTTGTCTGGCGATTTTAATACCTTAGCTGCGTTGGGTATTACGACGGATGAATCGGGTAAGCTTTCGGTAGATTCTACCAAGTTGGATAAGGCGCTTGATGCAAACTACGATCAAATCGGTGAGTTTTTTGCTGGTTCTACTGGGTTGTCTAAGGCCTTAGATAAGACAATTGAGGGATATATAGGTTCGAGTGGAATTATTGAATCTCGTACAGATGGCTTGCAAACACGTATAGAAAGTATAACAGAACAACGTGAAGCGCTAGAAAGGCGTTTACAAGCGGTGGAAAGTAGATTGATGAAGCAGTTTAGTGTAATGGATCAGCTAGTAAGTTCTTTAAAGAACCAAAGTAACTTTTTAACACAGCAATTGGCAAATTTACCAGGTGCGTATAAATCTAAAAATTAGATAATAGTTTTACGGAGATTATGATGAATACAGCAACAGCATTAAAAGAATATCAACAAACAAGTGTCCATGGTGGGATTATGGATGCTTCACCACACCGTTTAATTCAAATGTTACTGGAAGGGGCTTTGGCTAGGATTTTGTCTGCAAAAGGTTATATGAAGCAAGGTAATGTGGCAAAAAAAGGCGAATCTATTGGTAGTGCTATCTCAATAGTTGAGGGGCTGAGATCAAGTTTAGATATGGAAAAAGGCAGCAATATTTCGCAAAATCTAGATGCACTTTATGAATATATAAATACGGTTCTTTTAAAAGCAAATATAAATAATGACATAAAACTTTTGAATGAAGCGGGTAAGCTTTTAAGCGAAATAAAATCAGGTTGGGATGGGATTGAGCAACAAGTAAAATAGTCACAATTTATCCAAAATATCTAGTGGTAGTCAATGAGTGAAGATCTTAAAAAATTAGAAATTATTATTAATCTGACGGATAGATTGATAGCAATGGCTGAAGTAGGTGAGTGGGATAAGCTACTTGATCTTGATGTAAATCGAGGAAACCTGATTTCAGAGCTTTTTGAAAATCAGCCTGAGGTTAATGAAAAATACTTAGCTGAATCTATTCAATATATATTAGATAAAAACCAAATTTTAAAACTTTTATCGCTTAGTGAGCGTGATTCCATTGCTATGGAAATGTCTAAGGCAAACCATGGACACAAAGCGGTTAGTCGTTATTTAGATACTGCTTAGTTATTACTGTTTTCCTTTTTTAAGTTGAATAGCCAAAGCTGCCTGATTACGTAAGGTACTAAAAAGTTGGATTTGCTCGGCTGTCATTAGGGTTTTTTTCCTATTGTCGGCATAAATAATGCCAATGCAGGCATCATTAAGGGTGATTGGGAAGAGTGTAATGGAGGCGGGGTTTGTCAGTTCTCGACACCATTCAGGTATCTGGTTTTTATAATTACTACTATTGGTATCTAAAATAACAAATTCTTTTTTTCTATTGATGGATAGATTAAAAATATCTTTTGTATTGGTGATTTTGAAAGAGAATTTTGAAAGAATATTTTGTATATCCACACCTAGTCCAAAACGTGCCTGTACTAATTTTTTAGGGTTATTTCGTAAACAAAAAACTACATTATCAAAGTTCATTCCTCTGTATGTGGTTTCTATAATCATATTAATGATATCGCTCAGCTCGAAATCGCTCAGCATAGCTTGGCTAATATCGGCAATACCTTTAACCAACGTTAGCTGTCTATTAGCGTTGGTGTTTTTTTCGGCAGGCGCAATTTCAGTATCGTTTTGTTCAGGCGGGTTATCAATTTTAGTGGTGAGTTGATGATAAAAGGTGCTCGTAGTGACATTTATACCAATTGCATTGGAGAATTCTGTTAACTCATTTAATGAGTCAAGAAGCGTTTGTTGGAGCTGTTCGGGGGTTGATTTTATCGACTCTTGGTAATGGGAGCTTAATTTTTCAATAGAATCTTGTTTGTTTGGTTCGGTTTGATCACTGCCCGCGATAGTTGATAATTCATTGCTAAAGGAACTTAAGTGACTGGTAGCCTCATTTAATGTATTGGGTTTTGAAATGATCTCTTCAGGTTCTCGCATCGAACTAATAAGGCTTTCTGGAAGGCGCCATTCTTCTGCAATCGCTGTACCGAGCTCTGAATAGCTTGCTCCGAGTATTGTGCGTACTGTGTGCGAAGGATTTGAGCTATTCTCACGTAGGTTTGCCAATATTTGAGAATGCTCTTTAGGGAAGTAGTGAATGGTTAGGAATTCCCCTAAATTGTTAAACATGGAGGATATAAAGGCGTTCTCAATGTCAATGTCATTGATATTTTTGGCTAGTTTTTTGGCTATAACGGCGCTTAGAAAAGAACAGCAAACAGAATCTTTAAGCGTGTCTACTTGCTTATTTTTGCCTAGGCTATCGAATAAAATAACACTCAAGGCAATAGCCCGAATTTTTTCAAATCCTAGGATTACAACAGCACGACTAATAGTGGATATGTCACCACCATAATTACCATAGCTAGCCGAGTTAACTAAACGAAGGATTTTATGGGTTAAGGCGTAGTCTTTAAGAATAGCATTTGATATACCATCCGCATCGGCTTTTTTATCGCCAGATAGTTTGCTTGTTATTTCGGTTATATGTTGAGAGATCGCTGGAAATTCGGGGTTACGGCGTATCCTTCTTAAAAGAAAGCTTAGAGAATTTTTTACTTTTGTCGTTAATACAGGGCTTGTGTGTTCTGGAGTTGCTGCTTTTACCATATGTATGAATTTTTGAAAAGGTTCTAGACTAGGCTAAAGTCTAGCTGATTTGGCCGAAATTACTAGCTTTAGGGTTGAAGGGGAGAGGCGTATTATTGGAAGGGTTATTGGATAGTTTCAGTGATCATAAGCGAGTCGCCTTCATTATCATTCCAGCGTATGCTGATTGAATCACCCTTCTTTCCGCCCTTAAAAGAAAATGCTAAATATGGGTTTTTTGAAACGTCTATACCAAGTTGGGCAACTAATACGAGCTTACCAGAATGTTCGCAAGTAAGTTGTTGGATATATTTTGCTGGAATTAACTCTGATGTTTCTGTGTCGATACGTTGCCCTGTTTCCATCGGGTGATCGACTAGAATACGGACATAGGTAACACCTTGTTCTATTTTTGCTTTAACTTTCATTAATGTGCTTTTTCGTCGTGCAAATTATTCACCGCAGCCACCCGATAAGATGCGAATGTTTTGACTCTTACTATGGAGCTCTCCAGCTGCTTTAGCAACGGCAATGACTGTTGAGGTTTGATATATTCGGATATGTGTTGAAATGTCGGCTATCGTTCCCTCAGGGATTTGAAATGTAGCAACAAGTGGCTTTGGATTGTTTTTAATGAAAAGGCTGATGCTTTCTATTTCTTCAAGTGTGCTTGTAATATTTACAGCAACTGCATGCCCTGTTTTAGATGTTTTGGGTACGGTAAGTTTTATTTTTTTACTATTAACTGATATTAGGTTGCTATTGAATAAACTCTGATAAGCATCTTCGATTTTTGTTGCAGAAAAGGCTTTTCTTGGCCATGGAATAACGGCGGCAATAATATGAAAAGGAATTAATAGGGCCGTTGTAGCGGCGGTGAAAACACTAATGAAATGTCGTCGATTGAGGCTCATACTATCCTATGGTCGATAAATTTAAGGCAATCACGTAGTTAGCTTCAATGATTGCCTTAAAATAGAATGTTAGCAAAGGTGTGTAATGAGTCTTATAGTTTCCCTTAAAGGCTTATTACTTTATATCTTCGAGTAAACTTTGTGCTTTCTGTACATGAGTTTCACTTCCAGTTGCTAAAACTTCATTAAGTATTTCTTTGGCAGAATCAAAGTCTTCCATTTCAATATAAGCTTCGGCAAGTGATAATTTAGTTTCTTGACTATTTTCATCCTGTGAATCACTTTCGAATGAGTCAAGGTCAAACTCCACGTCAGATTCATCTTCTTGGCTTGGAATCGTATCAGTTGAAGAAGTTTCTGGCTCTATTAAGTCAAAATCAAATTCGAATTCATCTTTTATCTCTTGGTTGTCTGTAGTCGTTTCTTCCTCTATTTCTTCAGGGTTAATAAGAGGTTCTTCTTCAGCTGAAGAAAAGAGAGCTGAGTTAGGTAAGATTTGAGCACCCATTTGAGCGATTTGTTCCCAACTTTGAGGGTCTGTTTCTTTTAAGCCAATCAGCTGATTTGCGGCATCTTCGAATGCTTGTTCATTTGAGGCGGAAAAATGTACATCCAATAATTTTTGTTTATAAAGTAAATTATCAGGTGCTTCTTCAATGGCTCTTTGAATCAGGTCCTCGGCTTGTTGAAAGCGTCCGTAAGCGATGTAAACATCACATTCTGTTAGTGGATCGGCTTCTGATGTGCCTTCAGTACTAGCAAATTCGCTAGGCGTAAATTCGCTAAGCAAAGTAGAGTCATTTGTGATGGCCAGTTCATCTTCAGTTTCAACGCTATCATTTACTGGTGTCTCTGCTTCTGCTGGGGCATTCTCACTTGTGGTATTAGCAGCTAAGTTAGTTTCTTTTACTTCGAAAGGTTCATCATTTCGACCTTTTTTACGGCGACCAAGGAAAAGAGCGAGTAGGGCAATAAGAATTGCGCCGGAAGCATAGAACCAATTATTGTTGTCAGTCTCTGTTACTGTAGTCTTCTTTGGTTTAGCTGGCGCTAGCTCTTTAGCAGATTGGAGTTGAGCAAGTTGTTTGTCTTTGAGTGTTAATAACCGTTGTAGCTGATTTACTTGTTCCTCAAGGTCAGTTAGGCGTGATTGGACCTCTTGGTTTTCTTGTTCAAGCGTTGTGGCCATTTCCATTGCAAGATTAGCCTGGTTATCCGGCTTTTTAGTATCACTTGCTGAGCCAGCTGACTCATTGTCTATATCAGTGTTAGGATTTGAACTCTCGGGTGCGAGTAGCGTTAGTTTTGCTTGTTGTTTGCTAGGTTCTGAGGCCTCTATGGGTGGGGCGCTTATTGTCTTTTCTTCGTTATCTTTTTTAGGGGTAACAGCAACGTTAGGTGTGCTTGGTTTGACAGCTTTAGTTCTTGTAGACGATGACCATAAGGCATTTTGTTTGACATATTCTGCATTAGCTTGGCCTGCCGTACGTTGGTTGGCTTCAACTGTAGAAGGAACTCTAAGGATTGCTCCACGTTTTAATGCATTAATGTTTTTTTTATAAAATGCTTTTGGATTGTTGTCGTACAGAGCAATCATCATTTGCTCGTGAGTGATAGTTTGATCTTTAGGGATTAGGCTTTTTGCAATTCCCCAGATTGTTGTATTAGGTTTGACGGGGCCATACTTTTTTTTTTGACTAGTCGATGCTGTTGTAGTCGCTGGGGCCGTATCTGTAGGGTGGAGTTGAACCTTTTGCGCAACAGGAAGTGGCGCGGTAATGGCAACGGGTGCTGGTCGTATATCTCGCATTGTAATAGGCGGGTCTAAAAGAATCGTAAATTCTTTTAATGTTCGCCCCTTAGGCCACTCAACTTCTAAGATGAAGTTAACAAAAGGTTCTTTGATAGGATTTTCAGAAGAGACATTAATACTAATTTGGCCTTCTTTATTTACCGTAGGTTCAAATTTTAAATCGAATAAGTAACCAGATTTCTCAATCCCAGCATTTTTAAAAACCTCTCTTGAAGCCAGCTTTACATTAAGGTTAGCTAAGTTTTCGTTGCCCGAACTCGTTAATGCGATTTTTGCATTAAGCGTTTGATTAAGTGCAGAATTAGTGGTGATATCACCAACACCTAAAGCATAAGCGTTTAGACTGCCTAAGAGGCCTATGGTTGCGATTGATGAGGTTACTTTATGCACTTTGACTCTCCTTGTATGGAATTATCTTCTTACGGATATGGTGTATGTTTTAGAACTATTTCTAAAACTATAGCCTAAAGATAATTTTTTGCTAGTTTTTCGGCAATTTGTACACTATTAAGTGCGGCACCTTTTCTAACATTATCTGCAACAACCCAAAGGTTTAAGCCTTGAGGGTGAGAAATATCTTCTCTTATACGACCGACATAAACATCATCATTACCTGAAGAGTCTGTGACAGCAGTTGGGTAGCTGCCATCTTCGCGTAGGTCAATTAGAGTAACGCCTTCAGCTTTTTGTAATAGCTTTGTTGCTTGTTCAGCCGTAATTTTTTCCTTGGTTTCGATATGAATGGCTTCTGAATGGCCATAAAAAACGGGTACACGGACTGCCGTAGGGTTAACTGAAATGCTCTGATCATTAAAGATTTTATTGGTTTCCCAAACCATTTTCATTTCTTCTTTTGTATAACCATTTTCTAGAAACACATCAATTTGCGGTAGCACGTTGAAAGCTATTTGTTTGGGATACACATCAGCTGTGATGGATTTTCCATTTAAGAGTTTAGCGGTTTGTCCTGCAAGCTCATCAATGGCACTTTTTCCTGTGCCCGATACTGCTTGATAGGTACAAACATTAATGCGTTCAATACCGACGGCATCATAAATAGGTTTGAGAGCAACAAGCATTTGGATGGTTGAGCAATTGGGGTTAGCAATAATGCCTCGTTGGGTATAGTCTGCGATTGCCTCAGGGTTTACTTCGGGTATAACTAAAGGGATATCATCGTCGTAACGGAAATGCGAGGTGTTATCGATGACTATGCAGCCTGCTGCTGCAGCTTTAGGTGCGTATTCCTCAGAAACTGATCCACCCGCAGAAAAAAGCCCAATTTGAGCCTGGGTGAAATCAAAGTCAGCTAAATCACCGATAGTGACTGATTTACCTTTGAACTGAATGGTTCCTCCAGCAGAACGACTACTAGCTAGAGGGTATAGGTTTTCGATAGGGAAATCTCTTTCCTCAAGAATAGCGAGCATTGTTTCGCCAACAGCACCAGTGGCCCCGACAACAGCGACATTAAATTTTTTCATGATGTTCCTATATTTGACTATTTACCGACTTTAATGGGTAATCGCCTTTGAAAGGCGAGTTTTTATTTAGAAAGAGCAGAAAATACATGCTCTTTAATGTCTTCTACAGAGCCAATTCCTTGAACAGTGGTGTAGCTCAGTGATGAACTATTTGCCAATTCAGAATAAAAGCCTTTTAAAGGGGCTGTTTGACTATGATAGGTAGCTAGTCTATCTCTGACGATGTTTTCTTTATCATCATCACGTTGAATAAGTGGCTCATTTGTGACGTCGTCTAAGCCCTCATTTTTAGGTGGGTTATAGATAAGGTGATAGGTCCGGCCTGAATCAAGGTGAACTCGACGACCTGCCATTCTGCGTACAATTTCTTCGTCATCAACAGCTAGTTCGACGACATGATCTATGTCAACACCCATATCTGCTAAGCCAGTAGCCTGTGGGACTGTTCGGGGAAACCCATCAAGTAAAAAACCATTAGCACAATCGGGTTCTGCAAGCCTTTCCTGGATAAGACCAAGAATAATATCATCAGATACAAGCCCACCAGCATCCATTATTTTTTTTGCTTCAACACCAAGAGGAGAGCCTGCCTTTACAGCGGCACGTAGCATATCACCTGTTGATATTTGTGGAATCCCATATTTTTCAGTTGTAAATTGAGATTGTGTACCTTTTCCTGATCCTGGACCACCTAGAAATATTATGCGCATAAGCCTCTCCGGACTAAGTCCGTTCTTAAAGTTTAAAAATAAGCGCGGAAAATAACATAAATCACCTATTTTAGCTATTTATTACGCAATGAGGCCTTTGTATGCTTGTAAAGAATAGGTAGGGAAGGTGCGCTCAAAACCACTAGGGAAGTGGCGTTTATCCGTAGGGATAAATATATTTAGTTGCGCTTCTGAGGCAAGGATTATGCTGAGTTTTTAGGGTAATAATTGAGGTTTTAACTATTTTAAGATTGTATCAATTTGATATCGAGAAATGACAGGGGAGGCTAAGTAGACGATGAATTGATTGGGCCGTTTCTATAATAGAAAACGACCCAATACAGATGGGTTTATTTTTTTTCTTCAGTAATTTTAATCGATGCACCTTTTCGCAATGTTTTAAGGTGGTTTTGGATAAGTTCTTGCTCGAGTGAAGCGCTAATACGAGGTTTAAGTTCTTCAAAAGAAGGTGGTGTTCCATCACGTTCGCCAGTACGTAAAATTACATGCCAGCCAAATTGAGTCTGGATAGCTTCTTTTGTATATGCCTTATCTTTTAATGCGGCTAATGCTTGAGAAAACTCAGGCACCATACGTTTTAAATCAAACCAACCTAAGTCTCCACCTTTTGAGCCTGTAGGGCCTTTAGAGTATTTTTTAGCAAGATCTTCAAACTTACTACCTTTATTTAGTTTGCTAATAACCTCTTTGGCAACGGTTTCATCGTTAAGCAAAATATGGCTCGCTTTATACTCTTTAAAGGCCATATCACCTATATGTTGGTCATATTCTTTTTTGAGGCGTGCTTCTGGAATTTCGTTGTTATCTAAGAAATCAATCATAGCAACTTGAGATAACATGCTTAAATTAATAAAGTTCATTCTTGCTTCAAAACTCTCTTGTTTATCGAGCTTTTTTAATTTTGCTTGCTCGGCTAATAAAGACATGTCAACTAGGTCTTTAATTAAGCGATCATTTGGAACAGCTTGATCTGAATTTTGTTGGCTTCTTTCTAGAGCATAAAATTGTAGTGTTGAATTTTTTATGTCTTGTCCATTAACGGTAGCAACTGTCGGGTTGTTTTCAGCAAATGTAGGCTGGCTTGCCGAAATAAGTAAAGTTGATGCAATAAATAGTGATTTGAATTTCATGGGATCTCCTTGTTTAATTTTTTTCTTGTGGGGTAAATGCTTTAATGCTGAGTGCGTGTATTTCACTTTTCATCATGTCACCAAGTTGTTTGTAAATGAGCTGGTGACGTTGAATCCTTGATTTTCCCTCAAACTGTTCTGAGACAATTGTAAGGTAGAAGTGACCTGCCCCAGATTGACTACCTTGGTGGCCAGCATGAGCCTGGCTATCATCTAATACTTCTATAAATTCAGGACTAAGTGTATCGGTTAGAATACGTTGAATTGTTTCTACTTTTGAGGTCATTTTCTTTCTTGTAATTTTTAATGGCTAAAAAGGTTATTCGTTTTTACTCGATAGTTCAATATATTTTATTGAGTAAAAAGAAAGTTTGAAAGAATATTGGGAACGAGGCGAACTTTATCGCAAGGGTAGTGCCTAACAAAAAGAGTGAACCCTTTGCTTAACTGTAACCGTCAAACCCTAAGGATTGGCTTATTTCTTCACGCTCTTGCTGTTGACTCGTATTAGAGTTTACAAGGTAAGCATCAATGGCTTTTTTTGAGGCGGCATCTTTTGGGAGGACATCGGGGCTAACTTTTTGACTATTTTCTGAAGACTCTAAAGATTTGAATAAAGCTTCTTTATCGACAGTTTGATCGCTAAATTTTAATGGCTGAGTTGATGATTGGTTTTTGTTTTCAGCTTCGTTTTTAGCAGGGTCTGTACCAGATGCGTCAGAACGCCCACTTGGCTTTATAGTGTTGGGAAGTGGGTTTAAATTGATTATGTTTGATTGAATGTTCATGGCATAAAAGTTGGTACAATGAGCGGCTATTTGTTTATATAAATAAAGACTCTTTAGTGATTATAGATGAAAACTTATTATTTATTGTATTTAATTTAAAAATATGACACCTCTGCAACGTTACCAACAAGATATCGATACTCACGGATTTAGTAAGGATCCCGAGCAGCATAAAGTAGTGATGGCATTGGATGCCCTATACGAAAAGCTTTCTCAACCTAACGTTGCAAATAAGAAAAAAGGCTTCTTCGCTAAAGTTTTCTCAGCGGAAGCAAAGGCGGGGACTGTACCGCAAGGTTTATATTTATGGGGAGGGGTAGGTCAAGGTAAAACCTATTTAATGGATATTTTCTACGATTCTTTGCCTTTTGACGAGAAGATAAGAACTCACTTTCATCGTTTTATGCAGCAAATTCACCATGATTTAGGTGAATTAAATGATGTCGTCGATCCATTGCAGTTGGTGGCAGATAAGCTTGCAGAAAAGTGTAGAGTACTTTGTTTCGACGAATTTTTTGTTTCAGATATTACAGATGCAATGTTATTGGGGCGTTTATTAACGGCTCTTTTTGATCGTGGTGTTTGCCTGGTGACGACCTCTAATATCCAACCGAGTGGCTTATATAAAGGCGGTTTGCAACGAGCCCGCTTTATGCCAGCAATTGACGCATTAGAAAGAAACTGCAAGGTGATGAAGTTAGATAGTGGGACTGATTATCGCCTGCGGGAACTTGAGCAAGCAGAAATTTATCATTATCCACTGGATGATATTGCCGAGAAAAACCTATCCAATTTATTCGAACATCTTTCTGCTGCCGATGTGGTGTTGGAATCAACACTTGAAATTGAAGGGCGGATGGTTGAGGTTGTTAATTGTGCCGAAGGGGTAATCTGGTTTAAGTACCATTCCTTGTGCGATATACCACGTGGTTCGGCAGACTATATTGAAATAGCACGTTGTTACCATACCGTTTTACTGTCTGATGTTGTGATGATGAATGATATGACGAATGACCTAGCTAACCGCTTTATAAATTTAGTTGATGAACTTTACGATCATAATGTAAAGCTTATTATCTCGGCCAGCGTGCCTGTGTTGGAATTATATCAAGGCAAAAAGTTTGCTTTTCAATTTGAACGTACCACAAGTCGTCTACTTGAAATGCAATCACATGACTATTTAGAACGCCCTCATTTACCTTAACCTGGAGATTTAACGTGGATAGTACAACAAAGACTGAAATTGAAGCAGCCGCTTTTAGGCGCATAATGAAGCATTTTCAAACTCATACCGATGTGCAGAATATTGATTTAATGAACTTAGCTGATTTTTGCCGTAATTGTTTTGCAAAATGGTATATGGCGGAAGCAAAAGAGAAGGGTGTGGAGATGAACTACTCTGAGGCTAGAGAAGCTGTTTATGGTATGACCTATGAAGAATGGAAAGAAAACCATCAATTGCCGGCAACACCTGAGCAATTGGCGGAATTTGAAAAAGGTGAAATTCGCCGTAATGCTAATAAGGACTAATTCAAAATATTCTCTAGAATCTTTATATAACTAGTGGATAACAAATCTAACTCATCAATTCCTACGCATTCATTGGTTTTGTGGATTGATGAGTTAATTGGCCCAAGCTCAATAAGCTGCGCACCATAAGGGGCGATAAAGCGCCCATCTGATGTGCCACCACCAGTGGATAAGATAGGTTTGTTGCCCATTACATGGGATAATGCTTTTTCAACCGCATCCGTTAATACACCACGTTCAGTAATAAAGGGTAGCCCTGAAAGCTTCCAGATTAATTCATAATCATCCGAGTTTTGATCAACAATATGGGTGACACGGCTTTTGATTATTTCAGGTGTTAATTCACTGGAAAAGCGTAAGTTAAAAACGAGCTTTAGCT
>Ga0209826_1001753_pt1 | contig 14820 bp, 14 predicted proteins | sample GOMGulsemesocosm_5_FD_184637 | JGI IMG/M metagenome (GOLD analysis project Ga0209826, IMG submission 184637) | Methane-oxidizing microbial communities from mesocosms in the Gulf of Mexico - GOM15C Gulf of Mexico (SPAdes) (version 2) | ecosystem: Environmental > Aquatic > Marine > Cold seeps... | reverse complement strand
ATCCAGCAGTAATGGGCCGGCACAAAAATGAACTGGGGGTCTCCCCCTCAAGCACTGGAGGACAAGAATGAAGAAATTTCTTTTATCGATACTTACCTCGCTCGCTTTAAGTTTACTTTGGATACCCGCACAAGCAGCTCCCCTTAACGTTGCAGTTCCAGCGAATGCTTATATCTCTATTGGCAACTTGGATTGGGCGTGGGCAGCGCCTTGCGCTCCTACACAGCCTAGTTGCGGAATAATTGATTTATCCTTCCAAGGTCCACTTGGTTGGAGGTTACCATCTGCCGCTGAATTTGCCAGCCATCCCGTAGCTGCTGATTTTGTGTTCCCTGGTGCAAATGTTCCTTCGGGCGGCCAAGATGCCGTTGGAAATAAATTCCAAGATGGGTCACCTGGCGCCGCCGCTGCGTGTGCAGCAGCTTATTTTAGTTCTCAACACAAACATTGTGACTGGGGCAATGGTGTGAGTGGTTTATGGGCAGACCCAGCTGGTGGTTGGTCTGGTCATTATGAAAGCCTTGTAGTAAGAGGCGTATCCGCAATTCCACTCCCCTTTGCACTTCCACTCTTTGGTGCAGGTCTTGTGATTTTAGGATTTATGCGTCGCCGCAACGCTGCATAAAAGCTACAATTATCTAATAAATTTCTCCATTTACTAATGCCCCTGAAAAGGGGCATTTTTTTGATTTGTCGGAGAAAAATTGTGAGCCTGCCCCCAAGAAGCGGTCAAATGATCGGCATATGACACATTAAATTCACAACCGATCATTTTTGAACACGCGTCCAAAATTCACCTAATTAGGCTTTGTCGTAGTAACCAATCACCAAATACATTTCACCGGACCGTGTTACGAACATATGCTTAGGAGTGACTTTTTTGTTTGCGGATGCAGCCATTTATTTTGGATTACCAAATCCAACCATGAAAAGATTAAAATGCAGGAGAGAAATAGGTTTTTATTTTAGCTCAAAAAGTTTTCTTACTGAGGCGTCACCGATGTTGTTTTTTCGAATAAAAACAACGCCGACATCAATATTCTTTTTAGGACGTATCCCAATCATCGCCTGTTGCACCGCCTGCACCCCTTGATACCCCATTTGAAACGGTTGCTGTACAACAGCTCCAAACATACGACCAGATTTGATCGCAGCAATCATCTCTTTGCTCATGTCAAATCCGATATGAACAATCTTTTCAGATAATCCTAGTCTTTCCAAGGCTTTAATCACACCAAGGCTTGTCGATTCATTTGGCGTAAAAACGCCATCAATATGAACATCTTTTCCAAGGAGCTCAAACGCACGGCCCCGTGCTTCTCCGACACCGGCTCCAATATATTCATCTAAAACAACTTTAAGGCCACCGGCCACAGCCTTTTCTATAAAGGCATCTTCTCTTTGTTTAGTAGTCGAGACGTCTTTATTTTGCCTAAACACAGCTATTCGTCCGGTACCACTCAAAACCTTCACCATTTCAGCCCCGGCGAGCGCACCAGCATCGTAATTATTGGTTTTAATGACACTGACCGATGCCCCGCCAATATCCCGATCAATATAAACGGTTGGGATGCCCTTCTTCTTCAGTCTCAATACGTCTTCTTTTCGTGCCTGTGATGTCGGTGCAATAACAAGCCCACCACACCCATTTAAAACCATAAAATCAATAATTGACCGCTGTCCGTCATGGTTTAATTCATCAGTTGCACCTCGCACATGAACGACGACCCCCAACTCTCTCCCGGCCAGCTTCGCCCCACTCGCGACATCTCCCCAAAACCCCAGCCCACCACCAGCGGTTACGACGCCGATGCAATTTGCCATCGCATGTACCGGAACAGGGAGCAGAATCCCTATGCAGATTGAAAGAATACAACTTATTTTCATATAATCGTTTTAAGCTCCAGAGAAGCACACCTTAATCATTAGTTTGAGTATCGGCATTCCTCACAAGCTCAAATTTCCGTTGCTTGTTTAACTTCTTAATGATCATTTCTCGTTTGGAAGCCTCGCTACGATCAGGATGGGGCTCTTGGTAAATAAGACTTAAAGGCCCCCTTCCTTTGGTATATTTTGCCCCTAGACCGTTTCGATGCGCTGCCAGGCGTTTTTCAATGTCGTTTGTGATACCCGTATAAAGGCTTCCATCACCACATTTAAGAATATAGACAATCCAGCTCATAATCCAAACCTAGAGGCATACGTGCCTTTTGTTATTTCAAATTTGATCAAGACATTGTGGCCTATGCACCAATGAGTATAAATTCGCCGCCTCGTTCCAACGCTCTCTTATAAGCAGGACGCTCCTCAATACGGCTTAAGAAACCCATCAACCCGGGATACTGCTTGCCCAAGCCACCCCGAGCCACCGCGGCCTGCAGCGGGAAGCTCATCTGAATATCAGCAGCACTGAATTCATCCCCCGCGAACCAAGTGCTTTTCTGGATTTCACCTTCCAGATAACTGAGATGCTGTTTGAGGCGCGGCTCAATCATCATGGCTTTAACCTTTTTGGCTATCACTTTGGCAAAAGGTCGAACGAAAAACGGCATAGGACCATTTTCAATTTTGTCAAACACCAGTTTTAGAAGTAGGGGTGGCATCATTGACCCTTCCGCATAATGAAGCCAGTAAGTATAGCGCAACCGTTCTTTAGATCCGGTTTTGGGAACAAATTGACCGTCGCCATAGCGGCCGATCAAATATTCAATAATTGCACCGGTTTCAGCTAGAGTTACATCACCATCTGTAATAACAGGGGACTTGCCCAGAGGATGTATTTCGTAGAGTTCAGGGGGAGCAAGCATAGTTTCTGGATCGCGCTGATAATGTTTGATGTCATATTCAACGCCCAACTCTTCAAGCAGCCAAAGAATACGCTGTGAGCGTGAATTATTGAGATGGTGGACAGTTATTGAAGCCATTTCTTACCCTAAACCCAATCAAATTATCGTATAAGCATTACTATATTGCATATTTTACAATTCAATAGAAACTGCGAATTTTGTGCGCAACCGACATATCAGGTTATTTGACCTGAGTATGCTTTTTGAGTGTAATTGATTTGGGTAAAGACCAACAAAAGCAACAAATTTTTAGTCTGGAGAAGTAAGAGTATAGAAGAGGTTCGGTTAAGCGATTACCCGCTATATCATTCCAAACGTGCTGAATTACTCAAAGGGAAATGGCGGAGGGACGGGGATTCGAACCCCGGATACGGTTGCCCGCATACACGCTTTCCAAGCGTGCGCCTTCAGCCACTCGGCCACCCCTCCGCAGGGGGTCCAGATACGTATCGGGACGGGGGGAATATACCCAAGCGGACAAAGAATGCAAGTGCACAAAGAGCGAAAGCGACGAAAATCATTTTACGGAACAAGCATTTGGCGATAATGTGATGAGAAAATTCAAGGCATAACAAAGACAGAGCCTTGAAAATATTGAATAATATTGAGGTTTACTGTGATTTTCGGACGTATTCTTGGTTGGATTTTATTCTGTGTTGGTCTGATGTTTTTTGGCGCAGAAATGCTTGCCTCTTTCCAGGAAGGGGAGTGGACCCCGCAACTTTTAGGGCAGCTTTGGTTTGAGTTCGATTCAGGGAGCCTTAATCTGGTTCAGGCGGTAGTCCAACGATATCTACTACCGGCGCTTTGGGACCCTGTTATCTTAACGGCACTCTTATGGCCGGCATGGGTCATTTTTCTAGTCCCCGGCATCATCTTGTCTCTTCTCTTTCGGAAAAGAGACAATCGATTTGGACCAAAAAAATATCTAAATTAGAAATTCTCTAAAAGCGAATTAATCATCACCCATTTTGAGCGCCGCCAAAAATGCTTCTTGCGGGATATCAACATTCCCGACTGAACGCATCCGCTTCTTACCCTTTTTCTGTTTCTCGAGAAGTTTCTTCTTACGGGTTATATCACCACCATAGCATTTTGCGGTCACGTCTTTGCGCATAGCACTAATAGTTTCGCGGGCGACAACCTTGCCACCAATGGCAGCCTGAACTGCAATTTTAAACAGCTGGCGGGGTATTAGATCCTTAAGGCGTTCACACAGGTGGCGGCCTCGCGTTTCAGCTTGGTCCCGATGAACAATCATGGACAAAGCATCTACAGGTTCTGAGTTCACCAAAATACTCAGTTTGACAAGATCACTTTCTTCATAACTGAAGATTTCGTAGTCAAAACTAGCATAACCACGGGTTACTGATTTCAAGCGATCATAGAAATCAAATACCACCTCATTGAGAGGAAGCTTATAGACGACCATCGCACGATCACCAGAATAGGTAAGGTCTATTTGTTCGCCACGTTTATCCTCACACAGCTTGAGAACATGCCCTAAATATTCGTCTGGAACCAAAATAGTCGCTTTAATCCAAGGTTCCTTAATGTGATCAATTTTCATCACATCCGGCATATCTGCAGGATTGTGCATTTCTACCATATCGCCATTTGTCATGAACATTTGATATACAACAGAAGGGGCCGTGGTGATCAGATCAAGATTAAATTCTCGCTCCAGACGTTCCTGAATGATTTCAAGATGGAGCAGTCCTAGAAAGCCGCAACGGAAACCAAATCCTAGAGCGGCAGATGTCTCCGCTTCGAATGAAAAACTCGCATCGTTCAGGCGTAACTTACTAAGACTGTTCCGTAATTCTGTAAATTCGGCAGAATCTACAGGGAACAGACCGCAGAAGACGACAGGCTGGTTCGGTTTAAATCCAGGAAGTGGCTCAGCCGCTGGCTTACGATCATCTGTAATCGTGTCACCAACGCTAGTGTCGGCAACTTCTTTAATCGCTGCTGTCATGAAACCAATTTCGCCGGGTCCAAGTTCATCAACAATTAAACCCTTCGGCGTAAATACGCCGACCCGGTCCACAAGATAGGAAGCTCCGCTTTCCATCATCCGAATTTTCTGTCCTTTGCGGATAGTTCCCTCCCGCACACGGAACAGCACCACAACGCCAAGATAGGCATCATACCAACTATCGATCAACAAAGCCTGCAAAGGGTTTTCACGACCCCCTTCAGGGGCCGGCATTTGCTTAACCACGGCTTCAAGGACTTCCTTGATGCCCTGACCGGTTTTTGCGGACACCGCAATGGCACCAGAAGCATCAATTCCAATTACATCTTCAATCTGCTCCACCACACGATCAGGTTCAGCCGCAGGCAAATCGATTTTATTCAAGATTGGAATAATTTCATGATCGACCTCAATGGCTTGATACACATTAGCCAATGTTTGCGCTTCAACCCCTTGACTGGCATCAACCACCAACAAGGACCCCTCGCAAGCAGACAAAGATCTATTCACTTCATAAGCAAAGTCCACATGACCTGGCGTATCAATTAAATTCAATGTGTAGGTTTCACCATCATCCGCCTTGTAGAGAAGCCGGACAGTTTGGGATTTAATTGTAATCCCCCGCTCTCTTTCAATATCCATACTGTCGAGAACTTGCTGCTGCATCTCTCGTTTATCAAGACCACCACAATCTTGAATAAGCCGGTCTGCCAAGGTAGATTTACCGTGATCAATATGGGCAATGATCGAAAAATTTCTGATTTTGCTGAGTTCTGTCATTGTATCTACTAATCTAACGCAAAAGGATCATGAAGGAAGGCGTAACGTTTATCATTACCAACTATCGGGAAGGCAACACAATATCGGAAAATTTTCCGCCTGTATCCCCCGGTATTTTCATTATGCCTGACCCGCTGAATACCGTTTCGCCATCTGCGGTCAAAAGGCATGTGGCGAAAACTGTTTTCCGGGTTTGCTTAACCACCTGACAAGTTCCCTCAAGCCAAGCACCATTGGAGGCCGGGGAGACAAAATCGCAGCTCATATGAACTGTGGGCAGGAATTTTCCAATTTTCTTTGCAAATTGTGACCCGATCCCGAGCTGCATATCAGCAAAAGTCATCAGCAAACCGCCATGACAAATGTTGGCAATGTTGCAATGCTTATCTTGAATACGCAGGCCCAGCTTGGCCTCCCCATCCGCAAATTTCACATAAAGAGGTCCTGTTGTTTCAACAAAACCTACATTTCCTGCAAACAATTCAAACCCGTTGGGTATGTTCAAATCTACCACGTCTACTCCTGACAAAGGCAAAAGAAGACACATAGTGTCCCCCCGCCCGTATGTCTAATGGTGATCAGCGTCTTAAAATGCCGCCACTTGTTTTCTCAACATTCTGAATAACCTTGACCGAGACGGCTTCAATTTCATCATCGGTAAGGGTTCGATCTTTTGGCTCCAATCGTATAGAGAGCGCAACAGACTTTTTGCCTTCCCCGACTGTATCGCCTTCATAAATGTCGAATATTTTCGCATCCGAAATGAGTTTTTTATCCGCCCCTTTTGCTGCCTTCAAAACCTTGTCGGCAGATACATCCGTATCCATCACGAAAGCAAAGTCACGCTCAACGGCTTGATAATCAGAAATGCTCAAGGGATCTTTTGCTGTTTTACGTTTCCCTCTAGGCATTGGAATATTATCCAAGTACAGCTCAAAGCCAACAACAGGCCCTTTCACTTTCATGGCATCCAATACGGCCGGGTGCAATTCACCAAACACAGCCAAGCGGTTTTTAGGTCCAAGTTGAATAACACCTGAGCGGCCCGGATGATACCATTCAGGTGCTCCCGTTACGACTTGTGCAGAGGCTGCAGGACCACCTAGCTCTTCAAGTAAAGCCAACACGTCTGCTTTTGCATCAAAGATATCATATGCACGTCCAGCACCCGCCCAATGGCGCTCTCCTGTTGAGCCTGTACGAATACCAGCTGCAACAGTCAGCTGCCCGTCTGGTTGATCGGAATGATACTCTCCGCCCACTTCAAACAAGTTTATATCGCTGAAACCACGCGCCTGATTACGACCTACGGCCGCAATCAGATTGGGCAGCAAGGAGGGACGCATAGCATCCAAGTCCGAGCTAATCGGGTTCGATAAAACAATCTCGTCACTTACACCACCAAAAAGATCAGCTTGTGCTCGCGACAAGAAAGAATACGTCACAGCTTCGATCATACCGCGTCCTGCAAGCAATCGCTTTGACATGCGGACACGGCGCTGACCAGCATCGACTGAAGGCAGAGCGACTGTCGTCAATCTCGGTAACGGTACGGCTTCAATGGAATCATAGCCATGCATACGCATCACTTCTTCCACAAGATCAGCTTCACCATCTACATCCATTCGCCAAGAGGGAACCTCTGTGCTGATAACGTCTCCATTATCTTTTGGTGCGAAGCCTAGACGGTCGAGTGTTGTCATCATTTCTTCAACAGTGACGTCAATGCCGCCAAGTGCTTTTACTCGGGTCTTGCGAAGATCAACACTTTTTTTCCATTCCGGCCCTGTGCCGTCAGATACAACGTGACTTGGCTCGCCGCCACACAACTCCATCACTAAGCGCGTGGCGATTTCCATGCCGCTTTCAACAAAGGAGGGATCGACACCGCGCTCAAACCGATAGCGCGCATCAGATTCAATGCCAAGCTTGCGGCCCGATGTTGCAACCGCAATCGGGTCAAACAAGGCAGCTTCAATAAAGACATTAGTTGTCTCTTCAGTACAACCGCTGAGCTCTCCGCCCATAATGCCACCAATACCTTGCGCACCAGCATCATCGGCGATGACACAATCACTTGCTGATAGAGTGTATTCCTCTCCATCAAGAGCAAGGAGTTTTTCACCGTCTTTTGCCATTCGAGGCTGGATATTTCCTGTTACCTTATCCGCATCGAATACGTGCAAGGGCCGACCCAAATCAAAAGTCACAAAATTTGTGATATCCACAAGGGCCGAAATAGGCCGCAACCCAATTGAGGTCAAACGATCCTGCATCCATTTAGGGCTAGGGCTGTTCTTAATGCCGCGCACATAACGTCCCAAAAATTTGGAACAAACCGGCACAGTATCTTCATCGAATTTCAATTCGACTTTAATATCGCTATCATAGGTGCCAACAACTGCGGCTGTATTAAGAGGCTTTAAATCCCCAAAGCCACTGGCTGCTAAATCACGAGCAATACCATAAACGCCTAAAGCATCCTGATGATTGGGTGTAATGGCGATTTCGATAATTGGATCATCCAAACCGGCAAGAGGAGCATACTGAAGACCGATTTCAGTATCTTCTGGCATTTCAATGATACCATCATGATCTTCGGATACGCCCATTTCCCGCTCGGACACTAACATGCCATTACTCTCAACGCCCCGGATTTTCGTAGGCTTAAGAAGCAAGTCAGTGCCGGGTACATAGACACCGGAAGGGGCAAAAACCCCTTTCAGACCAGTCCGTGCATTTGGTGCACCGCAAACGACCTGCACCACTTCTTTGCCTGTATCAATTTGACACACACGAAGGCGGTCGGCATCAGGATGTTGCTCTGCTTTAATGACATAACAAACCCGAAAGGCTTCCAGCTCTTTCGCACGATCCGTAATCTCTTCAACTTCAAGGCCAATGGCCGTCAGTTTTTCAGACAATTCTTCCAAAGACGCATCAAAGGTCAAATGTTCACGTAGCCATGAGACGGTAAATTTCATCGGGACAACCCTCCGCCAATCGTTGGGATATTCATTGGAACGAAACCGTAATGCTTAAGCCAACGCAAATCGGAGTCAAAGAATGCCCGTAAATCTGGAATACCGTATTTTAACATGGCAATACGGTCGATCCCCATGCCCCAAGCAAATCCCTGATATTCATTCGGATCGAGACCACAATGAGCAAGAACACGCGGATTGATCATGCCACATCCGAGAATTTCCATCCAATCATCGCCTTCGCCAATTTTAATATGGTCACCGGCAAAAGTGCAGCGAATATCCATTTCAGCAGAAGGTTCCGTGAACGGAAAATAAGAGGGACGAAAGCGCATTTCAACGTCATCGACTTCAAAGAAAGCCCGACAGAATTCTTTCAATACGCCTTTCAAATGCCCCATATGGCTGGTTTTATCGATAACCAAGCCTTCAATTTGATTAAACATTGGGGTATGCGTCTGATCCGAATCGCAACGGAATGTGCGTCCTGGGGCCACAATGCGATGAGGTGGCTCAGAATCTTGCATCGTCCGGATTTGCACGGGTGATGTATGGGTGCGAAGCACCTGCCGTGATCCATCTGCTTTCTCTGGCAGATAGAAAGTATCATGCATTTGGCGGGCAGGATGTTCTTCTGGAATATTCAACGCTGTAAAATTATGGAAATCATCCTCGATATCCGGGCCTTCTGCGATGGTAAAGCCCATATCTGCAAAAATTTCCGTAATCTCGTCCATCACTTGACTGATGGGATGAATGCGGCCTTCTTGTTCGGGGCGAACCGGCAACGTAACGTCAAGACGTTCAGCAGTAAGCTTTGCTTCGAGCGCTGCTGTATTGAGGGCATGCTTAGCGTTTTCAATGGCGTCGGTCACCACCTGCTTCATCATGTTAAGCTTTGGTGCAACGGTCTGCCGTTCTTCAGGAGCCATTTTACCAAGGCCACGCATCATGAGGCTTAAACGCCCCTTTTTGCCAAGGGAGGAGATCCGAACCGCTTCCAGCGCGTCCAAATCTTTTGCGTTACTGATTTCCGACAGCAACTCACTTTCAAGCGTTTCTATTTCCTGCATAATCTCTCGCAAATAAAAAAGGGGACCCATCGCATTGGGCCCCCTTTAAAAAAAGTGGTCGTCGAATCATCTTGTATTAAATACGAAGATTTCGAGGGCCCGAACAAATCAGGCTTTGGCGGATGCCTTTGTTGCAGCGTCAACCAATGCCTTAAAGGCCTCAGGCTCACGGACGGCAATATCAGCAAGAACCTTACGGTCCATGTCGATGCCAGCCAGCTTGAGACCGTGCATAAAGTTGCCGTATGTCATGCCAAGTTCACGTGAAGCAGCATTGATACGCTGGATCCAAAGACCCCGGAATGTCCGCTTCTTAACGCGACGGTCACGGTATGCGTATTGGCCTGCTTTTTCAACGGCCTGGACTGCTGCGCGGAAAGTATTCTTACGGCGACCGTAATATCCTTTTGCAGCTTTAATAACTTTTCTATGACGGGCGTGAGTTGTCACACCGCGTTTAACACGAGCCATGATGTACTCTCCTTAGCCGTATGGTAAAAACTTTTTGACGATCCGAGCATCCTGATCGCAGAGGATAGTTGTTCCGCGCAGGTTACGAATCTGTTTGTTAGTCCGCTTGATCATTCCATGCTGTTTACCAGCTTGGTTTGCGCGAACCTTTCCTTTGGCTGTAAGAGAGAAACGTTTCTTAACGCCGCTCTTAGTCTTCAACTTGGGCATTTTGGCTTCCTTAAAAAAAAGGTTTAAGCGAATAAGCAGACTCGGCAGCCCTAATTGGCCGGAATGCTCGACGAAGCGCGGTTATAGCGAAGGGACACTAAGAATACAAGCCCTAGTTTACAGGCATTGCATAAAGGAAAGTTCCGGATTGCCCAGATGGGCAAACAACATGGAATTCAGCCTTCAAATGCACTGAAACTCTGCCTGCTATTCCCGGCAAGCAAAAGCCCTTCACCAAGGGTAAAGGGCTTAAATGCAGTAATCGAATGTTATTCTGGTTTATTTTGCCTGTAGAGGAGCAATAACCATAATAATTTGCCGGCCTTCCATTTTTGGAAGATATTCGACCTTGGCAACATCAGCTGTCTCGTCACGAACCTTGTATAGCAATTTCATTCCAAGTTCCTGATGAGACATTTCACGACCACGGAAACGAATCGTCAGCTTTACCTTGTTGCCCTCTGCCAAAAATTTGGACACAGCGCGCATTTTAACTTCGTAATCATGCTGATCAATATTTGGGCGTAGTTTAATTTCTTTAACGCCAACGACCTTCTGATTTTTACGAGCCTTAGCACTGTTTTTCTGCTTTTCGTATCTAGCGCGGCCAAAGTCCATAATTTTACAAACAGGAATTTTTCCCGGCGATACTTCCACCAAGTCAAGGCCAGCCTCATCAGCAAGGCCAAAGGCTGCCTCAGCGCGAACCAATCCAATATTGTCACCAGACTCAACAATCAAGCGCACTTCTGCTGCTTCGATTAGTTCATTTTTGCGGGGGCCATCCATGACCGGAACCGTATTTCTATGTGGGCGCGCTATTTATCTTCTCCTTAGCAGTTCAAACAGATCAGGGGGAACCGAATTCCTCACCTTTCTCTATTTTACATTATTGTTCGTCAATTTCCATTAGATTCAGCGATTATCCAGAATTTATGAACCAGGAACCGTTGCTTCTTCAGTCAATAGTTTCAATGCTTCTTCCAGTCCCATGACTTTCTGATGCTTTTGGCCGAGACGCCGGACAGAGACCGTTCCCTCCTCAGATTCGCGATGCCCAACCACAAGAAGGGCTGGAACTTTGGCAAGGCTATGCTCTCTTACTTTGTAATTGATCTTCTCGTTGCGTAAATCGAGCGTCCCTCTTAATCCACATTTTTCTGCAGCTTCAAGGACAGTCTGAGCATAATCGTTAGCATCATCCGTGATCGTCGCCACAACAAACTGAGTTGGTGCAAGCCACAATGGAAAACGCCCAGCATATTCTTCGATCAAGATACCAATAAAGCGTTCCATTGATCCAAAAATTGCGCGATGGAGCATTACAGGACGATGCTTTGCACCATCTTCCCCTACATAATTTGCGTTCAAACGTTCAGGTAGAACAAAATCGACCTGCAAGGTGCCACATTGCCAATCCCGACCAATAGCATCCGTCAGAACAAATTCCAATTTTGGACCATAAAACGCGCCTTCGCCGGGATTAAGTGTATAATCCAAGCCTGCAGCCTCGACGGCCTCTTTAAGAGACCCCTCAGCTTTATCCCAAGTTGCATCTTCACCGGCGCGTACTTCTGGCCGGTCGGAGAATTTTACTTTTACTTCCGTAAAGCCAAAATCTTTATAGATATCAAGCAACAGTTCGCAGAAAATTTCTGTTTCAGACGTAATTTGGTCTTCTGTACAGAAAATATGCGCATCATCTTGCGTAAACGCGCGAACCCGCATAATGCCGTGAAGTGCACCGGAGGGCTCATACCGATGGCATGATCCAAATTCGGCCATACGCAAAGGCAGGTCCCGATAACTGGTAATTCCCTGATTGAAAATCTGCACATGACACGGACAGTTCATCGGTTTAAGCGCAAAAGTCTTATCTTCCGATTCCGTTGTGTACATATTCTCACGGAATTTTTCCCAATGACCGGAATCTTCCCAAAGCTTACGGTCCACCAATTGCGGAGTCTTAACTTCCTGATAGTCTGCTTTTTCAAGCTTATTGCGAATATAGTTTTCAAGGGTCCGGTACAAAGTCCAGCCTTGGCTATGCCAGAACACCATGCCGACAGCCTCTTCCTGCATGTGGAAGAGATCCATTTCCTTACCAAGTTTCCGGTGATCCCGGCGCTCAGCTTCTTCCAAACGATGCAAGTAGGCTTTCAGCTCTTTTTCATTCCGCCAAGCTGTCCCGTAAATACGTTGCAGCATTTCGTTGTTTGAATCGCCGCGCCAATAGGCGCCAGCAAGCTTCATCAACTTAAAAGCATGGCCCAACTTTTTCGTGGAAGGCAAATGAGGTCCGCGACAAAGGTCCTGAAATTCACCTTGGCGGTAAATACCAATGGGCTGATCCGCAGGGATTGCTGCAATGAGTTCGGCTTTATATTTTTCGCCGCGCTCTTCAAAGAATTTGACCGCTTCATCGCGCTCCCATTCTTCCCGCTCGATAGCCTCATCACGATCAACAATATCGTGCATACGCTTTTCGATTCGCTCCAAATCTTCTGGCGTGAAGGGCTTTTGGCGAGCAAAATCATAGTAGAAACCATCTTTAATAGACGGACCGATTGTAACTTGTGTTTCTGGGTATAATTCTTTGACCGCTTCCGCCATCACATGGGCGGCATCATGGCGGATGAGTTCAAGAACTTCATCCCCTTCTTCTTTCACGGTTATAATTTCAACAGAAGTGTCTCGATCAAGCGTTGTCTTCAGGTCTTTAAGTTCACCGTCGATGCGCAGCGCTAATGCAGCCTTGGCAAGTCCGGGGCCGATATCTGCGGCCAATTGTTCACCTGTTATAGCGCCATCAAACGCCCGAACACTTCCATCTGGAAGTGTGATATTAACTTTTCCGCTTTGCAAAATTATCCGCCAATTTGTTGGGTTCCGAACAATACCCTGAACTGAACCTATGTTTCGAAAAATGCGACTGTAAAAATATAGGGTCTTATGTCAAGGGATAGACCACATTTGAGCCCTATTTTTCCAATAAATAGCAAAAAATGTCGTTTATTAGCACTTGTCAGGCATTTTTAACGTCTCGACAACTGCGTCCAGCGATAATTCCGCAAGGTTTTCAGATCTCAAAACGGTCACATCTTGCCCTCTCGGCCTTGCTCTTGCGGGATCAGACGCTTTAGAGAATAAAACCGTGACGGGACACCCCACAGCAGCGACAAGATGAAGCGGTCCTGTATCATTACCAACAGAAAATTGAGCGGCCATGCCCAAAGTTACTAAATCTTCCAGACTTGTCTTTCCGGAAAAATCAATGGCTTCTGGACAAGCCTTCAAAATAATCTCGATAGCCTCAGCCTCAGCAGCCCCACCGATGAGAACCGGAGAAATTTTCGCCGCATTTAACATCACGGCTAACTCTGCATAACGCACTGCTGGCCATCTTTTTTCAGGGCGGTGGGCAGACCCGCCAGGCACAAGAATGGCAAATTGAGATAAGTTGGGAAATTTGATCAAATCTGCCGCAGCCCAAGAAAAATCCACATCCGGAATGCTATCAATACCGGCTTGGTGTAATTGTTCAGCCTGCCGCTCTATTGTATGAAGCACGCCGCGATCTTTATTCGTGTGCGGATGGCTGCATCCGCGAGCGATACCAGACCATTCCGGCACCTTTCCCGCTGTGAATAATTTTAAGTAGGAGCTGGATCTAGAAGAAGTTTGAAGATCATATACCCGGTCGAAAGCGCCCTCTCGCAGTCGTTTTCGTAGCGCGGCAATTTTCACAATGTTCCAAATTTTCGCACGCTCATCCACCCAAATATCGTCAAACAAGCCCGATTTTTCCAAAAAGGGTTTAAACAACCTTGTCGTCAAAAGCGTAATATGAGCATTGGGATGATGGGCGCGAATGGCCTGAAACGGACCTTGCGCCAAGACAACGTCTCCAAGCGCACCATGCTTTATAATAAGTATGTTCTGAGCGTCTCCCACCCGGCTATTCCTTTTCACCGTCGGCCAAGAGCTGTTCATATACCTTAATGGTCGTCGCGCACATTTTCTCAACAGTGAAGTGATCAATCACATGTTGGCGGGTTTTGGTAGCGACATTTTCTCTCTCGGAAGCGTTCATTCCCAGTGCTTTTTCAAGAGCCTGAGACATAGCCATAGCATCATCAAATGGAACCAACCATCCCGTTTCGCCGTCAACAACGGTCTCTAAAGACCCGCCATGAGCAGTTGCAATAATGGGTCGCCCCATGGCTTGTGCTTCAACTGAAATCCGCCCAAATCCTTCAGGTACCTGCGTCGCAGATACCATAACATCCGCGAGCATCATTGCTGCTGGCATATCTGCACAATAATCTTTGATTTGAACTTTGCCTTCAAGCCCCACATCGACAATAAGCTTATTGAGTTCCCGTCGATACCCTTCGCGCCCTTCCCCGCCGCCAACAAACAGCGCTAGAAAATTCTTATTTTCCATTTGCGCAAGTGCTTTTATCAGCAGTTCATGC
>Ga0209826_1001751_pt1 | contig 14826 bp, 17 predicted proteins | sample GOMGulsemesocosm_5_FD_184637 | JGI IMG/M metagenome (GOLD analysis project Ga0209826, IMG submission 184637) | Methane-oxidizing microbial communities from mesocosms in the Gulf of Mexico - GOM15C Gulf of Mexico (SPAdes) (version 2) | ecosystem: Environmental > Aquatic > Marine > Cold seeps... | reverse complement strand
ACTCAACTGCCCTCACTTTGGGCTACTCTAGCGTAACAAAGTCGATTTCCGCTGGGCACCTAATTAGCTGAACTTCTAGGTTACAGAGAGCTTATCGCGTTTTCCCGCGCGTTCAAAAGTCAGTGCGGACCAGCCCTCGAGCAATGGCGACAACAACCTATTTGTTAACAAGAATATTATTTTTAAACGTAATAAAACGGCCAATGAGAGCTCTTTAGTTGATTCGCAAGAAGGACATTACAACCCTATACTGCTATAGACTAATCGCTGGTATATCCTGTTATGACGAAGCTCTCACTCGCGGCTCTCACCACAGTAATAATGGCTATTTCTTGGTCAAGTGCTGCCAGAGAAACCATCCGATTTTCCTGCGCCACTGAGACCAATTCAGCGACTCACGATTACATCGAATTTGTCTATGCGCAGTTTTTCGACCGCCTTGGGTATGAATTTGAACTGATAACCACCTCCGTCGATCACACTAACCAGCTAATGCTTAGTGGTGCAGTCGACGGGGATTGTGCCCATACACAACCATTTGAGCTCAGCGCTGCTGCGAAAGATTATCTTCGCGTACAAGCGCCTGTAGGCTCTATTACTTTAGGAGCCTGGAGTAATCGGCCCATATTGGACTACTTCAAAACCTCGTCTAATGCCCCAAGGCTTTTGAAAGTCGGCTATGAGAAAGGGCTGTTTATCGCGGCTGAGATCATCCAACGCTACTCGCTAGAAAACACGGTTGCGCTAAACGACACTCAAGAAGGATTAAATGCCGTCACCCAAGGAGAAATTGACATATGGATCGACAAAGTGAGAAATATGGAGCTGCGAATCTACAAGGAGCGTCCGCCTAACATGGTGCCGCTGTACTCTCACCTTGTATATCCCTACCTTCACAAGAAACATAAAGCGCTGCTACAACCATTCAACGAACTCACTGACAAGAAGGTAGAAGAGACCTCTTACGAGAGCTTTCTGTCCTCTTCGTACCGCACGAAACTGCTCAAAAACAGCGGCAAAATTATGCACTTCGGTTGCGCCGTACAGCCCAGTTCACCCGCCTTTCAATCTGCATTAAAAATCTATCGAAATGCCTTTAAGGTGCTGGGATACGATTTTTACATGAGCTATCTGCCCACAGCGCGAGAAGCCAGTAATGTCAAAAGCGGTCTTCTCGATGGCAGCTGCGCTCGATCTTCAACATTCATAAAAATCCAAACCGATAACATCGTTGCGATCAAGACGCCCATTGCAAACACACAGATAAGAGTTTGGAGCCTTTCGCCCGATACAAAGATCACAAACCTCGATGAGGTTGCGCGCTCCGGCGCCAGCATTGTGATTATCACCGGTTTAGTCAATCTCGAGGAGCGACTCAAAAATTACCCCGACATCAACATCAGCCGTGTCACCTACCCCGAACAAGGGTTAAAACTATTAGCTTCTCGCCGGGTTGATCTCTACATCGGTGCAAAAGAGCTCGTTCTCCATGCCCTGAAAACCACCCAAATCAACGAACCGCTATACGACGCTGGCTTAATACTTGAAGAAACACTGTTTCCCGTCCTCAACAAAAAGCACAGCGCCATTGCCGAAGCACTCACCCGTGAACTCAACCAACAACTAAAACCTGGGAAGACCCAACTCTTGCAATAACCCAGTCGATTCAGCCATTTATTGCAGATAGACCTTACATGGCTAAGCTCAGATAGCTCAGTATCGATTGAAAGGCCACTCTCAGCGCAATAACTGCTGAGAAGACAACCCACACCCTAGCAATGAAAACTGCTAGAATGCTCGCTTTATTCGATTTGCAGTAAGAGTAACCAACGCACAAGCCCCATGAAGACACCTAAACGCCTACAGCCACTGGTCGACGACGGCCTGATTGACGAAGTCATCTGCCGCCTAATGAGTGGTAAAGAAGCCGATATTTTCATTGTTCGCTGCGGCGAAATCCGTCGCTGCGCCAAGGTGTACAAAGAGGCGACCAAACGCAACTTCAAAAAAGCCGCCACCTACCGCGAGGGCCGCAAGGTTCGCAGTGGCCGCCGCGCCCGCGCCATGGAGAAACGCTCCAACTACGGCCGCAAGCAGCAAGAAGAGATCTGGCAAAATGCCGAAGTCGACGCCATTGCCAAGCTGGCAGCAGCCGGCGTACGAGTACCAGAGACCTTTGGCTGTGTTGAAGGCGTTTTATTGATGGAGCTGGTCACCGACGATGAAGGCGACGTAGCGCCGCGCTTGGACGATGTCTTACTCGACCCAGAACAGGCTCTTGAGGATCACGCCGTGATGATGCACTACATCCAGTTGATGTTGTGCGCCGGACTGATTCACGGCGATTTATCAGAATTCAACGTATTACTCGACCCCTACGGCCCAGTGATTATCGACTTGCCGCAAGCGGTAGACGCCGCCGCCAACAACAACGCGCAAGCGATGTTTACCCGCGATGTGGACAACATCACCCGCTACTACGCCGAGTTTGCACCACAAATAGGCGAAACTCGCTACGCCGAAGAAATGTGGTCACTCTATGAAGAGGGTGAGCTCAAGCCCGAAACCGAACTGACCGGTCTCTATGTCGACAGCGGCGAAAGCGCCGATGTAGACGGCGTACTTGAAGAGATCAAAGCGGTGATGCAAGAAGAACAAGAGCGCCAAGAGCGAATAAAAGAAGCCGAAGAAGAGGATCTTTGACCTCAATCACTGGGGTTGCGAAAGGTCAGCAAGTCTATTGTTTCTTGCGGTAGGCACTTGGCGGAACCCCTGTCCACTCTTTGAAAGTTCTGGTAAATGGGCTGGTCTCAGAAAACCCCAGCCGATAGCTAACCTCCTCAATCGACAAGTCCGTATACGCCAATAGCTCAATGGCGGCATCACGCTTAACCTGATTCTTGATCGCCAGATAAGTCTCACCTTCTTCCGCCAACCTGCGCTGCAGCGTATAGGGCTGGATATTCATCAATTCAGCCAAGGCCGGTAAACTAGGCAACCGCTGTAATTTGTCTTGTATGTTATTGGCGACTTTTGCTGACCAGCTTTCACCATAAAAATTGAGCACCAAAAAATTCGTAAATGGGTCCTCAAGTAGTTGGGTCAAATCTTCTTGTGTTTGTAAAACCGGTTTATCCAACAGCTCCCGAGAAAAGGCGATTCGCGCGCTATTGCTGTTAAACGACACCGGAGCGCCATAGAACATCAAGCGATAATCTTTAGCGTAACTCGGCGCCGGAAACGGAAAATGCAGCTGATCGATAGGAAAGATATCTTTGCGCAACCAACAGAGAATTCTATGAATCGAAAAAAATGCAAACTCATCGATAAAGGGATCTGAATCGCGCGCATGGGAGCTATTGCCAATCTCAATGTAAAAAAGATCATCTTCCACCGATACCGAGACATCTATCCCCTTGCCTAGGATTTCATAGAAGCGCGCCAAACGACGCACCACCTGCTCCATAGTCTGCGCCGCCACCAGCCAATGGGTGAGTATAGAAAGGCTACCCACAGGCAATTTTTGGTAGGCATGTCCTAATAGCTCGTCATTCGAAGCATTGATCAAGGCGGTGATTAAGCGAGCGTACTGCAACAGCGACACTCGAGCGTGAGGCTCATTGAGCAACGAGCGTGGAATTCGGCAGGAAGACAACAAGGTATCAATCTCTTGCGGGTCTAAAGGCACCTTAGCTATAGCCCCGCGAATGAAATCGATATTGATTGAGACCTTATTAACCGTTAAATATCGCACATTCTATCGCCATTGGTGTTGTGAGTGATTTTCAGCTTACAGCGTGACTGAGCCGACGATTGTTGTAAAGTATCAATTTTATGTCATCCACGGTCATTCAGCTTGTTGGGAATTAAACAGACAATAACCTCATCAACACACACCCCAGAGGTATTAACATGGCTCTTCCCGAAATTCTGAAAGATCGTCTATCTGTCCCGGCTGTCGCAGCGCCACTCTTTATTATCTCTGGCCCAGAGCTGGTGATTGCCCAATGTAAAGCTGGCGTGGTGGGCTCATTCCCATCGCTGAACGCCCGCGGTGAAGGTGAGTTCGAAAAATGGCTGATTCAGATCAGCGAAGAGCTGAACGCCTACAATGAAGCGAATCCAGACAACAAAGCCGCCCCTTTTGCGGTCAATCAGATCGTTCATCGCTCTAACAACCGTCTCGAAGAAGATGTGGCACTGTGTGTTAAGTATGAAGTGCCCGTTATCATTACCTCGTTAGGCGCTCGCGTCGAAATCAATGAGGCGATTCACTCCTACGGCGGTATCGTTTTACACGACGTTATCGATAACCGATTTGCCAAGAAAGCCGTTGAAAAAGGCGCCGATGGCCTGATCGCCGTAGCAGCAGGCGCTGGCGGCCACGCCGGCACTCTATCCCCGCTGGCGTTAATTCAAGAAATTCGCGAATGGTTTGATGGTCCACTATTGTTGTCTGGCTCTATCGCCACCGGCGACTCTATTCTAGCGGCGCAAGCCATGGGCGCCGACATGGGCTACATCGGTTCAGCGTTTATTTCGACCGAAGAAGCTCGCGCTGAATCAGACTACAAACAAGCCATCGTTGACTACGCCTCTGACGATATCGTTTACAGCAATCTATTTACCGGTGTTCACGGTAACTACCTCAAGCCGTCGATCATCAGTGCCGGAATGGACCCTGATAACCTGCCTGAGAGCGATCCCTCAAAAATGAACTTTGGCTCTGGCGGCAATACCGACAGTAAAGCCTGGAAAGACATCTGGGGCTGTGGCCAAGGCATTGGTGCCGTTAAAGCAGTACAGCCGGTGGCGCAAATGGTTGCCAAGCTGGCCGCTGAATACGATACTGCGTTCAATCGTCTTAACAGCCTTTACAAACCGCGTTAAGCGCTGAGCTCATAAGAAAAAGGCCGCTTCAGTAAAATACTGAAGCGGCCTTTTTTATGCGTTAGAATTTAATCAACCCTACCGTTAAATAACAGCGTGGTAGATTAAGGTAACCGCTGCTGCAAGAGCTGCGGTAACTGAGCCACAAGACGTTGCCGCACATCGTGCCAGTAGGCAGATAACAGCAACAAGGCCCCACCCATAATCACACCGGTCACCGCAAAGCTGTAACCCACACCGCCAAATGACTTCACTAAACTCGAGACCGCGTAAATAACATAAATTAGTGACGACACCATAAAGGCGCGCCGATCGACGGCTAGCGACAAAGTTGTCATCAATAAATACAGCGCGATGACGACCACCATATTTAACAGGCTGTCACTGCCCTCGAGAATACCCAAGCCAGAAAATACCGGATGAATAATTAAGGGCGCCGACAATAGATGCAACCAGAAAGCCACATCAGAGCGACGAGTGGTTCGTGCCAAATCGGAAGAATCCCAAAACATCGCGAAAGCAAATACCAGCACCCCACCGACAAACATAATGCTCATCATTGAATAGACAGCATCGGGATAAACCGACAGTAACCCGGTTAAAGCGCAGCCCACGACGGCAATACAAGCGGCAGCGACGGTAATAGGTACCTGAAAGCGGCGCCAGTGAATATAGGCGGCAACCGCCGTCACTGCGGCGGCAAAAACCGGCGTGTAGCGCTCTAAACTCGACAATACATCCAGTGACAGCGAAAACACGCCACCCACAAAATACAATAAGAGTGCAATTGCTGGCAAAGCCATTTTACGTTTGCGTACAAAGTGTTCTGCCAGTCCCCAAGAGACAACCACAAAACTCAACAGGGCCAGTTGTTCACTGAATAAATCAACCACCCAGCGCAGCGAAAACAGTAACAGCGAACAGGCTATAACAATAAAAATATCATTGAAGCCACCGATCAAGCGAAAGTTCTCTTCATCAACTGAGCTGCTGTGTTTTGATGTCTCCATCAAGGTTCTAAAACCATCCACAGAAGACTGAGAAAACACTCCCCGATCGACCGCTAGATTTAAGTCTTCATCCGTATACATGGTACCGCCTCGAATATTATCATTTCATCTACCCACGATCGCTCGGCCGGTGAATCATGCCAAAACCGCGATAATCACAGGCCCAACATACTACGGACTTTGCTAGATGTGCTCAAATTGATTCATCAAAATCGAGCAACGAAATAGTACATATAAAAACGAAAAAAGGGGCTGCGATCTATAAATCGCAGCCCCTTTTCTAAATGCCTTTTAGTGGAGTCGTAACTACACCAATGACTTCAAACGCTCATGCACCAGAACTTTGGCTTCGCTCACAATACCTTCGATTAACTCCTGACAGGTCGGAATATCGTTAATCAAACCCGCCACCATACCGCAAGACCATGCGCCGATATCCATATCACCGTCTAGCATGATTTTTGGATATACACCGGCAACCTCGTCGATGATGTCTTCAAATTTGATGTCTTTGCCCAAGGCGTTCTCTTTCTCGATGATTCGCTCAACGGCTGGGTTGTTGAGCACTCGCTCGGTATTTCGTAAAGAGCGCATAACCAGACGAGTATCCAACTCAGAGGCGCCAACAATGGCCTGCTTCACATTCTCATGCACTGGCGCTTCTTGAGTGGCGATAAAGCGCGTACCCATATTCATGCCTTCGGCGCCCATTGCCATAGCGGCAACCAGTGAACGAGCATCAGCCATACCACCTGAAGCGGCAAATGGAATCTCCAATTCGTCAGCAGCGCGGGGCAACAAGATCATGTTCGGAATATCATCTTCACCTGGGTGACCACCACATTCGAAACCATCAACAGAGACGGCGTCACAACCAATTGACTGGGCCTTTAGCGCGTGACGAACCGACGTACATTTGTGAATAACTTTAATACCCGCATCTTGCAGCTGCGGCATGTACTGCTGCGGACTACGACCGGCAGTTTCAACAATTTTAACACCGCCTTTAATAATGGCATCGATGTAACCGGGATAATCTGGAGCGCTAACGGTTGGTAAAAACGTTAAATTGACCGCAAATGGCTTATCCGTCAAATCATTACATTTGGCAATTTCGTTAGCCAGATCGCCCGGTGAACGCTGAGTCAAACCGGTGATGGTACCCAAACCACCCGCGTTTGAAACCGCAGCAGCAAGCTCGGCGAAACCTACAAAGTGCATACCACCTTGCATGATCGGGTATTGGATATTAAAGAGTTCGGTGAGGCGAGTTTTCATAAAAGCGTTCCCTGTTAAACGGCGAATTAGATACAAAAATTGCGAATAGAATCTGTGTCAAAACTGCGATTACATCGTTCGACGCGCACACAGCATACGAGTTTTTGAGTCTACCACGCAGACTAACCAGATTGGTCAAAACGGCACACTTTGCACTAAAAACGACACATATCAAGTGAGAATAACCATCCCCACTGCAAACCCTCAGCACAACCGACGATATACGCTCGGCACCTCAGAAACCCAGCCTTACGGCTGGGTTTAAATGACTCTATGTGCTCAAGCCCTCTCTCTTAATACAACCCTTACCACGCTCTAGCCCTGTGGAAACCGTGGCGCAAACGCCTCGTGTTCAATCTCAAACGCGTTCACCACAAAGCTCACCGCGTGGTAAAACCCTGCCAACATCACCAACTCCACCAGCTGCTCGGCGCTATAGTGCCCACCCAAAGATTGCCACAAGCCCGCACTCACCTTCTGCTGTGCGTGTAGCTCATCGGCCAATGCTAGCAGCAGTTGCTGAGAATCGGACCACAGCGATACCTCGACAGTATTGGCACAGGTGTCGGCAATTTGCGCCTCGCTAAAACCCGCCTGTTCAGCGAAGATCGCCACATGCACGCCCCACTCATACTCGGCTTTACACACCGCGCAGCTTCGCAAAATCACCAATTCACGATCGGCGACACTGATACTGCCGCGATCGAGTAACCCGCCCTGCACCATGCGTGACAGCACCCGCGGGTTATGGGCCATAGTGCGAAAGATATTCAATGGCGCCATGCCCTCCGGCATCACAACATTAAAACAATCTTGTACCTCATCATTGTACGGCGCTTCAAGCGGCTCAATACGATTAGCACGAATCTCAGACATAGGAATACCTCAATTAACGAATTAGCAACTCATCACCGCTACACTTTGTGTAGCGGCCAACAAAATACTAACGCTACAACTTCTGTAGCGCAACCCCTATAATCATCACAGTGAAAAAGCCTAGCCGCCGAAACACGGCAATGGCACTCGAGAAACCCCTGACAAAAAACCAAAATTGGAGTGTGCACTATGCCCGAAAAAAGCAATCGGCCAATCATGGCTCTCATCGAATTGCTCAGCAAAAAATGGGTACTGAGAATATTATGGGAACTGCGACAAAGCCCCTGCACCTTTCGCGAACTGCAAGCACGCTGCGGCGACATTTCCCCCACCACGATAAATAAGCGGGTGAAAGATCTACATGAAGCTAAGTTACTGGATAAATCAACTGAGCGCGGCTATTGCCTGTCAGAGATGGGGGATGAATTTATCGATTTGTTTGCGCCAATTTATCAATTTTCTGAGCGCTGGGTTGAAAGAAAATACAACACCCACTCAAAAGAAAAATGAGTGCCTATTGACACAACTCTTTTGGCTGTATTGATCCAATGGGTAGGCACTCACACCTAAGCCGTTCAACAAGCCCGCTCCAACAAAGTAGACGCCGACACTTAATGAAGAACTAGGTCATCGGTTCCAAGAGTATTCAGGCCTGAGCGGACAACTGAATACTCCGTAGAATTCGCATTCATCAAGCTCACTAGAAGGTATAAACTCCAGCCAGTAACACATTCAATACCATCATCACAAAATCTGTCACAAAGATGAACAGCATGGTGCCCGCAAACACATTCCATACACCGCCACCGCGTCGATTTTCTAACGCTATCGGTACATTAAAGGCAAACTGAGTTCCGTGAGCGACCGCATTTACGAATAGTAAAATCGCCCATTGAACATCTTTATCGAACGCATCCAAATTCAGTAGCAGCAGAATATTAAGAACGAAAAACGCCAAGTTAAAACCGCCCAAGAAACGCCCGGACGAAGCTAACACTTCAAACACCGGTGTCTCGCGCTGTTCTCGAGGCACCACAAGTTTGGCAAAGATTTTGTGGCGAATTGAAAAGACATTGAAGCCCATCAGGAACCACACCGCGTTCAGCACTAAGATTGTTTCAAGCATTATTTTCTCTCCTCTCTATGATTTGATTATTACGCAGAGTCTTTCGCTTTCATTTTTTTCTTAATCATGTCGGCTTTGAGCGGTTGCCCGCCGATATAAAAACTGCCTTCTGCCACTTCATTGATGGTGACCCAGATATTAGGCTTAAACACCTCGCCTAACGTGGTCGTTACCGCATTGGTCAGCGCACTCGAAAGCTCGGCTTTTTGCTCGTCAGACAATGCGCCTTCGACGGTGGTATAGGTGATAAATGGCATAGGATTCCCCTTTGGTTAACTACTCGGTAAAGCCAGTTAACACTCGTTAACTAGCTGGCAAAAAAATGGTGTATTGCTAAGCAATTACACCGTTCATAATACGATTGATGGTACGACCATAAAGCGCCTTGATTTCTTTCTCACTACGAGGCAAAAGACCTGACGTATAAAGCGCAAAGAAACCCGTATAAGACGCCAACAACAATACCGATATTTCGCTGGCGTTGTCCTTTTTGAGATAACCCTCTTCGATGCATTCGTTGATGCGATCGGTATAGAAATCAAATGATATTTTTGAATCGACTCGCAAGTCGTCAAAGTTGGCCAATTCGTCTTTGGTTTCAGATTTCACGAAGATGAGCTCGAAGTATTTGGGTTGCTCCAAAATAAAATTCAAGGCGTATTCGGTGGTCTTTTTGAAGCGCTTTTCTGCCGTAGTTTCATCCAGCGCAGGTAACAAATAACGAGTATAAGTACCAAACCCTTTTTTCACTAGGCGATGAAACAACTCTTCTTTATTACTGAAGTGTCGATAGATCGCCGTGGCACTGATGCCGGCCTTGTCTGCAATCTTACGCATCGACAGCCCTTTATACCCATCGGACAGATATTGGTCTCGTGCACACGCTAAGATGATGTCTTTTGTACTGCTCATGTTAACGCATGTTAACTAGACAAATTATACATGTCAAACCTTGGACGCCGAAAGCTTGTTGCTAGCTGCCATTAGAGCTTTCGGCGTCCAAGATTGGGAATATTGCCATTGAGACGTACCCTTCTCCCCAACTAGTACAAGCGTTGCTGGCGACACTAAATTGTATGCTTTATGTCAATTTATGCCATACTACTGAAGGCCGCAGCTTGTCATTATGATTGCCTTATTCAAGTAGCAACCTAGTGACGAGGTAAATCATGACAACTTATAGCGTGGATCAAAGTCGAGTTTATGTGAACCAAAAGGGTAGCGGTGAACCGCTGTTATTCTTACATGGGGTGCCCGATACCTCGGAGGTATGGGACGGCGCTATTGCTGAGTTTTCGAACGAATACCGTTGCATCGCCCCCGACCTACCCGGCTTTGGACGCACTCATTCACCCAAAAAATTCAACTATAGCCTGGAGAACCTAGCGCGATTTGTGGATCAACTTCTTGTAGCCCTAGATATCAACGAGCGCGTACACATGGTTATTCACGATATTGGCGGTATCGTCGGCCTGGCTTTTGCCACTGCTTACCCAGAAAGAGTTAAAAGCTTAACCATTATGGATACAACCTTCTTCGCAGATCATCAATGGCATGCAACGGCTAGAGTCTGGCGCAAACCAATTTTGGGCGATCTGGCGATGCACCTAATGCGCCACAAACAATTCAGCGCGGCAATGAAAAAGGCGGCACCCATACTTACCGACGCGCAAATACAGTCGAACTACGACGCACTAACGTTTCGCAATCGGCGTATGATCTTGCGCTTTTATCGCGCACTGGATCCGGTGATTTTCAAGGGAAGAGAAGAACAACTACAAAACCTGACTGAGCGTGTGCCGACACAAGTCATTTGGGGAGCCTCGGACAGCTTCTTATCGGCGAAGCTCGCTCGACGATTTGCGACAAAAGATGTGCACATCTTAGACGATTGCGGTCATTGGCCAATGCTCGCGAAACCTAGTGAAACTCACCGACTAATTCGCGCCCACATTAATCAAAAAAGGCCTAACAGGTAGTGACAATGAACGTTGGATTATTGGTGTATCCCGGCTGTGTAGCCTCCGGCCTTTTTGCTTTTGCAGAACTGTTGGAGGTTGCCAACAAACGCGCCGGCAGTGTTCATTTCAACCTCCTGTGGCTAGGTATTGATAACCAAGATGTCGCGATTTCGACAGGAGGAAACAAACCTGTCACTACTATCAACGTCGATGGAAGCTTGAAAGATAGCAACATTGACGCTCTTCTTGTTCCGGGTTTTTGGACCAGCCGCCAACGTCATGTCGAAAAGGCCATTGACGCCTATCAACCTCTGATATCAACACTAAGAAGCTTACCTGCTAGCACACAAGTTTGGGGTTACTGTACCGCGGTTTGTTTGATGGCCGCCTCGAATCGTATGGACAACCAACGTGCTACCGCAACTTGGTGGTTAGCTGATTTTTTACAAAATCGCTTTCCCGTGATCAACTGGAGTTTCAGCCAAACTCATATTTTTGAAGGCCAACACAGAACCGCTTCAGGGCTCAACGGTTATCTACCGATTGCACAATCTCTAATTGAAGAACAGTGTGGTAAAGATGTGTTGCGGGACATTATCGAACTCATGATCATCCCAAAACCAGAGGAATCGGCGCGGCCATTTACTCAAATAAAACTAATGGATCTAGACAATAAGTTGCTAAGAGAGATCTATATTTGGGTAGAAAAGACTCCGGCCACGCAGCTGACCATCCCCGAACTAGCCTCACAAGTCCTTCAAACCGAACGAACACTGGCCCGAAAAGTAAAGCAAGCAACCGATCTATCAGTGGCGAGTTTTATGCGGCTAATTAAACTTCATCAGGCTAGCGAGCTGTTAATCTACAGCCGTAAACCCATCAATATCATCAGTGATTTGCTGGGGTTCTCGGATGATGCGGCATTTCGGCGTACGTTTAAGAAAGTCTCATCGTACACACCCAACGAATATAGGCGGTTATTCCAGAGATAGCAGTAACCCGAAAAGTGCCTAAAGATGGCCAAAAAAAGCGCTAGATTCCAAACCGCAACTCTCTTTTGAAACACTGACCCAGAGCTCGGACGTGCCTCGTAGCGCATCGACATTACCGTCAAAACACCTATAAATGAGTATTGGTACGACACATCAACTTTTTGCCTTCATAACGCTCAAAAAACATATTATGAGCATGAAACGAAAAAGTATCTTCTCGGCTCAGATATTGTGAAATCCAATCGAGTAACATTGGTAAATTACTGTCTTGAGCGGCTTTCGACTTGTACTTATGAGGCTCCCACGGACGGCGCTCGGCGTTTGCGATACAGTCCTCAACAGACAAATTCAAGAAGATAATTTCTGTCGAGAGTGACACCACCATTTCTAGCAGGTCGGTGTAACAGCCCTCGATTACCCAACTGTCATTGGCCGACGTAAAGCTCTCGATATCAGCTCTTGAACAGGCCAAATCGGCACGCTGCACAGGCTCGATCGGCGCCCACGCCAACGAATCTAAATCTAAATGAGCTAGGGTATTTTTTTCACACAGTGCTTTGGCCAGAGAGGTTTTTCCTGAGCCTGAATTTCCAAAAATTAAAATCCTATGCAACGCGATTTTCCTCTATAAATTTACGAACTATCTACAACCACATGCATCTGGAAAACGAAAAAGGAGAAACCTTGCCCAAAAGCAAAGCTTCAATTTAGGAAACAATCACTAACCGAGCTGCTACTTAGTGTCTGCACGGCCCATGAATTTACGCTCTTCTACATTCACCTTAATTTTGTCACCGGTTGAAATATGCTCTGGCACAGACACCGTCAAACCGGTCGATAATTGCGCAGGCTTGGTTCGAGATGTGGCCGAACCACCTTTTATCGAAGGGTCTGTTTCAATCACCTCGAGCTCAACACTGGTGGGCAGATCGAGTGCGACCGGCACATCGTCAATAACAATAACCTGTACGCCTTCTGTGGCTTCGTTGATAAAGAGCATTTCGTCGGCGATCGACTCTTTGTTCAGGTTGTAGGGTGTGTAATCTTCGGTATCCAGAAATACGTTTTCATCGCCATCAACGTATGAAAACACTGCCGATTTGCGGGTCAGATCCGCCAAATTCAACATGTCTGAATCTTTGAAAGTTTCATCGACCTTACCGCCAGTCACGACATCGTACATGCGCATACGGTAGAGGCTTCCGCCTGCTCGGCCCTGCGGCACAGAGCGTTCGATATCTCTCACGATGTAGGTTTTGCCGTTAAATTCAATCGCGGCATTTTTCTTAATATCACTAGCCTTGGGCATATTTTGTCGTCCTGAAATGCTAAATTTTGATGTTATGAGTTTTTGCGTTCGAATGAAAAATCTCTTCTCCTGTAGACTCCATTAACCATTGGCAAAATGGCGCCCGACTGCGCACTGATGATACAGGCCTGTACGCCAGAGGCAACATCTGTAAGCCGCGCTAAGCCTGTGAAACCGCAAAGGTTCGACTACCTACTTTACAAGCCCGCCATATCGAACACAGATACTTTAGATCGACTCAAGTAGACTCAGTAAAGTACCCGCCTTCTTATCATCGAGGTTTTTCAGTAACTTCTCTGATCGGCTTTCGAGGGTCATCGACGCGTTGGCAAAAATTTCTTCGCCTGCGGCCGTAATCTTAACCAAACTGACCCTAGCGTCTCTCGCACTAGCCTCCTTTTCAATCAGGCCTATTTTTTCCATTGGCATTAACATTCTCGTGATACCGGAGGCCGTACGAGCCATAGCCTCAGCGACATCGATACGGCGCAGCGTCTTATTCGGCGCACTCACTAAATGTAGCAAAACCATATACTCGGTCAGACCGATACCGTGAATAGCCCCTAAACTGGCATCGAGATGCTTGGAAATAACCGCACTATTGAGCCATAGGCTCTTGGTGATTGAGGCGTATTTTGAATCTTCAGACATGACAACAAACTCCACTAATACTTGATTGGTGAAGTATATATCAAACATATTCGCCGTCAAGACTTTTCCTACAACCGATAGCAGACATGCAGACTCAGCAAAATAGCCTAACGAGTCAGACTAAATCTAGGAGCCTACTTTCCGAGGGTAACTTGAGTGACTAGGCCTCGCTAAACCACGTGACGTAGTTAGCCAAACTGTGTAACGAGCGAGCGTCAACTGTTACACATCCGTTTAATCGATTTACTGGATAAGCGATTTTCTGAGCTTGCCAGATTTATATAGGAGAAATATACCAATTGACGCTTCTACCATTTCAGCTAGCAGAAAGGTAATTTGAGCATCGCTGAAAGTGCCCGCTAAATATGAGCCAATAATTCTAAATACAATGAATGAAACTATAATAACTGTTGCTAGTAAAGCAGAGTAAACCCATGCCCTACTGAAATAATACAGCAGAGCTATGGCAGCACCTATCCCGACCATTAAACTGCAATAAATCAATATAAATGCAATCTTTCCGTCAAAATCAATTGCACTTAATCCTATCCTTTCCAGCTTAGTGTCAATATCGAGAAGCGCATTAAAACCAGAAACAATGAAGTATACAGACATTATTGCAACATAAACTTTTCCAAAAAAATCTATTCTCATATGCCTGCTCATAATTTGATAATTTACCTAGATGCCTCAGCCGCAGGACAGCTAAGCGATAGTTTAGTGTATAAATCAC
>Ga0209826_1001750_pt1 | contig 14828 bp, 13 predicted proteins | sample GOMGulsemesocosm_5_FD_184637 | JGI IMG/M metagenome (GOLD analysis project Ga0209826, IMG submission 184637) | Methane-oxidizing microbial communities from mesocosms in the Gulf of Mexico - GOM15C Gulf of Mexico (SPAdes) (version 2) | ecosystem: Environmental > Aquatic > Marine > Cold seeps... | reverse complement strand
CCGCGACAACCGTCTCAACCCGATTCACGAGGGCACCGAAGCCATTCACGGCTTGGATGTGCTGGGCCGCAAGGTGCTGCTGAACAAGGGCGCTGGTTTCAAACTGTTTCTCGACAGCGTGGCCGCCAGCATCGAGCAGGCAAGCCAGCTGGAGCTGGCAAAAGAATTTGTCACACCGCTGAACAATGCCCTGAGCACACTTGCAGAGACGACTCGGGTACTGACCGAAAAACTGGGCGAAGACCCGGAGCTGAGCCTGGCCAATTCCACCGTTTATCTGGACCTCTTCGGGCGTGTGCTGGCCTCCTGGATCTGGCTAAAGCAGGCACTGATCGCCGCCGAAAAACTGGGCGTACAGAATGGGCAAGCGAGCCCATTACATGAGACAGATGCTCATTTTTACCGGGGAAAACTGCAGGCGGCGCGCTACTACTTCCAGTGGGAATTACCCGAGATCTACCCCCAGGCCGAACTGCTGCAGCGCTTCGACAGAGCGCCCCTTGATATGCAGGACGCCTGGTTTTAGAGGGCGCTCGGTTTATATAAAACCTAGTTTTAAACATCGCCGAAAGAGACACGATCAGTCCCATTGAATCGTGTCTCAACAGGAATAAACACGCTTAAATAACTCCGTGCCAGCCGCCGTTCGATCTGTATCGAACGCTGGCCAGCCACGGAAAATCAATAAAGGTATCAGCGCTATGACCAGCCCAACACTCTATGAAGTCCGCAACAATGTTGCCGTGATCACACTCAACAGCCCACCGGTTAACGGTCTGGGCCAGCCATTGCGCAGCGCTATTCTCGATGGTTTTCAGAAAGCCAGTGCCGACGACTCCGTGGTCGCCATCGTCATCAACTCCGCCACCAAACTCTTCTGTGGCGGCGCCGACATCAGCGAGTTTGGCAGCGAGCTGGCTTTCGCCGCCCCCGCCCTGCCCGACCTCTGTAACACTCTGGAAGCATCAAGCAAGCCAGTGGTTGCCGCCATTAACGGCATGGCGCTGGGTGGCGGCTGCGAGCTGACCCTGGCCTGTGACTACCGCATCGCCCTGCCGCAAGCCAAGGTCGGCCTGCCCGAAGTGCACCTGGGCCTACTGCCTGGCGCCGGTGGCACCCAGCGCCTGCCACGCTTGGCCGGCGCCGAAGTCGCCCTGCAAATGATTACCTCCGGCGCACCCATGGCGGCCAGTAAAGCCCTAGCCGCAGGCATCATTGATCGCGTCTATGAGGGCGATGAAAACTTCGTCGATGCGGCCATTGCCTACGCCCAAGAGCTGGTAGACAGCCAGGCGCCGCTGCGCGATTGCGCCGAGCTTAGCGTCGACACCAGCGCGCTGGGCGAGAATTTCTTTGCCGACTTCCGCAACAGCATTGCCCGTCGCACGCGCGGTTTCTTTGCCCCAGAGCGCTGCATCCAGTGTGTCGAAGCCGCCTGTGAACTGCCTCTGAGCGAGGGCTTGGCAAAAGAGGCGCAGCTGTTTCAAGACTGCATGAACACTTCCCAGGCACGCGCCCAGCAGCATATTTTCTTCGCCGAGCGGGCCGCCACCAAGATACCCGGCGTCAACCCCAAGACCCCCCTGCGCAGCATTAAAAAAGTGGCCATCATCGGCTCCGGCACCATGGGCGGTGGCATCGCCATGAACTTCCTCAACGTCGGCATCGCCACGGTGATGCTCGACCTCAATGGCGAGGCGCTGGAACGCGGCCTCGGCGTGATCCAAAACAACTACGACATCAGCGCCAAGAAAGGCCGCATGAGCCAAGCGCAGGTTGAGGAGCGCATGGCGCTGCTCACCAGCACCACTGACTACGCCGACCTGGGTGATGTCGACCTGGTGATCGAGGCCGTGTTTGAAAACATGGAGATCAAGAAGAAGGTCTTCCAGACCCTCGATACGGTCTGTAAGCCGGGAGCCATTCTCGCCTCCAACACTTCCACTTTGGATGTAAATGAAATCGCCGCGGTAACCAAACGCCCAGAAGACGTCATTGGCCTGCACTTCTTTAGCCCAGCCAACGTTATGAAGCTGCTGGAAATCGTGCGGGCCGAGAAGACCGCCGACGACGTCATCATGAGCACCATCAAGATGGCCCAGATGATCAAGAAGGTACCGGTTGTGGCCGGCGTCTGCTGGGGTTTTATCGGCAACCGCGTGCTCGAGCCCTATGGCCGCGAAGCCGCGCGCCTGGTTATGGAAGGCGCCAGCCCGGCGCAGATAGACAAGGTACTTTACGACTTTGGCTTGGCCATGGGCCTGCCGAGCATGATCGATCTGGCCGGTATCGACGTCGGCTACCTCACCCGTCAGGGCAACAAAGAGGCCTTCTACGGCCGCGACCCTGCCTACACCGCCATCTGTGACAAGCTGCACGAGCTCGGACGCTTCGGCCAGAAGACCGGCCGCGGCTTCTACATCTACGAGGGACGCAACAAGCAGGAAGACCCTGAGGTGATGCAACTGGCCACAGAACTGGCCCAGGCCAACGGCGTAACCCAGCGCGACATCTCCGACCAAGAAATCCTCGAGCGCACCATTTTTATGATGATCAACGAGGGCGCTCAGGTGTTGGACGAGGGCATCGCCTACCGCTCCAGCGACATAGACACCATCTACTGCAACGGTTACGGCTTCCCGGCATACAGAGGTGGCCCCATGCAATACGCCGATGAAATCGGTCTCGATACCGTGCTCAACGCCATTAACAAGTATCGCGACCAGCTCGGCGAGTACGGCGAGCAGTGGTTTAAACCAGCGCCACTGCTGCAAAAACTGGCCGCCGAAGGTAAGTCATTTAAAGATCATGTGGTCGCTTAAGCCACACTAATCACATATATTTTCCGCCGAACCAACGGTTCGGCGAGAGACTTAAATACTGTATACGGAACCTTTTCCCATGAAAGAAGCTGTCATTGTTTCAACCGCACGCACGCCGATAGGCAAAGCTTTCCGCGGCGCCTTCAACAACACCAAGTCTCCAACTTTAATGGGGCACGCCATCCAACACGCCGTTGAGCGCTCGGGCATTGAAGGCGCTGAAGTCGACGACGTCGTCATCGGCTCCGTGCTCAACGCCGGTAGCGCCGGTATGAACATCGCCCGCATGGCCGCGCTGGCCGCCGGTTTGCCATACAGCGCCTCCGGCCAAACCATCGATCGTCAGTGCTCTTCCGGCGTGATGGCCATTGCCACCGCCGCCAAGCAGGTCATGGTCGACGGCATGAATGTAGTCGTGGCCGGTGGCCAGGAAAACATCTCGGAAGTGCAACAGAAGTATTTCGAGTGGGCTTTCACCTGCCAGGACGAGAACGTAATCAAGTACGCCCCCGCCGCCTACATGCCGATGCTGCAAACGGCTGAGAAGGTCGCCAAGAAATACAACATCTCGCGCGATGCACAGGACGAATACGCGCTGCAATCGCAGTTGCGCACCGCCGCCGCCCAAGCCGCCGGTAAGTTCGATGACGAGATAGTGCCAATGACCACAGCCAAAATGGTAGTGGACCGTGAGACCAAGGAAATTTCCTATCAAGAAGTGACCATCAGCCAGGACGAAGGCAATCGCCCGAGCACCACCCTGGAGGGCCTGCAGGGTCTGAAAACCGTGATCGATGGCGGCTGCATCAGCGGCGGCAACGCCAGCCAGTTGTCCGACGGCGCCTCCGCCTGTGTGGTCATGGAGCGCAAGCTGGCCGAACAGCGTGGCCTGCAGCCACTGGGCATCTACCGTGGCATGATGGTCGCCGGTAACGCCCCAGAAGAAATGGGTATTGGCCCCATCTACGCCATCCCCAAGTTGCTTAAGGCCCACGGCCTGAGCGTGAACGACATAGGCCTGTGGGAGTTGAACGAAGCCTTCGCCTGTCAGGCTATCTACTGCCGAGACCAGCTGGGCATCGACCCCGCGATCTACAACGTCAATGGCGGCTCTATTTCCATTGGCCACCCCTATGGCATGACCGGTGCGCGCACCGTGGCCCACGCTCTGATCGAGGGCAAACGTCGCGGCGTCCAGTACGTGGTTTCAACCATGTGTGTCGGCGGCGGCATGGGCGCAGCCGCACTGTTTGAAGTCTGCTAAACACATCCACTAGACTCAGGGCAGGCAATCACGCCCCCTTTTTGCATTGAGGCAATAAGATGAATAACCCCGCCAGCTGGCAGTCAATGCTTGGCCAATCTCTCGGTCACTCTGACTGGTTCAGCATTGACCAGCAACGCATCAACCACTTTGCCGATGTCACCGAAGATCAGCAGTACATTCACGTGGACCCAGAGGCCGCGGCCCAGTCAGCGTTTGGCGGCACCATCGCCCACGGTTATCTGACCCTGTCGCTGTTTCCCAACATGATGTACGCCCTGGTTGCCCCCTACCGCAAGGCGAGCAGCACGATGGTCAACTACGGCAGCAATAAACTGCGCTTTCTCAATCCGGTCAAGTGCGGTGCCCGTATCCGCCTGCACATGGAGCTGGCCGCCATCACTGAGAAGAGCCCAACCAATACACTGCTCACCTTCAATACCAATATGGAGATTGAAGGTGAAGCAACCCCCGCCTTTGTCGCCGAGAATTTGCTGATGGTGATCGACGAAGGCTAGGACAGGAATACGAGCGCCTGAAATAGCAGCATTAAAAACACCCCAGAACCCTCGCCCACTAACAGAGCTATACACTATGAGTAATCACCTTTTCTCACTCGCCGGCAAGGTCGCACTGGTCACCGGCGCCTCCAGCGGCATAGGCCATTGTGTCGCCAAAGGCCTAGCGGCCGAGGGGGCGACCGTTGTGGTCGCCGCACGCCGCCATGAACGCCTGCAACAACTGGTGACAGAAATTGAAGCCGCCGGCGGCAAAGCCATAGCCGTGAGCATGGACGTGACCGACCGCGACAGTGTCAACGCCGCATACCAGAAAGCCGAAGAGGCACTCGGCCCGATTGAAATCATCGTCAACAACGCCGGTGTTGCCGACGCCAAAAACTTTCTTAAAGTCGATGATGAGTCACGTGATTTTGTCATGGGCACAAATTTTAACGGCGTCTGGAATGTCGCTCAGGAAGGCGCGCGCCGTCTCGCCGCTGCGGGTCGACCAGGCAGTATCATCAATATCGCTTCGGTCTTGGGCATCACCGCAAAACTGGGACAGACGGCCTACTGCGCCTCTAAGGGTGCGGTGGTGCAGCTGACGCGCAGCATGGCGCTGGATCTGATGAGGTACAACATACGCGTCAACGCCATTGCCCCGGGTTGGTTTAAAACTGAAATCAACGAGGAGTACTTTAACTCCCCCCCAGGACAGGCCTACATAAAACAAATGCCCGCACGACGTTTAGGCAGTGTTGAAGAATTGCTGGGGCCTATTATTATGCTGGCCAGCGACGCAGGTTCATTTGTTAACGCAACGGTACTGCCCGTCGACGGCGCCATTCACGCCACCGGTATATAAGCACACAGTCAATGAACACCCTTAACTTTATCCACACGCTTGTGGCTGGCCTCTCGGCGCCACAAGCGTACGCAGCAAGAATCAGGAACACACCATGCCCGAATACAAAGCCCCCCTGCGCGACATGCAGTTTGTCCTCAACGAAGTATTGGATTTCGAAAATCACTACGCCCAACTGCCCGGCGCCGAAGACGCCACCCCGGACATGGTCAACGCCATAGTAGAGGAGGCCGCCAAGTTTGCCGAAAATATTATTGCCCCGCTTAACCAGTTGGGTGATGAAATTGGCTGTCAATTTAGCGATGGTCTGGTAACGACTCCGCCCGGATTTAAAGAAGCCCACGATCAATACGTGGAAGGCGGCTGGATTGGTCTTGCACACAACTCTGAGTACGGCGGTCAGGGCCTGCCAAAATCCCTCGGTCATGTGGTCAAGGAATTGATGTCTTCAGCCAACCACGCTTGGAATCAGTACCCCAGCCTTACCGCCGGCGCCATCTCCACCATTAATGCCCACGCCAGCGAAGAACTGAAGCAGGCCTACCTGCCCAAGCTGGTGGCCGGCACCTGGTCTGGCACCATGTGCCTTACCGAGGCGCACTGCGGCTCCGACCTGGGCTTGCTGCGGACCAAGGCAGAACCCAACGCAGACGGCAGCTATAACATCAGCGGCAGTAAAATATTTATTTCCGCCGGCGACCACGATTTTACCGACAACATTATTCATATCGTATTGGCGCGACTGCCCGATGCCCCTGCTGGGGTCAAGGGCATCTCGCTGTTTATCGTACCGAAGAATACGGTAACCGGTGAAGGCGCTCCTAGTGTGAGCAACCATGTCAGCTGTGGATCGATAGAAGAAAAGATGGGTACCCATGGTAACGCCACCTGTGTGATCAATTTTGACGCTGCCAAGGGGCACCTGATTGGCCAGCCTCACAAAGGCATGAGTGCCATGTTCACTTTTATCAACGAGTCCCGCCTAGGCGTTGCTCAGGAAGGTCACGGACATATTGAAGCCTCCTTCCAAAATGCCCTGGCTTATGCCAAAGATCGTGTGCAGATGCGCGGTACGGTACGCAAGAACCCTGATCAACCCGCCGATCCGATTATTGTGCACGCGGATGTACGACGCATGCTGCTGACGCAGAAAGCCCTGGCCGAAGGCGGTCGGCTGCTCAACTACTTTTGTGCGCAGCAAGTCGACATCGCCAGCAAAAGTGATAATGCCGAACAGCGCCAACAAGCCGAGACACTGCTGGCGCTGTTAACCCCTATCGCCAAAGGTTTCCTCACCGAAATCAGCTTGGAAGCCACCAGCAACGGTGTGCAGATCCTCGGCGGTCACGGCTTTATCAGCGAGTGGGGCCAAGAGCAGCACTACCGCGACACACGCATTACCGCCATCTACGAGGGCACCAATGGCATCCAGGGTTTGGACCTGCTGGGCCGCAAAATTCTCGCCAGCGACGGCAAGGTCATGGCGCCATTTGTCGATATGGTAAAAGAATTCTGCCGCGACAACAGCGGACATGCACTGGCGCAAACACTGCAGCAGTCGCTCGAGCAGTGGCTGGCCCTGACCGATAAGATCGGCGAAAAAGCCGCCGCCAACCCAGACGAAGTCAATGCCGCGGCCTATGACTACCTGATGTATTCCGGTTATGTAGTATTGGCTTATTTCTGGGCGCGCAGCTCGGTCAGCGCTGAGCAAGCTCTAAAAGTGAACAGCGACGAAGCCGGTTTTTATCAGGCCAAACAAGCGACCGCACAGTTCTATTTTGAACGCCTGCTGCCGCGCACCGACAGCCTGGCAAAAACCATTCTCTCCGGCGCCAACAACTTGATGGCACTGGAGGAAGCCGCTTTTAACTTTTAAGTCACTAGAAAGGAAGGGTCGAAGCCATTAGGGGAGCGGCTCTTTTTTGTAGCTTGGGATTAAACCTGAAGTGCGTAATTCTTAAGTCGTAACTCAGAAGTGCGTAACCCGGAATAAACGGACTGAATACCTTGCCTGTTTATTTTAGGGTTACACACCCTTTTCTTGATATAAAATCATCACAAAAAGGCATGCCAGCGCACCCTATGCGCTGCCATGCCAATGAGTGATGTTAAAAAAACCTGCGCCAAATTCGACGACCATGTTTTTACTCGACGGTAAACGTCAAACCCGCGTTTTTTTGCAAGCGATCGATTAACAATGAGCCCATTGCTGAAGCCGGCGTCCAAATACCACCACTCGCCGCGTCTGGATTTTTCAATAAGCAAACAGCGCTTTCGGAAATCATCTTACAAGTTGAGCCATAACCCGGATCTTTGTCGCCTTTCACGCTCGCCATCACACGTCCGCCTGCGGAATTTGAGCCCACAAACAAGACATCATAAGAGCCCGCTTCGCGCGCTTCCTTCGTCGGGCCTTCACCGGGCTGCATTGGGTCATTGGCCATGGATTTATCTGCAGCCACCGCTTTTGCTATAGCTTCGCCTTGATCCCCGGGGCCTGTCAGCAACATTTCATCGTAGACAAAATCGTCTCCGTATTCATGGCCTAACAAGTAGTTTGAGCGGTGTATATTTTTGGTGTTAATGGTTGCCATCACAAACGGAGCAGACCAGCTATTGAGGTCTTCATCGAAGATAGGCGCCATACCAGAAGGCTGCTCAGGGCCATTAAACGCTTCGGTCAACGAGAAGGGGTCCATCAGAACATTTATGAGCTCTGGGTTCTTCGCCGCAGCCTTCATGGTTTCTTTAAAACTGGCCAGAGTTCCACCAGAGAAGGTGCCGTTCATGGTCCGCACTCGACCTTTAATACGCGAAACAGGGCCGCCCAGCTTTTCTTTGGCCGTTTGCTGCAGGAAGTACACGCCCAGATCAAAAGGCACCGAGTCGAACCCACAGGAAAATACAATGCGTGCACCGCTGGCTTTCGCCGCTGCTTGGTGTGCAGGTATCATCTCGTGCATCCACGATGGTTCACCGCACAGGTCGACGTAATCAGTGCCAGCTGCCGCGCACGCCTTAACCACATCACTGCCATAAAGTTGATAAGGGCCCACGGTGGTTAAAATCACCGAGGTACGCTTCACCATTGCCTCAATGCTGGCGTAATCACTGGCATCGGATATTACAAAAGGAACGTCCTTCGGGATGCCCATTTCATCGCGCACGGCGACCAGCTTCTCTTGACTGCGACCCGCCATAGCCCATGTCACATCACCATTGACGCCGTATTGATTGTTCAGGTATTCACAGACCAATCGACCGGTATAACCGGTTGCCCCGTATACAACGATGCCAAATTCTCTTGCAGTAGCCATTGCTTTCTATCCTTGTGAATATAGTTGCGTCGTTTCTCGGCCCTAAAGCTGTTAGCCCAGACCACCTTTAACTCGACCCGTTACAGCTCGACCATATCACTTACCAAGCGTCGGCCCACTGGCCAGATGGCCCAAATTTCGGATCAATAAAGCCTTTACCCCCGATAACACCATCAACCGTACTTTGCAGCCCATAGACCAAACAACTCGCTCATTTCAGGCTGCTGCTGGAATTGCGCTGCCTCGCCCTGCAGAGACAACCAAGGCTGAGCGCTGCGCACCCAGATGTGTGCAACCGGTTGGTACCAGCTTTGATCGTCAAAGGCGCCGGCTTTCAATGCTCGGTATTCAGGTAAGCTGTCGGCGGAAAACCACAGGGCCGAACCACAGGCCGCACAATGATGGCGGCTCATTTGAGCCCCTTTGTGGGTATAACAATTCACCGCCACCGTGCCGTTCGTCACCTCGACATCGTCACCGCAAACGATCATAGAAATAGTACAGGCGCCACCCGACTCACTCTGGCAGTCAGTGCAGTGACAGGTATAGCAAGTTAAAGGCGCGCCATTTAGGCGATAGGTCGCAGTGCCACATTGGCAACTCGCGGTGTGTACAGGCTTTTTAGTCAATTCTATTCCTTTTCAAATATTCAGTTTAAATCTTCGTTTTAGGGCTGATGCTTTAAGCGAGTAAAGACTGCCGCATTTTTCGACCACCGACAGGCGACAAACCATTGCGCTGATAAAAACTAACCGTGCGCTCAAATTCTGGCAGGGGTGGTGTGCACAATTCAATGCAAGCCCAGGCTTGCCCTCGCCCATAATCGCGCACCCGTTCGATCAATTGCGCGCCGACGCCAGAGGAACGCTGCGTTGGGGCCACATAAAACTCCTGAACTATGCCCACCTTACCACCGGCGTAGAGTGCATAGGTTTCAGCCAGCGTCGCCAGACCCACAGGTTTATCATGTTCATAAGCGATGATCGCCGCATAAAAGCCATCGGCCAGCAGCGCTCGGCAACGTCGTGTTGTTTCTTCTGGGGTAATATCGAAGTGTTCGGTGTTCGTCAGTTGACAGATTTCGGCGGTAAGCTGAAGCACCATAGCACTGATCACCTCTGCGTCTGCGGGCGTGGCTTGGTTAAAGGTGAGGCTCATGCTCGGTCTCTGAGTCGTTCGTTGCGTATAAGCGGAGGACCGTATCATAAGACAGCTGCTTAACTGAGGCCACACCTCTGCCCCAGAATATCAACTTTCTCCCCGCCGAACCCCACACCACGTGACGGGTAGCAGCATTAACCCTTCGCCCTATTCCTATCCTTATCCTTATCCTTATCCTTAGATAAGCCAGTGCGTTAAAAGCCGTTAGTTCGGCTCAGGTCTGGAATGTTAACAACGCTGCACGGCATAAAGTACCCACCGTCAAATACAACATGGACCTTTTCATTACCCCATCATGGATCTCGTCGATTATTAAACCGACATCACCTGCTCACTTCCAAATAATGCACTGAAAACAACTGGTCTTCATCCAACCAGGTTTTTCGAACCGTAAAACCCGCGTCTGCAGCCAGTGTTTCAAACGAGGACTGTGTGTATTTGTAGGAATTCTCCGTATGTATACTTTCCCCTTTTATAAAAGCAATGCTCTTATCAGCCACCCTTACAATATGGTCGATCAAACTGACCAAGTACATTTCAATACGCTGTAAATCTTGATTATAGAAAGCCTTATGCTCGAAATTGGCCAAATCAAAATTAGCGGACATAATACGATTTATTGCACTTAAAGCATTCAGATTAAACTCAGCGGTTATACCTTGGTCGTCGTTATAGGCTGCATGTAAAATAGATTCTTGTTTATGTAAGTCGACGCCTATCAGCAAACCACCCTTGGCACCTAACCAACTCTTTAAACCTGTTAAAAAATCGACCGCTTGCTCCGGCATCATATTACCCAGTGTCGACCCGGGGTAAAAAACAACACGTTTACCCGCTGGCAAGTCCGCGTCGAAATAATCATCGTCCGTAAAATCAGCGCATAAGGCATGTACATTCAGCCAAGGGAATTCCGCGGCCAACTTAGTCGCGGATCGCTGCAGGAATTCTGAAGCAATATCCATAGGCACATAAGTCGATGGACGAACGGCATCTAGCAGAAGACGGACTTTTTCACTGCTACCACTTCCTGGCTCGACCAACACACACTGCTGCCCACAGTAAGCCGCTATCGTTTCTGCATTAGACGTTAATATAGAACGCTCTGTACGCGCTGGGTAGTACTCTGGCAATTCGGTGATCTGCTCAAAAAGCTCAGAGCCAAAAGTGTCGTAAAAATATTTTGGATTGATTGTTTTTTGACGGCTTAACAAACCTTGCATTATTTCGTCGTGATTATCACCTTTCTCAGGTTGCTGATCTTTAAACACAATATTCTTTGTACTTAATGCGGCATCCAACATACAAACCCCTCCAAATTTAAAGTCATTATTTTTTAGCTAAACGTATACCTGTAAACTGCCAGCGATCATCTGGATAGAAAAAATTTCGGTAACTCGGCCTAACATGATGCTCGCTTGTGACACACGAACCCCCACGCAACACCCATTGATTACACATAAACTTGCCGTTGTACTCACCCATTGCACCTTCGGTCACTTCAAAGCCTGGATACGGTCTATAGGCACTCGCCGTCCACTGCCAGCAGCTGTCATAAAGCTGAAATAACTGGCCCTGATCAGCAGCCGAAGCCATGGTGTCTAATGCCTGAGGGTGAAATGAACGCGCAGTCTGCGCAGCTGCTGGCATCTGCAGAGCCGCACACTCCCATTCGGCCTCAGTGGGTAAGCGCGCACCGACCCAATTGGCATAGGCATCCGCTTCGTACGCGCTAACATGGCACACGGGCTGATGCGGATGTCGAGATTGAAGGCCATAAAGGGTATATTCCAGCGCCTGACCATCAAGCTCAAGCCAATACAACGGCTGAGTCCATTGGTTTTTCTGTATTGACGCCCAACCGTCAGCCAACCAGTACTCCGGCTTTTGATAACCGCCATCATCGACAAAGGCTTGATACTCTGCGTTGGTCACCAATCGATCGGCCAAACAAAAAGGTCGAAGGTATGTTTTATGCGCTGGTGATTCATTATCAAAACTAAAACCCACCCCCTTTTCATCGACGCCTATTTCTACAAGCCCCCCGGGGAAGTCCACCCACCCCATGCCAACTGATTTGGTCGCTGAGCTGACAAAACCCTCTGCATAGGTTGGATAAAGGTAGTTTCTTGAAAAAGAATACTTTAAGTCTGTAAAGAACAACTCTTGATGCTGTTTCTCATGCTCTATACCTAGACGACAACGATCCACAATCACGTCTGCGTCAAGGTGTTCTTTCTGCCCTAACAAGGCCGTCATCGCCGCATCAACATGCTCACGATATAACATCACCTCAGACACGGTTGGACGGGAAATTAAACCACGCTCTGCACGGGGAAATTGCTCTCCTACCGCGTTATAATAAGAATTAAAGAGCACTTCGAAGACAGGATTAAACACCTGATACCCTTCAAAAAATGGTTTCAGAATGAAAGTTTCAAAAAACCAACTGGTATGCGCTAAGTGCCATTTTGGTGGGCTGGTAAAAGCTTCGGCTTGCAAGCCATAATCTTCAACCACCAAGGGCTCGCACGCCCCTTTCGATTGCTCACGCGCTCGACGGTAAGCATCAATAATCGACACATCGTTCATATTACGCCTGCTCCAAAAGGCTGACAAAGCCACCAATTTCAACCGTTCTTTCTTTAACCCTGCCTTTCAACAAGCCTTTTGATGGCGATACTTGCAATGCAGAAATACTGGATTCCCCAACTATTAATTCAGCCCAGTAATCGGCTAACACTCGCATTGCAGACCCTGTCGCATCATCCTCATCAACACCATACTGCGGAGCAAAATAGCGAAACTGCATTGAAACCCCTGGGTGTGCTTGCCCCTTGTACTTGGCCGTGTAAATGACAGCACGCTGAGTAAATTTAGCCAACGCCTTGCCGGGTAGCAACAAGGACTCAAGCGGATAATTGTCCGGCCACTGCACAATAAGATAATCATTATCATCGCCTGCTGTCGACGCCGCTATTGATTGATCGTTAGCAATTAAATCACCTAACCAAACGGGGGGTTCGCAAGGACTGGAAAAAACCCGAGGGAATCGCAACCACACGGTATCACTTTCTAGATACGCTGAAATTCGAGTGTCATTCATCTGCAAATTGAGTTCATAAAATCTCTGTTTGTGCATCCAGTAATAAGCAGCTGACAACAAGCCATGACCACAACAAGCGATCAACTTACCGTCATTGAAGCATTCCACAAAATAGGCGTTTTCCTGACGATCAAACCAGGTATGACAACGGGTCGACTCTTTACCGACGTCCGAAAAGTTAGGATTCTCACTATAAACATAGAGACAGCAGACATTCCCCTTCGCCGAAACACGGTCATCACCTGTAAAAGCGAGTACTTTCAAAAAGTCTATCTGCTGGCTTTTTCTCATGTTAATTAATAGGCTCATAATATTTTATATACAGCCTTTATAAGGCAGGAAAATCAATGGATAAATAACAATAGACAGATCACAAAACAATACAAGCCCACCACTCAAATTAACGCAACACGAGGTAATAGAACGTGAAGTTTGAGACCAACAACCCGGACGTCACCTCATAAACCGCCCTAGAAGGGCTCAACCAACACTTCAATATGGGCCGAATAAAAAGCAACATAGCCTTTCATGGCCTCCATGCCCTGTATTGGCCGGTGGTATTCCCAAGCCACATCGTCAATTTTTTTCTTTTTAACATTGAGTGACCAATATCTGGACTCTCCTTTTAGATAGCAGTCACTTCTGGTATCGGAAGGGCTTAGGTATTCTTTGTTTACATCTGCTTCCGGAAAATAGAATACCGGTTCATAACCGAGACCGCCCCCCTCTTTTAAGAGTATTGGAGTGGTGGTCGAAGCAAGCACCGTGCCGTTAAAAAGTGCCCTCACTTTGACGACGGGGTACTCAATGGTAACGTTGTGTTTCATTAAGCTACACCGACTCGATCCCCAGTGGTCAGATGCGTATCCAACCCACTCAACAACTGATTTAACATGCCCTTCATTTTTGGTTTGAGAGCCAGACTTGCTAACAGGGATCCTAACACGCCAAATTTTGGTTCAAAATTCATTATAAATTTCACTTTTGTCTTTGAATTAAAAAGAGAAATGACATGAATTTCTTCGGTTGCATTTTTAATAGCCATAAACGCCGAATCTATACTCAATGTCATACGCCGCTTACCGGCATCGTATTCGACCACTCGCTCGGTCATCTCATTACCATCATGGAAGTAGCAGCTGCGCTCAGTCCCTAGCCCACTCTTAACCGCGCTGCTCACAGGGCTTCTACTGATCAGCGGATGAAATTTATAAATACCCGATATGTCACTCCACTTCTGCCAAACGGCATCCGCACCAAAGGCCAAACTTCTCTCTGCGTGTACTTTTTCCACGATACGCTCCAACTTATAAAGTAGATTACATAAAACCCAAATAAACCATTATGGGCAGTGGAAGCGTCGCGAGGCTGATCACCATAAGAAATACCCTTCCACTTAAAGTCCTATCTATACCAAAAGCCATCGCGATACCGCCTCCGCCGCCCAAAACAGTATTACCCGGTGTGTTAATCAGCAGTGCCAGTGAAAGCCATCTCGGTACAAAGAAGGAAAAAGCCCTTAGCTGCATAATCAGCGTACGATGCCTTTCTATGCGCTCACACCCTGCCTCCTGTTATTGATAGCGATACAGCGGGGGGGATAGTGGCTCATTTGACCCATAAGATAAAATTAGTAATACTATAAAAAATGTCAATTATTCTTATGCCCACCCAATTGAAATAGAGCTGAGCAGGGTTCATGGATTACAACAAATTGCGTACTTTTATCGAGGTCGCTAAAACCGGCAGTATATCCAAAGCGGCCAACAACCTTTATCGGACCCAGCCCGCCA
>Ga0209826_1001747_pt1 | contig 14851 bp, 14 predicted proteins | sample GOMGulsemesocosm_5_FD_184637 | JGI IMG/M metagenome (GOLD analysis project Ga0209826, IMG submission 184637) | Methane-oxidizing microbial communities from mesocosms in the Gulf of Mexico - GOM15C Gulf of Mexico (SPAdes) (version 2) | ecosystem: Environmental > Aquatic > Marine > Cold seeps... | reverse complement strand
TTCTAATCGGCATTAACCTGCTTCGTGAAGGCTTGGATATCCCTGAATGCGCCCTTGTTGCCATATTGGATGCTGACAAGGAAGGATTTCTGCGATCTGAAACGTCACTCATCCAGACGATTGGCCGCGCCGCACGCCATGTAGATGGCCGCGTATTACTCTATGCCGACAAAATGACAGGGAGCCTCGAGCGAGCACTAAGCGAGACAAAGCGGCGCAGAGATAAGCAAGAAGCTTACAACAAAGAGCACGGCATCACTCCCTCCTCAGTTCGTAAAAACGTCGATGATGTAATGATAGCTGCCTATGAGGAAGAGGATGCTAACAAAAACCCAGATGCCATTGACACAAAAAACCTGACGGGAACGAAGCTAAAGGCCTATGTTGCAGATCTTGAAAAGAAAATGAAAGCTGCCGCCGCAGACCTTGAATTTGAAGACGCGGCACGTCTTCGAGATGAGGTGAAAAAACTACAAGATCGAGATTTAGGTATAGGTGCAGCTAGAAGCGGCAAGCCGCAAGGTCGTTCGACTGCAGGACGTGCTGGGACGGGCCATATCTTAGGGGGGCGCGCCACTCGAAGTTAAGTTAAAACGATTTAGATAGAAAGTGACTTAAAGACACCTATTCCAGTTCGTTCGTTGGTAAGATAGCACCGGTTAAGTTGGCACCATCCAGTGCGGCATCCGTCAGGCGCGCATCGCTGAGGTCAGCTTTTTGAAGGTCTGTACCCTTTAGGCTTGCCCCGACCATGTTGGCTCCATTGCATTTGGCGCCAACAAGGCGAGCACCGTCAAGAGTTGCCATCGCTAAGTTGACCGCCCAAGAGCGTCCCGAAGGCTGGCCTTCCTTATCCATCAACATCAGTGGAATGAGGCTCGCTCCCGTCAAGTTGGCCATCGACAATGTGGCGCCTCGCATATTAGCGCCGTCCAGTCGGGTATTTGTTAAATCTGCTTTGAAAAAAGTCGCACCGGATAAATCAGCCATAATGAGCCTAGCACCGGACAGATTAGCACGACTGAGATCCGTTCCACGCAAGTTAGCGCCATCCAATATGCAATTGGAAAAGTCCATGTCGCTCAGGTCAGTATTTTGCAAAGAGATCCGCTCACCAGCAGCGCCGTTGCTCCTTACCCAGAGCCGGTGAGTTTCAAGCGTGGTCGACAGCTCTGCACGAATACGAGCTTTGATTTCCTCAGGAGACTCCTCTGATCGTTCAGTATCAATTCCTATAGCGTTTTCAAGGTTGGCACCAGTTAGTTGAGCGCCCTTCATTTCAGCCCCGGAAAAATTGCTCTGCCGCAAATTTGCATCGCTTAAGTCAGCACCTTGTAGATTGGCACCACTCAAGTCAGCACCGACGAGCCGCGCGCCCCGTAAATTTGCATGTTCGAAATTAACACCAGAAAGATTTGCGCCTTCAAAATCACAGTCACCCAACAATGCTCCACGGCAATCGGCATTCTTAAGCGATGCGCCAGCCAAACTACCGCCAGTTAGATTAATATTTTTCATATCCGCATCATCCAACTGCGCTTGACGTAAGTCTGATGTGATAATTTTGACAGTTTTACCAGCATTATTCAGAAGCGTCCCACGCCGCAAATCAGCATTTACAAGTTTGGTCCCGTGCAAGAGTGCTCTATAAAATTTCGTACCTCGCAAATCTGCGTTTGATAAGTCACTGTCTGTGAGGTCTGCGCGTATAAAAGAGGCGCCGAATCCATCCAAGTCCCGTAAACTTGCATCACAAATGTCACAGCCTTCTAAATCCGCTCCCACTAATTTTGCCATGCGCAAGTTGATGCCGCTAAAATTAAAGCCACTTAAATCTGAAAAGGCCAAGTCGGCGCGACTTCCCTGATCATGATTCAAAAGCCATTTCTCATGATCGTAAATAAGAGAAACCAAACTTTGCGGGTCCATTTTACATACCTTTTTTAAAAGCAGATCAACATAGAATTTCTAAATGAAGATTATATTTTTGCTCCAGATAGCGACAGATTAGGGCAAGCTTAGACATAGGAAGAAGAACTACTTGTCACCCATTTAGACCACATTTTAATTTTTTTAAAGAGCCCAATATCAAAATTCGAGAATACAAGAAAGAATTACATTCTCTTTAATACAACTAAAAAGAGATGTTTTTCCATTGCTTGCTAATAACTTGTACGTAAAGATACAATAGATGCTCAACAATTCAGGAAAATACAACTAATGGCCCGCATCGTAACAATTGTATTTACCATTTTACTACTATCCTTATCGAGCTTAACTCTTAGTGTAGCAAACTCGTCGCCCCCAATAAATTGTGAGACACGCCCTTATGATAAGGGACGGCTATGGCAGATAAATAAAGAAGGCATTCCTGCTAGTTATGTCTTTGGCACGATGCATTCCAAAGACCCACGTATTTTATTTATGCCTGGAATAGTGATGCAGGCATTTACAAATTCAACATTCTTTGTACTTGAAACATCCCTTAAGGATGAAACCATAAGTAAAAGCCAAGCGGCTATGTTTGGAGGACAAGGATACAGCTTACATCGTGAAATCGGCGACTCCCGTTTTGACCAACTCATAAAATTAGTTATTCCTTACGGCATACCAGTTCAGGTCTTGGATAGATTTAAAATTTGGGCCGCGGCTACTATCATTAGCCAACCTCCCCAACCAAAAAACCCCAACAAGGCTGCATTGACCCTGCTAGACAGAGAACTTGAAAAATCTGCCCGTCAAATGCAAAAAACTGTAATCCCACTTGAAACTATGGAAGAGCAACTTGCCGTCTTTGATCAGATGCCCAAAAACCTCCAAGTCGAATTTTTGGACCAAACGATGAAGGAACACCCAAATCTCGACGAAGAAATTGAAAGATTGTCAGCTCATTATCTTACTGGCAATACAGGATGGATTTTCTGCGACTTGGAGATCACATTGAAAGAGGTCAGTGCGGGTCTTTCATCCATAATGACTGAAACACTGATTAATGACAGAAATCTGACGATGGTAAATCGAATGATGCCAACTTTGGAAAAGGGACGATCCTTTATCGCCGTGGGCGCATTGCATCTTCCAGGAGAAAAAGGAATTCTCAGTCTATTGCATGCAAAGGGGTTTCAAATCCGCCGTAAATTCTAAAACTCCAAAGGGAAATTCCTGTATATTTGCCACATTTTTATTTTTTATGTGTTTCCCCCTTTTACTGCAGTAGCTCCATGTCTATATATCATCAGAATAATTATTATAGTGATTACCAATTAGAGAGCCTCGAATGAAACAGCAAGGCAGATATACTGCATGATGTATCTACAAGTAGCCGCGGGGCTGGTTATGCTTCTTGTATGTGGCGAACTTCTGGTGAGAGGTGCCGTTGCACTTGCCGAAAGATTTCGTATATCCAAACTGGTTATCGGCTTCACTATTGTTGCCTTTGGAACCTCCGCACCGGAACTGGTCGTGTGCATTCAAGCGGCCCTTGAAGGTGTCCCTGGCATAGCCATTGGTAACGTGGTTGGTAGTAATATTGCGAATGTTCTTTTGGTACTAGGTTTGCCCGCAATTATCTACCCTCTGGCATGCGACTCTCATTCGGCGCTCCGTGACAGTTTTATAATGATCGGCGGCTCTTTGTTATTTGCTATCCTGGCTTGGTTCGGCGTTATTGGTTTATGGCAAGGCCTTTTGCTTATGATTGGACTGACAGCAGTCATTTATCTGGCCTATCGCAGATCACGGAATGAAGGGGATGCTTCTGCAGATGAAGCATTGGAAGAATACGAAGAGAACATGCCTCAAACTCTTTGGATGAGTTTGTTTTTTATTCTCATGGGCCTCATCGGGCTTATCATCGGATCTCGCTTTTTGGTCGATGGCGCTGTCAGCATAGCAATGGCCGCAGGGGTCTCTGAGGAAATCATAGGGCTCACTCTTGTAGCCTTGGGAACATCCTTACCAGAGCTTGCAACCTCGCTTATTGCTGCATTCCGCCGCCATGGCGACATTGCCATTGGAAATGTTCTGGGTTCCAACTTGTTTAATATTACAGGCATTATTGGTGCGACTGCGATAATAAAACCATTGGAAGTCCCGTTGCAGATCCTAAATTTTGATCTCTTTATTATGTTAATGGCGTCAGCACTACTAATACCGATATTCTTCTTTAAAAAACCTATCGGCCGCCTCATGGGTGGCGCGCTTTCAATCGCCTATATATCGTATATCTTTGCGCAGTTTTTTGGAATGTCAGGCGTACATACGATGGCAATGCTCCCGTAATCTTGTACAATCACTGATAAGTATCATGAAATACGAGGGGCGAAGATCCGAATATGATAAAAAATGTTCTCATTACCGGGGCCAGTAAACGTATCGGTCGCGCGATAACCATCAAGCTTGCAAGGTTAGGCTGGAATGTTGCGCTCCATTACAACTCTTCAAGTCATGAGGCCGAACAACTATCCTCTGAACTACTCTCAGAAGGATACAAGTCGACATTAATACAAGCCGATCTGCGTGACAGTGAAAATTTAGAAGGCGTGATTGATAAAACACGAGATGCTCTCGGTCCAATTACCTGCCTAATAAACAATGCCTCAATGTTTGAACCTGACCGAATAGATTCAGTTTCGGAAGCGAGCTTCAAAAATCATATAAGCACCAACCTTCTTGCGCCACTATTACTCAGCAAGGCATTTGTAAAACAATTTGATCAAATCGCAGGTGAGCAAGGAAATATTGTTAATATCATTGATCAGCGGGTTTTGAACTTACGGCCAGATTTTTTGTCTTATACTTTAAGTAAGGCTGCCCTTTGGACGCTAACCCAAACATTGGCAATGGAGCTCGCGCCGAAAATTCGAGTAAATGCCATCGGACCTGGCCCAACACTAGCCAATACGAGACAGACTGAGGCGCAATTTAGACAGCAATGCGCTGGCCTCCCTCTAGGTTATGGTGCAACCGACACAGAGATTGCGGACGGGGTTGCTTTCCTCCTGAGCGCACGATCTATCACGGGCGAATTTATAGCAATGGATGGCGGAAATCATCTCCCCACCTGCCAAGTCATAGAGGATTAAACACATGAGCCACTTTGATGGTAATAGTATCCAGTCTCTTCCAGCATCAAACGACGTACTAACAACCCACACGATCTTCATTACGGACCTACTTGTCGACATGATGATTGGGATATATGACGTTGAGAAAATAAAAACCCAGCCTGTTCGCATAAACATCAAAATGACAGTCACTGATCACAAGGGCCCGATTAACGACGATTACCACAATGTTGTCTGTTATGAAACTATCGCTAATTCAGTAAAGTCTCTCGTAGCAAAAGAACATGTAAACCTTGTAGAAACCCTTGCTGACAATATTGCAGACATTTGCCTTACCAATCCACGTGTGCTGGTTGCTAAAATAAAAGTGGAAAAACTGGAAGCTATTGAAAACACAGTTAGCGTTGGCATCGAAATCAAGCGAAATAAAAGCGATTGATTCGCCTAACTGGTTAAAAACGGGGGTTTTGAGCTCATATTGAGCCATGGTTGTGCACAGCAATAAAAAGCAACATAGAAAAACACCAAAACTAAAAAAATAAATGAGCTTTTCCGCCAGAGAGGTTCTTGACATTTAAAAATACCATAAAAATCAATAACTTACACTTATGCTTAAAAATTAGGCAACATGTTAAAACACAAGGAAAGAGCTGACCTACAGGTATATGTCATTGAGTTACACACAGAGTTTTCCACAAGTTCGGTGGATACTCTCAGAAATTGAAGAAATGGCATTTATATGACGAAATTGAAAAACTAATATTCCATCTTTATTAGGGTGTTAGATCACTTTGCTCAGAACTACACTTCGATAACAACACTAACCCTACTTAAAAAAACGATGGTAAAATGAAAGAATCAGAAGCGAACAAACTCGAATCACCATTCCAAATAGGCTCAAATGTGATTCAGACTTTTCTAAAGACCCTTCCGTCTACTCCAGGGGTCTATCGGATGATCGATACCAATGGACATATCCTGTATGTGGGGAAGGCAAAAAATTTAAAAAAGCGAGTAACCAGCTACACCAAGATTAATGGTCAATCCACCCGCATAATGAGGATGGTTTCTCTCACGCATGCCATGGAGTTTGTATCCACCTACACAGAGGTGGAAGCCTTGCTTCTTGAAGCAAATCTGATAAAAAAACTGAAACCTCGATACAATATCATTCTCCGAGACGATAAATCCTACCCTTACATCCTGATCACTGGTGACCATGAGTGGCCTCAAATCACTAAACATCGGGGAAGCCGGTCTAGAAAAGGGGAATATTTTGGCCCCTTTGCTTCTGCGGGCGCCGTGAATGAAACTTTGGCCACCTTTCAACGGCTATTCCCCCTTCGATCATGCTCTGATTCTGACTTTCAAACGCGGACACGGCCTTGCCTGCAGTATCAAATTAAGCGATGCTCAGCGCCCTGTGTAAACCGCATTTCTCCAGAAGATTATGATACAGTCGTAGGTGAGGCCCGAGCCTTTCTGTCGGGTAAAAGCCACGACATACAAAAGAAGCTTGCGGAAAAAATGCAAATTGCCAGCGATACTCTGGACTTTGAACAAGCGGCAGTTTTACGCGACAGGCTTAAAGCCATGGCTCACATACAGTCTAAACAGATTATCAACCTTTCAAGTGTTGATGAGGTCGATGTGATTGCCGCTCACCAAACTGGCGGACAAACATGCATTCAGGTGTTTTTCATACGATCAGGTCAGAATTTGGGGAATAGAGCCCACTACCCCTCCCACAACAAAGACGAAGAGCCTGCCGAAATTTTGAGTGCCTTCATCGGTCAGTTTTACGATAGCCGCCCCGCCCCGAAGCAGATATGGGTAAGCCACGAACTAACAGAAGGCAAACTGCTATCAGAAGCCCTTTCCATTGCATCGGGCAAGAAAATCGAAATTTTGACTCCAAAACGTGGCGAAAAGAAAGAAATGCTCGACCATGCAATTGTAAATGCAAAAGGAGCGCTGCTCCGCAGACTCGCGGAAAATGCCTCGCAACTTAAACATATGGAAGCCACAGGAAAACTCTTTGGCATGAAAGAAGCGCCGAAACGCATTGAAGTATATGACAACAGCCATATTTCAGGCGCCCATGCTGTCGGTGCAATGATCGTAGCCAGTCGAGAAGGGTTTGAGAAAAAAAGTTACCGAAAATTCAATATAAAAAATGAAAAACTAAGCCCCGGCGATGATTACGGCATGATGCGGGAGGTACTCTCAAGGCGGTTTGCTCGCTTACAAAAAGAGGATCCAGATAAAGTAGGCGAAGCTTCGGGATCCCGAGAAATCTGGCCTGATTTACTTTTAATTGACGGAGGTCAAGGTCAATTAGGCGTCGTTGAGGAAGTATTACGTGAAATGAAGGTCTCCGACGTGACGCTTGTCGGTATCGCGAAGGGGCCGGATAGGAATGCAGGCCGCGAGAGGTTTTTTATGACTGGAAAGGCTCCATTTTCGCTACCTGAAAAAGACCCGACACTCTATTTTTTACAGAGACTACGAGATGAAGTGCATCATTTTGCCATTACAACTCACCGTGCGAAAAGATCCAAAGCAATTGGAAAGTCTCCCCTTGATGAAATACAAGGTATCGGAGGGAAACGTAAGAAAGCTCTCCTCAACAGGTTTGGCTCTGCAAAAGGTGTCGCAGGAGCCGCACTTGCTGACTTGGGAGAAGTTGATGGCATTTCATCTGCACTCGCACAAACTATCCATGATTTTTTCAAAGAAAATTAGTCAATTGTTCTCTTTAATTGTTAAGATGCAATGCCTATACTGGCGCAATTAATTAGCCTTTACACGTCAGGATTTAAGGCATGCTGCTTAGTCTCCCAAACATTCTGACCCTTTCCAGAATTGTTGTTATCCCACTGCTGCTCGGCGCCCTCTACCTTCCTGGTACAGCGTCAAGCTGGGTCCCTCTTGTTCTTTTCATTGCTGCGGGTATCACTGATTTTTTCGATGGCTATTTTGCCAGAAAAAATAGCCAGATCTCCAAACTTGGGCAATTTTTAGATCCTGTGGCAGACAAAATCCTCGTTGCGGCGGTTTTGTTTTTCCTTGTTGCCATTGACCGAATTTATGGTTTTGCCCTGATTCCTGCTGTCATAATTCTTTGTAGAGAAATAATGGTATCGGGTTTACGAGAATTTTTAGCCGAGCTTAGAGTTGGAATGCCCGTCAGTCGCCTCGCTAAATGGAAAACGGCAACGCAAATTCTCGCAATTTGCTTCCTGCTTGCTGGCCCTGCAGCTCAAGTCTATTTCGACACATTTTTAGTCGGAGAGATTTTACTTTGGATTGCGGGCCTGCTGACCATTTGGACTGGGTATGATTATTTGAACCTCGGCCTCAAGCACATGTTAGAAAAAGATGAGACAACTCAATGAAAGTAATTGGTATCTCGGGATGGAGCGGAAATGGCAAGACGACATTACTCGAGCGATTGCTCCCGATATTGATCAGCTGGGGATATAGCGTATCCACTTTAAAACATGCTCACCATAGGTTTGATATTGATAAACCTGGAAAGGACTCATTTCGTCATAGAGAAGCTGGTGCGACTGAAGTTTTGATTTCTTCGGGTCAACGATGGGCCTTAATGCACGAAAACCGGCATGAAGATGAGGCCGATTTTCAAACCCTTATCTCCAAGATGACACCTGTGGATATTCTTTTGATTGAAGGCTTTAAGAAAGAAGATTTCCCTAAAATTGAAGTTTGGCGTGAAGAAAACGAAAACCAGCCTCTTTTCTTAACGGATGATAGCGTGGTCGCGATTGCAACCAATGCCTCAGGGCTCAAAACAGAGCTCCCGATATTGAACATCAATGATGAAAAAGAGATTGCAAGCTTTATTATTTCGAACCTTGTGGATAAGGCCGCTTGATATGACACGCCTGGTCAATGATTGTTTTTCCAATCCATCAGAAATGATCACAGTTCAACAGGCGCGAAAGCTCATTGCGGACGCAACGGTTCCGATCACAAGAACTGAAACTATTGAACTTTATGACGCCAACAACCGTATTTTAGCACAAGATATTTATTCGACACTCAATGTTCCCCCTGCAAATAATTCTGCCGTAGACGGATACGCGTTTTGCTTTGCCGACCACTTGAAGAATCCAGCGGCGACATTTGAAATTTCAGGACGAAGTGCAGCAGGTCAGCCCTTTGAAGGAATCCTTTCCTCAGGGCAGTGCGTAAAGATTTTCACCGGGGCCGTTATGCCCGAGGAATGTGACACGATCGCCATGATAGAAGACACAAAACTATCCGGTGATACCGTTTTGCTACCTCGCGGGTTAAAAGAAGGAGCGAACTGCCGCCTTGCAGGAGAAGACATCGAAAAAGGTAGCCTTCTTCTAGCAAAAGGAACTTATTTACGACCTCAAGAGTTAGGTTTTTTGGCTTCAATTGGTATCAAGGAAGTTCCTGTATCAAAGAAGCTGAAGGTCGCGCTTTTTTCCACAGGAGATGAACTTATTGAGCCTGGAGAAGTTCTTCAACCTGGCGGAATTTATGATAGCAATCGGGTTATTCTAGGATCCCTTTTACAAGGCTATGGGTGCGAAGTTCATGATTGCGGAATTGTGCCTGATGAGTTTGAGACATTAAAGGAAGTTTTGGAGAAGGCTGCAGATGATGCTGACTTGATTATAACATCTGGTGGCGTTTCCATGGGGGACGAGGATCATGTTAAGGCGGCTGTAGAAGTAGCTGGGCACTTACACTTTTGGCGAATTGCTATTAAGCCAGGCAGACCACTTGCTGTTGGGCAAGTGGCGAATACTGCATTTGTCGGACTTCCTGGAAATCCTGTTGCCGCACTTGTATGTGCTATGCAATTTGTCCGCCCCCTTATTGCCAGTCTAACGGGAGATATCTCTTTCGATCTCCCCTCCCCCATTACTGGAGCAGCGCAATTCTCAATGAAGAAAAAACAGGGCCGAAGAGAGTGGTCTCGCGGTAAATATTCTATTGATAGGACAGGAAAACCTATTGTAGAAAAATACTTCACAGATGGTTCCGGCATTGTATCGTCTTTAATTTGGGCCAACGGCCTTATCGAACTGGCTGAAGACATTGTTGAAGTGAAAGAAGGGGACCCAGTCACAATTTTGCCCTTTACGGAGTTATTTAGATGAAGATTCTTTACTTCGCATGGCTCAGAGCCAAAGTAGGGCACGCTGAAGAGACCGTTTCATTGCCGGGTGATGTAACTACACTTTATCAACTCATTACGTGGCTCAAAAAACGCGGCCCTGCCTATGAAGAGATTTTTACGGATCTTGATGTTGTTCGGGTTGCCATAGACCAAGAACATATAACAGACGACACCTCACTCGAGGGAGTTTCAGAAGTTGCCTTCTTCCCCCCTGTTACAGGCGGTTAATATGGTCATAGTACAAGCTGAAAAATTTGACACGGGTGCTGAGATAGAGCGAATTACAAGGGACAGAACCGATATAGGTGCTGTTGTCTCATTTACAGGCCTTGTTCGAGATTTTAACGATGGAGCCAATGTTCAATCTCTGACATTGGAACATTACCCTGGAATGACCGAGCGAGAGCTTGAAAAAATCGAAGCTTCAGCCCGGGCAAAATGGGACCTGCAAGATAGTCTGATAATTCACCGATTTGGTAAAATGGAATTGGCGGAACCTATTGTGCTTGTAATTACCGCATCAAAGCACCGCCACGATGCTTTTGAAGCCGCTGCATATTTAATGGACTGGCTTAAAACCAAGGCCCCTTTTTGGAAACTTGAGGCTGACGCCGAAGGTAATTCCGATTGGGTAAAAGAGCGGACAAGCGATCAAGACGCATTAAAACGTTGGCAAGACTGATGTCTTTCATTATTGACGTTTCTGACGCTTATTGATCCATTTTGCTGCCAATCGGTTAGCTTCCGCAATTTGCACGCTCGTCATACTCTTCTCAAGCAAAATATTCATTTGCTTAGCACTTCCTTTTCCGCGTGCCGCCGAAATCAGAGACCATTTCAGTGCTGAGATATTTGTACGCCCCTTGGAAATCTCTTGCTTAGCAACCCCTGTGTTGAGCGGGACAGAATTTGCTTTTTCAACAATCTCTTTCACGACTGCCACATCGAGACCATTCGTCATAACTGGCAGCTTCATTTTACCAGCTTCAACAGGCTTCGCGGCAACAATAGTTGCATTTGAAGGGGCTACCTGAGCCTTATACGGTTTTTTCTCAACGGTAGAAACCGTAGCAGGTTTTGCTGCAACAACTTCAGTTTTAGCAACTACAGATGTTGTTTTCACCACAGGTTCAACAGATTTTACAACCGGAGTTGTTGTTATCACGACAGGCGCAACAGATTTTACAACGGGTGTATTTGTTTTTACGACAGGCGCAACAGTTTTAACAGCCTCAGTTTTTTCCATTTTTTGTACAGGTTTGGCTTCTGGAGCAGGAGCAATGATTGCCTCAGGTTTAGTTTTTGCTTCAGTATTTGCAACTGACGTATCAGAACTCACCTTTGCTAATGGCTGAGCATTTGTTTTAGGAGTCGTTGGAGAAGCAATGGCTTTTGTATCAATAACCTGCTTAGATTTCTTCGCGGGCACAACTGGTAAAGGAGATGCAGCCACACTGTTCTTTGTTTGAACAACAGGCTTTGGAGTATTTTTCGCAATAACCGGGCTATTCTCTTTTTTAAGGGGAGCGGCCACGACGGGAGCTGTCGGTATGGCTTTCACCACTGGCGCTGCAACTGCAACATTATTTTTCTGCTTCGCTTTCAATTCTTCAAGCCGGTTACGTGCGGCGTCGATCTTCTTTTGCTTTTGTTGCTCTTCTCTCAAAACTGCCAAACGTGCTTCTTCTTCTTTGCGACGTTTTTCAATAAAGGCTAATCGCTTCGCTTCTTCAGCTTTTTCCTGTGCAGCTTCCAAAGCCGCTTGCTTACTTTCCCGCTCCAGCGCAATAGCAAGCTTAGCATCCGCATCTCGCTGACCGATCAAATTACGTTGCCGTTCAGCCCGCGCTGCGGCAGCTTGTCGCTCGACTTCAATTTTGGCTTTGCGCTGTTTTTCCAAATTCGCTTTAGCGACTTGATATTCAGCTTCATCACGGCCAATATTCCTACGGTGCCATTTCCCGAAAACTTCAAGGGCATAGCTATTACCCGTCTCAATTTGTCCCGCTGTCATGAGTCCCTTGATCCGCTCAACTGCTTTTTGAGATTCGGGCACATTCTGAGAGGCCGCTAGCCGGTACCAGCCATATGCTTTAGCTAGATTTTTCGGAAAACCGTCAACCCCCTTCTCAAAAAGAAGGCCTAAATTATACTGAGCATTATGGTCACCCGTCGCAGCTTCCGTTTGCCAAAGAGACACAGCTTTTGGGAAATCTTTGTTGTTATAGGCATTTAGACCAGCCTGAAAATCTGCTTGGGCAGTGCCTAAACCAAGCAATGTCAAACCAACAGCAAAACCGACTAACTTCATGATGTTCCCTATTAACAACCGGACTAAATACGCAAATGCGCTACCCCACCATAAATAGCGTCAATTCCGCTGCATATAAAGAAAAAAGGGGCCAAAAACTACTGAGCCCCTTTATATATTGAAAGCATATCAATATTACGCGCGTATTCTGTTAGGGATTATGCAGCAGCTCTACGACGAACACAGTTTTCATAATCACCAATTAGCTGTTGGCAAATGATACCGGGAACAAAATTATGCTCGCCGATCGAACCAACAGGCGTCACCTCCGCCGCAGTTCCTGTCAGGAAGCATTCGTCAAAATCGGCAAGCTCTTCAGGCATAATCGCACGTTCGACAACTTTGATTCCTCGTGATTTAGCTAACTCAATCACTGTCCGGCGCGTAATACCATCAAGGAAGCAATCAGGATCGGGCGTGTGCAAAACGCCGTCTTTTGTAAAGAAAACATTTGCGCCCGTAGCCTCTGCAATGCGTCCTCTGTAGTCCAGCATAATAGCGTCATCAAACCCTTCAGATTCTGCATTATGTTTACTGAGAGTACAAATCATATACAAACCGGCAGCTTTAGACTGGGTTGGAATGGTGTCAGGGGAAGGACGCTTCCAGTCTGAAATTTTCAGACGGATCCCCTTCATTTTTGTTTCAGCGTCGAAGTAACTAGGCCAAACCCATGCGGCAACGGCAAAATTGATTTTATTCTGCTGTGCTGACACTCCCATCATCTCGGACCCTCGCCATGCGAATGGCCGAACATATCCATCAATGATTTTATTTGCATGAACCGTATCCATACATGCCTTATTTATTTCTTCAACAGACATGCCGATATCGAAGCCGAGAATCTCCGCAGATTTAATAAGACGCTCACTATGTTCGGTTAATTTAAAAATTTCTCCGTCATAGACCCTTTCCCCTTCGAACACACTACTGGCATAATGCAATCCATGCGTGAGAACATGTACATTGGCATCTCGCCAGTCGTTCAGTTTTCCATTAAACCAAATAAACCCGTCACGGTCGGCGAAGGAGGAAGTATCCATTGTCATACACCTTGAGTTATAATATGTCGTATTTTCACACACAGAGTTCGATTATTTCGAATCTGCCCCTGTATTGGTAACATTATGAGAAATATAAGTCAACATGGCTGACATAAAATCAGGAACAAATCCCCTCTTCCTTAGAGAAGAAGAACTCAGACAATGTATCGAATTGCTTTTTTTCGCTTATAGGGACTTTACGGCGGGACCAGATGAGATTCTCAAAGAGTATAATTTTGGACGTGCCCATCACAGAGTGATTCACTTTATTGGTCGAAATCAAGGAATGACCGTATCAGAATTGCTCGACATTTTACGCATAACCAAACAAAGCCTCAGTAGAGTTCTGAATGCGTTGGTTGAGCGAGGATTTGTCGAACAGCGCCCGGGCGTCGTTGATAGACGACAAAGGCTTCTCTATTTAACAGAGGAGGGAAAACAACTTGAACAAAAAATAAGTGCTGTTCAACGAAACCAGGTTGCTAAAGCTTTCGTTCAGGCCGGCGGTGATGCGGTTGCAGGTTACCGAAAAGTACTCTCTGGTTTGATTAATGAAGAAGATCGAGAAAAAGCTCTTAGTCGAATTCTCGACAGATGAATAATTTGGTATATAGGATTTTGTATGCTTGATAATGCCCATCACATTCTGATTGTTGATGATGACGCACGGCTAGCTTCACTGCTAAAACAATATCTAAGTGATAGTAAATATCGAACAACGGTCGCAGAAAGCGCGGAAGCCGCTAGACAGAAAATGGCAGGATTATCCTTTGACTTAATTGTTTTGGACAGAATGATGCCGGGTGAAGACGGCCTTTCAATGGCATCAGCACTGCGAACCAGCACGTCAGAGAATAAAGATGTTCCCATATTGATGCTAACGGCAATGGCAGAACCCTCTGATCGGATTGACGGTTTAGAAGCAGGTGTGGATGATTATCTGACGAAACCGTTTGAGCCACGAGAGCTCTTGTTACGGATTGAAGCCATCCTTCGAAGGTCGGGCAAGGAAACTGTAACTAATATCTGTTTTGGTGACTTCGAGTTTAACATCACACGAGGTGAGCTTATAAAAAATGGAGATATTATTGCTCTGACAACAAGCGAACAAATTCTCTTAAAAACCCTAGCAATGACAGCTGGCGTTCCAATCTCAAGAGAGAAGCTCTCTCAATCCAGCGGTGCGCAAGGCCGTGCAATTGACGTGCAAATCACACGCCTGCGCAGGAAAATTGAAAGAGATCCTAAAATT
>Ga0209826_1001746_pt1 | contig 14854 bp, 14 predicted proteins | sample GOMGulsemesocosm_5_FD_184637 | JGI IMG/M metagenome (GOLD analysis project Ga0209826, IMG submission 184637) | Methane-oxidizing microbial communities from mesocosms in the Gulf of Mexico - GOM15C Gulf of Mexico (SPAdes) (version 2) | ecosystem: Environmental > Aquatic > Marine > Cold seeps... | reverse complement strand
AGCGAGAGAACATTGGTATTTACCGGGCAAGTGCTCAAATAATTTAGCCTACTAACGGTTCAACAGCTTCATCGAGTTAATCTAACAGCATTTGTCCTGCTCGCGTTATTTCTTTGGATATTTTTTTGTTAATCCCCTTCACTAATACCCAACTGTGCCAATAAAGCGTTTGTATTAATTGTTTCTGTGGACATAACTTTATTAACTCACCTGATGCAAGCTCAGCTTTAATTTGCAACTCGGGCAATAAGCAACGCCTTGTGTTGCTAATTTAACAAAGGCTTCAGGTGAACACACACTATGACTATAATATTCACTCGATGCTATTAACGCAGGGGATGACTAAAAATCATCACTTAATAACAGCCGGGTTATTTATATTGTATGACGTCATGCTGATTTCTTTAGGTGTTTTAGGTGGCGGCTTGATCTTAGCGAGTAATAATACCCTATTTACGCTGCTAACTTGGGGAGGCATCCTATTTCTGTTAGCTTATGGTGCCATGTCATTTAAATCAGCATTTACCGCGTTTAAAGCAAGTACAAACAATGCGATAAATAAAAAGTCGCTTAAAGTAGTTATTATCAATAGCTTAGTGGTTACTTTTTTAAATCCACACGCTTACATTGATACAGTAATGGTTATTGGTAGTGTTGGCGGTCAGTACACGGGGGATGCAAAAATTTATTTTTTGGTTGGTGCAATATCAGGATCAATAGTATGGTTTTCAACGTTAGCATTGAGTGCTGCAAAACTGTCTGTACAACTGAGTAAACCAAAGATTGAGAGTAGTATTGATTTTGTTATCGGTTTGGTGATGTGGTTTATTGCTTGGTCTCTGTTAATCACTTGGTTAGCAAGATAATTTTAATGATTGAAAGCTACCCGTTTAAATCTTCATGACTTAAAGTTTAAGTCTGACAGAAAGCTTGTACCATAGGCCATTACTTCTACTTTAAAAAGCTCAGACAGGGTTTGCCCTAAATCAGCAAACGTTGTTCTTTGTCCAAGATTCACTGCTGGTATATTTTGGTGATAACACAACAAAGGAACGAATTCACGCGTATGGTCACTACCATGCCACGTGGGATCACAGCCATGATCTGCGGTTAAAAATAAAATGTCATCTTTATTCATGTGTGCATAAACTTCAGGTAGCCGTTGATCAAATTTTTCCAATGCTTGAGCATATCCAACTGCATCACGTCTATGGCCATAGTCTTGATCAAAGTTGACTAAGTTGGTAAAAATCAGACTATTATCTTCTGACAATTTTAGCTGTTCAATGGTGGCATCGACTAACGCGTCAATGCCCGTTGCTTTGATTTTACGACTAATCCCTTGATGGGCAAATATATCGGCTATTTTACCCACACTAATAACCTTCCCACCTGCGTTAGTTATTTTTTCTAAAACCGTTGGTGCTGGCGGTAAAACAGAATAATCACGTCGATTACCTGTACGTGAGAATTCATTGATACCATTTGAAGCTTTATCACCGCCCTTATCACCTCCAATAAAAGGCCTAGCAATAACTCGCCCTACATTAAGAGAACTTTCAGACAAAAGTTCTCTTACTTGTTCACAATAACGATAAAGGTTATCTAAGCCAAAATGTTCTTCATGCGCAGCCACTTGAAAAACACTGTCTGCTGAAGTGTAGCAAATTGGTAAGCCTGTTTTTATATGCTCACTGCCTAACGCATTGATAATATCTACACCCGAAGCATGACAATTACCTAACAAACCAGTAAAGCCTGTTTTATTATTAATTGTTGTAATTAACTCATCACTAAAAGAGTTTTGTTTGTTTGAAAAATAGTCCCAATCAAACAGTACTGGTACGCCAGCCATCTCCCAATGGCCACTAGGCGTATCTTTACCGGTACTAATTTCATTCATATAACCAAAGGCGCCATTTTGGGGTTTACTATAAAACTCGTTAAAATCCTTTCCAGCCTTTGTTATTTCGTGGTCAAGTGCTTGCCATATGCTAGGACTACTCGCCTCATGGCTCAATTCATGTAAGCCTAAGGCGCCTAAATTAGGTAAGCTAATAATATTATTTCTTTCTTTAAAATAGTCTCTAGCTATATTGATAAAAGTGTTCGCACCAACATCACCAAAACTTTCTGCATCGTTCGAGTAACCTACGCCAAAACTATCTAATACTACAATTATCGCTCTTGCCATTAAATTACTCTCTATATTAACTACGAATTACATGACCAACTAGTCAACTTGTGCTAATTTAATGCTTTTATTATAATTAGCCAAGTTATTTTATCCTTATTTAGTGATGAACAGTATAGTATAAATATATGTTTGCTCGTTCACACAAACCTTATTGCCCTTGGACTTATCAATGACACACTTTAGTAAAACGACTGTGATAGCTATTGCGGGTGCTTCTGCATCAGGAAAGTCGCTCTTCGCCGAAACTATTTATCGTGAATTGCTCCCAGAACTTGGCTCAAAAGGTATTTCTATCATTAAAGAAGATGCTTATTATCGCGATCAATCAGATTTATCAATGGATGAAAGAATTAACACTAATTATGATCACCCAAAGGCTTTTGAACATGAGTTGCTAAGTACACAGTTAACGTCATTAATAAAGCAGGAACCTATTGACTGCCCTGTCTACTGCTATAAAACACATACTCGCACTAGAGAAACTTTTAAGGTTAAACCGACTAAAATAATTTTAGTTGAAGGTATATTGTTACTATCAAATTCAGAACTTCGCAATTGTTTTGATATTAAAGTTTACATGGACACGCCGCTGGATATTTGTTTAATTAGACGAATAGAGCGGGATACTAGAGAGCGGGAACGAAGCTTAAATTCTATTACTAACCAATATTTAACCACTGTTCGCCCAATGTATTATCAATTTATTGAACCATCAAAAGCATGGGCAGACATTATTGTTACCCGTGGTGGGAAAAACAGAATGGCGATAGAAGTGTTGAAAGCTAAAATAAGACAGTTATCTAAGTAGTATATTGATCACATCATTATAAAAATAAAAACCACATGAGGTTAAAATGGAGCTAGCAACACTTCGCGGATTACTAGGCATTGGTGTTTTACTTGCCATTGCCGTATTTTTCTCTAGAAAACGACAAGCCATTAATTTACGCACCGTTGGTTGGGCTTTTCTACTTCAAATCGCCTTAGGAGCATTTGTTCTATATATCCCGATTGGGAAAGATGTTTTAACGTCAATTTCTGGCGGTGTGCAGCAGGTTATTAATAGTGCAAATGTTGGTATTGCCTTTTTGTTTGGCGGATTAGGTACAGATGCTATGTTTGCAAATGGCGTTGGCTTCGTTTTTGCTATCCGTGTTCTACCCGTTATTATCTTCTTTTCATCATTAATCGCCGTTTTGTATTATCTTGGCGTGATGCAGTGGGTGGTAAAGATCATTGGGGGCGCTTTACAGAAGCTCCTTGGAACCAGTAAACCTGAATCATTATCTGCTACTGCAAATATTTTTGTTGGTCAAACCGAAGCGCCTTTAGTGATACGCCCTTATATTGCTAATATGACACAATCTGAACTATTCGCCATTATGGTCGGCGGATTAGCTTCTGTTGCAGGCTCAATTTTAGCAGGATATGCTGGCTTAGGTATTGACTTAAAATACTTAATAGCCGCTTCTTTTATGGCTGCACCAGGTGGTTTGTTAATGGCAAAAATCATTATGCCAGAAACTGAACATGAAAAAATTGCCCAAGAAAATTTAATAACAGAAGATATAGGTGAACAGCCTAGTAATGTAATAGACGCGGCGGCCTCAGGTGCGGCCTCAGGTTTAAAATTAGCTGTTAATGTTGGTGCAATGCTGCTTGCCTTTATCGCACTTATTGCTTTACTGAATACCCTTGTAGGTGGGACTGCTAGTTTATTTGGATTCGAAGGCATCACCATAGAGTGGTTATTAGGTTATTTATTCGCACCTATTGCCTTTATTATTGGTGTACCGAGTTCCGAAATGCTGCAAGCAGGTAGTTTTATCGGACAAAAAATTGTAGTGAATGAGTTCTTTGCTTATGTTAACTTTGTTGAAGTTAAAGATAATCTAAGTGCATCAACTCAAGCAATTATTACCTTCGCATTATGTGGCTTTGCTAATCTATCTTCTATTGCCATTTTATTAGGTGGTATTGGCTCTATGGCACCCAATAGGCGGCATGACATTGCTAAGTTAGGGTTGAAAGCCATGATTGCAGCTACTTTAGCTAATTTAATGAGCGCCGCTATTGCTGGCGTTTTCTTATCGTTATAATTTTTACTTTTATTAGAATAATACTTTTTATATGACTACTCACAAAGAAACTGAAAAACAAGCCGCTAAATTGGCTATTAGCTTGATGGATTTAACCAGCTTAACGGATCAAGAATCGCCACAAGACATAGAAAAATTATGCAAACAGGCTAAATCTTTAGGCGGAAATACCGCAGCAATTTGTATTTTCCCCCGTTTTATTCCGCTAGCTAAAAAAATATTAGCACAACAAGGTACGCCTCATATAAAAATAGCCACGGTGACTAATTTTCCTCATGGTAACGATGATATTGATATTGCTGTAGCTGAAACTAGGGCTGCTATCGCTTATGGTGCAAATGAAGTCGATGTGGTTTTTCCATATAAAGCGCTTATTGCGGGTGATATTAATGTTGGATTAGAGCTCATTGAAGCGTGTAAACATGTTTGTCCTAAAAAGGTATTGCTTAAAGTCATTATTGAAACAGGTGAATTAAAAACCCCAGAATTAATTAAACTTGCCAGTGAAGTATCTATACGCGCTGGCGCTGACTTTATTAAAACCTCAACCGGAAAAGTGAAGGTTAATGCCACTCCCGAAGCCGCTAAAATAATGCTCGAGGTAATTAAATCTACAAATAACAAGTATGTAAATACAGGGTTTAAAGCTGCGGGAGGCGTTAAAAATGTCAATGATGCATTGGTTTACTTATCATTAGCAAAGAATATATTAGGTGACACCTGGACAACTACTAAACACTTTAGGTTTGGCGCCAGCAGTTTGCTTGGTAATTTACTATCAACGCTTGGCCATATTGATGAAGATAATTCATCAATAAGTTATTAAGTTTCCGGGTACTGTTATGGCACAACTTTACTTTTATTATTCTTCAATGAATGCGGGAAAATCTACGCATTTACTGCAATCTTCGTATAATTATAATGAATGTGGTTTACGCACCGTATTGTACACTGCGCAAATTGATGATCGGTATTCAGAAGGTAAAGTATCTTCCCGATTAGGTATAAATGCAGATGCCCAGTTATTTAATTTTAAAACAAATTTATTGAGTGAAGTTAACGTAATGCAAGCACAGGACCCGATTGCTTGTGTGTTAATAGATGAAGCGCAATTTTTAACTAAAGCACAAGTAAAGCAGCTAACTGATATTGTTGATGAATTACACATTCCTGTTTTAGCTTATGGAATTCGTACTGACTTTTTAGGACAAACTTTTAGTGGTAGTGCAGCATTACTTGCTTGGGCTGATAAATTGGTTGAGCTGAAAACTATTTGCCATTGTGGCCGTAAGGCTAACTTTGTAATTCGCATAAATAGCGACGGAAACGCCGCTACTGATGGTGAACAGGTCGAAGTTGGTGGTAATGAACGTTATCAAGCGTTATGTCGAAAACATTTTAAAAATTTCTTACCTTTACAGTAAGTTACCATAAACTATTTAAGTAACGCGTGACCTTCCGGTAACTGTTTAACAATCCATAATGCCAGCTTATGCTTCATATGAGGTTGATCTTCATTTTCGACAGCAAGTGGCTGAATCAATTTATCATTCACTAACAAACGATATAGACTTTCTATCTTATCTTTAGCAGAATTGGTTGCTGAAAAACTTTTGTAACCACGGTTCACTGCATATTTCTCACCAATCGTTAAGGCTTTTTTTAGTAACTCTGCTTCATTTTTTAATTTTTTCATTCAATTTTAATCATAAGGTTGTGCTTTTTATTAAAGATGCTTTAAAAGATGATGTAAGTCAATTATCTATTGATATTATTAATGAATTAAATTGATTTACACTATATTTCGTATGTATACTGTCAGCAAGTTTTTCACACTAAATAACAGGTATATTATGTCAATCTCTCGAACTAGAAACGCTCAACATAAAGTCTATGTTCCAACATCCGCTAGAGAAAATCAGTATTTAATGGCTAAATTTCCATTGACTGATCAATTACTTGAAAAATACTCTGATTTAATTGATGAAAACTCAACTGAGCCCTTTGCAAAATTTTATCAGGCACTTGCTAATATATTTTTCAAAATAAACGATGAATTAGCTATCGATAGCTCACAATTTATCGCTAATGATAAGTTTGCTCGAGTGCGCTTTAGTCCAGAAAAACTTACCACACAGACTAAACAACAAGTATTATCTCTTTATAACCCTGAGTATCATACTAGCCAAAACGCCTTTTTTAGAGGCAACCTAAGATCAAAGAAGATCACATTACTCTTTCTCGCTAACGGTACAGAAATTAGGGTGAATGCGGCTAAGTTTAACCAAAAAGTTAAACAAGCAATTAGCCAGTTCACGGATCAATTAGGTATAAACAAAGAAAGCGTAAGAATATGTGATCATCAGCATTTAACTTATGATCTATTTGCTAAGCATAAAGGTGTAGAAGGCTCGCAGGTTCATAAATTTCGTTCTATAACCAATCGATATTTAGCCGACGATCAAAACTTACCAAAAAATACCGACGCGCTAACTTATGCTGTGGTTGATTTTCCATTAAATCGTCGTATACGTTCATTAGTAAAAAATGAAGATAATGAACCTAGTTGTTATAATGAACTATATAACTTAATCGCCGATGCTTTTATAACCGCAGCTAAAAACCAAAACCTATTTAACGGTGCGGTGATTGCTAATGGTTTAGTGCCAATTGTACGAAAAGCTGAAGATGAAAATGTTATTGCTAGCGGTGAGTTACTAATGTTAGGTTTCAACCCTGCACATTCAAGTTGTGGTTATACTTGTAAATGGGAATCAAATAAACTTGTTGATACTGTACAATTGATTTTTGTTGCCAGTGATCAGAATAAAACCTCTCATGGCTATGGAAAGTTTGTTAATCAAATAGAACTCGCATTGCGTGATTTTTCACAACGCCTTGATTTTGTAAATGACAAAGAAGAAATGTTAGTAAGGTTACATCAGCACATTGGCTTTTATTTAGATTAATTACTTATAGAGCTAAAACAGTCATGGGGCAGCTTATGTTATATTCTGCCCCTATTTAATACTATTACTAGAACTCATATTCTACAGCCGCACGTAAAATATGACCTTTACTTTGGCTATCTACGCCCGTAATAAAGCCGACCTCCCATTTAAGATGTTTTTGCTCATCAAAACGTTAAACGCCCATAAATGCAGGCCAGATACAGTCAGCTTTATAGTTACCTTTAAGCTTAGTATTTTCATATTATGGGTTTATCTTCTCGCCCAAAATTTAATTTCTTGTTCCTTTAAAAATTGTTCCGCATGCGTACCTTGCAACAAAGCTAGGGTTGCGAGTATTCCTGCCTGAATACATTGCGGAGCTACCACCGTCATAGAACGCGGTGCTTGTTCAACGGGCCAGCCAGTTTTCGCATTCAATATATGACCATAACGTTTTCCGTCGTTAATAAGAAATCGGCGAGCATCACCACTGGTCGCTAGCGCACCCGACTTTAATGAAACAATCATGTCTGTATGATTATTATCCGTATCAGGGTGTTCAATAGCGACTTGCCAAGGTTCATTATTTATCCGCGAACACGTTACCGCTAAATCGCCCCCTAAATTAACTAATACAGGGCTGTTAGTTAAATGCTTAGCAATAATAATGGCGCGATCAACTGCATACTCTTTACCTATACCACCAAAATCAATTTCCATACCTTTCACTAATGTGATTTCATTTTGATCAAAGTGAATTTTTCGCCAGCCAACATTAGTTAAGATGTGTTTGACTTGAGCGGCCGTAGGAAAGTTATCATTATTAGATTGTATGCTTTGAAAAGACCAAACTTTTCGTAGTACTCCAGAGCTAATATCAAATAAGCCATCACTTAATTGATAACATTGTTCGGCAAAGTTTAGTAATAAATAGGTTTCTTCATCAATAGCAACACAATGCCCTGCACTGCTATTAATAACACTACATACACTGCGCTGATTATAGCGACTATATTTATCTTCAATGCGCCAAACCTCATTGGCGATATCATTGCCCAGTTTAGTGGCTAATCGTTTATCAGTAGATTGTATTATCACTTCACAAGGACTGGCCATGGCATTAAACGTAATACCATAGCTGCCTTTGTTTTTTACTAACTGTACAGCTCTGTTTTTATTCAAATAATGCTCGTTAAAAAGAATAAGTCACTTGAGCAATAATAGCATCAATAGTTGGATAAAGGTCTACATCTTTAAGTACACCGGGCTCTTCAGAACCAGCGTCTGTTGGTGTTTGGCGATAATATTCCAGCCTGAAAGAGAGTTCATGAGCATTATTCACTAACAAGCCGTATTTTAATCCTACCGTAAAAGTACTCATTTCACCTATACGATAATCAGCACTGGCATAGGAGGGCAAAGTATCACCATCAATTAAGAAGGGTTTATAAAACTCAGCTGCACTTTGTTGATAAAATCTAAAATGTGGTTGTATATAACTTTCCCTGCCAAACGCATCGCCTAAAGGTATTCTAAAGCGAGAATCAATTGTATGAGAGGTTATTTCCCAGTCATCCCACATATAACGGTAAGACACATCTAGTACCGATTTATCGAAATGATACAGTGATTGAGCATAAATACTTTGCTTAATGCGAGAATCTGGTCGAGATTCATAAATATAATCTTGAGCAACTCCAGCATCTATTGAATTAAAACCACCGATTACCGATATAATTTTAAAGGGATCAGTTAAATAACCATCTACCATTGAGTAAGAATAATTAAATTGGGTAATCATTCTGCGATTAATAACTTGCGTAAAGCCTAATAAAATATCGGTAGTGGTTTTAGACTTTTCTGAGCCAATACGTGTTTTAGCAAATTCATTATCCCAATTGGGTAAGCTGCTGTTTCCTATCAGCATAGAGATAAAAGCTTTAGGAATGCCACCTTCAGGAGTAAACGTATCTTGAAAATAACTAAACCCTGCTGAAAAAATAGCGTTTTTTCGATCGAAATTAAATGCTAGATTGCCATTAACCCCAAGCGATAAGTAATCATATTCTTTAGATATATGTACGCCACCACTGGCAGTGTAATTAGGTGCTATAGGTTGAGTCCATTGACCATTAAGTTGAACACGTGTGTCATGAAAGGTATCATCAAGCGGGGTATCACCTTCAGCAATAGTATATTGCCCACTTCCGGATGGGCGGGTAAAAGTTTGCACATTTGGCTGTGCTACGCCGCCATTTGCTGATGCCCCAGTTAATGCATCAACGGTTAACTTTAAGTTAAGTACTTCTTCATCAGCAAACGTTTTGGTTGCATTAAAAATAGCTTCCCCTGCACTCACTCGGTCAGCTTCACTATAAAACAAAAAAGCACTATCAAATTCCCATGCGTTCTCTTCTACATTGGTTGTTGCAGCTTGGTCTGCTACGGCCGCGTTACTCGTGCCAAGTAACGCGGCTGTTGCAATAGTTAATGCCGCTTTTATATTAGTTTTGTCAGCTTTGTTTTTCATAGTCTATTTTCTTTAAGATGTTGTTTATGCATAGTTCAATCAACCGTTAATAGCACTAAGTAGACGATAATCAAAAGTACTTTTGTGATATTAATGGGGCTATAAATTGAACTGTAGATTGAGCGATACCGCAACAAAATGGATCGGCATATTAATTACAGCCACATCCACCACCACCAAAGCCTTTACCACCACTTGATGCTTCTTTACTAAAGTAAATATGGTCATCAAGCGCTGCATCTACAGGTGCAGCATTTAACGACATTTCATCTTTCGCTAATAAATCTCGTTCCCAAGGTTCTACTCCTAAATTAGCACAGCCAGTTACACCAATAATTAACGGTACAAACAACACTGATTTCAATTTTTTTATCATAATAAACGACCTTATTTAATAGCCAATAACTGCGTTATTTCTTGCAGATATAACGGTATTTTTTTTGTGAAAAAACCGGTATGACGAGATTTTATTTTACCGTCTCGACCTATTAACATACTGCTAGGCATGCCTTGTATTTTAAAATGTTTCGCAATTTTACCTTTAGGATCATAAATCACAGTGAAAGAAGCCGGCATTTCCTCAAGAAATTTAGTAGCTAAAGCTTTGTTGGCATCTAAATTAACGCTAATTACACTAAAACCCTGCTGTTTATACTCTGCTTCAATTTTATTCATCCAAGGAAAAGACTTTCGACAAGGACCACACCATGAAGCCCAAAAATCTAAATAAACCACCTCTCCTTTATGTTTCTCTAACGCCTGTTCTAGTGCAACTTGGCTACTAATAACTTCTTCTGCATAAGCATTACTTGTGACGCTAAGTATGATAGATAATGAAAAAACAAAAAATGATAACTGTTTTAGTAAATGTTGCAAATTGACACCTAATATAAAGAATAACGAACTGAATACTTCATTATACCCAAGCCACCTAAAGATGCGAGTTTCAGAATGCCTGAGCGAATAATGATCAAGGCGCATCTTTTTATTAATGGTAGATCCATTAAAAATAGATGCAGCGATGAACATATTTTGCTCGGGCTTCCCCAAAGGGCTGGTTTATAAACGCTTTATGCTGCGTTATTGATTTTGATAAGGACACTAAATGGATGTGGCTTATTAGAGAGTGCAGGAGGTGCATATTCTCCTGAATAACCATTATCTTCAATCAATGCCTTACCTAAAGGCGTTTTTAATACCAGCCGAATCCTGTATCTTGAGCTGGCTTGGGTATAAACCATACATTAACCCTGTTTTCTTAACGAAGGCTTAAGAATTGAAAAATTTTAAATATTGACGCTAATAAGCGGTTCAAAATCACTAATTACCGTTTATTTTAATAATAAGTAATATTATGGTTGATTTTTATAGTAGAACTGTCAAAGTGTCGCTAACAATTAGTGTTGTTACACTAATTACTCACAATTTGACTTACTATTAATTAAAGGAGTAGCGCTTCAATGTGTTCAATCTTTGGTATATTAGATATAAAAACAGGTGCGGAAGCACTTCGTCCAACCGCTTTAGAATGTTCTCGCTTATTACGTCACCGTGGCCCAGATTGGTCAGGTATATACAGTAATGATAATGCAATATTAGTACATGAACGTTTATCAATTGTTGATACTGAGCATGGTGCTCAACCGTTATATAATGAAGACAAAACTCACGTACTTGCTGTTAATGGTGAAATATATAACCATAAAGCCTTAGAAGCCGATCTTAACGTAGAGTTTGATTTCAAAACAGCTTCTGACTGTGAAGTTATACTACCATTATATAAAGAATTTGGTGTTGATTTTGTTGATAAACTACAAGGCATGTTTGCTTTTATTGTATACAACGAAACAGATAACTCTTATTTAGTTGCTCGTGATCATATTGGTATTATTCCACTTTACACTGGCTATGATGTTGATGGTAACTTCTATGTTGCCTCAGAAATGAAAGCACTAATGCCTATTTGTAAAACGGTAAGTGAATTCCCTCCAGGGCATATTTTAGATAGCCGTGTTGGTAAATTACAACCTTATTACAAACGTAACTGGCAAGATTACGCTGCGATTAAAGACAACACCACTAGCACTACAAAAATTCGCGAAGCATTAGAAGAGTCGGTAAAAAGTCACTTAATGACCGATGTACCTTACGGTGTATTATTGTCAGGTGGTTTAGATTCATCGTTAATTTCTGCTATCACGCAAAAATTTGCTGCTCGTCGAATTGAAGAAAATGATCTATCAGAAGCTTGGTGGCCAAAAGTTCATTCATTTGCTTGTGGTTTAGCCGGTTCTCCTGATTTAATTGCGGCGCAAACGGTTGCTGACAGTATTGGTACTATTCATCACAGTGTTATTTTTACTGAGCAAGAAGGTATTGATGCACTAAAAGAAGTTATTTATCATTTAGAAACTTATGATGTAACGACTATTCGTGCTTCTACTCCTATGTACTTAATGGCACGTAAAATTAAAGCCATGGGTATTAAAATGGTACTTTCTGGTGAAGGCGCGGATGAAATATTTGGTGGTTACTTATACTTCCATAAAGCACCTAACGCACAAGAGTTTCATGAAGAGTTAAACCGTAAGTTAGACCGTTTGCATAAATTTGATTGCTTACGCGCTAACAAGTCAATGTCTGCTTGGGGCATTGAAGCACGTGTACCATTTTTAGATAAACACTTTATGGATGTTGCTATGCGCATCAACCCTGAAGATAAAATGTGTGGCAACGGTAAAATGGAAAAAGCAATTTTACGTGAATCTTTTGAAGGTTACTTACCTAAAGAGATCTTATGGCGTCAAAAGGAACAGTTCTCTGATGGTGTTGGTTACTCATGGATTGATGGTTTAAGAGCGCATGTTGAAGCACTTGTTACTGATCAACAGCTTGAAAATGCTCACATTCGATTCCCGGTAAATACACCTGATAACAAAGAAGGTTATTACTACCGTACTGTTTTTGAAGAGAAATACCCATTAACTACCGCTGCCGATTGTGTTATTGGTGGCAAATCTGTTGCTTGTAGTACAGAAGAAGCACTAGCTTGGGATGAAAGCTTCCAAAACAATGCTGACCCATCTGGCCGAGCAGTATTAAGTGTACATAACGAAAGTTATTAATAGTTAAAAACTACACTTTTGATTTAATCTAACCTTTTAGTGGTTTTGATGTGTTTTACACATTTAACCGTTAAAAGGTTATTTTTTATTTGAAACAAAAACTCCCGCAGCAAATCCCACTATTTAGCCTTTACTCTGAATTTCATTAATGGGCATTGGCGTTGTTATTAATCTAATTATTGATAACGTTAAAGTAGAGTACTTTACCCCGTACGATTTAAGAAGAACGTTTGCAACAACACTACTTGAAGTTAGCGCGGACAAGTTTGCAGTACAACGATTGATGGGACACTCTTCACTGAATACCACTATTTGTTTACGATAGGCGCGGAGATAAAACACAAAAGACAGCAATAAAAATGCTACCTTTTTAAAATCAAAAATAATAAGAATATCTGGATTTAGAACAGAGGATCGACCCCAGTCACGCTACGAAACCCCCCTTAAAAGTCAGCAGGTTACTGGCACTCTCCTTTCCTATCCACTTATGGTCCACAAAATTATAAAAAGTAACAAATTGTGAACATTTTGAGTCACTTTTGCTACAAAGCAGTTGATTTTTATGAACCTAAATCATCCCGCCAAACGCTCACCTAGATATGGGAAGCGGACATTTTTTGGCTGCTAGCCAAGGCAACCTTAGTTGTTTAATATCGAGACTTAATTAGTTTATATCTTGTTAGATCGAGTTTATAGTCTAATACATATTTATATGTTATAACTTTGTTAAATATAAGGAGATACTCATGATAAAAGCTCTATCTATTACTCTTGCAATCCTACTATTCGTTACCTGTACTCTCACTTTTGCAAATTCAGATACTAAAGTTCCTAATGACAGACTCATATGGGACTTAACTGAAATTTATAAAACTCCTGCCGATTGGGATAAAGCACGTAATGAAGTTCTTGCTGACATAAAAAAAGTAGAGAAACGTAAAGGAATGCTTGGTGATAGCGCTAATACGCTTTATAACTCTCTACAAATGATTTCAGATATAACGAGAAAAGGATCAAGAGTTTATGCTTACACAAGTTTAAAATCAGATGAAAATTTAGGGAACACTGAAGCTCAAGAAGCCCTACAACTATCTATAGAGATGTTTGCTCAATTTGAACAAGCAACATCTTGGATACAACCTGAAATTTTAACCATTGGTAGAGAGCGTATTGAAGAATTTATTGAACAAGACGTTCGGCTAGCTCCTTTTGTAATGCAACTTGATAACAGCTTACGTAATGCACCTCACACTTTAACACAAGAAGCTGAAAAAGCACTTTCGTACTTTGGTCAAAGCAATGGCGCACCGAACGAAATTTATTCTCTTATTGCCAACTCAGATATACCTTGGCCAACAGTTGAAATGTCTAATGGTGAAAAAGCTCGTATAGATTCACAAGGTTACAGTAAATGGCGTGGTAGTGAGAATAGGGATGACCGTAAAAAGGTATTTGATGCTTATTGGACACGATGGGGTGAGTACACAAGCACGATTGGACGCACATTAAGTGCCCATGTTCAAACTCAAGTTGCTTCTGCTAAAGCACGCAACTACGAGAGTGTTTTACAACGCGAGTTATTTGGCGATAATTTACCTGTTGATGTCTATAAGACGTTAGTTTCTGAAGTAAATAAATCGCTCCCTACCCTCCATCGCTACTTCAAATTACGTGGAAAAATGCTTGGCGTTGAACAGATGCAATACTATGACATCTATCCTCCTTTAGTTTCTCTGGATAAAACCTTCGATTTTGAAACCAGCAATAAAATTACCCTCGATGCCATGGGTATTCTTGGTAATGACTGGGTTTCTCGTCAAAAGGAAGCTATGAGCAAACGTTGGGTACATGTTAAACCTCAAAAAGGAAAACTCTCAGGCGCTTATATGCAACCTGCTGCTTATGATGTCCATCCTTATTTATTGTTGAACCATAACGATGATTATGAATCG
>Ga0209826_1001742_pt1 | contig 14869 bp, 13 predicted proteins | sample GOMGulsemesocosm_5_FD_184637 | JGI IMG/M metagenome (GOLD analysis project Ga0209826, IMG submission 184637) | Methane-oxidizing microbial communities from mesocosms in the Gulf of Mexico - GOM15C Gulf of Mexico (SPAdes) (version 2) | ecosystem: Environmental > Aquatic > Marine > Cold seeps... | reverse complement strand
GATTTCAAATGTCCTATCGAAGTCATGAGCGAAGTGATGCAGAAAGCCTTGGCTATGCAATATGATGCTCCTGCGTCAATTCAATAACCGTGTTGCACTCAGCTCCTGCAACCGCCAAGTATTATTATACCGTGAAAACATCACCCAAATTCTATCATTTTAAAAATTTCGCCCTCATCCCTATTGAAAACTCCCCGACTTGGTTTTAACTTTACATGCAAGCAGATAATTAACGCATACCCACAAATTGCTGTTAGGCGTACAAATGAGTGAATCTTCGAGTATTGAAATTTATCGCCTGCCGATATCCACGGCTTATCGCAACGGCGACCATATCGAGTGGCCTCTAGTGGATAAAGAAATTCGGAGATCACAGCAAATGCTAGCGACACTTATTACTAGGGCGCAGCCAATTTTTGGCGATCTCGTACAACTTGAACCAGTTGAGCGTGCGGACGATACTAGTGTGAGCCTGATCGTACGCGCACATTTGGAGGAGCAACAACTGGAGCTCATCCCCGAGATCCAGACAACCGTTACCGCACTTTTCTCTGAGGCATGCGAGGCACTAAACCTCATCGCTGCATCCACTGCACAGGCAGCCGAAATTGCGATCCGCGCTGGGAACCCCGCTGACAGCACCGACACGACCATTTATGCGCGCGCACCTGTAGCTGAGCTGGCGCAGATTTTACGCGAGTACCTGCCCGCAGGTGCTCAGCCCGGAGCAGATCTAGGCATGGTGACCTCGCCGGTCGTCACGCCACCGCGCGGCATCAGCGGTCGCCTGAGAGACGAGGCAGAGGAAATCCTAGTAGCTGAGATTATGCATGTCTGCGACCATTCACGAACCGCTCTAGTAAAAGCCGATAACAAACTCAAAAAAATAACTTTCCCACCCGAACATCGTACACAATTACTGCATGCACAGCTCGAATTCACAACTCTTAACCTACAAGTTTCTACAAACTACAAATTTTTTAACGGCGTAAAAAAAGCTTCCAACTATACGCTGCTACGAGTTGTCGCTGCCATAGAAAACCCTCAACAGCAACAACTCAAAATACAAGACTGAAATTAGCCACCACCCGAAACCAACCAATGAAACTTCACGCAGAACTTTAAAAACCCCAAAAAGGATCTAGTCCACATTGAGACATAAACCAGAAGGACCTACGACAACTTACTGTAATTAATCTGCATTGGCCATTGATCTCAGATAACACATTAGTTATCCAACCCCAATGTTGCAGCCATCACCAGTAACTCTCGCCACAACGTCCTGTTTGGCCCCTCTAGATTGGAAAGTTTCAGGCCTATGCCACTGAACTGTGAAGTGCCTCTGACATTCCAGCTAATACCATAGCTCCTCAGCAGCATATGCACGGACTCAATATCAGTTTTCGTAGGGAGAGTAGCCACAATTTCGGCGCCCATAAACCTGGCCAAATATGTGATCGCCCTCAACTGCTCTCCCTGCATCACATCACATGTCCACTGCGCTGCATTGGCCGTTTCAACCCATACGGCCAAGGCATCGACAAGAACGGTTTGCTCTGACGCTGTCATCACTGAAAACCGCTTTTGAATTTCCATCAGTCGAATACTGAGCGCATCGGTCTCTCGCCGATACTGATCAACCTGCTGACTGCTGGATGCCAGCGCCAGCGGATCGTCCGCTCGACTCGCCAATCGGTAGCCGTCATACCCTGTTCTCAGCTCTACGTCCTGAGCCTTTCTCAGGATGCGGCGGGAAGCAGATCTATCCAACCCCAGATTTTCAGCTACGACCTCGATCGGCTGACCACTGCTGCTGCGAAATCGGCGCAGCAGCATGTCGACATCAATCAGGCTGGGCCGGCGCATGTCAGGTAACGAACCTAGCATGTCAGCGATCGTGACATCCTGCGGCAACTGCGTGGCAATAGGCGGCTCTGGGATTGGAGGCAATCGCCCCTCAGATGACCTGCGTGTAGCGCGCCGACGTGTGCGTATAGTCGCGCTCGCGACCTGCTCAGCGTAAGCCTTGGCGTGATCAGAGAGCTGCGGCACCGTAAGATATAGAGACGCCAACTGATCCACACAATGCGTGTAACTGCCAAGAGTGGTGCGCTCAGAGGCATGACCTGCAGCAACCGCAATACTCCGAAGTGGAAACCCTGCAGCATCACCAAATAATTCCGACTCGGCTTTGTCCGACAAATGCTCAGAAAAGCCCGGGATTGGCAGCACGGCCTGCGCTGCCACAGCTCGTGTCACCCAGCCATGGCGCAGATGATGAAACCGAGTGCGGCGATCACCCGTTACCCGACGCAGCAACTCGTTGAGGAGCCTGCCGGCCTCCGCCCGATCGAGCAGATATTGAGATCCTGGGCGATCAGCCATGAGCATCGCACCCGGGTTTTCACTAAAGTCGTCCTCTCCTGCTTTGAGCAGGCGCTCGAGCACCTGCTGTTCCAGTGGATCCAGTCTTTCTATCAGTAACAGAACTCTCACACCCGCCGGCGATTTTACCTCGCCATACACCGCGTTATGGACCCAGACATACACACAACCTCCATCACGCTGGACATCGGTATAGGCCAGCCTGAGCGCCTCGCCAAAACGCAGGCCAAAGCGGAACCCGAAAACAAGCAGGCCGGCATACTGCCATCGCCGGCGGTCTCCGAGTGTCGCCTCAGCAGTTATCACGGCCAGTGCCCGTCTGTACTCCGCTGAGGTGACAAGGTTTGCATCGGCAAAGCCTGGCTGCGCAACACCACCGGCGGCAGCCATTATGGCGGACCAGTCAAGATCCTCCAGCAGATACGCCTCCCGCCAAAACGCATGCATTTCGCTCAGGCGACAGGCCAGCTCAAACCGTCGCTCGGGCTTTTCTCGCTCAACGGCGCGCAGATACAGCTCCTCGTACGCGACCTCATCCAGACTCCCCACATCCAGGTGGGTACTCACTGGCAGAAGACGCGAAGAGACCAGAACGGCGTATTTTTCAACCGTCGCGAAGGCCAGATCCCGCTTGCTTCGTGTTCCGTGCTGACACAGATGAACCGTCCAGGCAGCCAGCATAACGGGCAGTGCTGACCACCCAGAGTCTATAGAGGCCTTCTGCAGGAGGTCCGAGAGCATTCGTTTGGATCGCTTCCTAGCAGACAGATTGCCAGCCCGTTCAGCATGTCTAGCCTTGGAAATCAAACCACGGAGCTCATACAGAAACGCACGCGACTCACCATCAGTGTGCCGCTGTTTGCACGCCCGGCTGGTCGATGGAGTCCATAGTTCTAGGTGGGCATCACTGATTTCTGGCAGTGCCTCGTCAGGCACAAGTGGCCGTCCTGTCACCACCCTCACCCACTGAGGCAGAGGGAGCGATACTGCCGGAACGGCACCGCTCAGGCATGAGGCTACAAACCCGGGAATCTCAAGCACAGCTGCAGCCCGAGATGATTTAGCCAACCACTCAAACGGAGAGTTGATCGCAGAGCCACCAATGTCATTTACGAGGGATTTGATGGCCTTTTCCAGAGCGGATTTCCTGATTGCCAGACCCGGTGCAGCAGTCCTGAAAAGGCCATGGATTAGCCGCTGCGATACCTGATCAGGGAACCACCTGAAAACAGCCCCTTGACCAAGAGGCAAATCAACAAATTCATGCCCATGCAATCGATAGGTATTGCCGTGCACCACATCGCCCAGACACTTCAGTCTGGCGGCATTGGCCAAGCCGCCAAACAGCGCAGCGCTGACAACAATCTCGGCAACCCGCACATGAAAATCAGGCTGCGCCCCTTTTTTACCCTGCTCTGTCAGATACCCGGTAAACGCGATTCTTGCACGCTGCGTAGCCTTATAGCTCTCCAACGTGTCAGCATTAAACGGTGAAGGCTCAACATCAATCAGACGCACTCGGGAAACTCTTCGCAGAGTTGCCAGCCCTCCGGAACGAGTTCGCAAATAGCGATAGAGCAGCTGAAGCCCCCAGTTAACCGAAACGCCTCGCTTAGGAGCCTCAGCGACAATCTGCTCTACTATCTGCTGAACGGCATCGACGTCCAGCGGGGAACCCGAAGGGAACCGCTCTTGCCATAGCGCCCTGAACAACTGTGCAGCAGTGGACTTCTTCTGATTGCGTTCGGCCTCACGCCGCTGCGCGCCAAAAACCGACTTCTCTGCGGCAGCAGTTTTTGACGGTATTTCAGGACGATGCCTGATTCTCGCACCGTCAAGCGGTGATGGAACGACAGTCCAGCCAGCGCTTTTCAGGCCTTCATTCAAAAAAGGCCGTATCTTTGCCAGCGTCTCCAGCACCGAGCTGGTCGACGTCGATCCCAGCGGGTGATCTATCCCATCTGTATGCCCCAGCTGAATGCTGACCCAGTCAGCCCGCTGAGAGGCATGCAGCAGCGTGTTTGCCGTGACGTGCCGCAGCAGATTTATCGGTATTCTCCAGCGGTCTTGCCAGCGTAACGCCAGGGCTGACGGTGTTACCGGATCCCAGCCATCCTCACTCTCACGCAGATAAAAAAATAGTGGCATGGGGGTGCCGCCTTCGGCCAGCATCCAAATCTGCGACGCCAGACCGCTCGCCGGCGCCTTCGCGCTTAGCTTGGATGCCAGCAGACGCAGGTAAGCCGAATACATTCTTACCTGCTGCGCTGCCATATCCGGCAATGCCACCAACCGCCAGGCCCGACTGTCATCACTGACTTTGTCACAGATCAGCAGCAGCCCCAGATCCAGTTCAAAGTGACGCAGCTCACTGAACGGCTCCCTGACCGCTCGATGCCCGGTACAGCAAAACAGCATCGCCGTGCAGTAGTCGACAAACGCATTGTGCCGATCAGCCAGGCTGGCATTACTGGAAATTGCATTCTGCAGCGCCTTCAGACTGGCTTCGGGCAGCGCGTTAACCACTTGCGGCTTAGGGTAAAACCCCGTAACGATTGATCTGCTCATACGGCTGACAGCATGTCCTCAACGACCCCACGATAGCGATGCTGGAGCTCTTCCAGGCTGTGGACCACGTAATAACTGATCATCGGCGATACCTGCTCAGGCCCGGACGCCAGATAGTGAACGAGCGCGAGATCCCGGTATTTGAGGGTCAATTCGATTGCCAATGCTGCAGGAATTCGCTCGTAACGAATACGCGTGTAACGCCCACCGGCACGGACCCGATCCAATAGGTTTTTTACATGCCCTCTGGCTGAAACCTCGTCAACGCTCAACGCTTCAGCCAAGGTGCATCCTCGCCGCTGAATGCATGTTGCCATCCAGACTGACACAGCCTGAGGCAACTGCAACGTCAGTACAGGCTCTTGAGGGAGAAACAGCTCGGCAACCTCCGCGTCAGGTGTATAGGCACTACTCGGGAGCCGTATCTTTCTCCGATACTCGCCGCCAATGTCAAAGACACCTTCCGGTCCAACAGGCGTCTCAAGCAGATTTTCCAGGGGCATGCCCGTGACGTATATCAGCGCCACAAGACCTGCGGCCAAACGCAGGCCCGCATCCTCGCTGTTCATGTATTCGCACAGTCGTGAAGCTAGCCAACGACGTTCAATCACTGTTAGACGGGTATAGGTGTTAGGGGTTAACCGTTGATGCCGGGAAATCCAGTGACGTGTTTCACGCGCTTCTGCATCAATTTCCTGCTCAGACGCCAGCTCATCCTGATCAATCTCCTCAGGCGAGACATGCAAAGCCACTGCCTTTGGCGGTTCCGCCGTTTGGCTGTCTCCGGGCTCAGTGACCAGCAAACGGTACGACGGAATCGCATCTTTGATAGCAGCCCCCGGGGATGATCGCCGCTCCGCCACATCGGGTTGAGCAATCACAGCAGCAGGCTGTTCCGGCGTTGAGGTGCCTGCTGATGCAAGCCGTTCAAGAAGATTGCGCAGTCGCTTTAGCGGGTCATCGTCCGTAACGGGGAGCGTATCAATAAAGACACTCCACTCAGACCAGTCCCTGGACACATCCAGGGGCAGCTTCGCCATACTTGACCGCGGGTTACTGTTGGCAATCAATTGCCGAAGGTCGACGGCCAGACTGAGGATTCCCTTGGCACTTTGCTGTTGAATCAGTACCTCGAGAAAGAGGCGCTGAGTCAGCAAGACCTGTTTTCCCAAGCCGCTCATGGGCTCCTGCAGCAGAAAGGCTGGAAGAGGATATTTTTTGAATTTCCCCCCAAGCGGATTACCGGCACGGGTGGTGGCATCTACTCGCGTCCAGACCAGCTTGTTCTGGTGACGCTTGCCTGCCTCTTGAACGGACTCCAGCGCCTCAATCCAGTCATTGACCAGCTTGGATTTGGCAGGTATCGACGACAGTACAGCCATCACACGCTCAACCAGATTCACGGCTGCGGGAAAATCACGATCAACGCCCAGTAGATCCTCAATCTGCCGCACGGTTTGCGCATGCGGCGAATTGCCCAAAATCTGTGTCAGCACACCCCGTGTTTTTTCGTCACTCTCTGGATCCATTTTCAGTACAGGCATTGGTCACCAGATAATCCGCTGGAATGTTTCAGAAGCTAGCAAGCCGGGATCATTCTGCCACGTTTTCGGCAGTCATCTGGGGCGTGGAATTTCCTGATCGGCAAAAGTGCATATTCCGGCCCATCGTGACCGCCCATTGCGTTCGAGGTGCGGGAGCCATCCGTCGCCGAGACGTTGCTGCTGCTACATGCCAGCGGCTGGCGTCGATGCGACCTGGCTGGCTGGGTTGCTGCGGGGGATAGCCTGATGGTGACGCCGGCCCAGGTGTGGCTATGTGCCGACCCCTGGTTGCGTGCTGGTCATTAACCAGTCCGGCCTGTTTTTTTGGTTACCTATAGAACAGCAAGGTCACATAGTAGCAGCGAAGCGCTCAACGTGCGGCTGCTGCCGGTGTTCGGCCTGCCACAGATCATAAGCGCTTTGCATTGCCAGCCAGGCCCGAGCCTTACCAATTCCGGCGCGCTCCAGGCGCACTGCCAGATCAGGGCTCACTGGCGCTCGGCCATTGACAATCCGCGACAGCATTTCACGCGAATAATGCAGACCGCGAGCCGCCTCTGCGATCTTCAGGCCCAGTTCAGGGAATACATCCTCGCGGAGAATCTCACCGGGATGCGGGGGATTGTGCATAGCCATGGGCAAGTCCTCAGTGGTAATCAAGATAGTCGACCAATTCAACATCCAGTCCGTCACAGCGGAAGATCACACGCAAGTTGCCACTGACAGCGATGGACCAGAATTCCGCCTTGTTACCCTTGAGCAGGTGCAGACGATAGCCTGGCAAGTCCGCGTCCTCCGGGGTCTGAGCCTAATCCAATACACCCAGCACACGCTTCAGGCGTTTGGCGTGATCGGCCCGAATACCACGGGTTGAACCGGTTTCGAAAAAGACCCTCAGCCCTTGTGCTGGAATGATTTGATCATAGCCAAAGCGTGAACTGCCTATTCACGAATGTCTAGTTCAATATCGCTCACGTTGCCCGCTGTACCGTTGCGCGACTGATGCGCCACTTGGGGTTACAGGGTGTTCGGCGTGGCCAGGTAGTTCGTACCACGGTGCCTGGTGGCAGCGCCGCTTGTCTTCTCGACAAGGTTCAGCGCCAGTTCAGTGCAGACCGTCCCAATCAGCTTTGGGTTTCAGATTTCACGTACCTTTCAACGTGGCAGGGATGGCTCTACGAAGCTTTTGTTAAAGATGTTTTCGCACGACGTATCGTCGGCTACCGTGTGAGAAACAGCATGAAAACGGACTTTGTGCTCAATGCCCTGGAGCAAGCACTCTACGCCCGGCAGCCAGGCCACACGGACGGTCTGATCCACCATAGCGAGGAGGGGTAGTCAGTACCTATCTATTCGTTATACGGAGCGTCTCGCTGAGGCAGGAATAGAGCCCTCTGTTGGTAGCAAAGGAGACAGCTACGACAACGCCCTGGCGGAAACCATCAACGGCTTGTACAAAGCCCAGCAGTCCTGGCTGAGCCGCGAAGCCGTCGAAATCGCCACCTTGAAGTGGGTTCACTGGTACAACCACCAGCGGTTACTGAGCTCGATTGGATATATACCGCCGGCAGAAGCTGAGGCAAACTTCTACCAGCAACACACCGGTCAGGCCATGGCTGCCTGACTTAAAAGAAATGGTCTCCATAAAACCCGGTGTGATTCAGTCAGCCATAATGTACCGGTCTCGAGAAATTTTTAGCGTTCAAACAACCAGACGCTCCGCTAGAAAGACAGCAACAACACTCCCAACCCTGCCACCAGTCCGCCAACACCAAGCTCCCAGCGACGTATCAGACGAGCAGTCCGAACGGTCAATTGTTTGCGCGCAGCCCATACGATACCCGACAAAATAACGCCCTGGATCAGGACAAAACCCACGAAATAGCTGACTAGTGGCCCTGTACGGGCACCAATGATGTCTTCAGCATAGGCAAAACCATGGAGTAAACCAGCAATACACGCCAGCGCTAAAACACCAGGCAGAATTGCTAACTTGCGCCACGCCAGCATCAGCCCTGCTATGGCTACTCCAAGAGCCATCATCTGTTCGACTGCAGGTATATCAAGGCCCAACACATGGACTAATGCGCCGACGCAAGTGGCTCCAAGAAATAACACGACTCGACCAGTTGTAGCGCCTGGCTGTAAAGCAAAGAGCAGGCCTATCGCGGCCATGAACAGCACATGTGTCAGGCCTAGTAATGGATGTCCAATACCCGACAAAAGACCATGCAGCATTGTCTCAGGGGTATCTCCGCCGAGAGGATGGTGAGCGTAAGCTGGAAGTGCGGTAAGACTCGCGATAGAAACAAACGCCAACATAAGACATCTGGTGATCATGGGTTTACTCCCCGGGTATCTGTCACAGTATCAGCGGCCTGGCCTTGTAAAGCGCTGATGAAGTGCTGGGCTGAGGATACCGTGGCTAGATATCCATCCTCGATTTTCAACAGCTCAATAGCCATATCGTGGTTACGCGGATCTGGCTCGGCACAACAATCCTCCAACACCAGAACGCTGTAACCGCGGTCGGTTGCCTCCCTTGCCGTTGAGGTCACGCATACCCCTGTCGTCACACCGGTTAAAACAACATTGTCAATCTGACGATTGCGCAACACATCGTGCAACTCGGTCGCATGAAAAGCACCGGTTCCAACCTTATCGACAATCACTTCACCTGCCAGCGGCTGCATTTCATCGATAAAGTCCCAGCCCGCCTCGCCGCGAATCAACAAGCGGCCCAGAGGGCCCTGAGCGCCAATTTGAGCTCCAGCTCGCGCAGTTTTAAGCCGCTTACTGTGAGGTAGATCAGATAGGTTGGCGCGATGCCCTTCCCGGGTATAGATCACTAGCATCCCGGTGCGGCGCGCCATTTCCAGCACCGCCAGAATTCGGGGCACTATGGCGCGTGCAGCCCCTACATCGTCGCCTCGTGAATGCATGTAGCCCAGCGGATCACAAAAATCCCGCTGCATATCAATAACCACCAATGCTGTTCGCTGCGGATCCAGCAAACCCGTGATGGGGAAGTCATAAGGATCTCCACTAACAATCATGCTTGTTGCTCCGGTTCTGCATGGTGGACGTGACTGACGTGATGATCGTGGTGATGGTGACCAGTGCGCTGATGGTCGTGGCGCTGCTGCGCCTTGGCCATAATTTCTGCCTCAACCACTGCAATGCGCTCGGACTGGATGAGTTCATGCTGCTCAAGCAAACCCTGCAAAGCCACCAACCAGCAACTGTAGTATTGCTCATCACTTTCAATACAACTGCCCTGTTCATGACGCTGTATAGATGCAATCAAAGCCTGCTGGAAGTCCTGCAGTGAGAAAATCTCTTTTTGGGCAGCCGTCAGCGTCATACCAAAGAGCCGTGCAGCCCATGGTGATGTAAAGCTCAAATGAGCCAGACCAGCACCATGCACCTGATCCAAGAGTTCATGTGGCTGCATGTTCAAGCTCCTTTACCGGTATATGGCTGCAGATGGGCAACGCCGATCATCGAGTCACGTGATACCAGCTCGGCGAGCTGAGCCTCATCAAGACCCTCCGTTCCCTCCGGTCGTTGCGGTAGCACCAGATAGCGTATTTCCGACACGCTATCCCAAACCCGAATCTCTACCTCATCCTCCAGACTCAAACCCATTTCGTGAAGTACCTTGCGTGGCTCGCGCACCAACCGGGAACGATAAGCACTGGACTTGTACCATACTGGCGGCAAGCCCAGAATTGGCCACGGATAGCATGAGCACAATGTGCACACGACTACGTTGTGTACTTGTGCCGTGTTTTCCAGTACATGTAACAACTCTGTCTCAGGCCCGCCGATCCCTAGCTCCGCGCAAGCTGCCAGCCCATCAGCCATTAACCGTGCCTTGAAGTCTGGATCGACCCAGGCTTTGGCCACGACTCTCGCGCCTGTGCGAGGCCCAACATTTTCTTCATAGTGGTGAACCACTGCGTCTACTTCTGCCGAATCCAGTACGCCTATGTCGTTAAGCAGGCTTTCTATGGCTTCGGTGCGCAGAGCCTGCCAGGCTTTTTCAATCTTGTGGTCATGACTCATTTTGCTGATCTCCTGCGGCCTCAATGTGGTTCTCACTCAGGTCGATATAAATAAACAGGTTGGCTTCCGCATGTTCATCGCCCCACAGTGTCTGAGCGCTGAAACGCACGGTATAAACCGGTTGAAGATTTTCCCCGCGATAATGCGCACGCGTATCAGGGAATACCCACGCCTGAGCGTTAACCCGCTCGACCGTTCCCACTTTCCCTCGGGTGTAGCTTGTTACCCGGGTGTGGCCCGGCGGATGAATATTGCGCACACGCACCTGCTGTCCGACATGGAATACGGGCGTAACTTCGACGTCCTTGCGCCAGGCGCCCCAGGGCACTTTGTCTTGGTCTTTAAGCGGCCAGTTACGCTGCGGGTGCTCTGGCGGTGTAAGGTGCTTGAGCCCGGCGCTCAGTTCATCAACGCGTCGATTTATTTCAGCTGTCGACAAAATATTGCGACGATCGAGGATGCGCTCCATCGCAAACATCCAACGACCGTAGTAACTCCACTCCAGGTAATCCTGAGGGCGCATCAGCTCAATTTCGTGTCGGTGTTCGTCGAGATTCCATACACCCAGACGATCAATCACTTGGGTCATGCAAAAAATTCGGCTGCCCCAGCGCGTAACGAACACAGGCTCATCTGGGTCTACCTTGACCGGCCCAAAGCCGTGTAAGCCACCCATATCGTGAATGCCGTTCATCAGGCCTCCTCAATAGATAACGTCTTCTATCTGCTTCTGCAGTTGCAAATAGGCGTTGGAATAGCGGTCTCGCATATCGCCAGCGCTGGTATCAGCATCCACCAGCACTTTGGCCGGATTACCGCCCAACACCAGCACCCGGTCGCCCACAGTAATGGCTTCTTCCACATCGTGAGTCACCATAACCATGGATGTGCCCGTCTCTTCCTGCAGACTGCGCAGCAATCCATGCATTCGGCGTTTCAGACTTATGTCCAGTGCGCTGAAAGGCTCATCCAACAGCAATACCTTAGGCTTGGTAATCAATGCCCTCGCTATTGCCGTCCGCTGCCGCATGCCCCCTGACAGCTGGTGGGGGTAAGCCCCAGCAGCATCATTCAGCCCGACACTTTCGAGCATGTTGCTGACTGTTGTCTTGATATCCACCGCGTCATGCTTGCGAAACCTGAGACCAAACTTGACGTTGCCGGCAACACTGAGCCATGGGTAGAGATTGTTTTCCTGGAAAATCATCACGATCTCTTCCAGCGGCCCGTTCATATAACGCTGGCGATACAACACGCCGCCACTATCCTCTCCAATGACAAAGCCACCCAGGGCATTCAGCAGCGTGCTCTTTCCGCAACCAGACTGACCCAGAATGGTAGTGATCTGGTTTTCATAGATACTCAGGTTCAAACCCTGCAACGGGCTCGGTACTGGCTGCCGTTTCCCTGGAAAGTTGATGCTCAGATTCTCAATCCTGAATACGGCCTGGTCGGTTTCAACGGTGCTCATTTGACCCTCCACCACAAGACCTTGTTACCGATGAAAGCGAGGGTCCTGTCCACAACAAAACCAGACAGCCCAATGACCAGCATGCCAAACATAATCAGCTCGTTATTGAACAGGTTGCGCCCCATCATGATGATTGCCCCCAAGCCATCACGCAGACCGACCATTTCCGCCACCAGCACCGCCATCCAGGCTGCGATGAAATTGGTCCGCAGCAATGTGAACACCCCGGGGAAAATACTTGGCAGTACGACATACACCCACTGCTGCCAACGATTGGCTCCCAGATTGCCCGAAATGGTCAGATATTCCTGCGGTACCCGGCGAATTTCCGCCAGGGTGCCGATGGTCAGAATGAAGTACACGCCCATAAACACGATGAATACGGCCGTCACATTGCTGATACCAAACACCACAATGGCAGTAGGAATCCAGGCAATGGGGGCAATGGGGGCCAGCACATACAGCAAAGGACTCAACGACCAGGTGGCAAAGCGTGACAGACTGATCAGTGCACCCGTGGCAATAGCCGCTACAAAAGCCAGAAACATGCCGGTGAAAACACGACTGAAGGTGGCAAATATGGCTTCATCCAGCGTGGCGGATTGGGAGCCCAAGCCGATACGAAAGTCACTCTCAATCACCATCGACAAAAACTGACTTGGCGGCGGCATGACAGTTGTAAGGGCTACATCACGCGTCCCCGCTAGCTCCCATATCAGGACAAGTAGAGCCATTGAGGACAACCCCACCACCCAGGGCGCCAAGCTTTCCCATTCAGGCAACCGCACCCTATTGCTCCAGTGACTGAATCAGGTCAATCGCGAAGATGCTTTCTGCGCTTACTCCCGGACGAACGTACTGCATCTTCACCAGGTCATCGACAACCTGTTGCACTGCCGCCACATCTGGCGTGAAGGAGATGGGCTGTGGTGCTGAAGTAAAGGCGTCTTTCAAAACATCGTTGGAAACGCGGAAATAATTGCCTTGTGCGAGCAAATCTATCGCCTTGTCAGGATCACTGTTGATGATCTCTGCCGCACAGATCAGCCCTTTCAGATAGCCTTCAACCACCTCAGGCCGCTCGTTCAAGGTTTTCTCCAGCACACTCACAACCGTATTTGGCGTATTGAGCGACCAGGTACTGGCGTTATTGGTCAGTTGAGTAGCACCACGCGAGCTGACCATCTCAGAGGTATAGGGTTTGATGTGGCTGAGAATGTCCACATTGCCGCTACGGAAAGCTTCAACCATGGCCAACAGGTCGTCGAAGTAAACAAACTCGATGGCATCAGGCGCCAGACCGCGGTTCGCCAACTCGGTAACCAATATCAGTTCCAGGGTGTCTCCCTGCAAAACTGCAGCCGTCAGTTTCGGTTTTCCCGCATTGATGTGATCAGCCAACGCCTCCATCGAATCCAACCCCAGCTTGCCATCTGCAATCACCTCCATGACACCCCAGCCGCCTGCTGCGCTGATCACTTTGATCGGCACGCCACTGTTGGCTGCAAAAAAAGGCAACGTAAACGGGTTGGTGCTGAAATCAATCGCGCCGCCTGCCAGGGCCGCGTTATTGTCTCCAGGATTAGCAAAAAAGCGGGTATCTACTTCGAGACCCTGCTGTTTGAAGCAGCCACTTTCTACACCGACAAACAGCGGTGCCATATCAAGTGCAATAAGGTGACCAGCAGTCACCTTGACCAGTTTTTCCGCAGCCACAAGCGGCTGCGCAATTGCAATCAAAAGCGCACAGGGCGCCAGAACACTCAACGTCGATTTTTTCATGATCAGATTCCCTTAACAGTGAATAGTCAGATACTGGAATCGATACTAGGCGAGAGCACAGCAGGGAAAAATCACGCTGTTTGCGTGTTTACTTTGTGCTTTTTCAAAGTTACTGCAGTGCCGCACCAATTGCGGGCGCGGCCGCCGATTCACTCTGAGGAGCGCGCTCAAGACAATCCAGAAAGCTGTTAAGAATCGCTGAGCGTGGCGACTCCTGATCACGAGTCACCAATGAAATTTGTGAGTGGCGCACAAACTTGTCTGGCAATAACGCCACAAGCTGCCCCGTTTCTAGCCACCTTTGGGCATAGTGCAAAGGCAAGCAACCGATAAAGGGACCATTCAGAATCATCATTGCCGCAGCCTCCACATTGCTTACCGCAGCAATGATGCTGTCATCATGGCCGTCAATGAAGGGAAATTCCTGCGCCAGCATAAAGTTTCTTACCACCTTCGCTGCACCTGGTACTAGCTGGGCAATCTCATGTGGGTCCGTCACTTGCGCCAAGGGGTGCGATGCACCACACACCAACACATCGCGCTCGCGATATAGCGGTCGATACTCCAGTCCGGGCTTGCGCTGATAGAAGATGCCCACCCCCAGGTCCAGCCGCCGTTCAAGCACTCCTTTTTCGAGTTCATGCGGGGATAACACATGAACCGACAAATGGAACTTGTAATTAGGCAATTGAAAGAAACGTGACAGTGCTGTGGGCAGCAAACAGTCAGGATCACTGATCAGGTTATCGATCATGCCCAGGGCCAGCTCACCCATAATGTCGTTGCGAAGATTTTTCGCGTTTGTCTCGAGCAACTGCACCGCACCCAGAAAGTCCAGCATCTGGCGATAGAACACATCACCCTTAGGCGTCAGCGCAAACCCCCGGCGCCCCCGCTCGCACAAACGGAAGCCCAGGCGACCCTCCAATTTACTCATATGCGAGCTGATGGTCGACAAACTCAGATTCAAGCCCGCCTGGGCATTCGCGTAGCCATCCGCCTCAACCACAGCGTGAAAGATCTTGAGAAGTTTGAGATCAATATCAGACAG
>Ga0209826_1001740_pt1 | contig 14872 bp, 12 predicted proteins | sample GOMGulsemesocosm_5_FD_184637 | JGI IMG/M metagenome (GOLD analysis project Ga0209826, IMG submission 184637) | Methane-oxidizing microbial communities from mesocosms in the Gulf of Mexico - GOM15C Gulf of Mexico (SPAdes) (version 2) | ecosystem: Environmental > Aquatic > Marine > Cold seeps... | reverse complement strand
AGTTGAGCAGTAAGGCTTGGGCCAATAGGGTCGGGTAAGGGTATAAGAATAAATAAGATAAATATCGGCACTAATAACTTATAAAGAAGAGCTATACCGCCAATGGCAAAAACAATTGAAACAGCAAACAACCAAACACCGTATTTACTAACAACGGATATTCCCGAAACATCACCCACCACAAAAAAAGCCAAGGCCATAAGAGAAACAGGAAGACTCAGCCATACAAACCTAGGGCGAGAAACGTGCAAACTCTCACGCCGTTCATATATTAAAAAGGCCAATGTAAACAATACCAGCAGGCCATGACCATACTGTTCATCCATTGCCCAAAGCTCCAACAAGCCGGATTGATACATTAGGCCTAGAAATAAAAGCGTTAATATAGCCCCTAAACCCAGCTGTTTTTTATCAAAAGAGTTAAGAACATTAAGCATTCCCATCACCCTCTATAACAAATGATTTTATTTCATCAATTAACATACACAAATTATCACTACCTCGTCCAAAGCCGCTATTAATACACACTGGCGGAGCATCTAAAGCCATATAAAATTCCTTTTCATTATCCACAACAACAATATTTTCAATGTCTTTTAACTGCCCCGCTGTAGCGAGTTGATGATCATTTCTATGTTCATTCAAACTTGCTTTGCGTGGCATCACAATCAAAGGCTTACCAGCATCTATAGCCTTTATAATTGTCCCCATACCCGCATGAGATACTACTAGATCAGCTGATAAAAATAAACGCTCCCATTCCATAGGGCTAACAAACTCTTTTTTTTCACAATGCAAGGGATTAAAACCGCCACCACCTGATTGAATAATAAACTCTACTTCAGAGTGATTCTTCGCCCATAAGTCCACCGATTCAATTAGCCGATCAAAAGGAAGCTGTGTGCCCACCGTAACAAAAATCACAAAACACTCCCTTTAAAAAAAGGCCCTTGCGGTTTTTCCAAATGCGGCCATTGCGTTAACCATAAATCCGCATACCGGCCTACTTTCGCACCAGAAACAGATAACTTTTCAGCATTAGCAATGCTATCAACCCATATCGTCTTAGCACCCAACATTTTTCCAAAAAAAAGCGCAAAAAAACCGGGCGCAGCACCTGTAGAAAGAACAACATTTGGCCTAAACCTCAAGACTACCCAAAACACTTGAAAAGCCATCAGCAACAGGCCAAGCTTATCTGTTAGGTTGGCATCTTTTACCACCGTCACCGGTGCAGGTGATACTTCAACATCAATACATTGCGTAGTAGAGACATAATGAACAGCCATACCATCAAAAGCGGCCGCCATTTTTCTCATTTGCACCCAGTGCCCACCGTGTGAAGCCACCAATAAAACTTTCTTATTTTTCATCATTCCCTTGTCTGGACGACACATCCGTTTCCCACCGATAGTTCGCCAAATCCTTCATCTTCCTTTTTGCCAGTCTACGCGATACAAAATTAACATACAGGTATACCAAAACTTTTGGCCATAGCGTTGGTTTTTTCAACACCTCAAACATAGCGCCTGAATAATCTTTAGCCTCATTAGGCAAAAGATTGGGGTATAAATCAGCTAATTGCCACTGCCCCATTCTGCTACGTGTTTTAATTTTAATAAGCCACTGTAAGCTAGTCGGTGCCGTAACAATTGAATAAGCCCCCTCAACATTACAACGCTCACTATCCTTAAACAAAGCTCGTACATAGCCATCATCCGCAATAATATCAGGGAACTTTCCAAACCGTTTACGTCCCTCCTCAGATAAGGCATAAACCCCCGCACCCATCATTCCTTGTTGGCTATAAGGTAACGAAAGCCAAATATCGTAATACGCTTTCACAAACCAATTGGATTTACTCAAATCCATTTTAGGCGTGGGAGAAACAGCTAAGTATTGCCCCCCCTCAAGTGCAGCAATAATTTTACCTAAAGAGCCTTCTGTTAATTGAGTGTCCGCATCCATATATATGCGCGGGAAGGATGACGCAAGCTCCTCTCCCAAATTTATGGCGTTTGTTTTGGATGGAACAGGTGAGTCAAGAACCATAATGCCCGGTTCAAATTTTTTAGCGAAAGTGACAGTATTATCAGCACAGCCATTGCAAATAACTATTACCGAATCGGATTGAGACCTATGCCTTAATATGGAATTGATAGTCGCTACAATAGAGGAACTTTCGTTATAGGCAGGGATTAGTATTGATGCCATATGGTTTAGGAACCTATAACAATGTAAATCATCAATGATTTATTACCAATAAACCTTCCAAGTTCTCGCTGACTACTCAAATCTTTTTTTCCACTCTTGGGCATACAATTCGTCTAACTCCATACCACTTTGCGCTTTCAAGAGTTTTGATAACAACAATAAACCACTAAAAGAACCTAAAAACCGGTCTCGACCATATTTATTCCCTATTGCAAATAAATACAAAAATAATTTATATACAGAGCTTACATAAAAAGCACGTTTCGTTCTTTTCTCACCTTCAAACATATGCTTGGATAACACATACGCATTATTAACCATTTGGACATAACCCATCATATATCCTCGGGACCTAACACTAGGGTAACGATGATGATAAATTTTAGCATTTCTAGCCCCAACCAATACACCGTCATTCATAGCAGAGAAAGATGCTTCAACATCTTCTGCAAGACAATACCCCGAAAAAACTTCCGTAAACTGATGCTTTTTTATTACTTCTGAGCGAAATGACATCCTAAACCCTGTCATATATTCAACAGCAATAGCGTTTTCATCATCAAGCCATTTTGGAATGTTTTTTTTGTTGGCATTTATATTTTCCCCATGAACAATTAATGGGTTTGGAATAAATACTTTTTCAATTGCATACCGATATTTAGCTATTCCTTTCTTAACTTTGTCCGCTAGTGTTAAGTCATAGGAGTCTTTGTTATTAAGTAAACCCTTCGGTGGTGAGATTGACTCTGCCGCACATACAGCAGAAATATTATTATCCACATCGCGTTCATAAATATGCATTATCGCTTCAAATGTGTCGGGGAAAATTAAAGAATCATCATCGGGGAAAATAATAACATCCGATATTACATGCAACATTCCAATATTTCGTTGCCTGCTAGAACTAGGTGCCGATTCATAGATTACGACAACTTCACCACTCCACCCCTTAGTCAATTTACTAATCAACTCTTTTACAAGCTCATGTTCATCTGATGAATCAACAATGATCAATTTTTGGGGCTGCCTAGACTCCGCCAACATTAGAGGGATCGAAATATCCAGTGCATCTAAACGATTTCTAGTTGCTATTACCACATCAAAGGTTGTCATCATTTTCCTCATACGAAATATGTATGTACATATTTTTTAAGCCAAGAATTTATTAAGTCTATCCAAACTATATCCAGCATACTTTCTAACTTTTTGATGTATAAAGCTAATTGCATTCCCGTCTTTACGCAGCGCCTCCATTTTATCTACTAGCTTATGAAAACTTAAAAAAGTAAACTTCTCCCAAAAGAAATAATATTTTTCAGCATAAATATATGTATAAAAAGATTCTTTTTTCTTGCTTCCTAAAGTCCCTTCATCAAATAATGCGCCGCTACCAATACATACAGCAGGTATACCTCTTGACCAAGCATTCACACAAAAATGATACGTATCTGAAATAACAAAAGAACACTTTTCTAATTCATCAATTGTTTGTTCAGGTGACCTATGTATCGGCTCCTTACTCACTCCTAGTAAAATTTTCACATATTTATGAAAAGGTCTATAACCTGTCCACTGAATCCAGCTCATTTTAGTTTGAGTTTTCCATTCGTAATAGCGGATAAACGCCACATACTTTAATAACTGGTATGCAGAAGAGCGCCCAACAAAAACCCCGACAGGACCATTTTTATTAACTTTTTTTGGTTTCTTCAATGCATGAAGTGTTGCACAATCAGTACCCACAAGCACATCAAATGGCCTTAAAAAACTGTTTCTAGATGCACTAATAGGGTCACGAAACATAACTAAACCTGCATTAGAAATTAAACGATCAAATGATTTCACAAATCGTTTATCCAGCAAAGTAAAGGCATTATCAGGAATACATGTAGAACCAAAAATAATCACTTTTTTAAGTTCTTCATCTGGCAAAGATTCTAACATCAAATAGTTATAAGCTAGATCTAGAGCTTCATTATTATCCTTGCATATACCTTGTGCTACCAGCCTCGGAAGAAAATCTTTCGTCCAATAGGCATACGAATGTAAGAAATCACCCCAAAAAACTATTTGCGAATATGAACTCAAGCCTTCACCCAAATCTTGTAACTGCAAACAACGAATTGTCGACTCTTCATCGCTATAGGTATCAAGTTTATTTAAAGCAAGATAATAATAGTCTATCTGTTCTGGATTGTACTTAGAGAATGCTATTTTTGTAGCTTCATCAACGGTATACATACCTGTATTTCTTAAGGAATTGTAAGCACAAATAATGGCTATACGGTCAGTAGAAACTTGTGGTCTTTCATTCATTTTGGTTAACCCTTTAATATAAGTAGAACAGTATAACTATCAACTTTTCCTAACTTCTTTGACTTGCAACATAGCATATTGCTTGGCCACTTCTGCATACAGCTTACTCATTCTTTTTCTTTTTTCTTGCCAGTTAAAAAACGTGTTTGCCCTTAATTTGGCTAATCGACCGAGCCTTTCCCGCAATTCATCGTTTGACCCAAGTTCATCAATTGCATCCGACAACCCAGAAACAAAAAAACTCTCAGATTTTGGTGAAATCTTGATACCACAAGTCTCATCTATCATGTAACCCACTCCACCGTAAGAGCACGTAATTGAAGGTAATCCATACGACATAGCCTCCAACAAAACCCCTCCTGTTGGCTCTCTATAGCTAGGGAATAGAAAAATATCTGCATTTTGATAGTGTTTTTCTACTTCGGCACGAGAGCACCAACCTAAAAAGCTTATTTTATTCTCGATCCCTAGCTTTTGCACTTCATCCTTGCATCTTTGTAAATCTTCACCATCACCGACGATATTGAGGTGAGACCGTTTAATTGCATCACTTTGAGCAAATGCCTTAATGGCATACAGTAATCCTTTGGTTGGGATAACCCTTCCTACAAAAAGGAATTGCACCTGACCTTTAGTTCTCACCAATACTTGTTCAACTTTAGGCTGCTCGCTTAAGCCAAGTTCAACTTCAACTGAGCACGACTGGATAGCTAAACTTGAAAGTAACTCTTGGACATAGGGGGCAGCCATCAACACATGGTCTATTTTTGCGTACGACCTCCTTAATATAGGATCAAACTTTATTCTGAAATCGTCAGTGCTCCTTAATAGGCTGAAAAGACCTCTTTTCTCACTGCTGGAAGAGACTAGGCCGCTGGGTGTTTTTAACCCACCTGCAACGGGGCCTTTAACTAACGGAATACCTAAACCGATAGCAGGTGAAGGGTAACGCCAAGCAAAGGGGGACAAGTGATGTATCACATCAAAATCATTATCTTTTAAAAACTTTTTAAGAAAAGAACGCGCCTTAAAATAATAAGGCAAGTAACCTGGCTTAACAATTGCTCTGAACCGCTCTAAAGACTTAGGGACTCGTATATCTTGCCACTCAATTACATCTATATCAGGGAACTGTTCCTTTACACAACCATAGCGCTCCGGTTTGCTAATAGAAAACACCGTTACATCATGATCTTTAGATATCTCTTGGACCCACTTAGCCGAAACTCCTGGCTCACTGACGTCTTCCAAGTCACAAGCCCAGGTTATCATTAGAATTTTCATAAATTATCCTTTTGGCCACGTTTCCGCTGTACAGCTAACCACTTTTTGAAAATGTCTCGCACGACTTTTAGCTTCTTCATTAAACAAAGATCTCAACACCCAAAATGAAGCCCGAGAAAGATTAAAGACAAATAATATTGCAAAGGCAATGATAGCTGCTCCAATGCCTGAATTTTTCCTGTGCAACCGAACCGTTGCACTTGTAAGCATCACATCTCTTAAATGGTTTAGTTTTTTAACGCTTCCCCCTCCATGATGAATAATTTCACCAATAGGTGAAAACTTCAATACCCAACCAGACTTCCGCATACGTAGACACCAATCCGTTTCTTCACCAAAAAAGAAGAAACTATCATCCAATCCGCCGACATCTTCTAAAACTTTCTTCCTCGTCAAGAGGTAACAACCACTAATAACATCAACATCTCTTTCGCTATCACGCTTCCAGCTACGCAATAAATAACTATCAAATAGACTTATATTTCGTAGGCGGTCCAAACCTGCTGTTAAGAAAAACAGCCTTGCCAATGTTGGGTATCCCGAGCATGTAGGTTGCATCGTCAAGTCTGTGTTTAATACTCGACAGCCTAGCGCTCCCACATCTGGATTAGCTAGCATATAATCAACTGAGTTCCCTAATACATCTTTTAAAATAATCGTATCCGAATTTAACAGCAGTACCAATTCACTTTTTACAATATCAAAGCCCTGGTTATTAGCTGCAGCAAAACCTGTGTTTTCAGTATTTACGATTAAATCAATAAAAGGGAATTCTTCTTGGAGCATCAATACCGAGCCATCAACGGAGTCATTATCAACAACTACAACTTGAACATTAAGACCTTTTATATTTGCATAAACAGATTCTATGCAATCACGCGTCATCGCTAACGTGTTATACGAAATGATAATTATTGATAAATTTACTTTACTTGAATCCATTCTTACTCCCTCTAACTCCCTTAATGTTCTGGAACCAGCCACCCATGCCTACTAAAAATGCAAAATAGACGAAAAGGTTATTCCACATATGAACTGTACATGAAGCAACTATTATCCCTACCATTGAGATGGTCCACCCTGTTCTTACCCTGCTCATCCTGGCCGATAAGCCTTTCCAATTTTTAAATAATAAGATCAACACAGGCAGCGCAATCGTTAAAAAACCCGGAATCCCGAATGTCACTGCTTGTACTAACCAGAAATTATCCATACTTGAACTGTGCATCCAAGGTGGGCGCGTCCAATCATTAAAACCTATGCCAAAAATAGGGTTACGCCATACATCTTGTATGCCCCATTCAAAGATTGTAATTCGATTATAGGCAGTGCCTGCACTGAATGTTAAATAGGACAAAAACACTTTGATTCCTGAGCGATTAGAGATCAAGTCAACTACAAAATAAGTCGCCAATAAGAGCTGTGTCAAGAGCCTCCACCTGTAATTAATTGCTTTCGTTTTTTTATCCCAAATCAGTAACGTAAATTGCGTCATAAGTGCGGCCAGCGCTCCTGATGACATGGAACATAAAGCTGCAACAATTACCGCTTTCTTTGGGAAATTAATAGGCCTTGGTCGTCCCAATTTAGGTAACCCTTTTACCCACGCTAAACCTAGAAGACTCGCAGCAAAAACTCCAAATAAAATAGGGTGGTCAAAAGGACCATAGGCACGTGTTAAACCAAATCTCGAACCAATCCCACCAGAAAAAGAATACCCCATTAGTAAGCTAGAAATTTCTTTTATAAGGTGATAACCCGTAATCATTTCAAATATCACCAGTGGTAACAATATACTGACAATAGATAAAATTAAAATCACTATACCCCTAAATTCTTTTTCAGTTGTTATGGATGTTCTTGCAATTAAATAGGCCCCTCCAAACTCAAGCATCCTAATGCCTCCAGATTCTATAGCTACCGCCATTCCGTGGTATTCAGCTATAACAATATATGACCATAATAAGTGACAAAAAATAAGTTTATCCGCAGCGTTAATTTGCCCTGCACGACCATTCAATAAGCTCATGATGGAAGGAATAAAGGCGGCTATTAGAACTAATCGATATGGCGTTAAACGTAATGAACCTAGTGAAAAAGAAAACTCTGTTGGCATCATCAAAGAAATAATTAAGACAGTCGCCCAAAATGGGCACCATTTTTTTATGACTTTAGATGTTCTGACTTTAGGTGCGCTATGCCTATATAGCAAATTCAATCTATTTTCCTACGCTCATCTGATACATAATTTTTCAACCTAACCCTTTTCCTTAATTTTTTAGTAAAAATCCGTTTAAACGTCCCGGCAAAAGATTGAATTTTTTGCCTTAATGACAAGTTTGTACCCCAGCGTTTAAACAGAAAGAAGCCACTATATTTAGGTGTTCGCACCCTAAATAACTTCATAGCCATCAGTCTTCCCCATACCGCTCCATTTGTCATAATCAGATTTGGTTGTGAACGGGCGAGCAATGTTTCGTCCTTAACTTCAAGTGTAATATAGCCAGCCTTAGCTGCAGCCTGAATAACCTCAAATCCACGCTTTGTTCTTGCTATTATTAATGACCTACCTGCATCCCCTTTATGGATATCCCTGTACCACGGGTCACCCACTGAGATGTCAGAAAATTCACCTGAGTGGTCAGGACAAATATAACACCGCCACTGCCGATATTTCTGCAGAAAACCCCAGGACTCAGCATAAGTAAGCTGTTTAGTGAGCGCGCGACCCTCTTTATCCTTAAAATTAGCACTCCACAATCCAGGCCAACCATTGCCACGAAAACGTAAAGATTGTAGTGATTTAGAGGTTATTCCATTTTTTCTCAGAAGCTCAACATTTCCTTCAATTGATGGCACACCAGCACAAAAAAATGCAATAGTAAGGCAAATTTTATCATCTAGTTTTTTACTTCCTTGACGGGCCATTTGTACTGCTGCAACATCACATGGCTTACCTATAAATACAGAACGCGAATCCGCCTCTTCTATATAGCTAAGCTTCTCAACTGGGCTCGACGGGGAATAACGTGAACCTGTTCGTGACAATAACTGCTCTCTACTTTTACTTATTACCGTTTCATTTAAGAGCGGGATGTCTTGCCTAGCCGCAGTATGTAAAACGCCACCTACTTCCTCTTTCTCAAGGCAATACAATGATAATGCTGTGCTTACACCACCGCTAGAACCCGATAATCTTATATTTTTATCTTTTGCATAACCCACCCACACACCATGTATGGGCCCCCATTCATCGTAAAGCTCCTTATTACATTCTCCGTTTATTTCTAGGTTCTTTGGCCGAGATAGTTCAATGCTTGGACAAACCTTTAATGCAGCTCCATTACTCTTCATAGCATTTTCACGTAGAAAGGGTCGCTTACCATATTGCAAGGTATCTTTCATTTCATATCGCATAGGCTCTGCAAATACACACCCACCACAGCCTGTACATAACTGCATTTCAGCAACATTTTCAATAGACTCAATTAACATGTTTACCTTGCTTGGTTATACATTTTGTCACAACTGCTAAAAATATTATGCCCATATTTATTTCTCAAATATTTTGAAATATTTGGTTCATTATAAATTCGTGTCAACTTTTCACCATGAAATTGAGGGAACCGGCCAGATTGTGCAGTTCCATTTGTACCATTTACAATACAGCTTCCATTCTTAAGAGGGTCCGGGCCCCATGTTTTGCCATAATACATACAGCCGTTGCCTTTTTTATATGGTCTACAGGACCTCAATTCACGTGGGTCAGGTGGCGCGCAAGGATCTGGTTGCGTGTGAAGACCTTTTGTTAAAACTCTCCATACATATTCATTAAGTACGGGGTCATTATTTACCCTGCATAACTCAGGCATCAAATTCATCGCTAGCGCATAGGCAATAAAACCACCTGTAGAACAACAAGCCATATAGAAAGTACCAGGCTTTCCTGCTGGACCATCTACCCACCCATATGGATCACCGCAGGTTCTTTTGTTATCTCCCCTAACGTTGGGTTCATCCATAGCTCCATCATAACTTCTTGCTCCCCTTAACTGCGACCAATATTTGTCTTCTGAGCATTGCCTCCCAACATCACCCCAGATAGGGGTGCCAGCACCACCATCTTCTTCTAAAATAAGCCTTATCTGGCCGTCCTCTTGCGTATCGTTTCCATTTGATAGTGCCATTTTCATCACAGATTTTTTTATATTCTGATCTTTAATTAATGAAGCAAAAAAAACTATGGGTGGCTTACGCCCCATTTGTTGGCCGGCCCCAGAATGCCACCTAATTCCCTCATCCCATGAAGCATGCAAATCAATGCCTCTTTGTAAAAGCCCAATAACAGCAGGCCTCTTTTTTTCTAGTGAATCAATACTCATGATAGTCAACAAACCTTCTAAGTATTTAGATGCTTGTGTTGCACCATAGTCAGGAATAACCAAATGCGGCGCAAATGCTCTCCCCCTATCACCTAACCCTGACATAAAATGGTCAACATAAGCTGGGTACCAATGGTTTTTGACATCCTGATACGACTGTTTTCTTATTTTCCCCTTCAATATGAATTTATTTGGAACTAAATTAAAATCAAAATCATCAAGATAGTAGATGTGCTTTGCTTCACTTGCGAAAGCAGGGCGAAATGCTGTCCCCCTCTTAATGACAGGACTTTTCTCAAGAACAGTTAGAACATCATAAGCTCCAACACAGCAGCCTTTAATTGATTTGGTACCACATTTTTTATTGCTTTTAAATGCCTTGACAAGCGAAGTATTTGATTGAACTACCATTGGCAGCCTTGTCATTAAGTTTTTATTCACAGAATATGATGCCTTCTGACAAGATAAAAAACCTTGTTTCGAATTTACCCTAGGATTCTTCTCCAATCCATGAATAATACCTTCAGGACTGACAGAATGAATGGTCACTTTATCATCAGGATGCGCAGGAGAAACCCAATAATCTCCCCCAATAAATTTACCAATTAAGCAGCTACCTTCACCACACGAAAAGTTCCAGACAAACTCTTGTTCCGCGACTGTATGTTTAATAGTTTGACTATTAACAGGCACTGCAGCAGACAGTTCCACCGCATGGAGATTGGTTAGCATTAAAGCAGTAATGACCAAAATAAAAACTTGGAGTTTCATATGATTACATCTTAGAATTTACTTTGAAAAAGACAGTATATTTCAACATGTTAATGTACCTGTATCATCATGTAATTAATGAGATTTTGAAATGTAATGCCCGTCTATTAATTTAAATAACTTATCCCTAATGTTCGGCATCATATACAAACATAAAAAAGAAAACATTACTAAAACTGAAGTCTTCAGAAGCATGGTCAACCATTTGCTCTCAAGCACTAATGACGGCTCTAGGAAAATCAAAAAAACACCTAATAACAAAGAAATTAACATTATAACCTTGTGTTTCACCAACGATATATTTAGTCGCCTACCTAGCAAGTGAATCGATAAAAAGAACGACGCAATTTCCCCCATCAATCCGATCATCACAAGCTCTTTAATCGCAAAACCATTCCATATAGCAGCTACAGCTAAAACAAATGCAAATGCCCTAGCAGTATTGGATATCATTGGGTTTTTTGTGTCCGCAATTGATAAAGACACTATGACTGGCCCAGCTTTAGCTATTCTTACTAATTGAATAAGCCCTAACCATGCAACCACCTCCACGCCATCAGAATATTTTTCACCAAATATAACCAACAAGACATCCGCACCGAATACCACAAAGGAAAACCCTAATAAAGAGCCAATAAAAACATATACTTCCATCGTTCTATTTAATTTACTTTCAAATAATATTTTATCTTCTCTAGCCTTCGATAACACTGGTAACAAAACTGACTGAGTAACTCGCATTATTAACATCGCGGGTGCTAACGTTAGTGAAAATGTTGCTCCATACCAACCCAAAGTTTCCATAGACAGCATTGAGCCAACAATCGCTTTATCACCCTGTAGTATTGCAAACATAAAAATACCGTTAAGCAGCAATGGCCAGCCAAACAAATATATCTTTTTAACTATTTTTAAATCCCATTGACACACGAATCTACGCGTTGCCAATATATGCGTTAAAAAAACAGTTGCACTCGTCTGTATTACTAAAAGGTAGATCATAACACTGTAATCTTCTAGCCAGATTGCTAATGGAGCGGATAATATTAAGGTTAAGAGCTGGGGTAATGTTCCTACCCACATTAAAGGTAAAAAGTTCATGTCTCGTTGAAATCTTGCAATATCTAAATGACTAAAACCCTTTATAAGCAAACAAATGGCTAGCCACTGAAATGCCCATACAGCATCAGGTACTTTAAATATTAAAGCCACATCTCCAGCAAACAAAATTAGTACGGCACTACCAATAGCCCCCCTTATTAATTGAAAAGTATGCGCTGTAGATTGAAAATTTTTCGAATTTCCATTTTTTGCTTGTATTAACATTTTCCCAATAGATAAATCACTCGCCATCTCAATCGCTGACATAGTTAACCCGAACAGCATCGCCATACCGAAGTCTTCAACACTAATAATCCGAGCAATAATCACATTACGAGCAAACGAAGCCACTGCAGATAGTCCATTACCGGCAACTAATATACCACCGCCTCTAACCATAGATTTTATGTTCATTAAATTTATTCTGCTGTACTACTTGAAGCTATCTACAATTCCGCATGCAATTCTTTGCATCTGTTTGCTTGCAACTAATTGAACTTTTTTAATACTATCAGGTAATGTTTTTTTTGTACGTTTGCACTCACTGTAAGAGCCCATCAACCCGTCCACTATTTCCATTTCGTTTAATGAGCGAGGATCGTAAACAAACTGACTCTGTTTACATGTTTCAAAAACACCTTTCGTTTTATCACTATAAGATATTGCTGCTGTTGGAATGCCGCTGGATAACCCTGCAATTGTTGAATGCATTCGTGTGCCACAAAACCAGTCCATTTTAGATATTAACCACTTAACCTGTGACTCATTAAGTGTTGCTGGGGAGACTAATATTCTTTTTTCACTCGCTATGGGCAGGTGCTTTAAAAGATCAAAACACGCATCAATATCCGACTCAAAGTGCCCCCCTTGATCCATAACGTGAGGTATTAAAACAATACGCGCGTTTGTTGTATCAATAAGTTTACTAATAAAATCAACAAGTACCTTCTTGTAATCCGACTTAAAACCATATTTAGTTCTAGCTCCCTCAGGGTCATTATAAATAAGGCCACTAACATTAATTCCTACTAATGGGTGCTCCGGCGACTTGCTGTTTATCCAGTCTTTCAAAACCGGCTCTAGCAATTCACCGGCTTCAATAGCTTGCAATAAAAAAGCAACATCCACGCCACATAGATGCTTTTTTGAGTCAAAATTTCGACCCAATATATTCTTTAAAACTTCAAAACTGTCTTTATCCCTAGCCCAGGACATTGCGGCGCCCTTAACACTCTTCAGTGCTAACTCTTTAACAGGTTCTTCTTTATATGGACCATATGTTTGCGGCAACAAAACTAAAGGTATTGCTCGATTCACGGCAATCAGTTTAGGTATATTAATATTATGGAAACGTTTTTCCCCATAAATATCACTAAAGCTATCACCTCCAGAAATATCAAGCACCACATCACATGAATCTATCAACCTTAACCCTTCGTTCATTAAAGCGCCGAACCGGCCCAGCTTTGAAAGCAACAACATTGTGTGTAAGTTTTCAGGATGGTAATAACGGTACCCCCCACGTGCTCCATATAGAGTTAGCGTTACTGCCTTACCCGCTTGGTCTAAAGTTGTTGCCTGCCTACAACCTAATCCATTATCAAATACAATAAATTCAATAGGGTCTATATATTGGGTAAGCGTCGTTATTACGCTCTTAAATAGCGCAGATACCCCCATATTTGCTGTATCTGGCGCTGCACCAAAAAAAGCCACTCTAACTATTTTTTTATTTTGCATATCGTTTAAATACTAATTGAATGTTAACTGTCAGACCCAAACAAATCACGCGTATAGACTTTCGATTTTACATCTTGAATATCATCCGTTAACCGATTCGCTATTATTAAATCAGCCGTCTGTTTGAACTCTTCAAGCTGTTTGACAACCGTTGAATTAAAGAACTTTTCCTCCTGTATTTCTGGCTCATACACGATAATTTCTATTCCTTTTGCTTTTAGCCGTTTCATTATCCCTTGTATAGATGATGCTCTGAAGTTATCTGAGCCACTTTTCATTATCAGCCGATATATTCCTACGACTGTTGGGTTCTTTTTAAGGATTGATTCGGCAATATGATCTTTTCTGGTTGTGTTGGCATCGACTATGGCGGTTATTAGGCTATTGGGTACATTTTTATAGTTTGCACGTAATTGTTTTGTGTCTTTTGGCAGGCAATAGCCGCCATAACCAAAGGATGGGTTATTGTAGTGGTTGCCTATTCTTGGGTCTAAACCTACGCCATTGATTATTTGTTTTGTATTTAGATTATGTACTTCTGCATAGCTGTCTAGCTCGTTAAAAAATGCAACTCGCATTGCTAAATATGTGTTTGAGAATAATTTAACGGCTTCCGCTTCGGTTGAGCTTGTTAATAAAACGTTAATGTCTTTTTTAACCGCTCCTGCTTCTAATAAACGTGCAAACTGCTCTGCCCTATCTGAACATTCTCCAACGATAATGCGTGACGGGTGCAGGTTATCGTACAGTGCGCTACCTTCCCTTAAAAATTCAGGTGAGAAGATAATATTTTCATTTTTTAGTTCTTGTTTTATTCTTTCGGTATAACCAACGGGAACGGTTGATTTAATAACGATAAGCGCATTGGGGTTTATGGCATTAACATCATTAATAACGGCTTCAATGGTGGCGGTGTTAAAAAAATTTGTATCGGGGTCGTAATCTGTTGGTGTCGCGATGATGACATAACTGGCTTCGTTATAGGCTTCATGCTTATCCAATGTCGCTTTTAAATTAAGTGGCTTATTTTTTAAATAGTCTTCAATTTCTGCATCTACAATGGG
>Ga0209826_1001739_pt1 | contig 14873 bp, 12 predicted proteins | sample GOMGulsemesocosm_5_FD_184637 | JGI IMG/M metagenome (GOLD analysis project Ga0209826, IMG submission 184637) | Methane-oxidizing microbial communities from mesocosms in the Gulf of Mexico - GOM15C Gulf of Mexico (SPAdes) (version 2) | ecosystem: Environmental > Aquatic > Marine > Cold seeps... | reverse complement strand
AAGCTAAACAGATTGATTTTGCTGTACCTGATGGATCTTGGTGTATAGCAATTAAATCTGGAACACCGCCACCACGAACAAATTCTGAACGTACTGTATGACCAGGAGCTTTAGGTGCAATCATAATGACATCTAAATCAGCACGAGGCGTTACTTGGTTATAAAGAATCGCAAAACCATGTGCAAATGCTAGAGCAGCACCTTGCTTGATATTCGGTTCAATTTCTTCTTTATATAACTGACATTGAAACTCATCAGGTGTTAATAACATAACAACATCAGCACCAGAAACAGCATCAACTACATTCTTAACGGTTAAGCCACACGCTTCAGCTTTTGCTATTGAAGAAGATCCTGCACGTAAACCAACGACAACGTCAACGCCAGAGTCTTTTAAGTTGTTAGCATGAGCATGGCCTTGTGAACCGTAACCAATAATCGCTACTTTCTTACCTTTAATGATCGAAAGGTCTGCGTCTTTATCGTAATAAACTTGCATGAATTTTCCTGTTTTCTTTTTAAAATAAACTGTAACCAGTAAGTATAACTTTTTTCGCGCATGCTAAGAAGCTATATTTTATATAGTTAGCAAAATAACAAGCGGACTAAAGTCCGCTCTACATTTTTCATTAATAAGGTTGTTTGCTCTTGATCCACCCTTTCGCCTTGCGTCTTTAGCCTGCTCTTTTACAAATGCAAACCCTTTTCTCCACGAGACATTCCCATCGGCCCAGAACGGACAACTTCAATGACAGCATCTTCATCTATAGCTTCGACAAAGGCATCTAATTTATCAGACGGCCCAGTCATTTCAATTACATAACTTGTTGATGTCACATCAATAATCTTTCCACGAAAAATATCAGATAAGCTTTTCACCTCTTCGCGATACGCATCGGCAGCCTTAACTTTAACCAACATTAATTCACGCTCAACGTGTACAGCTTCAGCCAAATCAATCAACTTAACAACATCAATCAATTTATTAAGTTGCTTGGTAATTTGCTCAATCACCTGATCACTACCATGAGTAACCACCGTCATTCTAGACAGTGTTAGATCTTCTGTTGGAGCGACGGTAAGAGATTCAATATTATAACCACGCGCAGAAAACAACCCTGCAACACGGGATAACGCACCTGCTTCATTTTCCATCAGAATAGAAATAATATGTCTCATTATGCCAATTCCCTGTTAATTGGAGTGCCTGGTGCAACTCTTAACTTCATTTCATTATGCGCTTTTCCAGCTTCAATCATTGGATATACGTTTTCTGTACGGTCGGTCATAATATCCATAAATACTAAACGATCTTTCATTGCAAAAGCCTCTTCCAAAGCAGGCCTTACATCTTCGGGTTTATCAATCTGCATCCCTACGTGACCATAAGCTTCTGCCAACTTGACAAAATCAGGAATAGTTTCCATATACGACTGAGAATACCGGCTTTCGTAACTAAACTCTTGCCACTGCCTTACCATCCCCATATATTGATTATTCAAATTAATCACTTTTACAGGTGTACGGTATTGGGTTGCCGTGGCTAATTCTTGTATACACATTTGAATACTTGCTTCACCCGTAACACAGGCAACATCAGCCCCAGGATGAGCCAACTTAACCCCAATAGCGGCTGGCAAACCAAACCCCATTGTGCCCAAGCCACCAGAATTAATCCAACGACGTGGCTTATCAAAATGATAATACTGTGAGGCGAACATTTGGTGCTGACCCACATCAGAGGTTACAAAAGCATCACCTTTCGTTACTTCATAAAGTTGTTCAATAACATACTGAGGTTTAATTAACTTAGAATCTCTATCGTATTCTAGACAATTAACATCGCGCCATTTATTAATCTGATTCCACCATGACTCTAAAGCTGTTTGATCAACTTTAATATCGCTGGCTTTTATCAAATCAATCATTTCTTTTAATACAGTGGTGACTTCACCGACAATAGGCACGTCAACTTTAACTGTTTTAGAAATAGATGAAGGATCAATATCGATATGAACTATTTTTGCATAGGGGCAAAACTTTGCCAAAACACCTGTTACTCGATCATCAAATCGTGCACCAACAGCGATAATCACATCACTTTCATGCATTCCCATATTTGCTTCATAAGTACCATGCATGCCCAACATCCCAACGAATTGATCGTCAGTTGCAGGAAAACCACCTAGCCCCATTAAAGTATTAGTCACGGGATAATTCAATAACCTTGAAAATGCGGTTAATTCCTCGCTTCCATTACCCAGAATCACTCCGCCACCCGCATAAATCATAGGGCGTTTAGCGCTTAATAATAAATCAACAGCCTTCTTAATTTGCCCTGAATGTCCTTTAACAACAGGATTATAAGAACGCATAGATATTTCCCTAGGGTACTCATAAGGAATTTTAATCTTTGGATCGGTGATATCTTTTGGTATATCGACCACAACAGGACCTGGTCGTCCTGTTGTTGCAACATGAAATGCTTTTTTCATTGTTACAGCAAGGTCTGCAAGGTTTTTAACCAAAAAATTATGTTTTACACAAGGACGTGTAATACCGACCATATCCACTTCTTGGAATGCATCACTTCCTATAACAGGCGTACCGACCTGCCCAGAAATAATAACCATAGGAATAGAGTCTAAATGAGCTGTTGCAATACCTGTAACAGCATTTGTTGCTCCAGGCCCTGACGTGACTAAAACGACACCAGGCTTGCCCGTAGATCGAGCATAAGCATCAGCTGAATGCACAGCCGCTTGCTCATGTCTCACTAAAATATGCTTGACTTCTTCTTGATGAAATATAGCATCATAAAGGTGCAACACTGCACCACCAGGATAACCAAAAAGAAATTCAACACCTTCGTCTTTAAGACTCTGGACTACTATTTCTCCGCCACTGAGCTCCACACTAACACCTCAAAATCCAACTCAAGTTCAAAGCAAAACACATGCATTTATAGCCAGTTCTGCCAGTAAACCGAACATTTTACTTGGTTATTAGATAAAATTATAGCTTTTAGAACAGAGGACTTAATATCTTCAATTATTTCCTGAAAATAACGCCGCATACAATTAAGTTTAATCTGCCAATGAAAAAACCAAAACACTTCCTCCACGGGGCGCATTAATCTGAGCATTTCCACCAGAAGCAACAGCTATATACAATTGCCCATCTAAACGATAAGCCATGGGCGCAGCATTGACACCCGCACCCGACTGAAACGACCAGACTCGCTTACCTGTTTTAGAATCCACCGCAAAAAAGAAACCATCAGCATCACCAGAAAAGACAAGATTGCCCGAAGTCGCCAAGACACCACCAATCATTGGTTTTTCGGTTTTATGCTGCCAAGCAATCTTTCCATTATCGATATTTACAGCGGTTAAATTACCTGATTGTTTTTCGCCGGGAATTACTTTAAATGCACCTCCCAACCATAATCTTCCCTTTCTCCAAGGGACAGAACGGACTTCATAGTACATTGGCTGATGCAAATTAGCATAAAAGCTCAAACTTTTCTTTGTATCAACCGCACCAGGCGACCAGTTAACACCTCCATTCGCCCCTGGTAACATGACTGTTCCCTGACCCTTTGTTGGAATTGCAAACAGATTTTTCTGTTCAACCATGGGCTCAGATCGTCTGATCAATCGCCCATCTTTGCGATCATGCACATACACCCAACCTGTTTTTCCTGCATGAATCACCACGAGTATATTTTGCCCTTTTTCATTTTTTGCCTCAGTCAAAATAGGCGGTGAAGCAGCATCTAAATCCCAAACATCATGCGGTAAATACTGATACCCCCATATTAACTTGCCTGTTTTACTTTCCAGAGCAACAATAGAAGCTGTCCATCGGTTATCACCGGGTCTTACTTCACCATCTAAATCGGGTGCAGGATTACCAATGGTTGCATAAATAATACCTGTCTCTTTTTCAATAGTCACAGGCATCCAACTCGAGCCTCCGCCATGCTCCCATGCATCATCAAATTCACCTGAAGCTATGGCTGCTTTTTCTGCCTCGATATTTCTATGTAAATCATTAATACCATCTGCTTTTTCTGCAAATACTCCAAACCAACCGCTGGTTCCATCAGGTTGTATTTTATCTGGTTCAGGAATGGTATACCAACGCCATACTTTTTCACCCGTCTTAGCATCATAAGCCGTAATAAAGCCGCGTATACCATATTCTGCACCTGAAACACCAATAATGACTTTATCTTCAAAAATAATAGGCGCCCCAGTTTCCGAATAGCCTTCCTCGGCTTTGGCAATTTCAATTTCCCACGCGAGCTTACCTGTATTTTTATTAACAGCAATTAGCATAGCATCCAAGGTAGCCATATAAACTAAATCACCCTTTATAGCCGCCCCTTTATTATTAGGTCCACAACAAAAAATAGTCGCGCCTAACTTATGTCGATAACGCCATAACCGTTTACCTGTTCGCGCATCCAAAGCATAAAGATGGTTATATGGTGTCGTGATATACATCACCCCGTCTTTTACAATAGGTGTATTTTCAAACGAACCTACAATCCCGGTTTGAAACATCCATTTCAGTTTTAACTTATTAACATTTTTGGTATTAACTGAGGAATCATCAACATATCTTAGTTGCTCCAAGCCTCCACCATAACTTGGCCACTCTAATGGTTCTGCTAAAGAATAACAGCTAGCGCCCAACAAAAAAAATGCACTAATATATTTGAAATACTTCATAATTTTTTTAATTATAATTATTTTACATGACTCTATACAAACTACAGGTTTATAAAAAACTAGTAAATTCCTGAATTATTTTATCGGTAGGAGGGGCCTATGGCCGTGACCAGAACAAGATCAAGTGCTATCGCGGCCATAGGCCCCTCCTACTTTTTCGACAACCTTTTTAAACCTGTGATTTGTTAATAGCCATTTTATTTTAATCAACCATGAGCTTTCGCCATTTTAAAACAAGCAACCACACAGTTCGTCCAATTTTCACAGAGTAAAAGTTAATATCACAAGACTCTTTCCTCATTTATTAACTTAATCTATTCAATCACCCAGTTAGTTATTCCGTACGCACTCCTAAAACTCTCTCACAAACTTTTCAAATTCTTTCCTTGGCAAGGGTTTACTATAAAAATATCCTTGTATATATTGGCAATTATTTTGTTTAAGAAAATTTAACTGATCTTCAGTTTCAACGCCTTCAGCGATCACCTTAATCTGCATTTTTTCAGCCAAAGTCAAAATGGTTTCAACCAATAATGCATCACTAGGGTCGGCACTTAAATCATTGATAAATTCTCTATCAATTTTCAAAATATCAACTGGAAATCGCTTTAGATAGCTTAAAGAAGAATACCCTGTTCCAAAATCATCTAATGAAATCTGCATACCTAATTTTTGCATCTGTTTTAGGGTGCTGATATAACTCCTCCCTGTTTCCATAAATACAGTTTCAGTAATTTCTACCGTGATAAGCGATAAAGGCACCTTATATTTATTAAATATATCATTCCACGCTTCATCACAAGTCTCTTTAGAAAACTCTGCTGGCGATTTATTTATCGATATATGCATTGGGGATACCCCTTGCTCTTGCCATTGATGCATATCTTGCGCAACCCTTTGCACTACCCAGTCGCCAATAGGTCTAATTAACCCCGTTTCCTCAGCCAAAGGAATAAACTCAGCGGGTGAAACAAAACCCAATTTAGGCTGATTCCATCTAATCAATGCTTCGGCACTCGCCACCCTATGCCCAACGACATCTATAACAGGCTGATAATAAACAGAGAACTCTTCTCCGTCCAAAGCTTTCCGCATATAATTAATTAAAACCAGTCTACGTTCAGCCTCAGCTTGCATCAAAGGTGTAAAAAAATGAAATCGATTGCGACCTTCATCTTTTGCCGAATACATTGCACTATCTGCATTCATCTGTAAGGTTTCAACATCTTCACCATCATCAGGGTAAATGCTAATCCCAATACTACTTGAAATAAAGACTTCATTACCTTCAAATATGATAGGTTCCAAAAAAGAGGTAAAGATTTTTTCAGCAATAATTTCAGCATCCACCCCTTTTTCTAGCTCAGGCAATATAACGGTAAACTCATCCCCTCCGAGCCTAGCAATGGTATCAGAACCTCGCACAGCCGACTCTAACCGTCGTGCAGTTTCTTGCAATACAAAATCACCTGCTCTATGTCCCAAGGTATCATTTATCCATTTGAAACGGTCTAAGTCTAGCAACATTAAAGCGACAAAAGTATTTGATCGTTCAGCTTTTTTAATGGCACTTTGTAGCCGGTCCCCAAACAAATGTCGATTAGGCAAATCCGTTAAACTATCATAATTTGCCTGATACTTAATTAATTCTTCACTTTCTTTGCGCTTACTAATATCACTAAAAATAGACACGTATTGGATTGTATTATTATCATCATCCCTAATGGCAGTAATAGATTGCCATGTAGGAAAAATATGACCCTCTGAATGCCTGTTCCAAACCTCCCCTTGCCAAGCCCCTTTCTTTTCTAAATCTATCCACAAAGCATGATAGAACTGTTCATCATGGTACCCGGAAGACAGAATACTAGGACTTTGTCCTAAAGCTTGTTGCTCGGAATAGCCTGAAATTACTGTAAATGCAGGATTAATAGAAGTTATCACGTTATCAGCATCCGTAATAAAAATTGCTTCTGTTGTTGTTCTATAAACAGTTGCCGCCTGCTTTAGCCTTGCTTCATTCTGTTTTTGTTCAGTAATATCCTGACTAACACCAAAAATACGAACAACCTCTCCTTTGTTATTCACATCAACCTCAGTTAAAGCCCGAATATATCGAATTTCATCATTTTTTAATAGCAATCGATAAACTAGTTCACCTGCTTTTTGTTCAGATAAACACGTATTATTATGTTGCTCTACTAGCGGCCTATCATCAGGGTGAACTGCTTCAATATAGTTTTTATAAGATGGTTTCACTTCATCTGGTTGAAAACCATTATTACGAAACTCTTGGTTTGACCAGCTAACCAATTTTTCAGCTGGAAAATGCTCCCAACTTCCAATTTTGGCAATATACTGAGCTCTCTGTAGGTTTTTTCTACTATAAATTAAAGCTTGCTCCGCTAACTCTTTAGCTTTACGTAATTGAACTTTCTCTAAAACATTCTCAATACTAACTAATAATAACTCGCAATAATCCCCCACTTCTTTAACGACATAGTCCGCACAGCCTAGTTTCATTGCCTCAATAACGATCCTAATATCATGGCTACCTGAAACCATAATAATAGCGGGCTTCACTTCTTTTCCAGAAAGTTCTTTTAACACCTCCAAACCATTTAATTTGGGCGTTATATAGTCTAATATCAAAATATCATACGAAAGCAGACTAAGTTTTTCTAAACATTCCTCGCCGTCACTTGCCAGTTCAACATCGTAACTATCTCGCTCTAGCTTTCTTCTAACTAGAGCAGCCAGAGGAATATCATCTTCTAAATATAAAACGCGTATTGATTGACTCATCCGAAACCTGGCATTTTAGAAACTTTAAGAAACAAACCTAATTCAGCCATTTTTTCTACAAAATCAGTATGTTTAACAGGTTTTGTAATATAAGCATTACAACCAATTTTATAGCATTCATCTATCTCTTTAGGCTCATCCGTTGTTGTCAACATAATGACAGGAATATGCCGTGTTATTTCCGATTGTTTTAACTTTTTTAAAACACTAATCCCACTAATACCAGGCATATTAATATCTAAAATCACAACTATCGATGTACATGGTTTTTTACCTACAAATTCGCCTTCGGAAAAAACAAAGTCCAGAGCCTGCTGGCCCGATTGTAGTGAAATGATTTCATTACGTAGCCCTGATTTTTTCAAGCTTCGCTTGATTAACACAGTATGCGCTTCATCGTCATCAACTAATATTAGGGTAGTTTTATTATTGTTCATAACAAAAAAGAATAGCTTATATTTGTAATTTTTAAACTACTTTTTTGCTTTTTAACGCTTTGGAATTGAAAAGCTAAAAGTTGACCCTTCCCCCAAAACAGACTGACACTCTATTTTCCCTCCCAGCCGTCTAATTAATGTTTGCACATAAGCCAAGCCCACCCCATCACCTACCATTTTTTGCTCACCCACTCTTTTAAACAGCTTAAAAATTTGCGACAAATCCTGTTCAGCTATACCAATACCATTATCTTGAATATAAAAAAACACTTGAGTTTTATTCTCTTCACACCAAACATTAATAATGCCATTACGATCAGGTGAAAGATACTTAATTGCATTCCCCAATAAATTACCAAAGATCTGCTCCATAGCAAGTTCATCTACTTCCAATATGGGTAATTCAGCAATATCAACCACTGTATTAGATTGCTCTATTTGAAAAGCCATAGCCTGAAAATTTTTAACAACCAACTGTTTAATGTCTACTTTTTCATAAACCAATGCCCGCCCGCCTATTCGAGATAATGTGAGAATAGAGTTTATTAAACGATTCATTTTATCTGCTGCCGTTTCAATATAATGCAAAGACTCTGGGATTGTTTCATTCAAAGCCATTTTTACATCTCTATACTCATCCTCCGCTGTCTCGCCTAAAAACTGGCTAGCACAGTTAGATAATATCTTCATATCCTCATTCAACTCGCCCGTAAACCCTGTAATACTAACTAAAGGGGAACGTAAGTCATGAGATACAATATAGGCAAAGTCTCTTAACTCTTTATTAACTTGCTCTAGCTCAACAGTTCTATCTGCCACCATCTCTTCTAAGTTATCTCTATACCTTTTTAATAAGTGCTCTCTTTGTTTTCTCTCAGAAATATCATGTGCAACCCCTCGATAACCAATCAGTTTTCCTTTTGAGTTGAGAACATATTCTGCACTCATTTCAACTTCAACAATCTCCTGTTTATTATTGATAAAAGTGCATTCTAAAGCATGTATTGAGGTTTTAGCTTTACTACTCTGCTCAATCACATCCCGTACATTTTCCACATCAATAGATGTCATATATTCATATAAAGAGTGCCCCACAACTTCATCATGACTATACCCAATAATTTGACTTACCTTAGGGCTGCTATAAAGTAGCATTCCAAACACATCAACTTCCCAGATCCACTCGTTAATATTCTCAACTAAATCTCTAAATTTTTGTTCATTTTCAATTATTTTATTAGCTATTGGCTTTGTTAAGCGCCGAAAGAAAAAACCACTTAAAATAATAAGTACAACCGTCACAAAAGAAGTTATAAACCCAGCCCGAATAAAAGGCGCTCTAACTTCATCCAGATTCACCTTAGCAACAAGTCCCAAATTCAATACATCAATAGGTTCATAAGCAGCTAAAACGATTTCACCCTCATAATCGCGTCCAACCATTGAACCAGATAAAGAACTCAGAGCTCTGCGCATAGGCTCGGCATTTTCACCGTCAAAGGGCACAGTAAAAGTATTCTTATTTAAAGATTTTTTATGGCTCAACAAGAACATAATTTGACTGTTTTCTATACCTGCAATCAAGATCTCACCCGTTTCACCAAAACCTTGGTAATGCTTATGGGCATCATAAATTTGGCTAAAGGTATCAGCACCGGCACGCACCGACAAAAGAGAGGTTGGTCCACGTTCACCAATCGGTGTTTCCCATTCCACCCGATTATGCGTCATATCAAAACGGGCAATGGCTTCAATCAATCGCGCCTGACTCTGAACAATATGAACCAAATCTGTTCGTTTTTGCTCAATCGCTGTGAGCCATAAAATATAGTATGAAACGACCATAACAACCAGAACCAAAGCAGTCATTAATCCGGCAAGCCAATAGAAATTTTTATTTGTCTTCAACATAACTTACTTAATTTTTATCGCACTAGGATGACGAACTAACAAATTGTAGTTACCCTTATATTTGTTAATCCAGCCCCTCACTTCAATTTCTTTACCTTCATATTTTTCTAACTCGGGAAAGAAAGTAAGTGCTTTTTTATTTATCTTTATAGAAAAATTATTAGACAGTTTGAGATAACTATTTTTACGCGTATGGTGAATATTACTTACCTTACCTACCACACGTTGCCAGCTTTTAAATCTGCCTTGTTTTATTTCTTCAACTTGTTTAGGAGCATATTGCTGATAAGCCCATATTCCCAATTGATTTTGCTCTGCCTGCTGCTCTGCTTTTAATAATTGTTGAGTATATTTAAGGTTGGGGGGATAAATACTAACACTAGCCAAACCTTGTTGAACCAATTCAAGGTTTATATGTTGTTTATCTTCAGTAAAAATATGGGCTAATAATCGACCATACTTATCCTTTTTTTCTACATCAACCTCTAATCTAACTTTTCTATTTCTTAATCGCTGCTTTAACCAGCGCTTAGCCTCCTCCCCACCCACTTGTTCAGATTTGTTTCGGCCCTCCACTTCAGGTGTATTTATTCCTAAAAAACGAATCTTTTTCCCATTTGTTAATAAAATCGTATCGCCGTCATAAACTTTTTTTACTTGATAATAAGTGTCACTTTTTTCAAGTTGAAATATTTCAGCACCTTGATGGGGTTTATCAGAAAAATGTCTATTTCCTTTAGCATCAACCCATTGGAAAATTTCAGCATGAGCAGAAATAGAAAAGAATAACAGGCAAAAGATAAACGAATAATTTAGCATTTTTTTAATTTAAAAATGGAACTAAAAACCACGCAATAAAAAAATAGTCTATTGAATTTAAAAGAAGTTTCATCATTTTTCTCTCTATGTAAAAAGTGAATATTATTGTTGAATGAAGTATAGTATTGAAACCTATAAATTCTACTTTGTTATAATCAAGCATACTTTTAATTTATATTATTTCCAAGCAATGCTAACCATTATTCAGCGTGTTACCCAAGCTAATGTTATTGTTAATAGCGTAATGCTTGGTGAAATAGAACAAGGTATCATGGCTTTAGTGGCAATCGAAAAAGAAGATTCAGAAAAAGATGCCAAGCGACTACTAGAACGTATTCTTAATTATCGAATTTTTGCCGATGAAAACGATAAAATGAATTTGAGTTTACGCGATATTCAAGGAGGGTTACTCATTATTCCGCAATTCACCTTAGCTGCAAACACGCAAAGTGGTAATCGCCCCAGTTTTTCTACTGCTGCATCCCCTGAAAAAGGATTAGCCCTATATAACCATTTTTCTGCCTTAGCCAGGCAAGTCTACCCTTCCTCTCAATTTGGCCAATTTGGTGCTGATATGAAAGTTTCATTAACCAATGACGGCCCCGTTACTTTTACTTTAAAAACCTCTTCATAAAATTAACATTATTTTTAGGGGATTTTCAGCAATAGGTAACAGCCCTCTGTTTATGATATAAAGTCTATTTTTTTGGAAATTACCCATGTCCAAAGTTTGGTTTGTTGGTGCCGGTCCTGGTGACCCAGAATTATTAACACTAAAGGCTCAGCGTCTTATTCGTGAAGCTGATGCTATTTTATATGCAGGCTCATTAGTCTCTGAAGCCGCAATGACATGGGCAAGTAAATCTTGTGATATTCAAGATTCTAAAGGTATGACTCTGGAACAGATTTGCGCCTGGCTAATCAGTAAAGCAAAAAACAATGCGACTGTTTTACGCTTACAAACAGGTGACCCAGGATTATATGGTGCTTTAATTGAAATGATTCAGCCTTTAGATAACGCAGGAATCGATGTCGCTGTTGTACCAGGTGTTACCTCAGCGATGGCTTCTGCTGCCGCAGCCGCAGAAACTTTAACGCTACCAGAAGTAACTCAAACTGTTATTTTCTCTCGTGTTGAAGGCCGTACCCCCATGCCTGAAGGTGAATCTTTAGACGAACTTGCCGCTCATCACTGCACATTGTGTTTGTATTTATCCATTACGCTAATTAAAAAGATCCAAACTTCTTTAATAGCAGCTGGCTGGTCCGATCAATCCCCTATATTAGTTGTCTATAAAGCCAGCTGGCCAGGTGAGGAACAAATCATTCGCGGCACTATCGAAAATATTAGAGAAAAATGTAAGCAAGCAGGCATTAACAGTCAGGCAATGATTATTGCCAGCCCAACGATTGGCTCTAGAGAATGGCCTGAATTAAAAAAATCTAAACTTTATGATGCTGGTTTTAGCCATCGTTTTCGTAAAGCTGAAAAAACTTAATGTAGAGAGGACTTTAGTCCGCTATTTTTACTAGATATTGCGGACTGAAGTCCGCCCTACAATTTATAAACTGGAATACATGTGAAAGAAACAATTTTATTAGTCGGCCACGGTTCTCGTGACGAAAATGGAAATAAAGAAATAGAACAATTTTCTCAGCAATGGCGTGCTCAGCACCCAGAATGGAATATTGAAGTTTGCCATATCGAATTTGCAGATATTTTATTAGATGAAGGTTTTGATAATGCTGCTAAAAATGCTTCAAGAGTTTTAGTCATTCCTTTAATTTTAAATGCTGCGGGCCATGTAAAAATGGAAATCCCTGAACATTTAGAAAAAGCCAGACAACGCCATCCTGATGTTGAGTTTATCTATGGTAAAAATTTAGGTGTCAGCACATCTTTATTAACTTCGGTTAAGCGTCAATTAGCACAAGTTATGGACTCATTGGCAATGCCTGACCCAAAAACAACAGGGGTCATTATTTTAGGCCGAGGGTCTTCAGATATTGTTGCCAATGGCGAAGTTGCTAAACTAGCACGTTGGGTGTTTGAAGAAAGGGAGCATGAGTTAGTTGATATTGCGTTTACAGGCATCACCTATCCTCGCCTTGAAACAGCGGTTCAGAGACAAGTTAAATTGGGAATGACTCAAATTGCCATCTTGCCTTACTATTTATTTACCGGCACTTTAATTAACCGTATTGCAGAACAGCATAAACACTTGCAAACTCAATACCCTCAAGTTCGTTTTGGTTTAGGTCATTACCTAGGTTTTGAACCCGAAATATTTAAACTACTTGATGAAAATGTTAAAGCCCTACAGCAACCTGATAAAAAGCCAATGATGGAATGTGATGGTTGTAGTTATAGAGCTTTTGCTCAAGAACATGGTCATGGGCATCATCACCATTAAATTAAATTTTAATATCCAAAAACTGATTTAGGATATGGAAGTGGTCTTCAAAAAGATGCTCTTCCATATCTTTTAGTTTTTTAATAGGCACCCAAGCCGCTTCTTGCAAATCATCTGCTGCCTGTATATCTGGAATATTTTCGCCTGTTAAATCAAAAAAATGGGCATGAGTAATAAAGCGTCCTCGACAGGAACGATTAGGGTGGTCAAACACTTTGACAGACTTAAAACCTCCCATCAAAATATCATGACTTAAGTTTATTTGAGTTTCTTCTTTTAGCTCTCTTAAAGCAGCATGCAAAACATTCTCATGCTGTTCAATAAAACCACCTGGAATCGCCCACAACCCCCTTCCTGGGTGATACTTTCTTTTCCCAAGTAAAACATGTCCTTCTATTTTAACGATAGCATCAGAAGTACTAAAAATCACATCATAAGGACTGCCCTTCCATAAAGCTTTATCCTGTTTAATCTTATCGTGTTCTTTAGTCAGTTCACTGTATTCTGGCTTTAATGACCATGCTTTTAAAAACAATTTTACCGAGGGTAAAATCAAATCATTGACTGATTTTAATGACTCTTCCATATCCTCAGCTTCAAAATATACTTCCCTTATTTGAGCCGCATTGATTTTATAGGTTGATTCAATCCCAATATAAGCCCAATCCGAAAAGTTATCTAAATAATAAGTATCTTTATCCCCTGCCTTTTTATGCCCGACTAATACAATATCCTTTTTTGAAAAATCACTAACAATTCGTTTGACCTGCGCATTCCATTTTTCATCATTATAATAATCTCGTATTGGACAACAAAATGTACGCTGCTTGTCTTTATCAGATAGTGTTGAGAGAATCATATCTCTACGCTCTTCCCAATTAAAAGGGTTCTTCGGGCTACGCGCTTGAAAAGAAGAGCCAAGAATAACAACTACCTGATCAGCAACATCCAAAGCTTTACGTTTTAAAAGCTCATGTCCAGCATGTGAAATTTGGTGACGACCTATGATGACGGCTAATTTATAATGTTTCATTGTTGGTTTTTTCTTCCTCAGCTTTTTTAGCTAAAAACTCCAGCATATCTTCATTTTGTACACGGTGATAAATATCCTCTACCGCTAAAGTTAATTCACTTGATTCAAATATAACCTCATCACCTAAATAATAATACTTTGATTGCCAGCCTTCACTTCGTCTAACCACTTCAACATCAACAAAGTCTTGCTCGATCAAAACATACTCTTGCAGGCTTGGTAAATTAAGATACGCTCTACGTTTAATAGTTTGATCTGTTTTACGGGTAGAGCGAGATAAAACTTCAACAATGATAATAGGAGTTTCAGTGTAATACAGCTGTGATTCATCAAAATTACAATCAACCGAAATATCTGGGTAAAAGAAATTTAAACCTGCTTTTACCTTCATATTTGAACCAAAAGCATCACAACATGATTGATTTAAATATCGCCCCATTTCAGTAGCAATATTCCTAGAAATACGCACATGATTCACATGAACCTCTGTCATAGCAATTGCTCTGCCATCAATAAACTCATGCTTTACATCTCTTGTTAGCTCACCCTTTAAATAATCTTCTGAGCTAATAAGGTGAGTAGCAGTAACGGTTGACATAATTCATTACTCCAAAATATCACAGTGCCTTTGCTAGAAAGCTTTGCAAAGTATTATACTGTATCAATTCTTACATTCTTCGATAGTCCATTATGAGCCAAAACACTGTTACAGAGC
>Ga0209826_1001738_pt1 | contig 14881 bp, 11 predicted proteins | sample GOMGulsemesocosm_5_FD_184637 | JGI IMG/M metagenome (GOLD analysis project Ga0209826, IMG submission 184637) | Methane-oxidizing microbial communities from mesocosms in the Gulf of Mexico - GOM15C Gulf of Mexico (SPAdes) (version 2) | ecosystem: Environmental > Aquatic > Marine > Cold seeps... | reverse complement strand
GCCACTGCTCGCGCTGCACCAAGGGAATCAACACCGCCGCATTACGCAAACCATCTTTACGTGGCTGGTGACTCCAATCAGCAGGTTTGCTCGCGGCCGCTAAGGAGCGAATGATATGTTCTCGTTTCATCACAAGTTTGTTGGTAGAATCCGTCATTCGGTTAATATTTAGTCACGGAGTAAAGCGTCGAATAAAGCTTTCTTCAAACAAGCGACTTAAGATAAAGTCGGCCTGACAAGGTCGGTCGACCTAAAAGAGAAAGAGCCACCGGCTCGGTCTTTAAAGAAATACTCTAGTGATAAACGCATCGCGGGAAAAGCCATCTCATCCCAAGGGATCTCAGCCTCCGAAAACAAGCGAGTGTCCAAGCTCTCGATCCCGCTAGCGAATTCCGGTTTCAACATCGCCGTGCGATAAATCATATACACCTGACCAATTTGCGGGATATTGAACAAGGCATATAACTCCTCTGCCTCAACCACCGCGCCGGCTTCTTCTAGGGTTTCACGAATAGCCGCTTGCTCCACCGTTTCCTCGAGCTCCATAAACCCCGCAGGCAAGGTCCAATAACCTTTGCGCGGGCTAATCGCACGTTTACACAAGAGAACCTTATCCTGCCAAACGGGAATACAGCCTGCGATAATTCGTGGATTTTGGTAATGAATGCTATCACAAGAAGCGCAGACGTCACGTTGACGGTTATCCCCCTCGGGTATACTGCGCTGTGTTTCTTCGCCACACTGCGGGCAATACTTCATCAATGGTCTAGGCAAGCATTTCACCTAAGAGCTCATCTTCCCACTCAATCCGATTCGCCAAGTGTTCACCCACCAACGACAGGTCATCGGCCAAGTCGTGCAAGATCATTGCTGGTGTTAGTTTCTGGTATTTATCATTAAAGTCCAATACGGCTTCGGTGGCCTTAGAGATCAGAGGGTAAATTCGCTCAGCGGCCAACACTATAGACTTCCGCCGCTCTTTGCCATCTAAGATACGCTGGTAAACACCAAAGTGCCCCAAGGAAATATAATCGACCGATAATTGGCAGAACTCTTGAACCAAGTCCTCCATGCTTTTATCGTTAGCTCGATCCTCGATTCCAGATACCGCACAATACACAGACCAAACCTGCTTACGCTCCTCGAGTAACTCGGCAATCAAAACATTAGTTTGGCTACGCTCTTGCTTTTCTGTGACTGTAGTATTAGACATAACACCCTCTAAAAAATTATTCTTATCAAGCACACCTTATGCCATTGTGCGCTTTTCGACAATATCTAATAGCCGATATTTCGGCGGACCAAGCTAACGTAACGACTCGGCCATCGCCTGCAACCGCCCGTCGTTAAAAAAGACAATCACCCCATCAGCTACAACCACGAAACACCTCACCCTAGCTACTGAGTCAAATAGCCCCTAGCCTGCACTAACAACTCGAGTCGGTTCGAACGCAGATGAAATAAGCCGACTTGTTCATCGTCGTCTTCTGGCTTCGCGCTAGAATAGCCCATTATTTAACGGATTTTGCAGGATCTTAACCACATGCAGGTAGATTTTCTCAATAGCATTAACGATATCTCAGCCACTGAATGGGCCGCTCTCTTCGGCGATGACTACCCGTTCAGCCGCCACCCATTTTTATTGGCACTCGAATCCAGCGGTTGTACCCAAGCCTCCACCGGTTGGCAAGCCCAACATATTATTGTTCGCCAAGATGAACAGCTCATCGCGGCGATGCCGTGTTTTCTCAAAAGCCATTCCTATGGTGAATATGTTTTTGACTGGGCTTGGGCCAATGCATACCAACATCATGGCCACCGTTATTACCCCAAGCTAGTCGCCGCCATTCCTTTCACTCCAGCGGCGGGGCCACGCTTAAGTTTTGCTGTGAGCATTCAAAACCCGCAGCAACAACTCAATATCATTAAAAACATTGAGCAAGCGCTACGAGACAAGTCCCACTCACTGGGTTTATCCAGTTGGCACGTATTATTTCCGTTAAGCGAATTATCATCCTTGCTCGAAGAATGCGGCTGGCAGCAACGCTTGGGGATTCAGTACCACTGGTTTAATCAAGAATATGTCAGTTTCGACGATTTCCTCCAGCGCATGAAGGCTCGAAAACGTAAAAACATTCGCAAAGAACGCCTAGCCGTGCAACAACAAGGCATCAGCATGAGCACCTTGCTTGGCAGCGAAATTAGCGAACAAGTCATGCATCAGTTTTATCGTTTTTATCAAAAAACCTATATCAAACGCAGCGCGCAAGCGGGTTACCTGAACCTGCCGTTTTTTCAATCGATACGCCACAGCTTGCAAGATAACTTGGTGATGTTTTGTGCCCACAAGGATGATCAACTCATTGCCGCCGCCTTATGTTTCAAAGACTCACAGACTTTATATGGTCGTTATTGGGGCTGCGAAGAGGAATACGAGCTTTTACACTTCGAAACCTGTTATTACCAAGGCATTGAATTCTGCATTAAAAACCGGCTAGCGCGCTTTGACCCCGGCGCACAGGGTGAACATAAAATTCCCCGCGGTTTTGAGCCGATCCACACCTTTTCCAACCACGTCATCCTCAACCCAGACTTTGATCGCGCCATTAGCCGCTTCATTCAACACGAAAAAACCGACATAAATAGTCAGATGTCTTACTTGCAAGGCCTATTACCCTTTAAAACGGAGACTTAATGATATTTAAACATCGGCATATCACTGGCTAAGAACCACTGCTTTGATTCTTCATCAAACCACCAGTGTTGGGTATGCTTTAGCTGATAAACCCGTCCTGTTTCGTCTTGCACATAAGAAAACAGCACCTGAGCCGCCGCCGTGCCTTGCTGCAAATTGGGTTGCGAGGCAATCAGTTCATACGAGGTGACGGTGATCTTATCCAGCCCATCTAAAGCCGCTAGTTGTCGCGCGGGGTTTTTAAAGCGGATCACACTGGCGGCCATTTCGTAAGACTTCCAACGCAAGGCTTTCATAAACAATTTCTGTTTGGCCTCTAAGTGTTCAAGCTGTTTTTGCTCTCCAAGGTGAGCACAGGCGCTCAATATAAAGATCGATAACAACAGCAGTAATTTCATAAATTTCATAACAAACCTTTAATAACGACTCATGAGTCTATTAGCTGAACCGAGATTTATTTAAGTATGAACCTCGGCATTTGATATACTTTACATATAATAAGCATTGCATCCAAATTATAGCCTGCTGCAATGTCATCTACATTAATTTATGTTACAGCCTACGGAGAATATTTTGGCTAAAAAAATAGTTGCCCTCATCATCTTTATCGTCATCATCTTTGGCGGCCTATTCGGCAGTAAATTTTTTCAGATTAATCAGGCCATGTCGTCGCGCAAGGCACCGCCTCCCCCTGTTGTGAGTACGGTTAAAGTCGCCGAACAGTCATGGAAAAACAACCTAAGTGCGGTCGGCAACATTAACCCTGAGCGAGGCATCATCCTAAGTAATGAAATCGCCGGACTGGTCTCACGCATCCATTTCAAATCGGGGCAGACGGTCAGCAAGGGAGAGGTATTATTAGAGCTCAATAGCGAAACGGACCAGGCAGTACTCAATGGTTTACTCGCTAGGGAGCACTTAGCAAGCATAAAATTCAAACGTCAAGTCAAATTACTCGCCAACAAAGCCACCTCTTTATCGAGTCACGACGAAGCAAGGGCGGTACTAGATGTCGCGAAAACTGCGGTATTAGCCCAGCAAAGCCGGGTTAGCAAAAAAAGAATTTGTGCGCCCTTCGATGGGATCATGGGTATTCGCCAAGTCAGCCTTGGACAGTACCTAGATAAAGGCCAAGAAATTGCGCCTCTCGTTTCTTTATCATCGACCCTCGCCGATTTTTCCTTGGCCGAACGCTATATTTCGCAACTACATATCGGTCAAACAGTGAGTGTGCAGGTGCAGGCTTATCCCAGCCAGACCTTCACCGGCAAGGTGCAAGCAATCAACCCAGGGTTTGATCAACGCACAAGAACCATTGCCGTCAGAGCCGTCATCGCCAACCCGCAGCATAAATTAAAACCCGGCATGTTCGCCGACATTCAGCTCACCACTTCTCAACCAAGTGCGGTATTAACCTTGCCAGAAACGGCCGTGAGTTATAACACCTATGGTGATAGCGTATTTGTCGTGGTCAATGACGCCACTAACACCAGCGTTGCTCAACGTAGCATCAAAAGTGGACGACGCCAGCATGGCCACGTAGAGGTTCTGCAAGGCTTAACGGTTAATGACAGTGTGGTCAACGAAGGACACATCAAGCTGCGCAACGGTATGTCCATTACCATTGCCCAGCCCACTCATACGACAACACCATAGGCCGTTCCGTTGAAATTCACCGATATTTTTGTTACTCGTCCGGTACTCGCTAGCGTTATCAGCCTACTGATTCTAATCCTCGGTTTACGCTCGTTAACCTCATTGGAAATCCGTGAATTTCCCGAAACAAAAAGCACCGTTATTACCGTACGTACCGCTTATCCAGGTGCCAGCAGTGAACTGGTAAAAGGCTTCATCACCACCCCTTTACAACAAGCCATCGCCCAAGCCGAAGGCATCGATTATATTTCCTCCACCAGTCGCCAAGGCAGTTCCAGCATTGAAGCCCATATGCATCTAAATTATGACGCTAACGATGCCATTGCCGACATTCAAGCAAAAGTTGCCAGCCAACGCAGCGTTCTGCCCGCCGAAGCCGAAGACCCTGTTATCACCTCAACTACCGGATCCGCCACGGCGCTGATGTATATCGCTTTTTTCAGTGATACCCGCGAACCCACCCAAATTGCCGATTACCTGCTGCGGGTCATTCAACCTAGGCTGCAATCCATTGAAGGGGTTGGTCAGGCAAAAATTTTAGGTGAAAGCATTTATGCGATGCGTATATGGCTAGACCCTAAAAGAATGACCGCCTTAGACATTTCTGCCAGCGAGGTCTCAGCCGCACTGCGCAGTAATAACTACCTATCTAGCGTTGGCAGCACCAAAGGCGGTTATGTGGGTATCGACCTTGGGGCGAGCACCGACATATCGAAACAGGAAGACTTTTATAAACTCGTCATCGGTAAGCGCAACGGCAGCTTAATTCGTTTATCAGATGTAGCCGATACCGAATTAGGTGCCGAGGGTTACGACAGCCAAAATTTATTCAATGGCAAACCCGCCATTTTCATTGCCATCGATCAATCCCCAGGTTCAAACCCACTCACCGTGGCGCAAGCAGTACAAACAGCCATCGATGATATTAGAAACAACCTACCCGAAGGCATTAGCGTAGAGCTCCCCTACGATGCCAGTAAGTTTATTAGCAGCTCGATCAAGGAGGTTGGTATCACCTTGTTGGAAGCCTTAAGCATCGTGATTATCGTTATTTTCCTATCACTCGGTTCATTCAATGCCGCAGTAATTCCTGCGATCACCGTCCCCTTATCGCTCATCGGCGCCGCTTTCATCATGCTGCTGCTCGGTTACTCGCTAAACTTATTAACCCTACTCGCGATGATCTTAGCCATTGGTTTGGTGGTCGATGATGCGATCGTAATGGTAGAAAACATTCACCGGCATATCGAAATGGGTAAGTCACGTATTCAAGCCGCCATCGATGGTGCCAAAGAGCTCGGTTTACCCATTATCGCGATGACCACGACCCTCATCGCTGTTTACTTCCCGATTGGTTTTATGGACGGCTTGGTGGGCACCTTATTCACCGAGTTTGCCTTTTCACTAGCGGCAGCGGTTTTTATCTCGGGTGTTGTCGCCTTAACCCTCGTGCCGATGATCAGTGCGCGAATTTTAAAACCTAACGGAGAAATTGGCGAGTTTGAACAAAAGGTAGAACACTTCTTCGATCGACTAACCGAGCGATATAAGAAAGCCCTGCATCCCTTACTGTCCACGCCCTCGATCCCCATTGCGTTCGCCTTAGTGGTCTTGCTCAGCCTGTACCCGATGTACCTACTGTCAAAAAAAGAGCTGGCTCCGAATGAAGACCGAGGCCTATTAATTTCGTTCAGCACCGCGCCACAAACCTCGACCTTAGATTTCCTCAAACAACAAACCAGCCAATTATTCGATATTTTTGAAAGCGTGGCCGAATACGAAAAGAGCTTTATTTTGTTAGGTTTTGGTGGTGATACTAATACCGTGCTCGGTGGTTTTAAAATGGCCCACCAGGACGAACGTGAGCGCTCGCAAAAACAAATAAAACCGGAACTGCAACAGAAATTAGCCGCGGTCAAAGGTTTTAGAACCGCGGTGGTTGAACAACCCAGCTTACCGGGTTCCGGTGGCGGTCTGCCGGTGCAATTTGTCGTATTATCCGATAGCAGCTACCAACAAATCAGTAGCAATGCCGATAAACTCATTGGCCAAGCGATGCAAAGCGGTAACTTTATCTTTTTACAAAAGAACATCAACTTCGATCGGCCCAAAACTAACCTATTGATTGATAAGGATCGAGCCGCCGACCTCGGCATCAGCATGCAGAAGATCGGACGAAATTTATCCGGTTATTTTGGTGAAGGCTACGTGAATCGCTTCAGCATGCAAGGCCGCAGTTATAAGGTGATTCCACAAGTGAGCGAAAAAGACCGTTTCGATATAGATCAACTTAAAAACATCTATCTACGCAGCGCCGCCGGCGAGCAAATCCCGCTCAACTCCATCGTCACCGTCTCGCACAGTGTTGAACCCAGTAAACGCAAACAATTCCAGCAGCTCAACAGCATCACCATCGAGGGCATCTTACGCCCAGGCGTGTCCTTTGCTGAGGGTTTATCCTATCTAGAACAACATGCCCAAAGTACCTTCCCTAAAAACTTTAGCTGGGATTACACCGGCAGCTCTCGACAATTCAAGCAACAAGGCAGCGCACTGGTATTAACCTTCTTCATGTCGTTGATCGTTATTTACTTGGTGCTCGCTGCACAGTTTGAAAGCTGGCGTGACCCGTTGATTATCTTAATTTCGGTGCCCTTATCACTCGCCAGCGCGATGGCTTTTTTAATGCTCGGCGCCGCCAGCATGAATATTTACACCCAGGTGGGCCTAATCACGTTGATCGGCCTGATCGCGAAGAATGGTATTTTAATCGTGGAATTCGCCAATCAGTTACAACTCAGCGAGAAACTATCGATACGGGATGCGGTTGAAAAAGCCGCTTCAGTTCGCTTACGGCCGATTTTAATGACCTCGGTATCGATGATCGTAGCGATGGTGCCGTTGTTATTTGCCTCCGGCCCAGGCGCTATTAGCCGTTTTGATATTGGCCTAGTTATCGCATCGGGGCTAGGTATCGGCACCTTATTCACCCTATTTGTGGTGCCCGCTTTCTATTTATTATTAGCACGAGATCATGCCGCAGAAGGCCAGTAAACAGCCTTCTGCGCAACAGCAGCCTAATTTACAACCACTCAATCACCTCGGCAGAAAAGTCTTCTTCTGGCAGCTCACTCGTTGAGCCTGCCAATACCGCTAGGGAGCCTTTTTGCATCGGTTTAACCCAGCCCTTCAGCCCCGCATAATAAAAGGACACCGTTTCATCTAAGGGAATATCTGGCATATAGATCAAGGTAATCGGTTGCTTATTATGTTGGTACACCATATGCAAACCATAACTATCGCCAATCGGGCATTTTTCTACAAAACTCACTGGCTCGGTTAACTTAAGCCGTACCCCAAATGTCTCGCCCATCTGCGCGAGTTGTTGAGAGCTTATTTGCGCCGACGCCTTCATCGAGCGCGCCCCGTCATGCTCAAAGTGCTCAACCAATAGACGGTCAATCGGTAAGCCGGGCTGCTCACTGGTATACAAATTAAAACTAAGCATCGCCACAAAAAATGATGCCGCCAAACTGAGCGAGATCACCGGCATGCGCCAGCTTGATTGCGCTGACTTGCCTCGCTGCTGACGTAAAGAATCTCGCAAACCGGCCGGCACCTCACAATTAATCAACTCTGCAAGTTGCTGCTCAACACCCTGATGCTGCTCGGCAAATGCTTGGCAAGCAACACAAGCCAGTCGGTGCTCGTTCGCTTCCGCAGAGACCTCATTAGGTGCGACGACAAATTCAAATTCAAATTCTTTACATTTCATCATGTGCTCACCTGCTCATCTTCCGGTCGCAAGACCTCACGTAATTTTTGCTTGGCCCTGAATAAACGTGTCATCGTTGCGCTTTTAGTAATATTGCACACCGTTGCAATCTCTTCGCAGCTTAAACCGCCGATCACTTGTAATAACAATGGCTCTTTATATTCATTAGCCAACTCATTCAGTGCCTGCTTTAAGGCAAACGCATCAGCGCTGGTATCGTTATTGGTATCTCTAACACTAACTAAATCCAAGTCAAAATCCACCATATCGGGCCGATACCTCGCGTATTGACGCGCGTGTTCATTACGTAATATGGTGATTAACCAGGCCTTGCTTGAACTCACGTCCTTCAGCTTATCCAGAGACTTCCACGCCCGTAGACACGTCTCTTGCACGAGGTCTTCTGCCATATTCTTATCGCGACACAACCATAACGCGTAACGGAAAAGCTGGTCGCTATACACCAGCACCAATCGTTCATATTCAAGTTGCTTACGCTTCTCTTGCACTAATAGACCTCAATATCGTTCGTTATCTTGCAAATTATATTTGTCATCCCTGCCCACCGTTTTTTCCTTAGACTTGTACCTTGCCGCTACGAGCATCAACATGGTGTTATACCCCTTAATAGAATACAAACCTAGCCTGAGCCGCCATTCTAAACGCTTTAAACAACAGGAATGTCGATGAATCCCCCCATGAACAGTCGATCCATTGCTCGGTGATAAGCGCCCAGTGAAGCAAGATATTCGCCATCAAGCTAAGCCATCAGCCACTACCTTATCCACATCAGAAAAACGTCCGTTTGTTTAGCATCAACATATTTCCATAACAATTATTAAAAAGCTCTTTACTTTCTTAACTTACTGATTCCAAAAGAAAATAAAAAGCTGGACGAATTTGTTACAATTTAGTGACAAGCCTTTTACAGCAAGCACTTAGCCGCTTTGCTAAGAGATCATCCACAAAGTTATCCACAGAAAATGTGGGTAACAGGAAAACCATAAGCAGCTCATAGACTTAGCATTTTACGCTGGATATCTGCAACGTTTCGGGCTACCGTAACAATAAAAAACAAGCCGACACTCATGCCTACGTTTTACCTCAATATTGCCGTCGATGTGCCCTTAAGCCGGGTCTTTGATTACCTACCCTTGGCTGATTCATTGCGCAGCGATTATCAACCGGGGCAACGAGTACGTGTGCCTTTTGGTCGCAGCCACAAAAACGGGCTTATTTTATCCATCTCAGCAAGCAGCGAATTAAGCAACAAGCAACTCAAGCCTATAGCCGAATTGTTCGACCAGCAGGCCTTATTATCATCACAAGACTTGGCGCTAAGCCGCTGGATGAGCAACTATTATCATCACCCCATTGGCGAAGTCTGTGCGCAAGCGATGCCAAAAGCCTTACGTGCTGGCAAACCGGCAACGCTAGACTTGCCAAAAAACTACGCCTTATCGCCTAGTGGCCAGGCCTTACAGCCGACGGATTTAAAACGCTCGCGCAGACAAGCCGAACTCTGGGCCTTATTACAACAAAACCATAAACCGGTAACGGCGGAGTACTTCGCCGGTTTAAGCTGGGACTGGCGCTCACCGCTAAAAAGCATGATCGATAAAGGTTGGGTTTTTGTTGCAGAAGGCTTCAACAACGACCGCCAATCAACCGCCGCCAGTTTCAAACCCAATAGTGCCCAGCAAACCGCCATTGACGAGGTTTCACAGGCACAACAAAGCTTTCAATGTTTTTTATTAGACGGGGTCACCGGCAGCGGTAAAACCGAGGTGTATTTGCAACTCATTCAGCAGGTGATTGCCGCCGGTCGCCAAGTGTTGGTGTTATTGCCCGAGATAACCCTCACCCCACAATTGGCGGGCCGTTTCAAACAACGCCTCGCCTGCCAAATGGTTATTTCTCACTCGGCGCTCAGCGATGGCCAACGCCTACAAGCTTGGTTGCAAATCCAGCAAGGGCTCGCCAGCCTACTGCTCGGTACCCGCTCGGCGGTGTTCACCCCGATGCAAAACCCGGGGCTGATTATCTTGGATGAAGAACACGACAGTTCATTCAAGCAACAAGAGGGGTTCCGTTATTCCGCCCGCGATGTAGCGATTATGCGCGCCCGTGATTACAATATTCCAATCCTGTTAGGCACCGCCACCCCATCGCTGGAAAGTCTATACAACGTGCAGCAAGGGCGCTTCAAACACTTATTACTGCCCGAACGAACCGCCGGTGCCTCACACCCCGATATGCGACTGATCGACTGCCGCAACCTGCGTTTAGACAACCACCTCAGTCAGCCGTTATTAACCGCGATAGCAAAAACCTTAGAGCGCGATGAACAGGTCATTTTATTCGTCAATCGTCGTGGTTTTGCCCCCGTATTGATGTGCCATAGTTGCGGTTGGTTAGCACAATGTCGGCACTGTGACTCACGTTTAGTCATTCATAAAAACGCCCAGTTATTACGCTGCCACCACTGCGGTATGGAGCACAGCATTCCTCGGGTTTGTCCCTCTTGCGAACAAGCCGAATTATTCCCACTCGGTTTAGGGACCGAACGGCTAGAAGAGACCCTCAATACACACTTCCCCGAGGTGCCAATAAGCCGCATCGACCGCGATAGCACCCGCAAAAAAGACGCCATGCAGTCGCTCATTGACAAGGTACATCAAGGCGGGGCGCAAATTATGGTTGGCACCCAAATGCTCGCCAAAGGCCACCACTTCCCCAACGTCACCTTGGTTGGCATGGTCGATGTGGACGGCGGCCTATTCAGCTGTGATTTTAGAGCCAGCGAGCGCATGTCGCAGCTAATTATTCAAGTGGCCGGACGCGCGGGCCGTGAAGAGAAATTAGGTCGCGTACTGATCCAAACCCACCACCCAGAACACCCCTTATTAAACACCCTTATTCATGATGGCTACGGGCCTTTCGCCCAACAAGCGTTAAGCGAACGCCAGCAAGCACAACTTCCGCCCTACCACTACCAAGCCTTATTACGGGTGAACGCCTTAGATGAAGCCGCCGTATTGCGATTTTTAAGTGAGGTACAGCAGCTCATTTCTCAACTCGACAGCCAAGGCATCGAGGTACTCGGCCCCGTGCCCGCACCGATGTTGAAACGAGCGGGACGTTTCCGTTATCAGCTATTACTGCAAAGCGTCACCCGTAAAACACGCTTTGAATTTCTGCATGGCTTACTCGGTGGGCTTGATCGACTAAAATCATCACGCCATATTCGCTGGTCAATTGACGTCGACCCGATCGATTTATTTTAAGCTCAAGCTATCGATCAACACGGCATTAGGCTTGCAAGTTTTAGCCCACAAGCGATAATACGCCTTTACCGTAAACGCCTGGCGTTTGTCGGCCACCCCTTTGTTATAACTCGACGACTCTATTTATTATGAAAACACGTTTGGCGCATCTCCTTCAGCAAGCAATCTCATCGTTACAAACTCAAGGCGAACTCCCCGCCGAGCTTAGCCCAAACATTCAAATTGAGCATACTCGCGACGCCTCTCACGGCGATTACGCCTGCAACCTGGCAATGATGCTGGCCAAACCAGCTAAAAAGAACCCGCGACTGATTGCGCAAGCGATTATCGATAATTTGCCCGCCGATAGCGACATCACCAAGGTCGAAATCGCTGGCCCCGGTTTTATCAACTTTTTCATTAACCCGCTGAGCCAACACGCCGTCATCAACAGTATTTTTGACCAAGGCGAGCGCTTTGGCACCTCCAACATCGGTCAAGGCAAAAAAGTGCAGGTTGAATTTGTTTCGGCTAACCCAACCGGCCCATTACACGTAGGGCATGGCCGGGGTGCGGCGTACGGCGCAACCATTTCCAACTTACTCAGCGCCACCGGTTATCAGGTACACCGTGAATATTACGTCAACGATGCCGGTCGCCAAATGGATATTCTCGGCACCAGCGTCTGGTTGCGCTACCTAGAAGCTTGCGGGGAAACGCTCACCTTCCCAAGCAATGGTTATAAGGGCTCCTATGTGCATGATATTGCCACCGCATTAACACAAGCACACGGCGATAAATTTCGCCAACCGACAGCACACGTTTTTGCCGATATCTGCGCCGACGAACCTGCCGGTGGTGATAAAGAACAACATATTGACGCGTTAATATCGCGTGCCAAAGAACTCCTCGGCGAGACCGATTACCGAATTATTTTTGACGCCGCGCTGAGCAGCATCTTGGCCGATATTCGTGATGACCTAAAGGGCTTTGGTGTCGAATACGACAATTGGTTCTCCGAACGTTCCTTGATGGATAAAGGCGCGATCGACAAGGCCATCAATAAACTGAAAGCCTCCGGCCATATGTACCAAAAAGAGGGTGCTTGGTGGTTTAAATCGACCGAATTCGGCGATGAAAAAGACCGCGTGGTGATTCGTGATAACGGCCAAACCACCTATTTCGCTTCCGACATCGCCTACCATCTGCACACCTTAGATCGCGGTTTCGATATCATCGACGTTTGGGGTTCCGACCACCACGGTTATGTGCCACGGGTTAAAGCGGCCTTACAAGCAATGGGCGCAGACCCTAAACGACTCAAGGTTCTATTAGTACAGTTTGCGGTACTGTATAAAGATGGTGAAAAAATGCAAATGTCCACCCGTTCTGGACAGTTTGTCACCCTCAGAGAGCTACGCGAAGAAATTGGTGCCGATGCCGCGCGTTATTTTTATGTGATGCGTAAATCAGAACAACACATGGATTTCGACCTAGACTTGGCGACCTCACAATCGAATGAGAACCCATTATTCTACGTACAATACGCCCATGCCCGTGTCTGTAGTGTGATGCGCCAATTAAGCGAAAAGGGCCTGAGCTACCAACGTGATGAGGGTTTGGCCAATCTGAGCAAACTGTCTGAAAGTCACGAAGTGAACCTAATCGATAGCCTAAACCGCTACCCAGAAAAGCTACAACAAGCGGCGCAGAACTACGAACCGCACCAACTCAGCCATTACCTACGTGAACTAGCGACCCAGTTCCACAGCTATTACAATTCGCAAAAATTCATCATCGACGACGACCAACCGTTGATGCAAGCACGCTTAGCGCTGATTAATGCCTGCAAACAAGTCTTATCGAATGGGCTAAACTTATTGGGTGTTGAAGCGCCGGAGTCTATGTAGTGAGTCGAGATTACAAAAATCGCATCCCTAGTAAGCAGGCTAAGAAAAAGCCCATTCCTGGCTGGTGGTGGTTAGTCACCGGCTTATTAATTGGCGGTTTCATCATGTTCTTGTCTAATTTAGAGTCAACAGACAATGCCCCCGTCGTGAGCACGGTGCAAACCCCAGCGAAACAAGACGTGCGCGTGGTCAAAAAAAGCACCCCGAAGCCGATAAAAACAATCGTCGATACAAAACCACGTTTCGACTTTTACCAAATTCTGCCCGATATGGAAATCGTCATTCCAGAACATGAAATTGCCGAAAGACGACGCTTAGAAGGCACCGGTAAGAGCAAGCCAGGCACCTTCATTATCCAAATTGGTTCATTCAGAAGAATTAAACAAGCCGATACGCTAAAAGCACGTGTCGCCTTATTAGGTATCGAGTCTACCGTGCAGACCGTCAACCAAAGCGGCAGTATCTGGCACCGCGTTAAATCCGGCCCCTATACCTCGTTTCGCTTAGTGGACAAATTACAGAACCGCTTACACCATAATAATATCGAGAGCATTGCGATCAAATTAAAATAACCGCCACCGCCTTTATATAAACAGTATATGTCCGTATTTAATACACGCGTATTGTACCTAGCCTTAGTACTGGGCGGTTTGTTTGCTGCAGTGTGGTTTAGCACCTTTCACCCCGCTAAGCGGCAAGCTGAAACCGTTCATTGCCCAGCCGACACAGCCTCATTACAAGCCGGCCAATCGATCAAACTGTACAATCAAAATGTACAGTTTATGGCGGGGAAAAACTACGTGTTTTTCTACGACTTGGCCGATAATACCGGCCCAGATGAACGACCATCAACAGCCGATATAAAACAAAGCCTACACGGTTTGGCGTCGTTGATTCGCCAACAAGACCCCGATATTATTTTATTGCAAGAAGTGGACGACGGTGCAAAACGCACCGATTACGCCGACCAACTCGCACAACTGCTCGCCTTATTGCCCAGCGACTACGCCTGTCACGCTAGCAGCGTTTATTGGCAGGCCGATTACCTCCCCCACCCACGCATCATGGGCGCAGTCGGCACGAAATTAAGCATCATTTCCAAGTACAAAATCAACAGCGCGACTCGGCACCAACTGGCGCTCATTCCGCAGGACCCTATTTCCCAGTTATTCAACTTTAAACGCGCCATGCTGGATGCCCGCCTAGCGGTTAGCGGTGGATCTGAACTCGCGGTGTTAACCACCCATCTATCGGCCTTTGCCAAGGGTAGCGATACCTTGCAACAACAGGTGCAACAAATCGACCAGCACTTACAGTCCCTAGAACAGGCTCAAATCCCTTGGTTAATCGGCGGTGACTTTAATCTACTGCCGCCCGATGCGTATCGTTTATTGGCCGAATCACAACGTGCACCACACGAAATAGAATCCGCGATAAAAACCCTCTACAAAAACTACCGCGCTATCCCCAGTTATCAACAAAGCCAATCAGCTCAACGCGCCGACTGGTTTAGCTACTTTCCCAACGATCCTCGCGTACCCGCCGCTGATCGCACCATCGACTATTATTTTTATAGCCC
>Ga0209826_1001737_pt1 | contig 14884 bp, 9 predicted proteins | sample GOMGulsemesocosm_5_FD_184637 | JGI IMG/M metagenome (GOLD analysis project Ga0209826, IMG submission 184637) | Methane-oxidizing microbial communities from mesocosms in the Gulf of Mexico - GOM15C Gulf of Mexico (SPAdes) (version 2) | ecosystem: Environmental > Aquatic > Marine > Cold seeps... | reverse complement strand
TATGTTGGATACAGCTGGGCGATATACAACACAAGATAGTCATGAGCTTATTGATAAAGCAGCTTGGTTTGGTTTTCTTGATTTACTCAAAAAGCATAGACCTAGGCGACCTCTTAATGGTGTGTTGATTACTATGAGTTTGTCTGATTTATTGCGTCTGACAGAAGAGGAAAGAAGTCTTCATGCAAAAGCAATCAGACAGAGAGTTGAGGAATTAACAGAAAGAATGGGGATTCAGATTCCTATTTATATGTTATTTACCAAAACAGATTTGATTGCCGGATTTACTGATTTTTTTGCTGACTATGGTAAGGAAGAAAGAAGCCAGGTTTGGGGTGTTACGTTTGCAGAACAACAAGAGGGTAGTGACGACAATATTGCACAAATTAGTAAGGATTATGATGATTTGTTAGCTAGGCTAAATCTGCGTGTTAATACGCGGATGCAAAGTGAACGTGATTTAAGTAGACGTAATTTGATCTTTGGATTTCCGCAACGGTTAGCGATGTTAAAAGATCCGATGATGCGTTTCCTAGAAGAGTGTTTTGCAGTGAATCGCTATCAAAGTGCACCCTTATTACGAGGTGTTTACTTAACCAGCGGTACACAAGAAGGTACGCCTATTGATCGATTAATGGGGGTATTGGCAAATACATTTAAACTGGATCGATTAGCTTCGCCGATATTCAGTGGAAAGGGAAAGAGTTACTTTATTACTCGTTTACTTAAAGAAGTGATTTTTGCTGAATCTGAATTAGTTGGTTTAAACCAAAAAGTCGAAAAAAGACGTAGCTTATTACAGCAAGCGTTTTATGCAGCAGCATTGTTTTTGACTGTCGGATGCACAGGGCTTTGGACTCATAGTTACATGCAAAATCAGGCGTTATTGACTCAGTTTTCCGAAAACACAGCTGTCTATAACACATTGGCTAAGCCGTATTCAGACACACAAGTTGATTTTCTTGTGCTATTAAAACAAATGGATGCATTGCGAGCCGTGCGAGATGTTTATCCCGCAGATGATATTCCTTGGTCTATTCGAGCAGGTTTGTATCAGGGGGATGAGTTAAGAGCATTAGCCGTATCTAATTACCAGAAACAGTTGAAAAATCATTTTCTACCGATGATTAAAACCAGACTGGAGCAGCGGATGTTGAGCGAAGAATCCAATAATGTCGAACTGCTCTATCAATTGTTGCGCGTTTATCTGATGTTAGGAAATACCGATAAAATTGATGTTAATCTGATTCGCCCTTGGGTTAAAGTGGATTGGAGTAATCGCTTTCCTGTTCATACGCAAGAGCAATTAACGCAGCACTTCGATGCATTATTAAAGCTTGAATTACCTGTCCAGCCCATGGATGAGTCCTTAATAAAAGAAGTACGAAATATATTGACTCAAATACCCGTGGCTCAACAGGTATATATGAGAATTAAAGCTGAGGCATTACAAAATCATGATGCCGATTTTAATTTGGGTAATGAATTAGGTTCGTCAGGGGAAAGAGTTTTTACAGTTAATAGTGGCTCACTGGCTAGTGCGGTTATTCCTGGCTTATACACCTATAGTGGCTTTCACCAAGTCTTTTTAAATGAAAGTAAGGATTTAGCTAAGCAAACAGTCGAACAGCGCTGGGTATTAGGTAATGACAGTTTTGCTGGTGGTAAGGATCTTAAGCAATTAGAAAATAAATTATTTCATTATTATTATGCGGATTATATTAAGCGCTGGGATGATTTATTAGCCACTTTAAAAGTCAGAAAGCCTGCTAATCTCAACCAGTCTATTGAAATACTTGAAATTGTATCAGGTTACGATTCACCTTTACGACGATTGTTAGAAGCGGTTGAAAGGGAAACGTCGCTAACTAGAGTAGCTGCTGTTAATGCTGGGAATGCCTTAGATAAGCTAAAAGAAGGCGCTAAAGCTATTCAACCAGGTTCACGAATGCAAAAATTATTGAATACTGCTAAAAGTGCTGGTGGGGATTCATTAGTGGTTGACCGAACAGGAAAAGATGTTGAAAAACATTTTTCCAGATTAAATGAGCAAGTTAAGAAAAGTAGTGCTGGTGGAGCCCCTATTGATCAAATTATTGCCGATTTAAGCGCCCTATATGGAACAATGGCAGAGTTAGGTAGTACCTCTGATAGTGGCGCTGCAGCTGTTAATATGGCTAAGCAAGGTAATGGCGGAGGTGAAGTGATTGCTAAAATGCAACGCCAATCTGCACGGTTACCCGAACCGATGAAAACCTTAGTAAAAGAATTGGCTTCTGGCAATCAGGGCTTAATAATGGGAGGGGTGAGGACTCAACTTAATCGAACATTGCAAACGGATGTCAGTTTACTATGTAAATCCAGTATTCAAGGGCGCTATCCTTTTTCAAAAAGTAGCCAAATAGAAGCGACTTTACAGGATTTTGGCAAGTTCTTTTCACAGAATGGTGTTATGGATCAGTTCTTTAAGAAACATTTGGAATCATTTGTAGATACTTCGCGAAGACGCTGGCGGGTTATTTCTCAAAATAACCAGACTGTTGGTATTTCAGCTTCGACATTAAAACAGTTTCAAAATGCTAATAAGATAGGGGACGTTTTTTTTCAAGGTGGTGGGCAGTTACCTAAAGTTCAGTTTGAATTAAAACCTATTTATCTGGATGCAAATGCTTCTAAATTTTGGTTAAACCTTGAAGGTCAGCAAACTAATTACCGTCATGGTCCAACAAGGTCAATTCGTTTTAATTGGCCAGGAACAAGCCCAGGGTTAGTACGTTTTGGATTTGAGAGCTTAGCAGGAAAACAAATTAGTGGTTCAGAAGAAGGCGCATGGGCATGGTTTAAATTGCTGGATAAAATGAAAGTGGCTCAATCATCAACTAACGCACATATCATCACTTTTGAATTAAATGGCTTTAGCGCAAAATATGAGTTGCGTGCAAATAGCGTGATAAATCCATTTTCGTTTGCTGAATTAACTGATTTTCAATGTCCTAGTAGGATTTAAGTAAAGCAATGAATTTAGAATTGGGTTTTTATGGAAAACTTCCCTCTCTGGGGGACTTTGCCTCTCGGCGATTACCTCAGGACTTTATTCAACCATGGGATGCATGGTTGCAAAGTTCTATAGCAACAAGTAAGGAGTTATTAGCAGATCAATGGTTGAAGTGTTATTTGACTAGTCCAATCTGGCGCTTTGCTTTGTCACCAGGCTTATCTGGTAAGGATGCCTGGCTAGGTATTGTTATGCCAAGTGTTGATAGAGTCGGTCGATATTTTCCATTGACGATAGCCTGTAAAGTTCCGCGAAATTATTCTTTAATTAATTTGTTTGCTGAAGCTAATGATTGGTTTTATGAACTTGAAACAGTTGCATTATCAGCATTGCATAATGATCTTTCAGTTGAGGATTTCGATAGGATGGTTCAAGGGATTGGCGGTTTTAGTGTTAAACAGCCTCACCCAATTGATGAAGATTTAAATCAAAATTCCTCAACACCAGCATCAGTGTTTTATCTGGAATTTAGCAATGAAGTATCAGAAGTTAACGATATATATCCTCAATTAAACTCATTGTTGTTAGATTCTTATGCTGAAGGCTATAGTTTATGGAGTACCGTAGGTTCAGATATGATTAAACCAGGATGCCTAGTACTGAAAGGTATGCCTGCGTACACTATTTATAAAGGCTTAATTACAGGACAATTCCAGCAGCAAGACTGGAATCTTCAGCAACAATTTGTTGAACAGCCGGAGCCTGCCTTAGTACCCCAAAAAAACAATTCTGAGGTGGATAAACCGCTGCTATTAGTTCCTGAAAAACCAACCGAAGAATTATCAATAAATGCAATTTTTTCTTCACCAGAACAAAGAAGCTCAGTGCAATCCTTATGGCGATCTTTCTCAAAAACGGATAAAGGCAATGTAAGGCGATTAAATGAAGATGCGATTCTGGATCGGCCTGATTTAGGTTTATGGGTAGTTGCTGATGGAATGGGGGGGCATCAAGCAGGTGACTTAGCTAGTAGAAAGATTATTCATGCATTAAATAAATTACCTAGAGAAAATAATTTAGAAGCCTCTTTAATTGATGTTAAAAATGCTATCCATTCAGTCAATCATGAATTACGAAGGATTGCAGAAAGTAGTTTTAATCAGCAAATTATCGGTAGCACTATTGTTACATTAGTCGCGGGTAAGAATTATTTTGCCTATTTATGGGCGGGTGATAGCCGATTATATCGTTTACGTGATAAAAATCTTGTTCAGTTGACGGAAGACCATTGCGAACAGGATGAAGAGCCTGCTAACTTGTTGTTAGGGAACGATTTGTCAACGGGCTTAAAGCAAAATAATGTTATTACAAGAGCCGTCGGTGCAGTTGATGAATTAGAGCTGGATTGTAAAGTTCTCGAGATTAAAAAGGGTGACTTATTTTTGTTGAGTAGTGATGGATTAGATAAAGAGATGACTTTTGACGAAATTGAACTAATATTGAATAACAATATTTATAGTGATAGCGTTGAGTTGTTGTTGGAAACGGTATTGACCCGAAAGGGTAGAGATAATATTAGTATTATTGTGGTTGAAATTTCAGAAGGCTTGAGAGTCTAAAAAAGATGGGCTTATTTTGACAAAGAGTAGTCTTAAAAAATTATGGAAGTTAGAAACGTACGGTTGGCAGTATTGTGGACGATGTGTTTTTATTCACATTTCAGCACAGCTGATTGGAATAGACTGTGAGTCTTAGTTGGGTAAGTTCTCTAAGTATAATTTAGTGTAATTTAACTTTTAATTCCATCTGTTTTAGGTATGGGGTTTGAAATTTGTATGGAGTTGTTTTAGTGGCAATAGATATTGAAAAGTTTTTAACAGAAATAACCCCTGATCAAGTTTGTGGTGAAGATTTGGAATATGATGCTGAGTTTATTGCTCTGGAACAAGAAATTCAGGGAAAAGCTGAGCAAAGTATGGGGGATTCTGTTATTGAAGCAGAACCACCTAACTGGCGTGAAGTAAAAAAACAAGCAGAGCAATTATTGGCTCGAACGCGTGATCTGCGAGTTTGTGTGTATTATTTAAGAGCATTGACTGAAATTGATGGTTTAAAGGGACTGGCTGATGGTATGGCGTTGCTAAAAGCTACTACCGAAAAGTTTTGGGATGATTTACATCCACAATTAGATCCAGATGATGACAATGACCCTACAGAACGGGTGAATATTTTAGTTGCACTGTGTGATTTTTCAACTTTTTTACTTCCATTACAAAAAGTTCCTTTAGTTGAGTCTAAAGCATTAGGGCGTTTTAATTTGCGAGATATTCAACTAGCCAATGGCTCTGTTAGCCTCAGCGAGAAAGAGCAAGAAAGTGAAATGGAATTGCCACAAATGGCGGCTATTGATGGTGCATTTCAAGAATGTGATTCAGAGACCGTTTTAGCCACGGCAACAGCGGCAAGAAATATCCAAGATGATTTAAATCAAATAGAAGCATTTGTTACCAATAAAGTTGGGACAAATAATGCTGCTAGTTTTACTGAGTTAAGAGTGTTGTTGAAAGACATTAATTCGATTATAGCTGATCAAGTTGAAAGGTTGGGAATGGATGATGTTGACAATGTAGAAATGGAAAGTGCAGCAACAGAGGGTAGTGATGAACAATCTAGCTCAAAGAAACCAGTTAAAACATCTGGGCCTGCTGGTATAAACAGTAACCAAGATGTTATTAAAGCGTTAAATTTAATTAGTGAATATTATAAGAAAAATGAGCCATCCAGTCCTATACCTATGATGTTGGAACGTGTTACACGATTGGTTGGAAAGAGTTTTTTTGAGGTATTACAAGATATCGCGCCTAACGGTGTTGAACAGGTGGAGTTTTTGCGTGGTGTTGCACAGAATGATAGCAGTGAGTAGCTTGAGTTTATTTTAATTTAGAGGAGAGTGGAAATGGCTGAAAGTAGTCAAAAGTTTATAGCACGAAATAGAGCCCCTAGAGTCCAGATCGAATACGATGTTGAGCTTTATGGAGCGGAGAAAAAAGTTCAATTACCTTTTGTTATGGGTGTCATGGCTGATTTATCAGGGAAACCTGCAGAGCCTTTAGCCCCCGTTGGCGAGAGAAAAATGCTGGAAATTGATGTTGATAATTTTGATGAGAGATTAAAGTCAATGAAACCAAGAACAGCATTTAATGTACCTAATACTATTACAGGTGAAGGGAATTTAAGTGTTGATATTACCTTTGACAGCATGGAAGATTTTTCACCCGCAGCTGTTGCTAGTAAAGTGGATGGGTTAAAACAATTGTTGGATGCCAGAACACAGCTATCTAATTTAATGACTTATATGGATGGTAAAACAGGGGCTGAAGAATTAATTGCAAATGCTATTAGCGACCCTGCTTTATTACAATCATTAGCATCTGCTCCAAAACCTGAGGATGATGCGCCTGCTGCTGAAGAAACTGGGGAAGGAGAATAGTAATGGCTGAACAAGAAAGTGCAGAAGTCCAAGCGGAAGGACAAGTTGTAGAAGCAAGTGATTTTTCTTCTTTACTAAATAAAGAATTTAAACCTAAATCAGAAAGAGCAAAAGAAGAAGTTGAAACAGCCGTTGCTACTCTGGCTGAATTTGTCTTAAAAGATACAACGATAGTTTCTGATGATGCTTTAAATTCAATTCAAGCTGTTATAGCTAAAATTGATGAAAAATTAAGTGAGCAAGTTAATTTAGTAATGCATCATGCAGACTTTCAGCAATTGGAAGGTGCGTGGCGTGGTTTACATCATCTGGTAAATAATACAGAAACAGATGAAATGCTTAAAATCAGAGTGATGAATATTTCTAAAAAAGAAGTAGGCAAAACGCTGAAAAAATTTAAAGGTACGGCATGGGATCAAAGTCCATTATTCAAAAAACTGTATGAAGAAGAATACGGTACCTTTGGTGGTGAACCTTTTGGTTGTTTAGTGGGTGATTACCATTTTGACCATTCCCCCCAAGATGTCGAGTTATTGACTCAAATTTCAAAAATTTCGGCTGCTTCTCATGCGCCCTTTATTACAGGCTTAGCACCTACAACACTACAAATGGATTCTTGGAGTGAATTAGCTAATCCACGTGATTTAACAAAAATATTTTCCACACCTGAATATGCTTCATGGCGCTCGTTAAGAGAGTCTGATGATTCTAAATATTTAGGGTTAGCTATGCCTCGCTTTCTTTCGCGTTTACCTTATGGTGCTGCGACAGATCCAGTGGAAGAATTTGATTTTGAAGAGGATACTGAAGCAGCCAACAGTTCTAACTACACTTGGTCTAATGCAGCTTATGCAATGGCAACTAATATAAACCGCTCTTTTAAATTATATGGTTGGTGTTCACAAATCAGAGGCATCGAATCGGGTGGCGCAGTAGAAGGTTTGCCTGTGCATACTTTCCCAACAGATGATGGTGGTGTGGATATGAAATGTCCAACTGAAATTGCCATTACAGACCGTCGTGAAGCTGAATTGGCCAAAGCTGGATTTATGCCTTTATTGCATAAAAAGAATTCAGACTTTGCTGCTTTTATTGGTGCCCAATCATTGCATCAGCCTGCAGAATATGATGATCCTGATGCAACAGCCAATGCTAATTTAGCTGCACGTTTACCTTATCTGTTTGCGACATGCCGTTTTGCGCATTATTTAAAATGTATCGTTCGGGATAAAGTTGGTACATTTAAAGAACGCGATGATATGGAGTCTTGGTTGAATGAATGGATCAGTCAATATGTATTAGATAATCCTGCTGTAGCCTCAGAAAAAGATAAAGCAAGGCGTCCATTAGCAGGTGCTGAAGTAGTGGTTGAGGAAGTTGAAGGTAATCCTGGTTATTACCAGTCTAAATTTTTCCTTAGACCGCATTATCAGCTAGAAGGGTTAACCGTTTCACTTCGCTTAACCTCTAAATTACCTTCACAAAAAGGTTAGTTTTAAATTGATATACTAGAGCATTACGGAATGTTCTTTATTTTTTATAATTAGGAGAAAAAAATGATTTTATTAAATTTTGCAACAGCAATTAAAGGCGACTCTACAGTTGAGAAACATGAGGATTGGATTACTATTGATTCTTTGCAGTTAGGTGTGGGGCGTGCGATTTCAGCGAGTGGTGGTGGTGCTGACCGTGAAACCAGCAATCCATCTTTTTCTGAAGTTACCTTGAGTAAAACAATGGATAAAGCATCGACTGATTTAATGATGCAAGCAACTTGTGGTAAAAGCTTGGGTGATGCAACAATTGAATTTGTCCAGACAGGTGGTGCCGATGTAAAAGGACAAGCATTTTTAACATATACCTTATCGGAATGTGTCATCAGTTCATACAGTGTTTCTTCAGGTGGGGAAAGACCAAGTGAGACTATTTCTCTTAATTTTAATAAATTTAAACAGCAATATAATACTTTTACAGATGCAGGAAAAGTGAGTAAAGGCGATGCCAAAGGTTGGGACTTGAAGAAAAATGAAACACTTTAATTGGTAAGTAAATTAGCTTAAAAGGTCCAGGGGATAGGTGATATATGATTATCCTGGGTCTTTTAGCATTTGACTGTGTGTTTTTATTAAAGTTGATAATCTTTATCAATAATTTTATGTACTGGGTAATGTAAAAAATGAGCGAAATTCAGCAACTAATAAATACAGGTGATTTAGCGTCTGCATTGAAAGCCGTGCAGCAACAAGTTAGATCAAATCCAGCAGATGCTAAAAATAGAGTACTACTTTTTCAAATACAAGTGATTTTAGGGGAATGGGATAAAGCTAGAACCCAACTTGATGTATTAAAAGACCTGGATAGTATGGCTCAGTTTATGGTGCAAACATATCAGCAGGTTTTACTATGTGAAGGGATTCGCAAAGATGTTTTTGACGGCAAAAGAGCACCGATGATATTTGGTGAACCTGAGCCTTGGATTGCATCAATGCTAGAAGCATTACGAATGGAGCTTGATGGACAAATAGAGGCTGCACAATTGATGCGTGCAGAGGCGCTAGAAAAAGTAACAGTAGTTTCTGGTGAAATCAATAATGAAGCTTTTGAATGGATTGCTGATGCGGATAGTCGAATTGGCCCCATGCTAGAGGCAGTTGTTAATGGACAATATTATTGGATACCATTTCACCGTTTATCGGTGATACAAGTAACAGCACCCGAAGATTTAAGAGATTTTGTCTGGTTGCCTGCGCAATTTGTCTGGGCAAATGGCGGTGAGGCGTTTGGCTTTATACCCAGCCGATACTCAGGTTCAGAAAATTCAGCAGATCAGCAAATTCAATTAGCTCGAAAGACCGAATGGCAAGAAATATCAGCACAGAACTATAAAGGATTAGGGCAGCGAATGTTAACCACAGATAAAAATGATTACGCTTTACTTGATATTAGGGAAATAAAATTTAATCCAGTTGCCGAGGGTTAAGCAAATAAGATGGCTGAATTAACCCAAAAAGAACGTTTGCAACCTTCATTGTTAGATAGGCTGACAGATGACGAACCGCATAGTCAACAGGAGCCTAGGGATAAACGTGTTTTATCAATGCATAGATTGAGAGAGTCTGTGTTACGTGATGTTTCCTGGTTGCTCAATGCAGACTCTATGGAATCAGTCGTTGATTTATCTGCTTATCCCGAGGTGGCTAAGTCTGTTTTAAATTATGGAATTAAAGACTTATCAGGTAGAACAATTGCGGGAGCTAGCTCGGCTGAAATTAGTAAAGGTCTTAAGGCTGCGATTAACATATTTGAGCCACGAATTCTTGCAAATAGTTTGAATGTACAAGTTTTTATTTCGGAAGAAATGAACAAACAAGCGATGACCTTTGATATAGAAGCAGATTTATGGGCACAACCCTTGCCATTACACCTTTATTTACGCACCGAAATTAATACCATAACGGGTGATGTGAACTTACGTGACTTGGACGGTTAAAGGTGGACCCTAAATTACTTTCCTATTACAACAGTGAGTTACACCATTTACGCGAAATGGGTGGGGAATTTGCAAAAGAATTCCCTAAAATTGCTGCACGTTTGGGAATGGATGGCTTTGAATGCGCTGACCCTTATGTAGAGCGATTATTAGAGGGCTTCGCTTTTTTAGCCGCTAGAGTACAATTAAAAGTTGATGCTGAGTTTCCTCGTTTTACTCAGCATTTACTGGATATGATTTATCCAAATTATAATGAACCTGTACCCTCTATGACAGTGGTTCAGTTTCAAGCCGATTTGGCGGAAGGCTCTTTGTCCGAAGGTTTTAAAATAGATAGACACACTGCTTTGCGCAGTCAATTAGGGAAGGGTGAGCAAACTGCGTGTGAGTATAGAACCGCTCATGATGTAGATTTATGGCCACTAGAAATATCGGAAGCAGAATATTTACCTAGTTTGGGCGCTGTATCTAATTTTGGTGTTCCTAGTTTGCCTGGATTAAAGGCCGGAATACGCATACGCTTTAAAACAACAGCAGGGTTAAAGTTCAATGAACTAAGCCTTAACAACTTACCTATATACTTGCGAGGAGTAGGTGAGTTACCGATGTATTTATATGAGCAATTAATTGGTAATTCATTTGCATTGTGTGTGCAAGCAACAGAAAAACCGATTACTTGGCAGCATATTATTAAAGATAATCCTATTCGACGTTGTGGATTTTTAGATGAGCAGGCCTTATTAGCCTATTCTCCCCGTTCATTTCAAGGTTACCGACTGTTACAAGAGTATTTTGCCTTTCCAGAACGGTTTATGTTTGCAGATTTTACAGGGCTTAATCAGGCCTTTAAACAATGTGACAGTAATGAAGTTGATGTTTTTATTCTACTTGACCGTAGTAATGCAAAATTGATCAATGCCGTAGAAACAACACAATTTTCTTTATTCTGCTCGCCAGCAATTAACCTTTTCCCTAAGCGAATTGACAGAATACATGTTAATCAAAAACTGTCTGAATTTCATTTGGTTCCTGATCGTTCAAGACCGATGGATTATGAGGTTTGTCAGCTAACAGAGGTAACAGGTATTAACGATGATGAGAATAAAGACGTAGAACAGCCGTTTTTACCGTTTTATCACTTTAACGATACCAGAGATTATTCTGCTCAAATGGCTTATTACGCTTTGCATAGGCAACAGCGTGTGATGTCTAGTAAACAAAAAAGACAAGGGCCTAGATCGAGTTATATTGGCAATGAAGTATTTATCTCATTAGTTGATGCCAGTGAAGCACCTTATAGCCAAAGTTTAAAGCAACTTAGTATAAAAACACTCTGTAGTAACAGAGATTTACCCTTGCAAATGCCTGTAGGCGGAGGAAAAACTGATTTTTCCATGCAAAAGGGTGCCCCAGTATTAAGTATTCGCAGTATTGCAGGGCCGACTAAACCGAGACCCTCTAATGCTAATGCAGGAACAGCTTGGCATTTGATCAGCCACTTGTCATTGAATTACTTAACGTTGGTTGATAATAATGAAAAGGAAGGGGCGGCGGCTTTAAGAAGTTTATTGAAACTCTATGGTGAAACCAGTGATGTCACCATTGCTAAACAAATTGAAGGCTTGTTATCGGTTTCATCAAAATCAATTGTTAGACGGATTAATACACAAGGTCCTATTGTATTCGGTCGTGGCCTTGAGATTACATTAAATTTTGAAGAAGCGGCTTTTGAAGGGAGTGGTGTGTTTTTATTGGGTGCAGTGCTAGAACAGTTTTTAGCTCGCTATGTATCTATTAATTCGTTTACTGAGACAGTTATTACATCAACGGATAGAGGAGAGATTATTAGATGGCCGATGCGAATAGGGAAAAGACAAACAATTTAATCGTTAAATTGCAAAAAGAACCGTATAAATATGGTTTCTTTCATCTGTTACGTCTAATTGAATGTGCTGATATAGAGAAGCCATTGATTGCGACCTCTAAAAGGCCGTCTGAGGATTTACTACGATTTGGACAGGAAGTAACTTTAGCTTTCGAACCTTCAACCGTTAGTCAATATATTCCGAGTAAAAAAGGTTTTGCTGCTAGATTAAATGTCTTTTTCTTCGGTTTATTTGGTCCTAATGGGCCTATGCCATTGCATATTACAGAGTATGTAAAAAGCAGAATGCATAATAACCATGATTATACGCTGGCGCGTTTTGCAGATATTTTTCATCATAGAATGATAGGGCTTTTTTATCGGGCAAGAGCGAATACAGAACCGACTTTTAATTTTGACAGGCCAGAAAACAACCGCTTTTCAAATTACACAGGTTCATTATTAGGTTTGGGAGATAGTACTCTATTACAACGAGATGCTATGCCTGATGTGTCTAAATTGCATTATGCGGGGCATTTATCTAACCATGCGAAAAATGCCGATGGTTTGGAAGCTATTATTAGTGATTTTTTTAGGTTGCCAGTTAGGTTGGAACAGTTTGTTGGAGAATGGCTAACAATAGAGTCATCTGATTTATCACGATTAGGCGATTCTGAAAAAAACTGTTCATTAGGGTTATCCACCGTTTTAGGAAGTCGAGTCTGGGGCTGCCAGCATAAGTTTAGATTAGTTTTTGGGCCGTTAACAAGTCAACAATATGAAAGTTTATTACCTTCGGGAGCAAGGCTAGAAAAGTTAATAGCCATTGTACAAAATTACATAGGCTATGAATTGGCTTGGGATGTTAATTTAATCCTTAAGTCTGAAGAAATTAAGGGTGTCAGGCTGGGTGATGATACTCGGTTAGGATGGTCTAGCTGGTTAGGGCTTAGAACCTCGTTAAAGGATGCAGACCCTTTGATACTTAATCCATAGAAGTATATTAAGAATAACAATACAAATAACTTTACTGTGAGGAAAAGTAATGTCAGAAATTAGTCGAGTAGCCCTGTTTGGAAAATTAAATAGTGTTTGTTACAAAGGTATAGAAAGTGCCACGGTATTTTGTAAGCTGCGAGGCAATCCTTATGTTGAATTGATACATTGGTTGCATCAGATATTACAATTGCAAGACTCCGATTTACATCAAATTATTAAGCAATTTAATATTGAACCTGCACGGTTAGCGAAAGATTTTACAGATGCTTTAGACTCCTTACCTAGAGGCTCAACCTCAATTTCTGATCTATCCCAGCATGTTGAAGATGCGGTTGAGCGTGGTTGGGTTTTTGGCACTTTAATGTTTGGTGAGAATCAAGTACGTTCAGGACATTTGATTGTAGGTATTTTGAAAACAAAAGCACTAAGCAATGCATTGCTTAGTATTTCTAAAGAGTTTGGGAAAATCAAATTAGATACATTGACAGAACAATTTGCAGAAGTTGTGGCTAATTCACCAGAAGAAGGCTTGCAATCCAATGATGGTTTTCAAGCTGGTGGTGGAGCTGCTCCAGGGGAAGCAAGCGGAGCAATGCCATCTGCACAAATGGGCAAGCAAGAAGCATTGAAACAGTTTACGGTTGATCTGACAGCTCAAGCACGCGAAGGAAAAATGGATCCCATCGTTGGGCGTGATGAAGAAATACGCCAATTGGTTGATATTTTAATGCGTAGACGGCAGAACAATCCAATTTTAACGGGTGAAGCAGGGGTTGGAAAAACAGCGGTTGTAGAGGGGTTTGCACAAAAAATTGTAGCAGGTGATGTGCCTCCATCATTAAAAGATGTCACTTTAAGGACTCTTGATGTAGGCCTGCTTCAAGCGGGTGCCAGTATGAAAGGTGAGTTTGAAAACCGTCTAAAACAAGTAATAGAAGAAGTGCAGGCCTCTGAAACACCTATTATTATGTTTATCGATGAGGCACATACGCTAGTAGGCGCTGGTGGTGCAGCGGGAACAGGCGATGCAGCCAATCTATTAAAGCCTGCTTTAGCCAGAGGAACACTGCGGACTGTTGCTGCAACAACCTGGGCCGAATATAAAAAACATATCGAGAAAGACCCAGCATTAACCAGAAGATTTCAAGTTGTTCAAGTGGATGAGCCTAGTGAAGAAAAAGCCATCTTAATGATGAGGGGTATGGCCTCTGTTATGGAAAATCATCATCAGGTACAAGTGCTGGATGATGCATTAGAGGCATCAGTCAGACTCTCTCATCGTTATATCCCAGCAAGACAGTTACCTGATAAATCAGTCAGCTTATTAGATACAGCTTGTGCGCGTGTGGCTATTTCTCAACATGCTGTGCCAGCAGAAGTTGATGACAGTCGTAAGCGCATTGCCGCATTAGAAACTGAATTAAGAATTATTGCTAAAGAAAAGGCTGTGGGTATTGATACCTCTGAGAGAGAAATATTAGCCAACGAAAAACTGGATGCAGAAAATCAGCGCTTAAAAGCAATAGAAGAACGTTGGAATACAGAGCGTAAATTGGTTGCAAAAATACTGGATTTACGTAAGCAGTTAAGAGAACAAACCGGCAAAGTTGAAGGGACAGAGAGTGATTTAGAAAAGGCTGCTGACGAAGCATCTACAACTGAAGTAAATGATGCTGATAGTGAAGTATTGCTTAATGAGTTAAAAGATTTACAGAACCAGTTACATGAATTTCAGGGTGAAAGTCCGTTAATTTTACCTAGTGTCGATCATCAAGCTGTAGCAGCTGTCGTAGGTGACTGGACGGGTATTCCTGTGGGTAAAATGGTTAAGAATGAAGTTGAAAATATTCTTCATCTGGCTGATAACTTAGAGCAACGTATTATTGGTCAACGTCATGCCCTAGATATGATTGCCAAACGTATTCAGACCTCCAGAGCAGGGCTTGATAATCCAGGTAAGCCAATTGGTGTTTTTATGCTGGCAGGTACATCGGGTGTGGGTAAAACCGAAACCGCACTGGCATTAGCTGAATCATTATATGGAGG
>Ga0209826_1001736_pt1 | contig 14893 bp, 15 predicted proteins | sample GOMGulsemesocosm_5_FD_184637 | JGI IMG/M metagenome (GOLD analysis project Ga0209826, IMG submission 184637) | Methane-oxidizing microbial communities from mesocosms in the Gulf of Mexico - GOM15C Gulf of Mexico (SPAdes) (version 2) | ecosystem: Environmental > Aquatic > Marine > Cold seeps... | reverse complement strand
AGTGTTTTCTCAGTGGTGGCGAAGCGCCTCGGTGGTAAAAAACAGATCTTAAAAAGGTAAAAGAATAAAAATGTCATTTGAAACAATATCAGTAATCGGCCTTGGCTACATTGGCCTACCAACAGCAGCAATGTTCGCCGCCTACGGAAAAAAAGTAATAGGTGTAGATGTAAACCAAAGCACAATTGATACCATTAACCGTGGTGAAATTCATATAGTAGAGCCTGACTTAGACGCAATAGTTCATAAAGCCGTAACTGATGGCAAGCTTAAAGCTGTATTAAAGCCAGAGTCAGCAGATGCATTTTTAATTGCCGTGCCAACACCTTTTTTACCAATTAAAAATGAAGGTGATATTCCGCAACCAGATTTGAAATATATTCAAGCAGCGGAAAAAGCAATTGCCCCAGTACTTAAAAAAGGCGATTTAGTTATTCTAGAGTCAACCTCAAGTGAGGCTGATATTCATTTAATGTTAGTAGATCATAAAGAATTTAAAGGCAAGCATTTCAATGCAGAGTTCATTATCGATACAAAAGGAAGCTGGGGTTAATTATGTCATCTATTCTTGAATTAATCGGACGTAAAAAAGAACTATTTTCTGCCGATATCAAAAACAATGAAGAACAACTTCAACAAATTATTTCAAATGCTACTTTTTTAGTTTTAGGTGGTGCTGGCTCTATAGGCCAAGCAGTAACAAAAGAAATATTTAAACGTAACCCAAAAAAGCTTCATGTTGTTGATATCAGTGAAAACAACATGGTTGAACTTGTGCGCGATATCAGAAGTTCATTTGGTTATATCAATGGTGACTTTCAAACCTTTGCATTAGATATTGGCTCTATTGAGTACGATGCCTTTATCAAAGCCGATGGTAAATATGATTATGTATTGAACTTATCTGCGCTTAAGCATGTAAGAAGTGAGAAAGATCCTTTTACATTAATGCGTATGATTGACGTTAATGTATTTAACACTGAAAAAACCATGAAACAAGCCGCAGAAAAAGGCAGCAAAAAGTACTTTTGTGTTTCTACGGATAAAGCGGCAAATCCCGTTAATATGATGGGAGCTTCAAAACGTATTATGGAAATGTTTTTAATGCGCCGTAGCAGCGATATTAAAATTTCTACTGCTCGTTTTGCCAATGTAGCATTTTCAGATGGTTCATTATTGCATGGTTTTAATCAACGTATTCAAAAGCGGCAACCCATTGTTGCACCGAAAGACATTAAGCGTTATTTTGTTACCCCTCAAGAGTCGGGTGAATTATGTTTAATGTCATGTATCTTTGGTGAAAATAGAGATATATTCTTCCCTAAATTAAGTGAATCACTTCACCTTATTACCTTTGCAGATATAGCAATCAAATACCTTGAACAATTAGGGTACGAACCGTATTTATGTGAATCTGAATATGACGCAAGAGAACTTGCTAGCACATTGCCTCAAGAAGGAAAGTGGCCTTGTTTATTTGTTGATAGTGATACTACAGGTGAGAAAGATTTTGAAGAGTTTTTTACTGACAATGAAATACTAGACATGGATCGTTTTAATCATCTCGGTGTTATTAAAAATGAAGCGCTATATGATCCTGAATTAGTGTCAGAATTTGAACAAACCATTTTGAAGTTAAAACAAGATAAAGCTTGGACTAAAGATGAAATTGTTAAATTGTTTTTTAAAATGATCCCAGATTTTGGTCATAAAGAAACAGGTAAATACCTAGATAGTAAAATGTAACCTTTTTGAAGAATTATAAAAATGCATAATAAGTTAGTTAATTTTGTTCGAGACATTTATCAAACTAAAGAGTTTATTCCTCTTCATGCACCTACGTTTTCAGGAAATGAAAAGGAATATGTTAATAATACTTTAGATAGTACGTTTGTTTCCAGTGTTGGTAAGTATGTTGACCAATTCGAACAGAAAATAGAAGAATTCACTGGTACAGCAAAAGCCATTGCTACCGTTAATGGAACAGCTGCTTTGCATACAGCGCTATATATGGCAGGTGTAAAACTAGGTGACCTTGTTATTACTCAAGCATTAACATTTGTTGCTACCTGTAATGCGCTTTATCATATGGGCGCAGAGCCTGTATTTGTAGATGTGTCTAAAGTGAGTTTAGGTTTATGTCCAAAGGCATTAGGTATTTATCTTGAAAATAATGCTCGTATTAATAACGACGGCTTATGTGAAAACAAAAGTACAGGGCAAATATATCGCGCTGTTGTGCCTATGCATACTTTTGGACACCCAGTTGAATTAGATGAGCTTTTAACTGTTTGTCATAAATGGCATATTGCTTTAGTTGAAGATGCCGCTGAAAGCTTAGGATCTTTTTATAAAAGTAAACATACCGGTACTTTTGGTGATTTTTCAGCAATAAGCTTTAATGGTAATAAAGTAATTACCACAGGGGGCGGCGGTATGGTGTTATGTAAAAATCTTGAAGAAGGAATGCATACCAAGCATATTACGACAACGGCTAAAGTACCTCATCCTTATGAGTTTTTTCATGATGAAGCAGGCTTTAACTATCGCTTACCTAATTTGAATGCAGCGTTAGGTTGTGCGCAAATGGAAGTGTTACCTAAGTATTTAAAACAAAAAAGAGTCTTAGCTCAACATTACCGCGAGTTTTTTGCTAACTCAGAATATAGCTTTGTTGTAGAGCCTGAATATGCACAATCTAATTACTGGTTAAATGCTATTATTTGCCCAGATAGTGAAACTAGAGAAACATTCATTAAAGAAACCAATGCCAATGGTGTTATGACTCGTCCTATATGGAAGTTAATGCATCGTCTACCTATGTTTGAAAACGCTAAATGTGGTGATTTATCAGTGTCAGAATGGATTGAGTCTTGTTTAGTAAATATACCGAGTTCTCCTGTAGTTATTGTTTAAAGGGTAGTTTAAATATGAAGTCAATAGGTATTGTTACAGGTACGCGAGCTGAATACGGCTTGTTATCAAGAACAATAGAATTATTACAAAAAGATGAGAGATTTGATACTCGTATTTTTGTTTGCGGTGCTCATCTTTCTCCTGAACATGGCTATACTATTTCTGAATTAGAAGATAATGGCGTTAAAAATATAATACCTGTTGAAATGTTAATGTCATCAGCTACTAGAGTTGGCATTGCTAAATCAGTTGGTATTGCCACAATGAGTTTTGCAGATGCTTTTTCAAGAGAAAACCTTGATGCTATTATGGTGCTTGGTGATCGTTATGAAATTCTATCGGCAGCTCAAGCAGCCATGTTTCTAGATATACCTCTCATTCATATTCATGGTGGGGAAGTAACCGAAGGCGCTTTTGATGACTCTATTAGACACTCGATCACTAAAATGGCCAATATTCATTTTCCAGCGACAAAAGACTTTGCCAAGCGAATTTCTCAATTAGGAGAACAACCTGACAGTATTTTTGTTGTCGGTGCTCCAGGTATTGATAATATTATCAATACTCCTCGAATGGACAAAAAGAAATTAGAAGAAAGTTTAGGTTTTAAATTAAACCAACCTATAGCCTTAGTTACTTATCACCCAGTAACGAAAACTCAAAGCTCAGATGAGAATGACATTACACCTTTAGTTGATGCTATTACAAGTAACCCGCAATTAACTTATGTAATCACTTTTCCTAACGCTGATGGCGGAGGTAAAAATATTATTGAAGAGTGGCAGGCGATAGCACATTTAGATAATGTTCACTTAGTTCCATCTCTAGGGTTTATAAGGTACTTGTCGTTAATGGAGTACGTAGATTGTGTTATTGGTAATTCTTCTAGTGGCATTATAGAAGCGCCAAGTTTTTATGTTGGCACTATTAATATTGGCTCTAGGCAACATGGACGACCAAAAGCTGATTCTATCATCGATGTTGTAATGGACAAAAACAGCATAAACGATGCAATTAATAAGTGTTGCAATGAATATTTTAAAAATAGTTTAAAAACGATAGATAACCCCTATGGAAAAGGTGGTACTGCTCAAAAAATTGTTAATTTTTTATCTGAAATAAACTTTGATAACTTTAAAATAAAAACATTTAAGGATTGTCATTTTAATGAATAATAAAACCTTAATTATTGCTGAAGCTGGCGTGAATCATAATGGCAATGAAAAATTAGCTTTTGAATTAGTTGATGCTGCAAAGCAGGCAGGAGCTGATATTGTAAAGTTCCAAACCTTTAAAGCAAAAAAATTAGTCACTGCTTCGGCTAAACAAGCGGAATATCAAATAAAAAACACAGGAAAGCAAGAATCCCAGTTGGATATGTTAAGTTGTTTAGAATTGAGCTATGAAGCTCACCATAAACTACTAAATTATTGCAAAAAATTGAACATAGAGTTTTTATCAACAGCGTTTGACAGTGAAAGCTTACAGTTTTTAGTGAGTGATTTAGGGTTGAAACGTTTAAAAATACCTTCAGGTGATTTAACTAACGCTCCTTTAATTCTTGAACATGCTAGAACGGGCTGTGATTTAATTGTATCAACAGGCATGGCGACATTATCAGAAGTTGAAATGGCTTTAGGTGTTATTGCTTTTGGCTATATTACAGACAATGATGAAAAACCTAGCCTTGATGCATTTCAAGCTGCTTATTACTCTGTTGAAGGCCAAAAGGCTTTAAAAGAAAAAGTGACTATATTACACTGCACCACAGAATATCCTGCACCAATGGAAGATATCAACCTTAAAGCAATGGACACCTTATCAAATGCATTTAATTTACCAGTTGGTTACTCAGATCATAGCCAAGGTATAACCATACCTATTGCGGCTGTTGCTCGTGGTGCATTGATTATTGAAAAGCATTTTACGCTAAATAAAAATATGGAAGGCCCTGATCATAAAGCGTCATTAGAGCCTGATGAACTAACCGAAATGGTTAGCTCAATACGAAAAATTGAACTAGCACTTGGCGATGGCATAAAAGGGCCAAGACCGTCAGAGATGAAAAATAAGGCGATAGCACGCAAAAGCTTGGTTGCTTCTAAAGCTATCTCGTTAGGTGATTTATTTACTAATGATAACGTAGAAATAAAACGCCCAGGAAATGGCTTGTCTCCTTATCTTTATTGGCAGTTATTAGAAAAGGCAGCCCAGAAAAAATTTAAAGAAGGTGATTTGTTAAGTGAATAAACCTTTGTTAATAATTGGTAGTGGCGGTCATGCAGGGGTTCTTGTTGACATACTACGTCAACAAAACAGAGACATCCTTGGTGTAGTCAGTCCTGACAAACCACCCAGTAATCTGGTTTTTAAAAATATTCCATATTATAATTGTGATGATGATGTTTTAAAGTTTGATAAACGAGCAGTGAATCTTGTTAATGGTATTGGCTCATTACCAAACCAAAATTTAAGAACAAAAATATATAAATACTTTGTTGGTATTGGTTATCAATTTGAAACAGTAGTTGATAGTACCGCGAGAATTTCATCTTATGCTGAATTAGAGGATGGAACGCAAGTATTGGCGGGCGCTATTATTCAAACGGGAGCTACTATTGGTGCTAATAGCATTATAAATTCAGGAGCAATTGTTGAACATGACTGTAATATAGGAATGTATAACCATATTGCTCCAGGTGCTACATTGAGTGGTCAAGTTCAAACAGCAGACAACGTACATGTAGGTACAGGTGCCTCGGTTATTCAGTCAGTCTTTATTGGAAACAACAGTGTTATCGGCGCAGGCTCTACTATTACCAAAAACATATCAGATAATATAGTTTGTTTTCCTGCACGTATTACACAAAAGGTTATAAAATAACATGAGCCATAATTGGAAAAATATATTAGTTTCACCTTCTGCAAGCATCCAAGATGTTCTAAAGGTTATTGATAATGAAGCCTTACAACTTGCATTGGTTGTTGATGATAAAGGTGTGTTGCTTGGGACTGTTTCTGATGGTGACATTCGTAGAGCATTAATTAATGACAAAGCTTTGTCTACGCCTATTGCTCAAATAATGTATTTAAAGCCAACTACGGTAACAGAGCAAGCTTCTAGAGAATATATTTTAAAGCTAATGGATGAAAGATCATTATCTGCCATCCCAATAATAAAAAATGGAGTCGTTGTTGGTTTAGAAACAATTCATAATGTAATTCACAAGGAACCATATGATAACCCTGTTTTTTTAATGGCGGGAGGTTTTGGAACTAGACTTCGCCCGCTGACAGATAACTGCCCTAAACCGCTTTTAAAAGTAGGTGACAAGCCCATTTTAGAAACGCTTTTGTTGCAATTTATAAAGTCAGGTTTTTCTAATTTTTATATTTCTACGCACTACTTACCAGAAATGATTCAAGACTATTTTGGGTGTGGAGAAAAATGGGGGGTATCAATAAACTATGTACATGAAGAAAAGCCACTCGGCACAGGTGGGGCGCTAGGTTTATTGCCAAAAGATTTGCCTAACTTACCTGTTATTATGATGAATGGTGATGTTTTAACTAAAGTTAATATAGAGAACTTGTTAACCTTTCATAATGAACATAATGCTAGTGCAACTATGTGTGTGCGTGAATATGAATATCAAGTGCCTTTCGGTGTAATTGAAAGTGAAGGTCATAACATTAAAAGTATGGTCGAAAAACCAGTGCAGCGTTTTCATGTTAATGCTGGGATATATGTAGTTAGTCGAAAAGTTATAGAACAAGTAAAAAATAATGAAGTAATAGATATGCCAACACTTTTAGAACGTAACCTGCATGACAATGTTCTAATGTTTCCGTTTCATGAGTATTGGTTAGATGTTGGTCGCATAGATGATTATAATCGTGCGCAAGTTGATATACAAACGTTAGGGCTTTATTAAAAATGGATAGAGTCGCCGTCATAGGCTTGGGCAATATTGCTATACGTCATCGACGTAATTTAAAGTTGTTGTTTCCTCAATCTAAATTATTTGCGATGTCTGCCAGTGGGCGTATCCCTGATGAAGAAGTGAGTGATTGTGATGCTATTGCTACTAGTATTGAAGAGTTAATTAGTGCAAAAGTTAACTTGGTGATAGTTGCATCGCCAGCACCTTTTCATGCTTTGCACTCTATACCTTTAATTGAAGCTGGAATTCCGACTCTGATTGAAAAACCCGTCACGACGACTATTGAAGATGTGAATGCGATTCAAAAAGCTATTGATTTACACCAAACACCAGTCGCAATAGGATATTGCTTACGTTATTTACCTTCTGCTCAAAAACTTAAAGCATTGATAGGAGAACATAAAATTGGCACCTTATATAATGCACACATTGATATTGGACAATATCTACCTGATTGGCGTCCTAATAAAAATCATAAGGATAGCGTTTCAGCCAATAAAACACTAGGTGGTGGTGCGTTATTTGAACTAAGTCATGAACTAGATTACGCTCAATGGATTCTTGGTTCATTAAACGTACAACATGCAATTTTACGTTCATCGGAAGAGTTGGCATTAGATGTTGAAGATATGGTTGATGTTTTATCATTAACTGAGAATGGTGCGGTAACTACTATTCATTTGGACTTTTTGCAACGTAAAGCACATAGACAATGTAGTTTTATTGGTAGTGAAGGGCGTATTGACTGGGATTTAATTTTAAATCAACTTGTTTTAACTACCGCGACAGAAACGACAGTCCTTTATGCAGATCCTAAGTGGGATAAAAATGAAATGTATTTGCTGATGCTTAAAGATTTCATCCAAATGATGGAAGAAAAAACACACACTTGTATTGAATTATCAGAGGCATCTGCAACGGTTTGCTTGATTGATGGAATTAAAGAACTTGCCTATAAAAATAGAGAAGAATAGAGAAAAACAATGAAAAATTTTGCATTTATTTTTGCTCGCGGTGGCTCAAAAGGTTTACCAGGAAAAAATATTAAATCCTTAGCTGGAAAACCTTTGCTACAGTACTCAGTTGAAAGTGCATTAGCTTCACCTTCTATTCATAAAGTATTTGTTTCTACTGATGATAAAGAGATCGCTGAAGTAGCTTTGTCTGCAGGGGCAATTGTTATTGATAGACCTGCCGAATTAGCTACTGATACTAGTCCCGAGTGGTTGTCATGGCGTCATGCTATTGAATGGGTTAGTTCAGAGTATGGTAAGTTTGATGGCTTTGTTAGCTTACCAGCAACAAGCCCTCTTCGTAGTGTTGATGATATTGAAAGTGCTATTATTCAGCGTAATAAAGTGCAAGCAGATATTTGTATATCAGTAACACCTGCAAGTCGAAGTCCATTTTTTAATATGGTAATAATGGCAGAAGCAGGAATGGTTGAATTAGTGAATAAACCTAACGCAGCTTTAGCCAGACGGCAGGATGCGCCGGAGGTATTTGATATAACCACTGTGGTTTATGTTGCTTCAGTAGCATTTGTGATGGAAAAAGAGTCTATTTTCTCAGGTAAAGTTACCAGTATTACCGTTCCTAAAAAACGCGCCGTAGATATTGATGATATCTACGACTTTAAACTTGCGGAAGCTATTATTAAAGAGAGTGCATTATAATGAAGGACCAATTGCAGCATAATAAAGTACTAATAGCTGGCGCAGGAGGGCTTCTAGGGGCCAAAATAGTTAAATATGCATTAGAGCAAGGCGCTGAAATTATAGCTGCAGATATTAATGTTACAGGTATGAAAGAAAAGTTAGAAAGTCAAAATGTAGGGTTAGAAAACGATAAGCTTACATTGCTACGTTTAGATGTAACGGATGAGCAGGATGTAAAAAGCTTTTTTGCAAAACAGAAAGGTCTCACAGGTGCAGTTAATAGTACTTACCCTCGCAATAAAACCTATGGCGCACACTTTTTTGATGTATCACTAGAAAGTTTTAATGAGAACCTTGCGCTACATTTAGGCAGTGCATTTTTGTTCACTCAGCAATGCGCCTCTTATTTTAAACAACAGAAAACACTATTTTCGTTAGTCAATATATCTTCAATTTACGGAGTAATAGCGCCTAAATTTGAAGTTTATGAGAACACACCAATGACAATGCCTGTGGAGTATGCAGCAATTAAATCTGCCATACTTCATTTGAATAAATATGTATCCGCTTATGTTAACGATAGCCGTTTTCGTATTAACAGTGTTAGCCCAGGGGGTATATTTGACCATCAACCAGAAGCTTTCCTTGATGAATATAAAAAAAATACACATGGTGAGGGAGTGCTTGATGTTGAAGAGGTGATCGGCTCTATTTTGTTTTTGTTGTCTGGGCAATCGAAATTTGTAATCGGGCAAAATATTATTGTTGATGACGGGTTTACGGTCTAGATTATGTTAAAAAAAATTAAGTTTTGGCTTTTTGCTAATCGCTTAGGGCCTGATATGCCATTAACTCATTTATTACTTCATTCTAGTAGGTTAGGAAGCTGGCTATGTCGTAAAAAACTTTCAAAGTTTGGTGAAGGCAGTTCCTTACGTGCAGGAGTTTATGCTGTCGAAACAAAAAATATCGCTATTGGAAAATATGTTACATTACGACCAGGAACTATGTTATTTGCATCACCCGCTGAAAAAAGCATTCAAATTACCATAGGAGATTATGCTCTTATTGGCTCAGGTGTTCATATCTATGTTTCTAATCATGAGTTTAATGATCCATCACAATACATATATTTCCAAGGGCATAAAAATATTAAGCCAGTTGTTATAGGTGCAGGTTCGTGGATTGGTGCTAATGTTGTAATCTTACCAGGGGTTAGTATAGGTGAAAACGTTGTTGTTGGTGCTAATAGCGTTGTAACTAAGTCCATTGAGGCAGGCAGTATTTTTGCAGGTAACCCAGCAAGAGCTATTAATGCTAAATAAAGCTATTTTTTTTTATAAAGAAAATAAAGTTAAAATATTAAAAATCTTTACATATTTATTTTTTGATGGTTTAAATAAAGGTCTTCCGTTCATTCTGATGGCTTTTATTGCGTTAAAACTATCACCAGAACAGTTGGGGATTTATTCAACTAAAACAATTATTTTTGTATTTTTGAATGCGTTTATTGGTATGGGGCTTAGTTCTCAACTAATTGTAAGTTTAAAAAAAGAAAAAGAAAATATTCAGACTGTAATATTATCAATATTGATTGTATTACTTTTTAACTTTCTGGTAATCATCTGTATTGGTATCATTGTGGAGTTCAATGGTATAAGTATGAATAAAATAGAATTTTATTCAATCTCTATAGCTAGCTTATCATTCACTGTTATACAAATACAATTATCAATATACCAAGCTGAATTTAAAGCCCGTAGTTTTGGTTTGCTCAATTTTATTTTGAGCATTTTAATGTCAAGCTGCATATATTGGTTTGTAATTATTAATGACTCTCAGGATGGTGTTTGGTTTTACATAGCATTATCTTATTTATTAGTAGCTGTATTTATATTCATTAAATTAATAATTAACAACCATGACTTTTCATTTCAGACACTAAAAAAGTTTTATTTATTAGGTGTGTATCAACTTCCTCATTTACTCAGTAATTGGGTGAAATTAGGTTTTGATCGTTTAGTTTTATTAAAATTTTTGGGTGCTAGCCAATTAGGTATTTATTCACTTTATCTTCAGTTTGGACTTATTGTAAGTACGATTTTACAGTCTTTAAATAAATACTGGTCCGTATATATAATTCAAATATTATCTGAAAAGGCTGAGAGGAAGACAGTAAGAAATAAAATAATTCAATTTTGTTTTTTTTCACTATTAATAGCGACTGTAATCTCAACAATATCCTATTTTGTTGTGATTAATTATTTTCCTCCTTTATATGAAGGTGATGCTTATCTTATATTTATAATTGCTTTTGCTTATGCATTCCAAGGTTGGTATTTTTCTATAGTTAATATCATTTTTTACATAGAAAAAACGTATTTATTGAATATAGCTTCAATATCCTCTTCTATTTTTCATATAATGTTTAGTTATTATTTCATAGGGATATTAGGTATGGGTTTCGAATGGGTGGCAGTTTCATTATTATTAAGCTGGTTGTTTAATTTTATTATTACATATTTTGTTGTACTACAGCATGAGAAAAGAATATATGATTAATAGTATTGTTATTATTGAGTCGGAATTGCAGCTAAGAAATTTTGTTCAGTATGTAAGTAAAAATTCATGCTCAGGGTATTTTGATTTGATCGTTAGGTATAACGGAGTGAAAGATAATGATCAAAGAATAGATTCATCTCTGCAGTGTCATAAAAATCTTTTCCGGAAAATATATCGATTTAAAGCAAAAAGACAAAATAAGTTTGATTTTTTTTGTTTTTTGGTTAAGTTTTATTGGATGTTTTTTTTCCCAATGAAATTCGGACATGTTTATGTTGGAGATTATCGTTCAAAATGGATGAAAATATTGTATAAACGAAATTTCGAAAAAGTATTTTTTTTAGATGATGGCCTTGCAACGATTAATTTTTATAATGCACTTAATGAAGGGCGTATCAGCATAAATAACCCTTTCTCATTAATATCGAACCTTGGAATAACATCAACTGATAATGTTGATGTTATATCTTTAAGTTCAACAAAAACAACAAAAAAAAATATGACCCCTAATGTTATTTTTATTGGTATGGGGCTTGTTGAAGGGGGGTATATGAGTGAGATAGATTATATCTTAGCCTTTAAAAAGGTACTTAACGCCTTTAAAGACAGAACTATTGAATATATACCACATAGAGTTGAATCAACTGAAAAAATTGAAGGATTTATTAATGATTACTCTTTAATCATTAATAAAATTGATTGCCCTATCGAAGAATATGTAATAAATATTGATACTTGCCCCGAATTAATATGTAGTTTTTACTCTACAGCATTAATTAATTTAGCAAATACAGTTTCTGGCCCTGAGATTATATCATTTGTTTTAAATAAGAGTGAATTACATCTTGATATACGGGATAAAGTTATGGATGTTTATTCTTACTTTAATGCCCATAAAAATATAATTGTAAGAGAAATTTGATGCTTGAATTTGTTATAATGATTTCTTGTTATGTAATGATGATTAGTGCAGTTATATACTTCAAAGAGTTTAAATCTGCTTTCTTTTTGGTATGGTTTGGCGCAACAATTGCTTTATTTACTCCTTCATTTTATGTGTTCTTTGGAGGAGTGTCTTACCGTTCTTATGGGGAAGAGGCTGCAAAAAATTATTATTTACTTTCAGCAATATCCTTTATTTTTGTATTTATTACAGTCCTTATGGTTAAGTTTTTGCAATCTAAGGTTGATGAAAATGTGTTTGTAGAACGAAATATCAGTAATGTTTTATTTTATACCTTGGCAATTATAGTTTTTGTTGTTTATATATATATATTTATTTATTGGAATGAATGGCCTCTTATCAATGTATTTAAAGGGAACTTCATTGAGCGGCCGGATGTTGTAAAAGGTGCTTTTCAAGGCTATTTCACATATTCGGTATTAGCTCAATTAATTTTACCCGCCATATTTTTTTTTTACCAAAAATCATTACGCTCTTCGAAAGTTAAATATATAGCAGGGTTTAGTTTTTTTATATTTCCGATGCTTGCAGGTGGTAATAAAGGGATACTACTTTATTTTCTTGTGTTTATTTTTTTATATTCACCAATTAAAATTAAAGTAAGTCACTACATTTTGAGTTTTTCTTTGTGTTTGTTACTCTATGCAGGTATTAAGAGCGTAACGGCGGTAGATGGAATTACGCTTTCTTATCTAATAGAGTCTATTCTAACTAGAACCTTTGTAACACAGGGGATGTCAGCCCCAGCATTACTTGAAATGTTTTCGATAAATAATAATATTAGTACTTTGTCTTCTAATGAAATGAAATATAGAATATTTGAATTTGTTTACGGTTATTCTCCCGGCTCAATGCCAGTTTATTATACCTTTGAATTATATGTTAGATATGGTAAGGCGGGCATGATCATTTTATCTTTGTTTATTTCTATTATTGTAGCTTTAGCTACCGTATTGGTGAGGACTTCACAGTCAATGGCAATGAGGTGGTGTTATTATTATTGTATATATGCTTTTGTTATGGCTGGTATTAGTGATGCTAACCTAATGAGGTACGCTTTTACTCTATGCTTTGTTATTTATTTTATTTTATTATCTAAAAAGTTGAATAATGCCTCCTTTATAAAGTATGATTTTACTCGTTTTTCCAACACATTACGATAACGTAGCCATTTAGAAAGGTTGTGTGACCCTGTGTCAGGTAAGGTGCAAAAACTAATTAAAGGTGAATAAGTTGGAAGTTTGGTCTATAGTGCGAAAAATTGGACTTTTAGTTCACGATAACGCACCGTAGCAAGTCAACTTGATGTATAAAATTGTAATATTTAGATATAGTTGTTGCTATAAATATAACAAATCAAGTAATGATAATACTTATTAATAAAAAGGTAATGAGCATCATTTAGATGATTACCTTGTAGAGACCGTTGTAGGAAAGTTAAATGAATAAAAAAATATCGATAATTACACCTATTTATAACGCAGAAGACTTTTTAGAAGAAACGTTGCAGTCAATACTTGATCAAACTTATACTAATTGGGAATCCATTCTTATCAATGATAATTCAACCGATAGATCCCTTGAAATTGCTAATAAATTTGTGGCCTTAGATTCTCGTTTTAAAATTATCAATAAAACCGAAGGTGAAGGCGCTGCTAAAGCAAGGAATTCAGGAATTGAAGTTGCAGAAGGCCGTTTTATCGCCTTTCTGGATAGCGATGATATCTGGGAAAATGACAAGTTAAAAAAACAGGTAAACTACATGCTTGCTAATAAAGTAGGCTTCACATATACAAATTACTCTCAATTTGGTGAAACATTAAAATCTGATGTTACTATTAATGCCCCGAAAAAAGTCAATTATTCTCAACTTATAAAAACTAATTACATAGGTTGCTTGACTGTTGTCTATGATGCATTAGAACATGGAAAGTTTTATTTTCCCTTAACTAAGAAGAGACATGATTTTGCACTTTGGTTAACTATGTTGAAAAAATTCGATTATGCCTACAATATTGGTGAGTCTCTAGCTAGATACCGAGTACACGGTAACTCTCTATCCTCTAATAAAAAAGATGCTTTTCAATCTTATTTTTATATATTACATAATATAGAGAAAGTAAATAAATTTATTGCTTTTTATTATACCGCTCGATTTTCTTTTATTTCGATAATAAAGAAGAAAATGCCAAATTTGTACTGGTTAATTATACAAAGAGTAGATTCATCTAATTCAAGAACTCTGCGAAACAGATGAACATCCTTTTAACTGGTTCTAGTGGTTTCATCGGTCAAAATTTATTATCAAAAAAAAGATATGAAAAGTTAAATTTTATTTCTACTAATGATTTATTTGATAATAACCCTCCTTCTATTGATGGTTCAACCGATTGGAGTAATAAACTCAAAAACATTCAAGCTATCATACACCTTGCTGGCATAGCCCATACTTATGACGTAAAAGAAGATACTTACAGGTTTGTGAACTTAGAAGGGACTTTAAATTTAGCGAGATGTGCTGCCAAACAAGGGGTGAAAAAGTTTGTTTTTTTAAGCACTATTAATGTATTTAAACAAGATAATGTTATAACAACCAATACGCAGATTAGCCCTACTAATTTGCAAGCAAAGATAAAGTATGAAACTGAAGTTAAGCTGGCTGATATATCTAAAAATTATGAAGTTGATATCATCATTATAAGGTCACCACTTGTTTATGGTCCAGGAGTTAAAGCAAACTTTGCTTCAATGATGAAGTGGGTTAACAAAGGTGTTCCCTTACCGTTAGGGGGAATTAAAGATAATAAACGTAGTTTGGTTTCTGTTGATAACCTTGTTGATTTGATCGT
>Ga0209826_1001733_pt1 | contig 14909 bp, 22 predicted proteins | sample GOMGulsemesocosm_5_FD_184637 | JGI IMG/M metagenome (GOLD analysis project Ga0209826, IMG submission 184637) | Methane-oxidizing microbial communities from mesocosms in the Gulf of Mexico - GOM15C Gulf of Mexico (SPAdes) (version 2) | ecosystem: Environmental > Aquatic > Marine > Cold seeps... | reverse complement strand
ATATTTAGTTTGAGCTGCTTTTGCTCTTGCTTTGTTAGCTTGAGCTTCAATTAAATAGTCTTTTTTATATAAATAGGGAGTTTCTTTTTTTTCAGGTTCTTGATAATTTTTGTGAAAAGTTTTCATATCTTGTTCAAAGTTATCGCTTTGAGTCTTGAGTTTTTTATATGCAACTCTAAGTGCTTTTCTTTTTTCTGCAAAGTTTTTGTTTGTCACATGGCCCTCTTAAAACCAAAGAGAATTGCAATAGCAATCTCTTTAATGATATCTTCCCTAATTTGAATTCGCAAATTCAAACTTACACCAGAAGTATTATATACAGTATTATGTTAATATTTTATTACAAAGTAGTTTAGTAATCTTCTTTATACTTCTTTTTTAGTGCCTGAAAGCTAAAACTTAATCCTTTGAGGTTGAGAATATTTGGATTAACCAACATCTGATTTTTAAGTTCTTCTAGGGTTAAACTAGGAGCGTCTAAATCAAAGTCTAAAGCCTTGATTGATTCAATGGACACTTTTTCTTTAATACTATTTCTAAGCACCCTCATGGTTAATTTAGGGGTATCAAGATTGTATCGAATAGTGATAAGACCTTTATTGTCTAAATGCATAGTTGAGGGTTCAATGTTAATGCTGCTTGTATCAATATAATTTGTAGTGTCTGAAAAACCCAACGTACATATAGTGAAAAGTGCGAATATTAATTTTGTCATAATTTTCCTTTTAAATTGTATCTATTTTATCACAATGTTGATTAAATACTGGTATAATTTTAACTGAAAAGTCAACGGAATGCCCAAAAGTTGTACAGAAAAATGTCTATAAAAAACTTCATAAACAGATTGAACTTAAAATTTTGTATACTATAAAAATTGACAATGAATCATAAAAATATTATAATTGCTACACGGATCTGAACTCCACCGTTCTCACCTTATATAAGGTACGTAAAATCAGAATAAACTTCAACATTGTCGCCATTTGGCTTAAAGACTTTGTTACTCCGAGAACCAGTAGCTTAAACTAAAGTCTTTTACCATTGATGGAGATATACTCGTGAAAAATGAAAAAGAATTACTATTGGACAGTATTGTTCAAAAAATCAAAACTAAAAACAGATTACCATTTGAAGAAGAACTAAAAGCTTATGCTTTAGAGTTTAAAGAATTTGGATTAGGGAAGAATAAAGCCTTGGACTTAATTGCTAGTCAATTTGGCAGCAGAAGTTACAAAGCATTTAAGAAAAAATTACCTCAACCTGTATTAACCTCAACTTTAAATTCTGATGAGGATATAAACTTCTTGGGGTCCAACTTTCATATACTAAGTACACTATTTACTTTCTGTACCAGACATGATGAATATGTCATTAGTCTTGATAATATGCAAATAAATGAATATGCTAAAGCAATTAAACTAGAGAAGCAAGATAAAGATGCATTAAACGAACTGGGTGATTACTTCAGAACAATTTTTATGGAGCAGCAGTATTTTTTTAAAGATTATTCTTTTTTTATTTTTAGTCAGTTGTCATTAAATCCTGATGAGGTTACTCTACGGATAACGCTAAACGAAACGTTCATTGAGTTTATTCTTGAGCATGAGGCATTTAATGACATATACAATCTAATTTATAACAAGACAATAGAACAAACATCTGGTATTAGAAGAAATAACGCAGACGATATGTATGAAATGGCTCAATATCATTTTAAAGACAAGCATAAATTTGAAAATCAAAAAAACATAGTAGAAGGCATAGCGATTAATCCAGAGCTACCCAAAGAGTTTTTTTCAACTGATAATAATGATAGAGAAAACATAGAACTTGAAAATTGGTGGAGAAGAGCATTCATTAGAACACAAGAGTTCTTCAATGTTGGCTATGAACAATATGTTCAAAATAGTAAGACTTATGGTGATGGCGATATCATAACACTTGAAGAGTTTAACAAGGATTTAGAAGACAGAAGAGAGTCTTGGAATAAACATTGGAAAACTGGTACCAGATATGATATCTATATTCTTGATGGTGGAGCGCGGGATAGACCTACCTCAAAGGGCAAAGTAGGCTCATTGGATGAAGCTATTGAAATTGTAAGACAACTAGATTTATAGACAATTTATTAATTTGTGTATAGAATAGTACTAAAAATAAGGGAATAGATGAATTATGATGTAGTTGAATTTTTAAAAAATGAAGTTGAGTCGCTATGTGATGACTATAAAGTTTTTGAAAACTTGTATGGGGAAATACAAATAGATGATTTAAAAGCAAAAAAAGGTAAAAATACAATAATTCACTTATCTACGGGTTCAGTATACGGTATATTTGCTATTGAAACTGATGACTCCAATGAAAAAGAATTGTTTTCAGAATGTAATAAAATAGCCTCCTCTGTTACAAAAGATAAAAAAATTTATCCCGTCTACTGGGGAAAGGATATTTCCCCAGGCAGCAGAATAGCTGACCATGTTCGACCACGTGAGAGCACTGGAAATGCTGAACTGGAAAACATTAATGCATTGAGAGGTTTCAAATTGGTTTATGGATGTATCTATGTGTCAAAATACAATGAATTTGAGAAGCATCTGCATCAAAAGTATCCACCTTTGGTTGGAACACCAAGAAGGGGAAGCAAATCCAAGTTTACGATTATTGATAATTAAATCCACCTTTCCAGGAAGGAATATACCTATCTATAAAAAGGAACTAAATGTGCAAAAATCAATCACTGTCCCATCTCTATGGTAGCGGTAAATAAATTTCCTTTAAGAATTTGGAGTGAACAATAATGACAGACTTTAATAAATTCTTTTGGTCCATATGGGGCGTTAATAACAGGGTGTACAAAACCAATGATATTTTTCGTTCTGTACAAGATAATACAGATGAACTTTTGAGCGAGGATGAGGTTAAAGAAAAAGCCAATACGCATAAACTACAAAAAAGATTTTTAAATGATCCCGATAAACTTAAACTGGATAAATACCATTCATTAAATCACAAAGAGAACGGTTTGTTTCAACATATTATGAAAACAATTTTTGATAACAACAAACATGTGGAGTTTTATGCAGCGCAAATAGGTCATCTTATTTTTAATTACAGGTTTATTGGTAAATTCATTGATGATAAACATATGCTCACTCAATTCTCTTTTCAACTTGCCTACATAGTAGAGCACATGAATTATAAAGAGTTTGACACAAAACTAATGAATGAGATAATTGAAAGCAATTCCTTTGAATGTGTACTGAACAAATGCCAGGAGAATACAAAGTACTCTTTGGACTATGCACTTGCATGTGGACACGAAAATTTTTCTGAGTATATCCTCAAAGGGTTCAGTATTAAACTCAAAGAGGTTTATGCTGAGTCTTTTATAACTTATATCTCAGAATGGAAGAACCAAAAGAGCTTACCAGGTTTTTCCAAATTGCTTTTAATAATGTTCTTTGTAATAAAAGACAGTGGACTGGATACCGATACAGGTAAATCTATTACATTTATTCAGTTGTTAATTGGAAGAGCTGTTGTTTATTTAAAAACCTTTGTGGACATACCTAAAGAAGTGATTGAAAAGTTTGACATGCAATATTATAAATTTAGAGAAGAATTGAAGCAGCTTTATTCAGCAGGAAAAATAGATGAGATAAAACAGCTTCAGGAATCCTATTTATTAATAGATGATGAAATAGAAGGTGATAAGCCTACTAAAGAGGAACTTGAATGTTTCATGGAGAAACAAACAAAATTTTTGATGAACTTACAACCAGAATTGAAAGATAAAAGAAGTATGGCTCATCCTTATGAGGAAGATATCACTTCATTATTTCAATTGAAAAAATATGATGAGGTTATAGAGTTATTAAACCAAGGCTTTAAAGTTGATAAAACAGAAAGAACAGGTTTTGAAGTACTTGATAAGTGGGTTAGGTTTATCATAGCCATTAAAGTAGAAGAAAGTATTACAGAATCCTTTAAAGCACTTGATAGGGCATTTTATGGAACATATTCTCACCTTGGAATAAAAAGTCAAAAAACAAAACTAGTCAAGCTTATAAAAGATGAAAATGACATCAACAACTGCATTAATCTAATAAACATTGAGTTTAAAAAAATGTCCACTTTTGATTAATTTAGTCCTTTAATTTTCATATATAATTTCCGCAACAAGACGATACGGTGGATATCATATATCTAAACATAGAGCCAACAGCTCAAATCATAAAGGATTAAAAATGTCATCAGGATTAGTAAACGCACCAAGTACAACAGGAAACCCATCAGGTGGTGGAAGAGGAAATAATACTTCTTCAAAGTAGATAATAAAGGGTTACTCCCCTTTATTGTTGTTGTATAATCCTTATTTATAATTACAAAACCAACGTTTAGAATCATTTATTGATTTACTTTTGTCATAAGTCATATGCTCACATCTATCCCAAAAACTACTGTTATCACTTCCATGATTACATGATTTTCTTAAAGCGTATACTTTGCAATCATCTAACTTCTTGTATTCATCAAATGAAATAACATCAACATTAGGATCTAGTTTCTTTTTATCTGAATAGTCGTGCAGCTCTGATAATAATTCATCAGACTTTTTTCTAAGTTCCTTAGCTTGTAATTTCATGTCTTCAATTTTTTCTAAATCATCTGCCATGAAATGAGCAATCTTTTTGTCTACTTTATTATGTCTAATACCCGATAGTAATCCAGATAAATTTTTATATTTTATCTCCGGAAAACTCTCAATACATTTTTGAAATAGTATTTTTCTTTTATTGGGTAATTCTTCCTCAATACTTTTAGCACTTTGATATAAACTGAACCAGTCATTTGTTTTCATAATTATCCTTTTTAAAAAGTATATGAATTAAAATTAAAAAATGCAAGTGCGAAAAAATGAGAATATTGCCATGTATTGTCGTTTTGTGGAGGTTAAAACGTGGTAATTTTTGTATTGTTTTAATAGATTTTTGATTAAAACAATACAAAAAATTTCGTCAAAATCATTTTATTGAGTTTAAATTGCAAATTTCGATTTAAACGATGAATTTAAAATGATGATACATACAGTAACAAAAGTATGAGTATTATTTACAGTACAAAGCTTTTCCTTAATCTAAAAAATAAAAAAAGTCAAATTTTTTAGCAAAAAATAAATGCACAAAAATTGATTTATTTTTTCTAAAAACTTCTCTATATTTAAGAGTACATATAATATGATTTTATTAAATAAAATCAAAAGGGAAGATTATGTCAATTAGAAAAAGTTTCGATATTCACGCAATGGTTAAAAATGCTTCTGAAGACAATACTGATCTTAAAGAAACTATAGATGATTTAATGTATGGATTATCTAAATGTAAAATTGAAATGAAGAAGAGTGAGCTGCCATCTTTATCAGAGATGATTAAAGACACTGAAAGTTCTTTGGAATTAAACAATAAAGCCTCAATCAGTGATATGGTTAAACAACCCGTTGCATTAAAAACTGACAAGGTAAAAAGTGCATTTGTTGCAGTTGGTGTATTAGGTTCAGGAGCAGGCTATTTTAATGAAATGGTTACACTTGTACAATACTTTACTGCAAAATAAAACTAATTTTGATATAGTTTCTCCCTAAACACAATAAGGACGTGATTTACCCGTATTGTGTTTTCGATAATGCAATGTCTTTTGGTGATATTGCACTTTAGTTCCTGCAGTAACAAATCATATGAATCTATTGGCAATCAAAAATCAAGTAAGTTTTTAAGGAAAAAGAGTGGAAACAATATTTATCGTTTTGATGTGTTTTGCAGTATTCGCCTTTTATTATACAAATCTTAGAGGGAAAGAAGCAATTGAAGATGATTTGCATAATGAAAAAATGAAAAAAGTAAAAAAGAACAGGCTGCAAAGATTAAAAGATGAAGAAAAATCTAATATGGATAGAAGAATCAGAAAAGACCAGACCGTTAGACGTGAAAAAGAAGAATTAAAACGTGACAGCAACATAACGAGACACGAGAATACATGGAAACAGAACACCTCAGAGAGTATGGAAAAAGAAGAAGATGCGTTTGTACTAAAAAGTTTTTTTACCAATTTAAAAGATAACAATTATGAAATTGATTATAAAACCAAAGCAGTTGATAAATACAGTAATTTATCTAAACAAAAAACACAGACAATAGAAACAAGTAGACGACCAAGTAGAAGAGAAGCACGACAAAAAATGGGGCAATTCGTAAAAAATACAAATGCCGATAATAGATTGTATTACTTTAGATTTATATACAAAGGGAAAAAATATTACAAAATAGGAATCACTTCTCGAACACTAAGAGAGAGATATGGCCAAGAATATAGTAAAATTGATAAGATACTTTATGATGAAAGAATTGATGGAGCAATGAAAGCAGAAAAAGAAATCAAAATAAAATACAAAAATGATATCTTTTCTTTGGCATATTTCAATAAGGGCGGACACACAGAAATTTTTGATAAAGATGTTTTAAAGTTGGACGTATAATAGTTGAAATCCTATTGAGTGAATTTAGGCCATTGGTTATATCCAAACTTAGGATTGTTTGATTGAAACTCTTTAATAAATTTAGACTCAATTTTGTTTATCTCTTCTTTAGAGTCTGATTCAAATATAATTTCTTTCCTGACGGTAAAGTCCCTCATTTCTTCTTCAGTAAAATCTTTTGCCACGTATTCACCACTAACACTTCCAAAATAAGTTAGAGTGTTTGTCAAATCTTTTCCAATATAAATTTTTCCATTTGGATAGGTGATTTTGTATATTACTTTTTTCAATAAAACTCCCTCTCTAGTTGTCTAAAATGAGTATAGAGTGTATCAGTGCTTTAATTTTATTTTCATTAACCAATTAAAAGATTACAAATTGTCAAATAATTCAATATAATTTCAATTATTAGTTAATATCCAATTATGAAACACTCAATAGAAAAATTCCATGATATAAGCTCCGAAGCTTTTGACGAAACAAGCCGCTATAAATTCAATAAAAACATAGACATTACAGACAAGTACAGAAAGGGCAGGTTAACATCTGCAGAATGGATATCTAAGCTTGTATATATTTTTATGCAAAAAGAAAAGAATCTTGCTAAAGAATTCCAGGAAGAAATTAATATACAAAGAGAAAAACTTAAGAACTTAAAAGAGGGGGACTATAAAGAAGGATTGCTTGATGCATTGGATCTGTTTGAAAGTATTTTAGGAACAGAAGTTTAGGTTTAACTAGTTAATCTTAATGTTTTAAGCATGTTTTAAATGGAAATGCACGATAATCGGCTATAAATAAAAATGAGTTTGGGTTTAACCACTCTACAAGTTTAAAGATATTCGTAGTATCTCTAAACTCTAACCAAACTCACTTTGACATTAGAGATTATTAAACAATTTGTTTAGTAATCTCAACAATTAATTCTATCATCTCTAATACATGTATTATCAAATCAAGCATTTTCAACTGTGTAACCTCCTTTAAAATTTTGTCAACTAGAAACAAGTTCATCTAATCTAAAAAAGTAAATAAATAAATTTTTACTTGAAGATAAACTATTTATCGAGTCCTAATTTTACAAAAATAGAACAAAAGAAATCATTAATTTTTGATTACTTTTTTACAAGTTTTCTAAAGTTAAAAGTTATGCAATTCTTTAACTTTTTTTACTGGAAATTAAGTAAATTCAAGTTTTGAATTTACTTTTATTTCTAAGTTAAAATTATAATAATGATTTGAATACATGTTTTTATAATAAATACCACCATGAAGCGACTCCTTTCTCCTTGATGTAAAATATTTGCATCTACATTTTTAGTATAGTAGTCATAGTTAAAACATTCTCTAATTTGTTTTTCTGATAATGATGTTCGTAACTCTTTATTTATTTTTAGATATAGTGGATAATCTTTTATGAATTCAATTAAATAACTCTAAAATTAAAGTATCGACATAACCGTTATAAATCATAATATATCGAATAAAGGGAAAATAATGAATGGTCCAAAAGTTAAAACTGGTCCTATGGATGGTAAGATAAGAAGTAGATTGAAAAATGGAAGATGGAGAGCAAAAAGAAGTGATACAGGGATTAGTAGAGCCATAAAAAGTGTGTCTGATAATGCAAGTAGCAGTGGTAAAATAATGATGACAATAGGAAGTATTGCCCTCGTAGGAATATCACTATATTTAGCGCCAATAACAACGATATTACTTGGTTCAGTTATTTTATATTTTCTCTTAAGATAAAATCCAATTATATTTTCAATTCTAAGTAACTGTGGTTTATTTAATGTAGATATAGGCATTAAAAAGAATTATTAATAGGTAAAACATGTGGCACTGAACTTAATCCATTTTGACCTTTATGACTTAAATATTAACCAATCAGCCCAGTGTATATTATCATATCGCAATAAATTTTAACATCATATCTTGCTATTTGTTGAGGTTTCATAGCTTCTATGTAGTCTTCAATTGGAACATTGACTGCATCTTCGTTTTGTGTGAAATCAATTGCTAGACCTTTATACTCAACCCAAGCATGTGCTTCATAAGAGCCATTCATATTTACATTGGCATGAACTAGAATTGGATCTGCATTTTCACCTAGTAAAATTTCCCAAGAGTTAATTGCGGATTTAAAACATTTACCTGTAAGTGGATTCATAGTTTTCCTTTGCTGTATTATGTTACATATTCTCGAATAAAAAAAAGGCTTAGTTTCTTCTCCTTTTCCTTTTCTCGGACAAATTCAAGAAAAAGTTTTGCAACTGCCATGAAAGCAATAAAAATACCAATAATTTTTAAAGTATCCTGTGGAGCATAATTTGAAAAATCAATTGCAGACACAAGAGTATAGGCAATGTCAAAAATTTGATAAACCCCCATAAAGAAAACAAGATTACTTACGCTTGATAAGTAGAAGAACTTTAATACAATTTTCTCTTCTTGCCCATCTTTTGCAAGTTTATTACTTATAAAAAACAAAATTACCATCAAGCTTAACCGTGATACTATGTGAAACATAATATTTTCATCTATTATATTTTCTTCTATTATATTTTCATCCATTATATTTTCGAACATTTTTTTTATATTTTCGAACATTTTTTTCCTTATTCTTGCATTTTACTTTTACGTGGAGTAGCTTATGATTTTTAAAATCCATTAGAGCTGAAATATAATAGGGCAGCATTAGGTGTAAGCTACAATTTATAAATTATTGCAAGAAAGTAAAATAGGGCATGTGTTGTTAATGGTGAGCAGTTATGTGGTTACACGTACTGCTGTTTCACCAGGATAGATATCTTCAATATTTAAATCAGAAGGTAAGATAATCTCTTTAATAGCAGCTTCTTTATATTTGTTATCTATACTTTTTATAAGAGTAAGTATAAAGCTTCTATACATTAAACACATAGAGGGAATAAAAGGTCCATGTCTTCGCTCTAGAAATAGCTTAAACTCTTCAATTGATAGCTGCATATATTTTAAGGCAAGGAGTTTGTTTGCTGCAAATGCTGTATTGATTAATATAGCTTCAGAGGTACATAGTTCATCTAATAGTTTCTGATCATCTTGTGTTATTTTTTGCATTTTAATACTCCACTCCATAAAATTTACCAATATAAATATGTCCATCTAACTTTTTATCATTGCCTTCTGGTTGTTTATAGAACATTGTATAGCCATCACAGTCTTTACTTTTGTACTGAGCTGAGTAATATACAAAAAATGGTACTACCTCATCCTCATCAATTAAAGCATGGTATTCATCGTTATATTTAAGTACGAAGGCTTCTATGTCATCAAAAAACATTGAAAAACTACATATCCCTGTATCATCAGTTCCAAATACAACAGGTACTTCTGTACAAAACTCTTTAATTAATCTGTCTTGCTCATTCATGTGATATCCTTTTTTATTTAGTTGAAGTCGTAATAAGCTGCTGAGGTGTCATAACTATAATTAGATGATGAACTATCTATTGAGAATTTAACGAAGTAATGAAGCGCTGTAATTGCTATTATGCTACCACATAGGAATTGACAAAGTGTATCATCATAAAAATTGTAAGTACTGTTAAAAACATCATTGGTAACAAATGTATACATACCACTGGTAATCAAAGCGATACCTGAAATAAAAATAAGTAAACATAGTGTTCTAATCATTCTAATACATCTCGCTTTCATATTTATGCCATATGTAATTATGGAGTCTATGTTGACCTTGAATCATTACTGTAGGAAGATAATCAAAGTGGTAGTTTGATCTGCCTACACTTATTCAGACAAAGAATACAAAGGTATTCTGAGTTAAAATAAACAATAAGTGGAGATCACATGAAAAATAGTAAATACACTAAAGAATTTAAAGATTCAACAATTCAACTGGTAATAAATAGTGATAAATCAACATATCAAATTGCACAAGATTTGGATATCAATGATAAAACTTTGTATAGTTGGATAAGAGAATATAAAAAAGCACATAATATTCATACTGATGATAGGAGAACGATTCAAAAAACTTCCTCAAAAGAAACATTAGAAGAAGAGAATAAACGCCTAAGAAAAGAGCTTGCTATTGTAAAACAAGAAAGAGAGATTTTAAAAAAGGCAACCGCATATTTTGCAAAAGAAACTCTATAAAATATGCTTGGATAAAAGAACATCAATCGAGTTTCAGTGTAACGTTAATTTGTAAAATATTTAAATTAAACCGAAGTGCTTATTATCATTGGATTAAAAATGGTTGTGTTGTAAATAAAGTTGATGAACCGTTAAATAGGCTTATTAAAGATATTTTCATACAATCGAGACAAACCTATGGAACAAGACGATTAAAACACTCCTTAGTTAAGAGATATGGGCTTGTAGTTTCTAAAAGACGTATTGGAAAGATTCTGAGCTTTCTAAATTTAAAGACAAAAATGAAACGAAGATTTAAAGTTACGACTACTGATTCAAATCATAATTTTACAATTGCACCCAATAGAATAAATCGAGATTTTTATAGTTCTGTTCCAAATGATAAATATGTAGGAGATATCACCTATATCAAAACCAAACAAGGGTTTCTGTACCTTGCCACAGTAATTGATTTGTATTCAAGGAAAGTTGTTGGCTGGAGTATGGATGACACCATGAAAACAACTCTTGTAAATGATGCATTACTTATGGCAATAAAAAGAAGAAATCCATCTAGAGGTCTTATCTGGCATACGGATAGAGGAAGTCAATATGCTTCTTATGAGCATAAAGATTTACTCAAAAAATATGGGATAATTCAAAGCATGAGCAGAAAAGGTGATTGTTGGGATAATGCTGTTTCTGAAAGTTTCTTTCATTCTCTCAAAACTGAACTCATATATCATGAAACCTTTAAAACCAAAGCTCAAGCCAATGAAATGATATTTGAATATATTGAGATATTTTACAATAGACAAAGACTTAATTCGTACAATAATTATATGTCACCAGTTGACTTTGAAGAGAAAATGTTACGTTTAGAAATGGTTGCTTAGAATATAGATTTATTTGTCTGATTTAGGGTTGACATATCAATGAGGTTATAAAAACAAAGACATAATATCTAGTGACTCTACTAGCGATTATAAAATAAAATTATTCATGTATTTGAATTATAACCCTTATATCAAATCAATATATACTGTTTAATAACACATACTTAGAGGATATACGTTAAATTAGAATTTTTTATAGCTATGGATTGTTTCGATAAAAAGATGTATTTTACATAGGTATAAGAGGTGTAAGTAAGATTTAAATATTAATTATAATGCTAACTATAGAAAAACTATATTTATCAGTGAGGTAAAAGTAATACTTGTTTACATAAAATTATAAAAACATAAGGAAATGAAAATGAGTAACTTTATAAGACTTAAAGATGTTATAAAAAAGACAAGTATTGCAAGAAGTACAGTTTTATTATGGGTCAAAGAAAATAGATTCCCTAAGCCTATAAAGCTAAGTCCCAAAGTTACTATATGGGATGAATCTGAAATTGACAAATGGATAAAAGATAAGGTATGAATAATCAATTTGGTTTTGGTTGATTGATATTGAACCACATAGCTCTTTTATTTTTAGATATATTTAGAGATGGCATATAATGTGGCATATGGAACTTCCCCAAGGAGTCAAAATCACCGTAAAATAGGTATTTATAGACACTAGTTCGATTCCGGGTGCCTCCTTCGTATAATTTAATGTTCCCTAAAGTCCATATTTATGGTGTTTAACTTGTAGTTAGTTCGATTCCCATTTTTAATTTTAATATAAGTATAAACTAGTAATTTAGCTTTGCTGAATTATATTACTTAACCTCATAAGTATTTGATTTTGTAAGATATAAATGTTAGGTGCCGATTGTCTCTTTCAACTTATAAATATTATAAAATATGCCATTTTATAATAACTGCCCTTTTTCTAGATGTCAAGACCATTCTAAAAATAGATGATGATAACCCGTAAAATAAACTGTAAGATTATTCAAAGTTTTGTGTAAAAATCCATACATTAGTAAATATACCTTGAATTTTTGAATATATGAAGTAGTCAAATTGACTACTTCTTTTTAGCTACATCTTTAATTGCTCTATATATAGTATTACGAGCTACATGAAAAAACTTAGATAACCATTCAACAGACTTTCCTTTTTCGTGCTGCTTGTAAATAACATCTTTCTCTTTAGTACCCAGAATAGCTTTTCTACCAAACTGAACACCTCTTTTTTTGCAGCTTCAATTCCTTCTCTAACACGTTCATTTATTAAATCACGTTCAAATTCTGCAATAGCACCCAACATAGTAAATAACAATCTACCTGTTGGAGATGTTGTATCAATGTTTTGATGTAATACTTTGAGATTTACATCTTTATTTTGTAAAAACTTTGCAATATTATGAAGGTCAATTACAGACCTTACTAATCTATCAAGTTTTGTAATATAAAGTACATCACCTTCTCTCACAAAGTCCATCATAATCTTAAACTGTTCACGATCTGCCTCATTCTTTCCTGACCTTTTTTCTGAGAAAATCTTTTCGCATCCTGAACTTCTAAGTTGATTAATTTGATTCTCAAGATTTTGACTTGAGGTAGAAACTCTTGCATAGCCTACATTCATAATAAATCCTTTGTATTGAACTTACTATTTATCTCATATATTAGAATGATTGTAAAGTAATATCTATTTTCCTAAAAAGAACAGGTTGTTGAACTTGTTATTTTAACTTAGAATTGTTAAATTCTGAGTATGAATTCAGGTTACCGTTCCAGATATGATTGCGGACACAATCAATTTGAACTTTAAACTTATATTTCTAAACACTTCTTCTCCCTTAATAATTATAAGGGGCACTATATTCAGAGAAAGTTACATTATGATTACAAATAATAATAATTTTTTGTAAGTACTGTTTAATAATTAAAGATAAATGAACTAATAGTAATAAATTAAAGCTAAATAGTATTTCTTTATATAAACTTAAAAGTGAAATATTCATAGCAATAACATAGCATTTGTATGAAAATACTCAATTTTACTCAAAAAAGTACAGAAATATAACAAAAATGTTCCATATTTTAAGTGTAATTTAATTTTAAATATGAAATAATCTTAATTACAAATAAGTACTACTTTTAGTACTACTAATTTATAATTATAGATTTGGACTACATAAGGTAGTGCAATTATGAACATATCTCTAGTATATATATTATTATTAATTTGGAAATGGATTAAAAATGTTAAAAAAAGATTCAAAGATTACAATTAAGAAAATTATGAAAAAGTATTCAAAAAACTATAAAAAAGAAAATAAGCAAATATCAATCAAAATTGATAAAAAAGTTGATAATGCATTGGTTAAAATATCGACAGAAATTAACATATCAAAAAACAAACTTATTGAAGATATCCTTTTTGCCAGTGGTTTACTTGAAGAGGTAGAAGAAAATTATGTTTAGTAACGTAGTAACTATTTTTCCTTCTGAGAAAGAAATCATTGGATGTATCCTTAATGGTATCATGACTGCCAGATACAATTTTGCAAATTGGACGTCAAATGAACTTTATTTATCATACGCACCTGTTAAGTTTTTGGAAATTCATGTCTCTCAAGAAATTGCAAAACTTAAAAATAAACCAGAGATTTTTATAGATGCAACCATTGCTGATATTTTGAGATGTTCTTTACCCAAACGTGATGCTTTTCATCAATTTATGCATGAGAGATGTCTATCTCAAGGTCTTATCTCAGTAACTTTGGATGAAAGATTATTTCATAGAAGCGAAAATAGTTCTATTTCTAGAGTAGTTATAACATTAAAAAATGGCGTTCATCATATAGAAGATGAATATATAGAAGATATTGAAAATATATGTAAATTACTTAATCATGATAAACGAGAAGATACTTCATTGGATTATGGTGTTTTTGCATTTTATTTAGATATTTCAAATACTGCTAGAAAAAAAGCTTCAGAAAGAATTTCTTCTATTATTAAGGCATTTGATGAAATTGTTTTGAAATATTCAAATCTTTCTTCAAATCTAATAGATGGAAATATTCGACAAATCGAAAATATCGGCGAATGGGCAGTAGGTTGTTATGTCATTGAGCCTATTTGGACAAAAGACAGTAATTAATTAAATCAAGGAGGAAAGAGGCGCAAAGTGTGTAAGTATAGATGTATAAGTCGAAAGACTTAGAATAAAGATTTATATAGGAGAGAAATATGAAATTAATGAAGAAATTAGCGGTAACAGCTGTAGCAATACTAGCATTAGGAACAAGTGCACAAGCAGATAAATTAGATAAGATTATCTCAAAAGGG
>Ga0209826_1001731_pt1 | contig 14922 bp, 12 predicted proteins | sample GOMGulsemesocosm_5_FD_184637 | JGI IMG/M metagenome (GOLD analysis project Ga0209826, IMG submission 184637) | Methane-oxidizing microbial communities from mesocosms in the Gulf of Mexico - GOM15C Gulf of Mexico (SPAdes) (version 2) | ecosystem: Environmental > Aquatic > Marine > Cold seeps... | reverse complement strand
CGTTAATTGCTCGTCAAATTGTTAACTTTGTTGAAGAACAAGAAACACTGATGTCAGATTTGCGTGAAATAGGCCCAAGTTTTGTCTTACTTGCACCAAGAGTGTGGGAAGGTATTTTAGCTGATGTTCAAGCAAGAATGATGGACTCAACACCACTTAAGCAAAAAGTATTTAACTTTGCTATGGGTTTAGCAGAAAAAGCACAAGAAAAAGGTGAACGTTCTTGGTTAGCAGACACATTATTAATGAATGCTTTAAAAGATCGATTAGGGTTTACTTTCCTCAAATCAGCAGCAACAGGTGGCGCTGCGATGGGCCCTGATACATTTAAGTTTTTCCAAACAATTGGTGTTCCACTTCGCCAGCTTTATGGTCAAACAGAAATGTGTGGTGCTTATACTATTCATAATGAAGATGATATTGATTATGACAGTGTTGGTTTTGCTTTTGATTCAGCTGAAATTAAAGTTATTAATACTGATAAACAAGGTGTTGGTGAAATTATCGCCAAAACAGTGGGCATGTTTACAGGCTACCTTAATAATCAAAAAGCTTATGATGAAGATGTTAAAGAGGGCTGGATGCATACAGGTGATGCAGGTTACTTTAAACCTTCAGGGCACTTAGTGGTTATTGACCGTATTAAAGATTTAGCCTGCACTAGCAATGGTGCTCAGTATTCACCTCAATATATTGAAAACAAACTTAAATTCTCATCATTCATTGGTGAAGCAGTTATTTTAGGTAAAGATAAACCTTATCTTTCTGCAATTGTTTGTATTCGGTTTAGTATTTTATCTAAATGGGCTGAGCAGCAAGGTTTAGCATTTACAAACTATACAAACCTGTCTTCTTTACCTGAAGTTTATGACAAAATATCAGAAGAAATTACTCGCGTTAATGAAAGCTTACCTGAATCACAGAAAATACGTAAGTTTATCTTGCTTTATAAAGAGCTTGATGCCGATGACGGTGAGTTAACGCGTACACGTAAAGTTAGACGTGGTGTTATTGCAGATAAATATGGTGATATCATTTCATCTATATATGATGATAAAGAAGTAGTTGATATTGATACTGTTATTGTGTTCCAAGATGGCACTAAAACACGGATACAAACTCAACTTAAAGTTGCTTCATTATTATCAACAAAAACATCTACAGATAGCAAAACCCAAGGGGAAGCATCATGAATTTCGAATTATTAATTCAGCTTATTATTAATGGCTTAATCGTTGGTTTGCTGTATGGCGTAGTAGGTATGTGTTTTGTACTTGTTTATAAGTCGACGCAAATAGTTAACTTTGCTCAAGGTGAGTTTTTACTTATTGGCGCATGGGTTTGTTGGGCATTTCTAATCTATTTTGAGTTACCTTTCTTTATTGGCTTTCTATTAACTTTGGCTTTTATGGCTTTATTTGGCATTTTACTGCAAATGATTGTTTTAAGACCCATGATAGGAGAGCCTATTATATCGGTGATTATGGTCACTATTGGTTTATCAATATTCTTTCAAGCATTAATGAAATGGATATTTGGTGTTTCACCACAAAGTTACCCTCAAGTATTTGATAACCAAAGCATTCAAATATTTGGTTTAAATATTGAAATGGCCTATTTGATGAGTACCGTAATCGCTTTAATTATTATGGTTGCATTCTACTTGTTCTTTAAACATTCGAAATATGGTTTAGCGATGCGAGCAACTGCATTTGATCAGCAAATTGCACAAAGCTTAGGTATATCTGTGAAACAAGTTTTTGCTATGAGTTGGGCTATTGCCGCTACGGTATCAGCCACTGCCGGTGTTGTTATAGGTATGGTTAATGGTGTTTCAAATTCACTTGCCATTATGGGAATTAAAGTGTTTCCTGCGGTAATTCTTGGCGGTTTAGATTCCATTGTAGGCGCGATTGTTGGTGGTTTGATTATTGGCGTACTAGAAAATGTAGCAGAGTTTTTTGATAGTCAATATTTACATATTGGCAATATGTACGACATAGCACCATTTTATGTATTACTTATTATTTTGTGGTTCAAACCTTATGGTTTATTTGGCACAAAAGATATTGAAAGAATATAAACCAACAATTTTATAGCTTATTTGAACAATGAGTTTGAATACCCGAAATGAAATAAGTTCGGCTTATAAAAATTATTACTTAGGAGTTTTTTATGTCTAGTTTAAGTATGCGACCGTGCGGTGATTTCCGTACTAGCTATAAACAAGATAATACAATTTTTGAAACTAAAACTATTAGAAGAATGGCAATACTTGGTATAGCTATTCTATGTGGTGCACCTTTATATTTTGATGCGTACTATTTAACCTTATTTATCCAAATATCTTATCTTGGGATAGCTGCTTTAGGTTTGAATATTTTAGTGGGCTATACCGGGCAAATTTCTTTGGGACATGGAGCCTTCTTTGGCTTCGGTGCTTTTGCCTCTGCTTGGTTAAATATATCCTTTGGAATCCCTGTTATTTTTTGTATTCCTATTGCAGGCTTTATGACAATGGGTGTAGGTATGATCTTTGGATTACCAGCATCAAGAATTAAAGGCTTATATTTAGCAATAGCAACATTGGCTGCGCAATTTATTTTAGAAGATTTTTTTGCGAGAGCTGAGTGGTTTTCAGGTGGTTCAGCAGGTTCTTCAGCTGATCCTATCTCAATGTTTGGTTTTGCCTTTGATACGGATGAGAGTTTTTTCTATGTTGCACTTTTTGCTTTAGTCTTCATGTATATATGGGGCTGTAATTTAATGCGTAGTAGAGAAGGGCGTGCATTTATTGCTGTTCGTGATCATTACCTTTCAGCTGAAATCATGGGTATTAAATTGAATAAGTATCGCCTTCTATCATTTGGTGTGTCTTCATTCTATGCGGGTATTGGTGGTGCTTTGTATGCTCATTATTTAGGCTATGTATCTGCTGAAGGCTTTACTCTTTTTTATGTCAGTTCAGTTTTAGCAATGATTATCATTGGTGGTTTAGGCTCTATTAAAGGTACCTTAATGGGTGTTGTCTTTATGGTGTTTTTACCTGAAGTTCTAACCAGTGGTGTTGATATATTGAAAACAACGGAATGGGGAAATATTCCTATGGTTGTTGATGGTTTATCTTATATCAAAGAAATGGCTATTGGTTTAGTTATTATATTGTTTTTGATTTTTGAGCCAGATGGCATGGCTCATCGTTGGGCGCAAATTAAAAACTATTGGAAATTCTATCCATTTTCTTATTAATTAAGCTTTATTAATTAAACTAAGAGAATGTTATTGGATGTAAGTAAGTACAAAAGAAGAAAGAAAAATAGAAGAATAAAAGCAAATTAAAATTACAACAAGTCATTGGCAATATAGCCATTTAAAAAGAAGGAAATAACAATGCAGAATAAAATGCAGAAGAAATTATTAGTAAGTTCTATTATCGCATGTTGTGCACTTGGTGCGAGTACTCAAGCAACAGCAAAAGATTCAGTTTTTGTTGGTCATTTAGGTGATTTCTCGGGCCCTACAGCCTTCGTTGGCGCAAAATACGCTACAGGTGTTAGAGATGCTCTTTCTTATATGAAAGCGCATAATGGTATTAATGGTACTCAAATAGAATCTAAAACTATTGATTATGCTTATAAAGTGCCACAAGCTATTGCTGCGTATAAAAAATGGAAATCTCGTAAAAAGATGATTGCCATGCAAGGTTGGGGAACTGCTGATACTGAAGCATTGATCTCTTTTGTGGCTCGCGATAAAACGCCAGTGTTTTCAGGTTCATATTCTGGACATTTGACCGATCCTACTGGTAAAAATCCACATACGAAAAAGCCAGCACCTTATAACTTCTTCTATGGCGCATCTTACTCAGATGTTTGTCGTGGTTTAGTACAATGGGCTGCTGACGATTGGAAAAGTAAAGGTGGTAAAGGTAAACCTAAATTTACTCATATTGGTGCTAACCATCCTTACCCTAATGCACCAAAAGCTGCATGTGCTGATTATGCAAAAGAACTTGGTTTTGAGGTAATGTCACCAGTTGTTGTTTCAATGAAACCAGGTGATTTTAAAGCGCAATGTTTAAGCTTGAAAGATTCAGGTTCAAATTATGGTTATTTAGCAAACTTAGGTGGTTCTACGCTTTCATTACTAAAATCATGTAACACTGTAGGTACAGAACTACAATTAATGACTAATATTTGGGGCGCGGATCAAAACTTTTTTGATGCTGCTGGTTCTGGTTTACACAACTATATTTTTCCAACTATGACACCATTTTGGACAGACGATGCTCCAGGAATGAAATTAGTACGTGAAATATCTAAAATGTCTGATAAATCAGGTGAAAAAACTCGAGTTCATCACTATATACGTGGTATTTGTTCAGCTTTCTATATGAAAGAAGCGATGGAGTGGGCTGACAGCAATGGTGGTCTTACTGGTGAAAACATCAAAAAAGGAATGTATGCACGTACAAATTGGGTACCAAAAGGTCTAGAAGGTGTATGTTTACCTGCAACATGGACTGCTGAAGATCACCGTGGTATCAATAATGTAAACATTTATAAAGCCAATTATAATGGAACTAAAGTTGATGTTAGTAAAGTTACTACAGTTACTTTAGAACGTCGTGATAGCTGGTTAGGTTATTAATCTCTAGTAACCTTTAATTAAAAAGGTTTACTTATAAAAGCTTGTTGTCTATTGACTATTATTAGATAGCAAGCTTTCTTATCAAAATAAAAAGTGAAATATTGACGGAGTATTTATGTCACAAGTGGCAAAAAAAATTCAACCTGCATCACCAATATTAACCGTAAATAATATTGAAGTGGTTTATGACGAAGTAATTCAAGTACTTCGAGGTGTAAGTTTAGAAGTGCCTGAAGGTGACGTAGTAACGTTACTTGGTCCAAATGGTGCCGGTAAGTCAACTACATTAAAAGCTATTTCTGGTTTATTAAAAACCGAAGATGGCGAAGTCACTAAAGGTGATATTACCTTTATGGGTGAGCGCATTGATAAAAAAAATGCGGAAGATGTTGTTAGAAGTGGATTATTCCAAGTAATGGAAGGTCGACGCATTATTGAAGATATGACATCAATTGAAAATTTAAAGTTAGGGGCGTTTACACGTAATGACTCTAATATAAACCAAGATATAGAAATGGTCTTTAATTATTTTCCTCGTTTGAAAGCAAGAACAGGGTTGGCTGGGTATTTATCAGGAGGCGAGCAACAAATGCTTGCGATTGGTAGGGCACTAATGGCTCGTCCTAAAATGATTTGTTTAGATGAGCCTTCTATGGGGTTATCTCCTTTATTAGTAAAAGAAGTTTTTGGTATCCTTAAAAAAATCAATCAAGATCAAGGGATCACCATGCTGCTTGTCGAACAAAATGCTAATTATGCTCTAAAAGCTGCTAATTATGGTTACATCATGGAGTCAGGAAAAATAGTGCTTGATGGTACTCAAGATGAATTACTTAACAATGAAGATGTTAAAGAGTTCTACTTAGGTGGTGGTAATGAAGAACGTAAGAGTTTCAAAAATCTAAAATCATATAAACGCCGTAAACGTTGGTTATAAACCAAGCATAAAGCAGAATCAGCAATCAATTAGAGTTATTATGAATACATATTTTCACGATAAAGAAAAACAAAATCCTCAAGCACGAGAAAGTGCTTTACTTGAACGTTTACCAGCATTTATTACTTATGCAAAACAAGAGTGTCAGCATTATCAAAATATACTTAAGCATATTGATGCAGATAAAATAACATCAAGAGAGTTATTAGCTCAATTACCGATAACGCGAAAATCTGATTTAATCAGCTTACAAGAAAAAAGTGCTCCATTAGGTGGTTTAAATGCAGCTACAGCTAAATTAGGACGGATTTTTCAATCACCCGGCCCTATTTATGATCCTGAAAACACCAGTGATGATTGGTGGCGCATGGGGCAAGCTTTCTATGCAGCAGGGTTTAGAGGTAATGATTTAGTACAAAATTGTTTATCGTACCATTTAACACCGGGTGGATTTATTATGGACTCTGGTGCGCGTGCATGTGGCTGTGTTGTTATTCCTGCAGGTCCAGGGCAAACAGAACAGCAATTAGATGTAATAGAACATTTAAAGCCTCAAGGATATTGTGGAACGCCTTCCTTTTTGAAAATTTTACTTGATAAAGCCGCTGAACATGGTCGCAATATGTCAAGTATCACAAAAGCTTTAGTGAGTGGAGAAGCATTACCAGAAATACTTCGTGCTGAATTTAATGCGGCAGGTATTGATACATCCCAAGCATATGCATCTGCAGATATTGGTTTAATTGGTTATGAAAGTAGTAATCATGATGGTTTTATTATTGCCGAAGACCTTATCGTTGAAATTGTTCGTCCAGGTACATTAGAGCCGGTTGCTACGGGTGAAATAGGTGAAGTTGTTGTTACTAGTTTTAATGTTGATTACCCATTAATACGTTTTGCTACAGGTGACTTGTCAGCAGTAAAAGAAGGTATAAGCAATTGCGGTCGAACCAATATGCGCATTAAAGGTTGGCTAGGTCGTGCAGATCAAACAACCAAAATAAAGGGCATGTTTGTTCATCCTGAGCAAGTTGAAAAAGTACGCAAAGAATTTTCAAATATTGCTAAGGTTCGTTTATCAGTTATACGTGTTAATCATAATGATCAAATGAACTTACAATGTGAAATTGATATGACTAAAGCTTCGTCAGAATCAAAAGAAGCAATGATTAGTGATATTAGTGCTATTTTAAAGAAAGTAACGAAATTATCAGGAACAGTTGAGTTTGTCTCATTAGGCTCTTTACCTGATGACGGGAAAGTTATTGAAGACTTACGACCACTATCTTAATTGAATGCTTGAAATAATGTTAAAAAATATCCTTTATTAATCAATAAAATACCGAGTTGAATATTTAACTCGGATTTTATATATTATATGAAGTGCTCAGTGGAAAACCTCTCTAACGAGTATAATCATCAAAAGGAATAAAAAATGATAGGTATCAATTTAAGTATTAAGCTTAGGTTAACAATAATATCAACCATTCTAGTAACACTTGTCTTAATTGCTAAAGGCACATATGACTATCAGATAGTTAAGTCATCTTTACGTGTTGAAGCGAATAATAGTATTACTCTAGTTTCTGAGCGGTTAAAACTTAATTTACCTGCAGCCATTTGGATGGACTTATCTGAGCAAATTGTAAAAATAGGTTCGTCAGAGTTAAAAACACCTTATGTTTATTCGATTGAAATAACCAATACTGATGGAGAAGTTAAGTTTTCTAAACAAAACCAAGGTATAAAAGGGAAAGAATCTAAACACACTTTAGTTTCTGTTGAATATGGAGAAGAAAATGTAGTTGGTAGCTTAATGCTTAGCATTGATCAACAAGCCATTGACGAAAAAGTAAGTGCTGCATTCATTCAAATAGTGATTGGTGTCATACTTGTTAATATATTATTAGTACTTATTTTATACTTTCTTATTGGCCTTATCGTAACAAGCCCGCTAAAGAAAGTTATTGTAGCTGTGACAGATTTAGCACAGGGCGATGGTGACTTAACTAAAAGAATAAATATTGAAACTCACGATGAAATAGGCGAATTGTCAGCACAAATTAATTACTTTATTGATAAAACTCAAGGGATGGTTCAAGAAATTATTAGTACAACTCAGATCATTAGTGATACGTCTGTTTCAGTAAAGTCTAATGTTACTAATGCAAATACATTGTTTGAAAAACAATACACTGAAATAGATATGTTGGCGACGGCTATTACTGAAATGGCAGCAAGTACGAAAGATATATCAAGCACGTCTGAGCAATCTTCAACCTCGGCATTTCAGGCAAAAGAACAAGCAAATGAGGTTGGTTTAGTGATTAATAAATCAATGTTATCTGTGAATGAATTGTCAACTGATTTAGATAATACTAGTCAAGTTATTGGTGAACTGTCAAATACTGTCGGCAATATGGTTAATGTTGTTGATGTGATCAAATCAATCGCAGATCAAACAAATTTACTTGCCCTTAATGCAGCTATTGAAGCTGCAAGAGCAGGGGAACATGGTCGAGGTTTTGCTGTGGTAGCCGATGAAGTACGTGCTTTGGCTAGTAGAACACAGCAAAGTATTGAAGAAATTAGTCAAATGATCATTGATTTACAAGAGGGTAGTAGTTTAGCTGTTTCAGTTGTAGAAAATAGTAAGCTTAAAGGCGAGAATACAACTAATACTATGCAAAGTTCAGTTGAATTTATTTCTGAAATAATTTCGGCTAGTGATAATATTAGTGATATATCATTACAAATATCGACAAGTGTAAAAGAGCAAAGTGATGTAACTGCTTCTTTAGATATTAGCGTTAATAGTATTGTTAGCGGTGGACAAGAAAGTAATGAGCTTATTAATCAAATTAATATTAAAGCTGGTCAATTAGATAACTATGTTAATGATTTACAGTCATTAACCAATCAATTTAAAGTTTAAACATATTTCAACATGCCTATGCACTTGGCTCAGGAGTTTTTTTTAAACGTCATCTTCGAGGTTACTTGTTGAAGATCCATTGTCTTTAAGCTTGGTCTTTAAGCTTGGATTTCCGACAAAATACCTAGGGAATGACGACTTCCTGTTTAGTCTACATAGGCACGTATTTAAATGTTAACGAGGAAACCGTTATGAATAAAAAAGCATTTCAAGATTGTTATCCTGAAGAATTAAGTCATTGCTATGGCTGTGGTAAAAATAATAAAGAAGGTCATCAATTAAAAAGTTTTTGGCAAAACATTGATGAAAAAAATGTAATTGCTAGTACTACTGTAGCTCGCTGTATACCAGATATAAAGTATACAGCAGTACCTGGTTTTGTTTATGGTGGCATGATTGCCTCATTGATTGATTGTCATGGCACAGGTAGTGCGGCAGCAATGGCACATAAAGTTGAAAATAGAGAAATGGGTACGCTACCGCCATTACGTTTTGTGACAGGAGCACTAAATGTCAGCTATTTAGCGCCAACGCCTCAAGGTGTAGAGCTTGAATTAGTGGGAACTTTCTCTGAAGTTAAAGCACGAAAAATAATTGTTGAAATTACATTGTCAGCAAATAATGTAATATGTGCAAAAGGAACAGTTATCGCCATTCTTATGCCTGAAAGCATGATGAAAGCTAATACTTAATTAGCTATTTAGATCAAAATAACTCCAAGCAATAAAACGACTTGTTTTTTGCCCTTGTGCCATTTTAATTACTTTAACTTGGCACGCATTTGCTTTTTTGAGTGCTTGTTTAATTCGAGAAATATGCTCTTTTTTAGACACTAAACAGGTAAACCACAATACTTGTTTTTGATAAAGTGTACTCTCTTCTATCATGCTATTAATAAAGCTCAATTCACCACCTTTACACCATAATTCAGCTTTTTGACCACCAAAGTTTAGCTTTACACTTCTAACTTTAACATCTTTGTTTTTATTTAAGTTGTTCTGTTTTTTCAAATTTGATTTGTTTGCATCATGAATTGATTTATAAAAAGGAGGATTACACATGGTTAAATGATAAAACTCATTTTTTTTAATGATGTCTGTAAAAAAATGGTTAGCATTTGGTTGTATTCGGCATTTTACTTTAAGAGACAAACCTTTATTTGCTGAAATATTTGTATTGGCAACTTTAATTGAAATAGGATCTATATCAGAAGCAGTAAAGTTCCAGTTATATTCTTTTTGGCCTAAAATAGGGTAAATACAGCTGGCACCTGTTCCTATATCAAGCACGTGAACATGTTTAGGAAAGTCTGTTCTGTTTTTTGATTGTTTAAGTAAATCTGCAAGGTAGTGTATATAATCTACTCGTCCTGGAATAGCAGGGCATAAGTAACCAGCAGGAATATCCCAATGGCTGATATGATAATATTGCTTTAACAGAGCAGTATTAAGTGCTTTAACTGCATCGCTATTGCTAAAATCAATTGTTGGTTGTTGAGTGTAATTATTTTCTTGTATAAAAGTAGACAACGTAGGATAAGCTTTACATAACGCATCAAACTGATAACCATCACGGTGACGATTATTTTTATGCAATAAAGATTTTGGTTTAGTGTTTTTATTTAACATAATAAAAATTAAGGCTTAGTACCTATTTTAAAAAGACCGTTACTGTTGAATTGCACAACTTCTTTTCTTTTTTTGCCAAATAAAATAGAACCATCATCCATAAATAAAAAGTTCTTCCAACAGCGCTTAAATATAACCCAAGTAGTTTCTATAATATTATTTCTGTCACTACAGAAGTAAATAACAGTATTATTATCCCAACTTATATGGTTTTTAATAAGTTCAGGCAAAGATGCTTCGTCACTATCCCAAATACTTTCCCATTTTCCTTGCTCTAACCAATTGCTTTTATCAAATGACCAGTCACCTTTTTTGAAAAAGTCAGGATGATCAACTTGCTTACTTATAAAAGCATCCCATAAAGTATTTGCTCGCTCTTTAGACATCGGTTTTATTTTATTTAAATCGGAGTCAGAAATAGGTAGACTTTTATGTTTAAAAACCCAAGCATTTTTTAACTGTTCTAATGGAATGTAATTCATTATGTTTAATCTCAATTTAAAAACGAAACCATTATAACGTATTGATTAAAATTAATAAGGAAAGGTTTGAACTTCCCTTAAACTTTGTAGAACTCTCGTTATATATTCAAAAATATTTAAGTGATCTGGATAGAATAAGAAGATTTTAGAGGTTTTGAAAGGTTGATTTTTGCCATTTATCATATTTTCAAAATTAGCGACTGGGGTTATGTGTTCAAATGGCGCTCAAAAAGTATACGAGGTTCTGTTCTTGAATCTGTATTTCGATACGCGTAAATGATTTCTTTTATCGTTATCTTTGTCTCTATCAAAGATGACACAAATTAAGTGATTAAAATGCGAATTTGTATCCATTTCTAGACTTTAGTTGTAAATTGTTTTATTTTAAATTTAATCTACACTTACTTATTGGCTAAATCGATAAGTGATAGATGTGTCTAAAAATTGTTCTTTGAGTGTTCTAATTGATTCAAAGTTGTTGTTTTACTATAAATAAATTAAGGAAATATAATGAAAAAAATATTTAATATTAAGTGGTTTTTATTCGTTTTAAGTTTATTTGGTACACAAGTAGCAGTTTCAGGAGATGAGGTTTCTTCTATGTCGGTAAGCGGAGCAACAACGGTAACAACTGAACAGGCTAAAAAATTATTTGATGATGGTGCTTTATTTATTGATGTGCGCAAAGATAAAGATTGGAATGCAGGACGTGTTTCTGATGCTGTTCAATTAAATATAAAAACAATTTTTTCTGAGGAAAGTATGTCTGCAGAAATGGCAAAGGGTGACCCTGTTGTTATTTATTGTAATGGCGAACGTTGCTTAAGAAGCTCTAATGCTGCTATAAAAGCGGTTTCATGGGGTTTTACCAATGTTTATTATTATAGAGATGGGTTTCCAGCATGGAAAAGCGCAGGATACCCTGTAGAGTAATGAATATATTTTAATTATTTTGTGAAGTTGGATAACATATACGCATGATACCTCAAAATGTTCCTTTTCAGCGAGAATTAAAAGTCTTAGTGGCAATACATTGATTTACAATAATAGTTGTTCTATTGTCGAAATAAATAACGCAGCATATAAGCCTTTTAAACTCGCCCTTCGAGGACGTCTGAGCAAATAATACTATGTGTTACATTTTGTTTTAAGGGATAACCATTAACAATAAAATACGCCTTAATTATGAATCGCTCAGTTTTCCTGAAACGAGCATCTTCAGGATGAACGGGTATATACAAAATGGTAGAGTAGGGAATTGCACATGAATTTAAAAAATAAAATTGTTGTTACTGTTATTATCATGGTATTTATTATTGTTGGAGCTGGCGTTATTTCTAGCAATTTAACAATGAATGAAGCTGAAAGTCGTTATAATGAAATGGCAATTAAAAGTAATCAGCAATTATGGCATCTTATTGCGTTAAACCAATATATAGAAATGGAACCCAATATTAAAACGATCACACGTGATCGTAAATTAAAGAATGCTGTTAGTAAAAAAGATGTAAAAGCTATACAAGAAAGTGCTTACACAACTTTTAATTCCCTTCTCGGCCAAGAAGTTATTTCCAACTTACAACTCACTGATAACCAAGGGAATATACTTTTTAATGCGACAGATAAAAGTATATTAGGTTCAACTAATAGTCTTTCTGTTAAAGCAATAGAAACTAAAAAAAATCAATCGTCAATAACACTAGACTCTGAAGGAAGTTTACAAGCTGAATTAGTTTTTCCTATAACAAAGCGCGGTAAAGTCATTGGTACAGGATCTTTTTCAATAAAGCTTGATAAAGGCATTGCTGTTTTAAAGAAAGGGCAAAATTCTGAGGTTTATATCGCCAGTGATTCAGGTGAATTATTATCTTACTCTAAAGTTGATATAAGTGATGAATTGAATGAGCTTGCATTACCACTCAAAGAAGCAAGGAATATTGCTGTTAAACATTCAGGTAAAATTTATTCAACAGCTATCGTGCCTATTATCGGCTTTGACAATAAACTATTAGGCAACTTCATAACACTTGTTGATAACACAGAAAGTTATTCGTCACAGCAAGTTATTGATATTACAGCTATAGTTATATTGATTTTAATCACCATTGTTTCTATTATCTCTATTAGTTTTTATTTAGGTAATGCATTAAAACCACTGAGTTCCATATCAAAATCATTAACAGCAGTCAGTGAGGGTGATTTGACTGTTATTATAGAGCAAAGTAAAGGTAATGATGAAATTGCAGAGATACAAAAGGCTATAGCCAATACGATTACTAAGCTACATGGTTTGGTTTCTCAAATAACGCCATTAGTTTTTGAGATAAACAACTCATCAGAACAATTAACAAATGCAATGGAAACTAATCAAAGCAATATTTATCAACAAGAGGATAATATAAATCAAGTAAGTGATGCAGCTTTAGGCGTTGAGCAAGGTATTTCTCAAATTGCTCAAAACAGTGTTCAAATGATGAATCACTCTCAGGAAACTAATGTTGAATTAGGCAAGGGTGTACAAATTATTCATAAAACGATTGAATCTATCAAATCAATTTCAGATGAAGTTAATAAGTCAGAAGCAGTTATTAATCAGCTTTCAAAAGAAACGGAATCAATAGACAGTATCTTAAGTGTAATTAAAGGTGTTGCAGAACAAACAAATTTACTTTCTTTAAACGCCGCTATAGAAGCGGCAAGAGCTGGAGAGCAAGGGCGAGGTTTTGCAGTTGTTGCTGATGAAGTAAGAACCTTGGCTGGTAGAACACAAGAGTCAACTCAAGAAATAGAGCAAATGATCGAAACAATTCGCTCAGGTGTAACATCAGCTGTTGATAAAATGAAGAATAGTAGCTCTGAAGTGCAAAACTGTGTTGAGTTAGCAAACCAAACAGAATTGTCGTTAGGGGCAATAACACCTAAGGTATCTGAGATTGAAAGTAATAGTATTGTTGTTAATCAGTCTATATCAGAGCAAAAAGCAACAATAAATAGCATCAATGCAAATATTAATACTATTAGTAAATTATCTGAAAACAATGTAACAGGTAATGCAGAAGCCGTTAGTATTGGTAATAATTTAAAGTCTTTATCAGATGATTTAGATGAAATGATAGTTCAATTTAAAATATAATTAATTATATTATTGTTCCACCTGAAACTCGCATCTTGAAGTGGTTTGGGTATCATGAGTATAAACACAACTAAGCAGATGTTACTTTGAAAAAGGCATCTGCTTTTTATTTTTGAAATGAACATCTTCAGGTCGAATAGTTATTTCCATAAATGTTTAATTTATGTTAAAAAGTTATTCTAGAATATTTTAATTAGGCGTTTTTTATGCAGTCTTTTATTAATGCCATTTTATCTAAAATAGAAAATGTTATTTTAGGTAAGCCTCATGAATGTAAGCTTGCTCTTGCATGTTTGTTAGCAAAAGGGCATTTACTAATTGAAGATTTACCCGGAATGGGAAAAACAACATTAGCCAACACTTTAGCTAAAACATTAGGTTTAAGCTATCAAAGAACACAGTTTACCAGTGATATGTTGCCTGCCGATGTTGTTGGTCTGTCTATTTTTAACTCAGAAACCAAAGCATTTGAGCTTCATAAAGGACCTATTTTTAATCAGGTTGTTTTAGCCGATGAAATTAATCGAGCGAGCCCTAAAACACAAAGTGCTTTATTAGAAGCTATGGCTGAAAAACAAGTGAGTATTGATGGTGCTACTTATCAATTGCCAACACCATTTTTTGTTATTGCCACGCAAAATCCATTATTTCATGCAGGAACGTATCCGTTACCTGAATCACAGCTTGATCGCTTCATGATGAGACTTTCTTTGGGTTTTCCAGATGTTGAGGCTGAAAAGAGTATTTTATTAAACGGTGAGTCGAATAAAATATCAAATATTGATACTGTGATCACTTGTGAGCAATTATTATCAATGCAAGAAGCTGTTCAGCAAATAGAGATATCTAATGATATTTTAGAGTATGTTATTGCTTTATGCCATCAAAGCCGAAATACGTTGAAAAACAGTGACATTGAAATTACTTGCAAACCTTTATCACCACGTGCTGGAAAATCTTTATTATCAGCAGCAAAAGCTTGGGCATTTATACATAATAGAGCATATGTTTTGCCAGATGACGTACAAGCGGTGTTTCATGTTGTTTGTCAACATCGCTTGGAAATAAATAGTACACATATTAATGCTATTAGTAATACGGTATCACAGCAAGTACTAGATGAAGTTAATGTTCTTAATCCTTTGAATAATTAAGCA
>Ga0209826_1001727_pt1 | contig 14929 bp, 18 predicted proteins | sample GOMGulsemesocosm_5_FD_184637 | JGI IMG/M metagenome (GOLD analysis project Ga0209826, IMG submission 184637) | Methane-oxidizing microbial communities from mesocosms in the Gulf of Mexico - GOM15C Gulf of Mexico (SPAdes) (version 2) | ecosystem: Environmental > Aquatic > Marine > Cold seeps... | reverse complement strand
AACAACGCTTTTCAACAAATAAACTCTAAACTAGAATCAACCTGTCGAGCCGGCTATTCTACAACAAGTTCAAAACTTATTGCAAGCAGTTTATTTAAAATCACTCTCAAATAAACCTAAACCAAACTACTCATCTCCGCCCTTTAAAACTGTCTGTTACAACCGTCTCGCCGTTTGGAGATGCGCATTATAGGCACTTCAGCCTTAAGGTCAACGCCTTTTTTATATTCTTTTACTACAAAACCCTAAGCTATTGTTATCCTTGCAAACTTTCTTTTACCTACTTGCATCACACACTCACAGCCTTTGTTCAACACAAAGCCCTTATCCATAATTTTCTCGCCATTCATCTTCACCGCACCTTGCTTTATCATCCGGTACGCATCGGATGTGCTGGCCGTTAACCCTGCATCTTTAAGTGCATTTGCAATGGGGTACGCATTATCAGCCGATAAAGTAACGCTCTCTATGTCCTCAGGAACTTCTCCACGCTTAAATCTTGCCACGAAGGCATCATTTGCTGCTACCGAAGCCTGCTGATCATGAAACCTCTCTACGATTTCCAAGGCTAGTTTAACCTTAATGTTTTTGGGGTTTTCCTCACCATTTTCACACTGCTCCTTCCAGCCATCAATCTCTTCAATATCCCGAAAGCTGAGCAATTCATAATAACGCCACATCAACGTGTCAGAGATCGACATGATTTTGGCAAACATCTCATTAGACTCTTCATTTATCCCTATGTAGTTACCTAAGGATTTTGACATTTTCTGTACGCCATCCAAGCCCTCTAGAATTGGCATTGTCATAACAACTTGCGGAGCCTGTCCATAAACTTCCTGCAACTGTCGTCCAACTAACAAGTTGAATTTCTGATCAGTACCACCCAGCTCAACATCAGCCTTCAATGCAACAGAGTCATAACCTTGTATCAACGGATAAAGGAATTCATGAACGGCAATAGGCTTGCCACTCGTATATCTTTTATTAAAATCATCTCGCTCTAGCATTCTAGCCACGGTATGCTTCGCTGCTAGTTGAATAAGGTCTGCCGCACTAAACTCAGACATCCATGTGGAATTAAACACGACTTCAGTTTTTTCCGGATCAAGAATCTTAAACACTTGCTGGGTATATGACTTAGCATTCTCAGCAACATCTTCTTTTGTTAGCGGCGGGCGTGTTGCCGACTTACCCGTTGGATCACCAATCATTCCAGTAAAATCACCAATTAAAAACAAGATATGGTGCCCAGCATCTTGAAACTGCTTCAACTTATTAAGTAAAACAGTGTGCCCTAAATGCAAGTCTGGCGCAGTTGGGTCAAAACCAGCTTTTATTCTTAACTTTTTACCTGATTCAATTTTTTTAATGAAATCGGCTTCGACAAGCACCTCATCCGCACCTCGCTTAAGGCGTTCCAGCTGTTTTTTTACAGAATCACTCACTTGAATGTCATCCTTATATATATAGTAAGGTCGAGAAAGATACGGCATATCTAATAAAAATCAACTTTTTATAGACCAATATCACATTTTTAACGTTTGTCATTTTGACGAACAACCTTTTTAACCTATACTTGAAACTGTAATATAAGAAAGTTGATATATAAACTAGCAACTTACCTTCATTTTTTAGCCACTGTTATTTATTTAATCCTATGGTAAAACCTAGCTTGATCAACCGTGATTTTAAAAACTCATTAAACATCAGTCGGCCACATAAAAAGCCTCATGTTCTATATGTGCTTGGCGGTACGTTTTTATTGCTTATCAGCGCGCTATACTTTAAGTATGCCAGCGCCACAATCCCTGCGCCACAATTAGCAGCAGAACCTTCCAGTTCTGACCTTATTAATATCCCACTACCCCAGTCATCAGAGCTATCAGCATTAAACCTCAAGCCTCTTTCAAGTAAGAAAAAAACGAATACATCCTCAGCCAGCACCCACTTTAATAAACCCAGCACCTTAGCCAGCAAAGATACCACCAGTTCTTGGTCTAAATACAAGATTAAGTCTGGTGACAATTTAGCTCGAATTTTCAAGCAAAAAAAACTATCAGCCACTACCCTGCATAAGATCATCCACTCAAGCAAGCAAGGCAAAGTATTAGAAAATATAAAGCCGGGACAACACATTCGCTTCCTGCAAGATAAAAACTTGAACTTTATTGCACTAGAATATGCAATTGATAGGATAAAAACACTTAAGGTTCAAGCTAATGAAAGTGATGGTTTCAATACTGCTATTATTGAAAAGCCAGTAAAAATCAGTCACCTAACGGCAGCAGGCAGCATCAACAACTCTTTATTTTATGACGCCAAACAAGCAGGCTTATCAGACCGTACGATTATGCAGCTTGCCAACATCTTTGGCTGGGACATCGATTTCGCCCAGAACTTGCGCCAAGGAGATTCCTTTTCTTTGCTGTATGAAGCCAAATACATCGATGGCCAACGCATTGAAAACGGACACATATTGGCGGCTGAGTTCATCAACCGCGGAGAAACGTTCCAAGCTGTTCGCTTTGTTGATAATAAAGGCCATGCTGAATACTTCTCTCCTCAAGGCAAAAGCATGCGGAAAACATTTCTGCGCAACCCTATCGATTTTGCCCGAGTTAGCTCACACTTTAACCTTCGCAGAAAACACCCTGTTCTTAATAGAATCCGCGCCCACAAAGGCGTTGATTATGCTGCATCTAGAGGAACCCCTATTAAATCAACGGGCGATGGCCGCATAACCTACCGAGGCGTGAAAGGTGGCTATGGTCGCGTTGTCATCATTCAGCATGGGCAAAAATACAGTTCCTTATACGCCCATCTATCTAAGTATGGTCGTTACAAAAACGGCAGCTACGTAAAACAAGGTCAGGTTATTGGTTATGTGGGAAAATCAGGCCTAGCAACAGGGCCTCATTTACACTATGAGTTCAGAATTAATGGCGTCCACAGAAACCCATTAACTGCCAAATTCCCATCTGCCAAACCTATTCAAAAAAAGCACTTAGCGGAATTTAAACAACAAACTCACCCACTATTGTCACAGCTAACCCAAGCAAAGCAAACACAGCTAGCTCTTAACTAACCCCCCCACATGCAGCCCGCTCTTTATATTGGCCTAATGTCTGGCACAAGCCTAGATGGCGTCGACATTGCCATTGTCAACATTGACAAAAAACCACCGGAACTTGTTGCTAGCCACTATCAAACGTACCCCAGCCAGCTACTTCACGAAATAAAAAACATGTGCCGACAAAGCAGCACCGAGCTTGAACAACTAGGTCAGCTAGACGCTCAACTGGGTGAGTTTTACGCGGAGTGTATTGATCGCGCACTCAATAAAGCCTGCTTAAGTAAGCACGACATCAAGGCTATTGGCTCTCACGGACAAACCATTCACCATAACCCAAAGTGCGCTCAACCTTATACGATGCAAATTGGTGACCCCAACCGAATAGCCGAAAGAACCGGCATCTCTGTTGTTGCTGATTTTAGGCGCCGAGATATTGCCGCTGGCGGACAAGGCGCCCCACTTGTCCCCGCCTTTCACCAAGCAATGTTTCGCTCTAACAACGAAACACTCGCTGTCATCAATATAGGTGGCATATCTAACGTAAGCTACCTCAGTAAAGACCCATTAGCACCGCTTATCGGTTTTGATTGCGGCCCAGGCAATACATTAATGGATCAATGGTGCCAGCATCACTTTTCCCAACACTACGACAAAGATGGCTTACTTGCCAGCCAAGGTAATATAAACGAAGGCTTGCTCAACAGCCTGCTAAGCGACCCATACTTTTCCACAGCACATCCAAAAAGCACGGGGCCGGAGCACTTCAACCTCAAATGGCTAAAACAACACACTACAAAATACTCCTGCACAACAAATGACACACTAAGTACTTTATGCGAGCTAACCGCGGCAAGCATTGCATTGAGCCTAGAATCATTAGGCGATATTGACCGCGTTTTATTATGCGGGGGCGGCATCCACAATCCATTTTTAATGAAACGATTACACCACCGTCTGAAACAACCTGTTGAAACAACCAAGTCACTAGGTATAGAGCCAGACTGGCTAGAAGCTATTGCGTTTGCTTGGCTAGCCAAGCAAACCATAGAAGGGAAACCTGGGAATGCCCCCAGCGTAACGGGGGCCAATAAAAGCGTTATTTTAGGGGCTATTTATCCCGCTTAAATTATGCTGAAAACGACGAGCCGCAACCACACGTGGTTGACGCATTTGGGTTACGAATAACGAACTGTGAGCCTTGCAGACTCTCTTTATAATCCACCTCAGCTTTCTCTAGATATTGGTAACTCATTGGGTCAATAACTACTGAAACACCATCTTTCAACAAGCCAAAGTCATCTTCTGCAACCGTATCGTCAAAAGTAAACCCATATTGAAAACCTGAGCAACCACCACCCGTAATATACACACGAAGCTTAAGGTCTTTATTACCTTCCTCTTCAATTAAAGCGGCTACTTTTTTAGCAGCACTGTCAGTAAAATTAATATCAGCTTCCGCAGCAAATACACTCATTTTTAAAACCTCTTTATTCGTTTATCTTAGTTAGTCCACTTTCACTCAAGAAAGTTCTTTTTTAGGCGTGTCTGTCGAAGAGATTTGAGAAACATTGGACGGCTCAACTGGGGTCCGTAACAACTGCCCATTAACCTCTGCACCCACTTCCATTTCAATTAAATTATATTTTACATTACCCGTTATACGTGAGTTTGCAATCAACTGCACTCTATCAGATGATGTTACATCACCCTCAACTTCACCATCAATTACGACCGTTGGTACATTCACATTACCTTGAATAGAGCCTTGCTTACTTAACGTTAATGTCGTCTCAGACCCATTTTCTGCTGTTACATTACCAACAACCTTACCATCTATATGTAGGCCGCCCGTGTATAAAACATCGCCTTGAATAACCGTCCCTTCACCAATAATTGTCGACACATTGGTCGTATTTATTTCTTTTAATTTTTTATTCTCTGAAGAAAACATGATTACTATCCTTATCTAAATGGGCTCAATCGACTGCGTAGTCTAGCGCAGAAATCGTTTAGCGCCTAACACCTTATGGTTTACCCAACAATACAGCCCACGGTTTTTCGTACAATATAGCATCGGCTCCTCTTTTTGAGGGCGTCATCGTCAGCTTAATACGGCTAGGGGTAAAACCCACTGGTAACTCCAGTTCATCACTCATCAATTGATAGTAACGAAATGAATATTTTATTAACGGGTTACTCTCAACCACTAAGTCCTGCAAACTCAATGTCTGAGTCAGACCCTTATTTTCTCCATAAATGGTCAGCCCATACCGGCCTTTAAGTAACTTCTTATTACTTACCCCCTGAGCTAAAACCAATTGATAACGATATCGTCTATCTGTACGTAAAGTCTGCAGTTCAAAACTATGAACATACAAGCCCTTAACCAAGGTTTCAGGTGCAACAACACGCTGATAAAAAGCCAATTGTTCTTTAATATCACTCAGCTCATCGTGCAATTTAGTTAAAGAACGTCGAGATTCCTGTTTCGCTTGCAAATCAATATTTTGCGCATTTTGAATAAAATCCTGCTGCTTAAGCAGCAGCTTGTTTTCCTGCTTTAATTGCTCAAGCTCCATTCTAACCTGCGTATTTTCAAGCAGATAATCATCAACATTTTTAAGTGATAAACGACCAGCAAGAAACGACAAAATAAACAAAAACAGTACCGCAAATAGCCCATTCCTTTCTATTTTCCGTCGTGTTTGTTTTTGATGATAGGGGTGCGGGCATTTGTGAGGCAGCATTCAGTCACGACCCTCTAAGGGTACAAGCCCACATGATCCAAGCCTGCTTTTTCATCCAGGCCAAACATAATATTCATATTATGCACCGCTTGCCCAGAAGCACCTTTCACCAAATTATCGATAACTGATAGCACGGTAACGACATTACCGTTTTGAGGGCGATGTACCGCTATTTGGCAACGATTAGTTCCACGAATATCGCCCGTATCGGGGTGAGCACCTGCTGGCAACACATCAACAAAAGGCTCATCCGAATAGTAATCTTCAAATAGCGCCTGCAAATCCACTTCTTTATCGCTTAATGGTGCATATAAGGTGGCATGAATACCTCGAATCATTGGCACCAAGTGTGGTGTAAACGTTAAACCAATTGGCGACACTGATATTGTATCGAGCTGCTGTGATATTTCAGGCAAATGCCGATGCCCTGGCACACCATAGGCTTTGAAGCTCTCTCCACTCTCACTCATCAATCCCACCACGCTAGCAGACCGTCCAGCACCACTCACACCCGATTTTGCATCAGCAATTAACATTGATGTATCAACGGCACCCGCCTTAATCAATGGCATAAAGCCAAGCTGGGTCGCTGTTGGGTAACAGCCCGGGTTAGCTACCAAGTTAGCCGTTTTTATTAACTCACGATTCGTTTCTGGCAAGCCATAAACGGCCTGCTCAAGTAGCTCAGGACAAACATGTTTCGCACCATACCATTGCTCCCATACAGCCACATCTTTTAAGCGGAAGTCAGCTGATAAATCAATCAACTTTACGCCAGCCTCCAGCAAATCGGTTGCCATGTGCATCGCCGTTGCATTCGGCGTTGCAAAGAAAACAAGGTCACAAGCCGTTAAATTAGAGAGTAGAGGCTCAACAAAACATAGCTCATTAAAGCCGCGTAGACTAGGGTATACCGAATCAACTCTTAGGCCTTTTTCAGCACGTGACGTCACCACTTGCACATCCACCATAGGATGCATAGCAAGCAACCGAAGCAACTCAACACCTGTATAACCCGTTCCGCCAACAATACCTACTTTAATCACGCCACACCTCATTTAAAAACCTATTTAGCCGTGCATTTTACACTAGCCACGTCTGATATACTTAACCCAATGTTAACGTTCAAACAACATATATCACCCCTTTTCAACACATGGAAAACCCACCTAGTATTTTGGCTGGGCGCCATTTTTGTCGGCCTTGCTACGGTTGGCTTAACGCTGGGTAGTGAGTTTGTTAGCGAGCTATTTAAATCACTTCATCAACAATACTTAGTCTACAGCTTTATTTTTACACCCGTTTGCCTCACGTTTTTAGCTTGGGTAACCATGCGCTTTTTCCCCGGTTCCGAGCGCAGTGGCGTCCCTCAAGTAAAGGCAGCCCTCCAACCGCTTCAGTCCGATGATGAACGCCCACTACTCGGTTTACGCGTTATCATTGGTAAGCTTATTCTCAGCCTCGGTGGTATTTTATCGGGCGCATCAGTTGGTCTTGGTGGCCCATCCATTCATATTGGCGCTGCATTAATGAGGTACTTTGGCCGTTTTGCTAATTTTGCCCCACATTATTTAGAACGAGGCTTAGTTCTGGCTGGTAGCTCAGCTGGGTTTGCGGCTATCTTCAGCGCTCCCCTCGCAGGCATTGTCTTTGCTATTGAAGAGATGGGGCGATCTTTAGAAGAAAAAACCAGTGGCATTATTTTAACCGCAGTTATTTTTGCTGGCGCAACCTCACTTATTATTCTTGGGCAATATGTTTACTTCCCAAATGACGCCCTTTCTTTTCCATGGGGAAAGGCTTGGCTAATCGTTCCCATTTGTGGTGTATTTACCGGTCTAATGGGTGGTTTATTTAGTCTGACCCTCCTCAAAGGTGGCAAACTACTTAGTTCAATTCGCTACCTATCTCCGCTTAAAATAGCCTTTCTCTGCGGGCTTATTATTGCCACTCTTAATTATTTATCTGATGGCGCGACGGCAGGCACAGGCTATCAAGAAACTAAAAACTACCTATTGAATGCTGAGGCCATGTCCAGCGAGTACCCCTTTATGCGAATGCTCGCTACCATTGCCACATTTTTTGTCGGTATTCCTGCAGGGATTTTTGTCCCATCTCTTTCTATTGGTGCGGGAATGGGGGCTAACCTTGCCAGCTGGTTCCCTATAGCGCCGTTATCCGTGGTTATTATTTTAGGCATGACAGGCTATTTTGCAGGCATGCTACAAGCACCCTTAACCTCTTTTGTTATCATCATGGAGATGACGAACTCACATGCACTGCTACTTCCGATGATGGCTACCGCTTTTATCGCTAATGGAACATCTAAACTTATTTGCCCTCTTTCACTGTACGAAGGCTTAACTCAACACTATTTACCCCAAAAGAAGCATGAAGCAAAATAAAAAAATTATCGGCATTATTTTCACCATACTCAGCATCAGTGGAGCATGGATGCTTTTTACAAATGGCCTATCCAGCCAAGCGCCCGACATCAGTTTCAACACCCTTAAAGGCGAAAAACTAAATCTAGCGTCGCTACAAGGCAAGCCCAGCTTAATTACCTTCTGGGCAACCGATTGCCCAGGCTGCATAAAGGAAATACCCCATTTAAAAGAACTGCATAATACATTTGCCACACAGGGTTTAAATATTATTGCTGTCGCCATGCATTACGATCGGCCAGACAATGTGATAGCAATGTCCAAGGAAAAGCAATTACCCTACCATGTTGCGCTAGACCCGCTCGCAGAAGCCTCCAAAGCATTTGGTAATGTTAGGCTAACACCCACCAGCTTTCTTATTGCGCCTGATGGCAACATCGTCATGCAAAAAATTGGTGAATTTAACCAAGCCGATATGCAGCAGCGTATCAAGAAATTACTGACCAAGGGATAACCATGTGGCTTAAAGCTCTACATTTAATTTTCATGGTCACTTGGTTTGCTGGCTTATTCTATCTACCACGCTTATTTGTCTACCACGCAATGAGTGACGACTCCATTAGCCACGAACGCTTTAAAATAATGGAGCGGAAACTGTACTACGGCATCATGACCCCTGGACTAATCCTTACCTTAATATTTGGAGTTTGGATGCTGCATGATTATGCGTGGGCTGTTTTCTCTCAGTCAGCTTGGTTGCATATTAAATTAAGCCTTATCGCTATTCTATTTGTCTACCATGTCTACTGTGGGAAGTGGCTACTCGACTTTAAACATGATAGAAACACACATAGCCACGTTTTCTTTCGTTGGATGAATGAGTTACCCGTCTTGTTTCTTGTTGCTATTATTATATTGGCAACCGTAAAACCATTCTAATAAAGCCACTTGTTATATCTTTTAGCATTCACACTAAGAGACCTCAGCATAACTACTGCGCTTGACAATACAGCGTTGCCTAAAGTGCCTACTTCTGGTGTCTTGCCTGCGCTCGTTACGTTATGCAGAGCCCTCACTAAAAAAATTAACACCCATTCAAGCAGCTCCAATAGCAAACCCGTATAATTACCACTTTAATCAATTGAAGGCTCATCATGACCAACACTGTTCAATGCGTTGTACTTAAAACAGAAGCGGAAGCACTGGATGCTGCGCCACACCCTGGCGAGTTAGGAGAAAGAGTACTGGCCAATGTTTCTAAAGAAGGCTGGAGCCAGTGGCTCGAACGCTTATCCATGATCATCAATGAAAATGGCCTCAGCACAGCTGAGATAGACAGCATTAAATTAATTGAAACACATATGAAAGGCTTCTTTTTTGCTGAAGGAGATATGGGCCAAGTCCCTTCTGGCTTTCATAAGTAAAACCCCATATAAACAAATGCCGCAACCATTCCATGATTGCGGCATTTTTCCATCTATAAAGTAACTCCCAAACTAAGAACTACTTAAACGAGACCTCAGCATAACTACTGCGCTTGACAATACGGCGTTAAAAATCGGCTCAAAATGCTCATTTACATTAGTAAACTGCGCCTTTTCGCCAATTTTTGCCTTGTCTTGCCTGCGCTCGCTACGTTATGCAGAGGTCTCTAAACGTATACTCTAACGATTAACTCCCGCAGCCACCGCTCGATGAGCCACAACCACCACAACCACCAGAACCGCCTGTTGCAGCAAAAACGTTATTAAAGACAAAACTTGCGTCGCCCATTCCACGGTCAACAAAATCGATCTCCACCCCGCGCATATAACCTAACGCGACACTGTCGATATAAACCTTATAATCCCCTGAGTCCAATACACTGTCATATTCACTCAGTTCATCAGAAAATGTCATGCCGTACGACATACCGCCACAACCACCGCCTGAAACAAAAATTCTAATAGCCTCCATCTCATCGCCAACATCGGCAAACAACTCCTTCAATTTACCAGCAGCTGATTCGCTAATAATGATATCGGATGGTGTTAATACGGTATTAAATGATTTTGCTGCACCCATGGCTCGCTCCTAAAAAGTTGATGCCTTTATTATACGGTTTATTTTAATAAAAACGGCTGGTTTGACCTATTTTCAATAAAATAGCGGTTGCTAATGATAATAATTCGCATTATCATTAGCTTTTTATTATTAACGAGCACCGAGGAGACTTACCTTGAAATACGCAACACTCGCCAAAACTAGCGGCCTAGCCGCACTACTCAGCATTTCTATCGCACCACAAGCATCAGCGGTCACCTTAGAAGAGCTAGCAAAAAGGCTCGACGCTTTAGAAGCTAAAAACCAACAGTTACAACAAGAAAATAGCGTCTTACGTGATTTTATTCAACAAACAGACAAAAAAGCCGATGCTGCCGTATTAGCGTCTGAAGCTTTCGCCGACAGCACCAGTGGCATCCAGAAACTAGCCAATTGGGCAGATAGAACAACCATCGGTGGTTATGGCGAACTGCATTACAACAACCTATCTGGTAAAGGCGGTGCATCTGATAAAGATGTCGTTGATTTCCACCGTTTCGTATTATTTTTCGGTCATGAGTTTAATGACGACATCCGTTTCTTTTCTGAGCTAGAGCTAGAACACAGCATCGCTGGTGATGGTAAAGGTGGCGAAGTCGAGCTTGAGCAAGCTTATATCGATTTTGATTTAAACGATCAACACACGGCCCGCGCTGGTTTATTCTTATTACCCGTGGGTATCATCAACGAAACACACGAGCCTCCAACTTTCTACGGCACAGAACGTAACCCAGTAGAGAAAAACATCATACCCGCTACTTGGTGGGCCGCTGGTGCAGGTTCACACGGTGAGCTAGGCGCTGGTTTCAGCTACGATGCTTATGTTCACTCTGGCTTGGAAGTTGGTAGTGACTTCAAGATTCGTGATGGTCGTCAAAAAGTAAGTAAGGCCAACGCCAACGACCTAGCGGCAACTGGTCGTTTAAAATACACCGGCACCGCAGGGCTTGAGCTATCTGTTTCTGCACAATACCAACAAGATATGAGCCAAGGCTTAGTTAACGGACTGGACAGTGGCACCTTAATCGAAACTCACGCTATTTGGAATACTGGACCATTCACCATTAAAGCCTTATACGCTGCGTGGGACATCGATGGTTCAGCAGTTAGAGTTGCCGGTGCTGACAAGCAACGAGGTTTCTACTTAGAACCTTCATACAGAATCTCTGAACAGTTTGGTGTATTCGCCCGTTTCAACCAGTGGGATAATAAAGCCGGTAGCAACTCAGGAAGCGCTGCTGATTCAGAAAAAGAGCAATGGGACATCGGTGTTAACTACTGGCCGCACGAAGACGTGGTCATCAAAGCCGATTACCAGTACCAAAGCAATGATAATGGCGAAGAACAAAACGGCCTAAACGTTGGCTTAGGTTACCAGTTCTAAATAACAAGCCGTCTTTAGATGATACGATAGGTGAAGAGGCCATCCTCTTCACCTTTTCTAGTACTTAGCCTTAGCTCTCCTATGAAGATACTCCTATTTTTTATCAGTCTCGTTTTTTTACAAAACGTATTCGCCCGAGGCACTTATCAAACACCCGAGTCCTTCCTGAACAATCACTTCGCTGGGAAGGCTCCCAAAAGTTCAACCATTTGGCTCAACAAAACAGACAAAAAAGTAATCTCTAATATATTGCAACATTCAGCACGGTTTATCCGCGTTAAATATTGGCAACAAGACGAAAAAACCGCGTGGATACTCAATGAAGTTGGCAAAGAAAAACCCATCACCGTTGGTATTATCATTGAGAATAATGCCATCACAAACCTTAAGGTACTCACCTTTAGAGAGTCTCGCGGCTGGGAAGTTAAGCATACGTTTTTCACCCGTCAGTTTAATGGGTTAGAAATCACCGCTAAGCATGCCCTTAACCAACATATAGATGGCATATCAGGTGCCACCTTATCGGTTCGGGCATTAAAAAAAATGGCTAGAATTAGCCTTTACCTAAATAAACAGCGCTAGCCAATGAAGACCCGTCGACGTCAACGCAATAAATTTTTATCACTGTACCTTTGGCACCGCTATGCAGGCTTAGTCGCGGCCTTATTTGTTATCTTTATTTCCGTGAGTGGAATAGCGCTAAACCATACGGATGAACTACAACTAAAAAAAACATACCTAAGCAGCCCTACACTTCTAGACGTTTATCATGTCCAAGCACCAACAAAAACAAGTCATTTCAGAACGGCTCAACACCGTATTAGCCAAGCTGATGATTTACTCTTTATCAACAGTTTCGATGCGCTGACAATAGACAGTAATCTCATCGGTGCGGTTGAACTCAACGAGCTTTTGTTTATTGGCCTAGATGACCGCTTATTGCTCATTAATCAGCACGGGCAGCTCATAGAAACAATTTCCTCACTCGATGGCTTACCTAAAAACATTAACCTTATCGGGGTCAATCATCAGCGCTTAATATTATTGGCAGGTACAACAAACTACTGGCTAAGTGATGACTTCAGTATCAATGAAGCCGCACCAGAAGACCCCATAAACTGGTCCAAACCAACACCCATGAACCAGCGGATAGAACTAACCATTCAGCATCAATACCGCTCTCGAATCATCAACCTAGAAACCCTTATGCTCGATATGCACAGCGGTCGGCTCTTTGGAGCCTACGGCACATTGGTGTTTGATCTTATCGGCATTATTTTACTTTTTCTTGCTGCAACAGGGGTTATCATTTGGTTTAAACAACGACCTAAAAAACACCGCTCATGAACCCTCAACAACAGCTCACCTTTTATTACAAATTACTACGTCAACACGGCCTTAATGATTCGCATAGCGGAAACGGCTCGGTGCGTCATGCCGGCGGCTTTGTTGTCACCAAAACAGGTGCCTGCGCCGACACCATAGTAGACGATGAGTTAATTAACTGCGCCTTAGCGCAAGCTCTCCCAGGAAAAGCCTCCTTAGACGCTGGTATTCACCAACAAATTTATCAACAGTTAGCGGGCTGCCAAGCCATATTGCATTCGCACAACCCCTACACCATTGCCTCTACCTTATCTGGCGACACATTCGTTCCTGTTGATTTTGAAGGAAAACTCTATTTTTCAGAACTCCCCATTATAGAGTGCGCAGCTGACGACTACCTGCAAATCATGCCTAACAGAATCAGTGAGTGCTTGAAAGACTACCCTATTGCCATTGTTCGCTCACACGGAGTATACGCAGCAGCCGAGAGCTTAGAGCTGGCCTATAAATGGCTTTGCTCAATTGAGCAGTCAGCAAAAATAAAGTGGTTAGCCCAACAGCTTTAAATCTGATGGTGTACACGCAAATCGTATAAATGCCGTTCTGCATCTATTAAGTGCTTCCCCCAGCTTAGGAAAAACCCATCCCGCCATAAGCTAAGCGCTGCGGGCAAATTTTCTTTACCCGACTGAATCAGGTCTAAACCACGTTTAATCTCAAAGTATAAATCGGCTAAATCTCCCGCAAGGCTGCCATAAAGCTCATTATCGACCAATTCCTCACCCACTTCGTAGGCATCCTTCTCGCCTAAAGCCTGCTTTAAATGACAAAACAATTCAAAGCGTTCCTCAATATCAGCCACCGCAAATAAGCACTCACCCCGGTCAGACTGATCAATCAATCCCATCACCGCGTGAATTCTAGGCAGAATCAAACTAATACTCGCCAACCACTCTTGCGCATCAAACTCCTGAATATTTTCCACAAGAAAACAAAATTGCTTTGCATTTTCTTGCAAATCACCAATTTGTTTTAAGGTTTTATTTCTATTTTCTCTAAGCACACAGTAAGCTTAGTCAAAAGCTAAATAAATACTGTTAAATAATATAAACATGCTGAAATTAAAACCTATAGTTACTTGCCTAGGAGGCGTAATCCTTTTGTTTATAAGTGCCAGTGCTGCTCACGCTGTGTCAGCCTCGCCACAAAAAACGTTGCAAAAACATGACCTATTTCACACTTTCAGTGGTGACCTATCGGCAGAGCTTGCCATTACAAAGCAACAAAATAAAACTGGACTTCTGTTATTTTTCAGCACTCAGCACTGCCCTTTCTGTCAACGCATGAGAAAAAATGTCTTTAATCAAGCCTCTGTACAACTCTATTTCAGGTCTCACTTTCAGCTAATAGAAATAGACATTGAGTCGGATAAAACACTAAATACCCAACAACAGAAAACCATCAGTTATAAAGCCTATGCAAAAACACAACGTATACGGCTAACACCCACCATTATTTTTCTCGATACCAATGGTGAAAAGCTTTACCAACACACAGGCATTGTCGCTAACCCAACGGAGTTTCTTTGGTTAGGGGAGTACATCGAGAAGAGTCACTCAAGCCAACTAAGCTTCGCCCATTTTAAAGCCAACAAACGTAAAGAAGCCCATCGATGATTCGTTTAATCTTACTCATTGCCATTGTTCTAGGCGTTATTTATTTGCTACGTTGGTTTTTAACCACGCCAGCCGAAACCGTTAGCGCTAATATTCGCAAATCACTCTGGCTACTACTTGGCCTATTGCTTATTTTTCTAGCCATCAGCGGTCGACTAAGTATTATTTTTGCTTTTATTGGCTCAGCCATCCCGTTAATCGCAAAAAACCTACCCAACATTCTGCGTTTACTTGGCCTCGTAAAAACCATCAAG
>Ga0209826_1001726_pt1 | contig 14942 bp, 11 predicted proteins | sample GOMGulsemesocosm_5_FD_184637 | JGI IMG/M metagenome (GOLD analysis project Ga0209826, IMG submission 184637) | Methane-oxidizing microbial communities from mesocosms in the Gulf of Mexico - GOM15C Gulf of Mexico (SPAdes) (version 2) | ecosystem: Environmental > Aquatic > Marine > Cold seeps... | reverse complement strand
TATTAATACCCTCTTACTAAAATCGCAATACAACCATATCAATCATTTAGATGATAAGTTAAATGAAGTAACCGCAAGTGTTATCAGGCTGGAAGATAAATTTGACGGAAAATTTAATGAACTAGAAAGTAAATTTACGAAATTAGAAAATAAATTTACTAAATTAGAAAATAAATTTGAATTACTTAACGAAAAAATTGAGCATACTATCCAAAAATCACTTAATAAGAATATGGTTATGCTGATAGGGATGATGGGCTTCTTTTTAACGCTATCAAAAGCGTTGGATATATTTATAAAGTAAGAGTAAAGGGGGGGATCAAGCTGGCTTCCCCTTGGTTTTATTGTAATAAACTAAAGAAATTGGACGTTGTATGAAAAAAGCTATTGTGACAGGAATAACAGGACAAGATGGTGCTTACTTGGCTGAACTGCTGTTAAGTAAGGGGTATGAAGTGTATGGTACTTTTCGTCGTACTGCGTCTGTTAATTTTTGGCGAATTGAAGAGTTGGAGGTTAAAGATAATGTTAATTTACATTTGATTGAATACGATTTAACGGATGCGTCTAACACGATTAGAATGGTTTCTCAGATTATGCCTGATGAGATCTATAATTTAGCCGCTCAAAGTTTTGTTGGCGTCTCATTTGAGCAGCCACTCGTTACTGCGCAGATAACTGGGTTAGGCGCGGTGCATCTATTAGAAGCTATACGTATCATTAATCCCAAAATAAAATTCTATCAAGCCTCTACTTCTGAAATGTTCGGTAAAGTTCAGGAGATACCTCAGATTGAATCAACGCCTTTTTATCCTAGAAGTCCTTATGGTGTGGCTAAACTATATGCTCATTGGATGGTCATTAACTATCGTGAATCATATGGTATTTTTGGTTGTAGCGGCATTTTGTTTAACCATGAATCTCCTTTACGTGGGCAAGAGTTTGTTACTCGAAAAATTACAGATACTGTCGCTAAAATTAAACTAGGACTTCAAGACCAACTTGAACTTGGTAATATGGATGCTAAACGTGATTGGGGGTTTGCTAAAGAATATGTTGAAGGTATGTTTTTGATGATGCAAGCAGACAAGCCAGGTACTTATGTATTGTCGACAAATCGAACAGAAACGGTTCGTGATTTTGTTCGCCTTGCTTTTAAGGCTGTTGATATGGAACTTGAGTTTAAAGGTACTGATGAGAATGAAATTGGGGTTGATGTGGAAACAGGAAAAACTCTTGTAAAGGTGAATCCAAAATTCTATCGTCCTGCTGAAGTTGAGCTTTTAATCGGTGATGCACAAAAGGCAAAAGATCATTTAGGGTGGGAACCAAAAACTTCATTAGAAGAGCTCTGCTCGATGATGGTTAAAGAGGATTTAAGAAGGAATAGAGATGGATACTCCTTCTAAAGTTCTTATCACAGGACTTAATGGTTTTACTGGACAGCATTTAAAACCTTACTTTGTTGCACTAGGGTTTGAGGTAGTTGGGTTAAATTCGGATTTAACAGACCGAAAAGCTGTTTTTCGTGAAGTTATTAAAATATCCCCGAGTTATGTTATTCATTTAGCCGCTATTTCTTTTGCTGCTGAATCGAATGCTGACTTGATTTATGGAGTTAATGTCACTGGCAGTATTAATTTGCTGGATGCGTTGTGTGAATTATCTGATCCGATTCAAAAGGTTATCCTAGCAAGTAGTGCAACGGTTTATGGTAACGTACCAAATTCAATACTATCTGAATCACTATGCCCTAAACCATTGAACCATTATGGTTGTAGCAAATTAGCCATGGAACATATGGCTCAAAATTATATGACTAAGTTTCCTTTATTGATTACACGACCTTTTAATTACACTGGGATAGGTCATGCAGAGCATTTCTTAATTCCCAAAATTATTCAAGCCTATAAAAATAAAGAGCGTTTCATAGAGCTTGGTAACTTAGAGGTTTCACGAGAATTCAATGATGTACGTGATATATGTAGCATTTATAAAACACTACTTATAAATGAAGCCAATATGGAAACGGTCAATTTATGTTCAGGTAAGGCAATTAGCTTGATGCGAATTATTGAATTAATGAATAACATTGCAGGATATGAAATAGATGTCAGAGTCAATCCTGAGTTCATTCGGCCTAATGAGATTAAGAATCTAGCTGGAGATACACATAAATTATCTGAAATGATTCAGCCGAGATTCGATTTCAACATAGAGAGCACACTCCGTTGGATGTATGAATCAATTGTGTAAGATTAATTGTACGTGGGTGATATAAAAAATCAGTGATATTAGATGGTTAACGATAGTATTTAAAAATTATATATCAAATGCGATAGCTTTTTAGCACCCCCCCCCTGATTCTGTGATGGTTGAGAGTTTGAAATAAAAATGTGGAAGACAGTAGATATTAAAAAGGCACAAAAATTGAAAATTAGGTATAGAAGTCATGATTAAAAAAATTAAAAGAGTGTTTTCCAGAGAAAAAATTACATCACAAAAAGCAAAAAAATATATTGGCTCAATAGATCATATTGATACCTCAATTTTGACCGGATGGGTTGCAAATGAAAAAAGTGATGACCCTATAGAAGTTGCGGCGTATATTAATGGAAATTTTGCAGGGGAAGGTCTAGCAAATTTGTTTAGACAGGATTTGTTGGATAATGGGGTTATGACTGGACGTCACTCTTTTCGCGTAGCGTTAAATGCTGACTTAATTAAACATGAAGCAAAAGTTGAAATTAGAAATAAGAAAACTAATGAAACGATTAACGTGAATGATTTTTTTATAAAATTACCAGACCCGGAACTCAAAGATGAAGCGCAAAATGCTAACGCTTCTAAAGAAACGGTATCTTTTCAAAACGTAATGGAAGAAGAAACTAAATATCGTGGCTCAATAGACCACATAGATGCATCAGCATTGGTTGGATGGGTCGTCGATAGAAAAAGTGATAAGCCAGTAGAAATTGCTGTATATATTGATGAACAATTTGCTGGGGAGGGAATGGCAAATCTATTTAGGCAAGATTTGAGGAGCCTAGAGATTAATAAAGGATACCATGCCTTTCATATCGAATTGAACTCTGATCTAATCAAAAATGCTGCAAAAATTGAAATTAGAAATAAAGTAAATGATGAAACGATTGATGTAAATGATTTCGTTATTCAATTCTTAGATCAGGTGTTTAAAGTTGATGTTACAAATGCTTATGGAAATAAGCTCGACTGTGAAATATCTTCTGATAAGGTCTTGCATGATAAAAAATTGACTTTCTATATTGATGGTGAGCTTTCAATTGAGCACGAAATTTATTCTGATAATGAGCGAACCCATACTCATGTCTGGCTACCGGCTAAATATCTAAACAATGCTGATCATCTAATTGAAATAGGAATTAGGGGGCTACCGGGGCGTTATGGTTCCGCAAAAATAAACTTAAGCCCCATTCTAACTCCGTGGCAATATGTGAAAGAAAGTTATAAGCAACCTGGTTTTTTATCTCTGCCTCGCCATGCTGATTCTCGGTATGAATCACTCAATTATCAACTTGAAGCAATGGCAGAAGAGAAGGGTGTAATCAGTTTAAAAGACTTAAGAACAGTTCATGATGTTGTCGTAGAGTCCTATGAAGGACGAAAAAAATTCCCTAAGTTTGCATTACCAAAATTCAATAAGCCAGAAGTATCGATCATAATCCCAGCGTATAATAAATTTGAATTGAGTTATCACTGTATTGCTTCAGTAGCGTTAGCATTTAACAAAACTTCTTATGAGGTGATTTTGGCCGATGATTGTTCTACGGATGAAACGGTCGATGCTTTACAGATTATAGATAATCTTGTCATATCAAAAAATCCAGAAAACTTACGATTTCTAAGAAGCTGCAATAGAGCGTCAGAAATAGCTAAAGGTGAATACATTATTTTTCTTAATAATGATACTGAGGTGACTTCTTTTTGGATTGATGAGTTAATCATGCAACATAAAAAAGATCCTGATGTTGGACTGACGGGGGCCAAGTTACTTAATCTAGATGGGTCATTACAAGAGGCAGGAGGGATTGTATGGGCAACAGGTCAGCCATGGAATGTTGGGAGAAATGCGAACCCTTTGCAGCCTGAATATAACTATGTTAGACAGGTTGACTATTTATCGGGTGCGGCGATGTGTATATCAACTAAAGTTTGGAAAGAAGTTGGTATGTTTAGTGAAGAACTTGCACCTGCCTACTATGAAGATACCGATTTGGCATTTAAAGTAAGAGCGGCAGGATATAAAACGCTTTATGTTCCATTTTCTGAAGTCATTCATTTTGAAGGACAAAGCCATGGTACTGATGTAACAAAAGGACTTAAACGTTATCAGGTGATCAACGAAAAAACTTTTCGTAAAAAATGGTATAAAGCCTTCAAAAAGAACGGCAAGCCAAGTATGAAAAACTTACAAATTGAGAAAGATAGAAACATTGAGCAACGGGTGTTAGTGATTAACTATGCAACACCTATGGCCAATAAAGATGCGGGTGGTTATGCTCTTATTCAAGAAATTAAATTGATGGTTTCACTCGGTTTTAAAGTAACATTTGTACCTGAAAATTTAGCGTACTTTGGCAAATATACAAAGGATTTGCAAAGGTTGGGTGTTGAGATTATCTATACGCCTTTTTACATATCGTTACAGGAAGTGCTCGATTTGAGATTAAGCGAAATGGATGCTGTTTATATTACGCATTTTAATGTGGCTCAAAATTATATTGATAGAATTAAGAGGGCAGGGAAAAAAATTATATTTAATAATGTCGATTTACACTTTTTAAGAGAAATGCGAGCAGCATTGAATGGTGGTCGAGATGACAAAGCTCTCAAGAAGGCAGTAGAAACACAATCCCAAGAATTAGATGTTTGTCGAAAAGCAGATGCTATACTTACTTATAATATAACCGAACATGCAGTTATTACCAGCCATATTTTAGAAGCCGATAAACTTCATCTCACGCCGTGGGTATTAGAAGAAAAACAACAAGGCCCCAGCTTCTCAAAGCGTAATGGCATTTCATTTTTAGGTGGGTACAACCATAAGCCCAATATTGAAGCAGTCGAGTATTTGGTTAAAGACATTATGCCTATTTTAGCAAACAAGCGTCCTGATATAGTTCTTTCGATATATGGTAGTAATATGCCCGAAGCGTTTAATGACTATGAAACAGATAATATTAAAATAATAGGTTTTGCAGAGCATCTAGATGATGTTTATCATAATCATCGGGTATTTGTTGCGCCTTTGCTTTCGGGAGCAGGAATTAAAGGTAAAGTTTTGGAATCAATGGCTTATGGCTTACCTGCGGTGCTAACAGAAGTCGCTGCTGAAGGAACGGGATTAACGCATAGTATTAGTACATTGATTGCCAAGAAACCAGAAGAATGGGTAGATGCAATTGTTAAATTGTATGATGATGAAAAACTATGGAGTCGGTTTTCTGAAAATGAACTTGCTTTGGTTAAAGAAAAATATTCATTCGAGCATGGCAAAAAAGTCTTTAAAGAGATTTTTGCTAGTGTTGGATTATTTACCTCCCATTAAAAGCTAAGAGCCAAGACGAAGATGAAAACCGTTATACTACATTACCACCTATTCAAAAATGCAGGTACATCCTTGGATGCGGCCTTTAAAGAGAATTTTAAAGGGGATGAATGGGTTACAGCTGAGTTCCCCGCAAATCCTGCAAAAAATCGTGAAATGGTAAAGCAGTGGATTATCGACAATCCTCAAGCTAAATGTTTCTCTAGCCATACAGCAATGTTGCCGCCACCACAAATAGAAGGTGTTAAAGTTCTCCCCGTTATTTTTATGCGTCACCCGATTGACCGTATAGCTTCAGCTTATGAGTTTGAAAAAAAACAAGGTGGCGATAGTTTTGGTGCGGTGTTAGCTAGAAATACTGACTTTAAAGGGTATGTGGAAATACGCTTAGCACTTCCGAATGATCGTCAGTGTCGAAATTTTCACGCGCAACGCTTTGCTGCTATGTTTGGGGCGAGGCTGGGAGATGAGGCCGCGCGCGCTCAAATGGCGATTGAAAAACTGCCGTTTTCTGGGTTGGTTGAGGCGTTCTCTTACTCACTTGAACAGCTTGAAAACTGGTTGACTAAAGAAGGTTTTGAAGACGTTAAATTGAAACCTGTCGAAAAGAACGTTTCTCGACGTACGTCTAAGAGCTTAGATGAAAAGCTTGAAGAGATAAAAGAGCAAATAGGTGAGGAGGTGTTTGCTAAGTTGGTTGACGCTAATGAGGTGGACTTGGGGTTATGGAATAAGCTAGTGGAATTAACCAATGAAAAAAATTAAAGTCGTTGTAGTAGGTAACTGCCAAGCACGACCGATAGCCGCTTTACTTGAAAAAATGAATGATCAAATTGAAGTAACTAAAATTGCGATTGTTCACTTACTTAAAACAGAGCAAGAAAATGAGTATAAAGAGGCTTTTGAAGATGCTGATTATATTATTGCTCAGCTAGTTGCGCCAAATTATCCTTGTGAATTTGTTAGAACTGATTCATTGAAAGAGAAGTATGAGGGTAAGGTTACTACGATTGTTAATTTGTTTTTTAATGGGTATACGCCTGATTGGATGTATATAAGAATCCCAGGGAAAGGGACTCTTAAAGGCCCTATGGCGGATTACCATAATAAAACCATTGTCGAGTCCTGGCGAAAAGGTCTTACACATAGCGAGGCCGGTGAGTTTTTATTTGATGTTGAATATAATGCTGACAAATACGGTGGCTCAGTTAGAGAGTCTTTATTTGAATTGAAGTCTCGGGAAGAAAATGCCGACGTGATTATTAGTGACTATATTAGCTTGAAAATGTTGAATAAAAGATTGTTTTTTACATTTAATCATCCCTCTCTCGAACTTTTACAAGAATACTGTAAGCGAATATTAGAAGTGTTGCTGCTTGAAGCCAATATGATAAAAACTCTAAATAAGGAGCCTTTAAATTCACTCGTCCCAATACTAAATTGTGGTGTAGGTTTTAATCTTCCTTTTGATAAAGATTATAAAGGACTTGAAGTTCAAATAGCGGATGATAATATCCTTTTAGGTAAAAGAAAAAGATATGATCCTATTGATATGATTTCAGTTTTTTATCAAATATATTCGGCCAATTCAGAATTAATTTTCAGTGTAAAATTATAGTGAATTGTAAATAAATATTATTAAGTGGGGAAATGAAATGATTTAAACGGATTACCTGAAAAAAATCGTTGTTTCTGGGAACTATGAAAAAAATTGTTTTTTAGAATTAAGTGAGCAATCTTATGATTCATTGGAGTCGGGAAAACTTAGAGTTTCAATCATTAAGCATGGTGCATATGATCTAAGGCTTTGGCGAGCAAGTAAAGTCAGTATCGGTAAAAAACAACACCTCGAATGGCATTCGTATTGTTTGTGATAATGCTGAATTTATTTGTGGGGAAGACTGTATGTTTTCGGACTGTATACTTATACAGCATCTCCTTACACACAAGTATCATAATAAACTAAAATCAATGAGTTACAGGATTGTATGTTTTTTATACGATTCTCTGTAGCCATTGATTTTACTGACTTCTCTGTTGTCAGGTGGTTTCTGTAAGTCATTGATTTTCAATCGTTAAAAAGATGTGTGTAAGGAGATGACTTATACAGGGTAGCAGGGCTGTTCAATGCTGAAATTACTGAATAATCATTGGGTTAGGTATTAGTATTTGAGTTTTCAAGTATTTGATAGAATATAAAATCTATTTTACACTTTAAATTTAGTGATTTTAAAATACAAACAACAATTAACTTATTGATTTAAATTATAATATCTAGCATTGAACTGCCCTGTACAGGGTAGTGACCAACACGTTATTATTGATTTAATTAGTGGAGAAATCATTAATAATTATAAATCTATTTCCTTAGAAGAACATGTTTGGTTATGTCGTGGAGTAACTTTAATGCCTAATATAACTATAGGAAATGGCGGCGTAATTGGTACTCAATCATTGGTAACTAAAAGCATCCCTGAAAAAACCATTTCAACTGGTATACCTACAAAAATCACCAAAAAAAATATGAGTTGGTCAAGATTATCAATTAATTTGGATCCAACCTCTACTAGATACGTTAATTATTTTAGTATAAGTAAAAGGTAAGACGATGAATAATACCAAAACACCAATCATGGTGACACGTCCACTATTTCCTTCTTTAGACGACTACGCTGATTCTCTTGCAGAGATATGGGACTCAAAATGGCTGTCAAATGGTGGGAAACAACATCAGATGTTAGAGGCTCAGTTAAAAGAATATATCCATGCACCCAATATATCGCTGTTTAATAATGGCACAATAGCTTTAATGACGGCTATACAGAGTTTAAGGTTGCAAGGTGAGGTGATAACTACTCCTTTTACGTTTCCTGCTACTACACATGTACTTGCTTGGAATAATATTACTCCTGTTTTTTGTGATATTGATCCAGTTCGTTTAACTATAGATCCAAAAAATATTGAAAGACTTATTACTGCAAAAACTAGTGCTATTTTGGGAGTTCATGTTTACGGTGTACCTTGTCATGTAGAAGAAATTCAAGATATTGCTGATCGGCATGGATTGAGGGTTATTTATGATGGAGCTCACTCATTTACTACCATGCATAATGGGCGCCCAATAGCTGATTATGGTGATATAACCATGTTTAGCTTCCACCCGACAAAATTATTTCATACTGGAGAAGGTGGCGCACTTGTTTATAATGATCAGAACTTAAAGCAGCGAATTGAATACTTAAAGAATTTTGGTATTAAAAATGAAGAAGAGGTATTACTTCCTGGTATCAATGGAAAGATGGGAGAATTACAAGCAGCAATGGGGTTGAGTGTTCTTCCCTTAGTTAGAGGTGAGCAAAATAAAAGGTCTAAAATAAGAAAGTTTTATACTGAAGCATTAGTGGGTGTAAAAGGAATTACTGTTGTTGAGGTTCCAGAAAATACTACAAGTAGCGAACAATACTTTTGTATTCGTATCAATGAGGCTGAGTTTGGTGAAGGTCGAGATGACGTCTATGTTCGATTAAAAGAAAATAGTATTATGTCTAGGAAATATTTCTATCCATTAGTAAGTGATTATCCTTGTTATCAATACCTTTTCTCTGCTAATGGAAATAAGCTCACTGAGGCTACAAAGGCTGCTAGTGAAGTGCTATGTTTGCCCTTATATGGTGAGATTGATGAAGATTTGGCTAGCCGAATAATAGAAATAATCATATCTAAGTGAGAATATTTTTCATTAACTCGGAGGTTTAGGTATATTTTCGCCTACATTCTGATTATTTTTTTATTTTTAAATTACACTCTAAAGTATATAGTGTATTGGAGGTTTTTATGAAAATTTTTTGTTTATCCTTACAGCGCTCAGGCACCAAGTCGGTAGGTGGTTTTCTTGGCGATAATGGTTTTAATGTATGTAGTTATCGAAATGCTCTGGAACATCGTTTGCAGCCATTGTGGCATGGGAAGAAAATTGAAAAGTTATTAAAGTTTTTATACGAGACAGATTACGATGCTTTTGAAGATTCACCATGGTGGCACGGTGATTTATATAAGTATGTAGTCAACAATGTTAAAGATTCTAAATTTGTAATATTAGAACGTGATGCTGCAAGGTGGTTTGACTCAATGGTAAAGCATAGTAGAGGGAAGAACCCTGGGAATACTTTCTATCATTCAGAAATATATGGCAGACTAAGCAATCTCAACTGGTTAGTAGGTTTTAACGATAACTATGATCTAAGTCGAGATAATAATTTGTTAGACATAACTCAGAGCCGAGAGCTTTATATTAAATTTCATCATGACTACCATGCCGAAATGATATCATATTTCAAGTTAATGGGGTTCGAAAACAGATTGTTTCACGCAAAGTTAGAGAGTGTTGATTGGAATGCGTTAGCTGAATTTGTTGGTTTAGATTCTGGAAGTGCTAATTTCAGCAATACACACTCTCACAAAACTAAAAAAAGCGAGGAAAAACTGAAGGATGCGGTATCCCTAAAGGCTTGATTAAATATGAGTAAATAGGTTTTTTATTTTCTTTTATTTGTGGTTAAATTCCAAGCAGTCACTCTCTATTGTTAATAGTGACACTTAACTTCTTGAGTTCGTTTTTTTATTAAGGTCTTTACATGGATTATTTACACAACATTGAGAACTCAAAGATTTTTTTGAGCAAGTTACTTAATGGGATTAAGCTCTACGACGATTTGTATTCAACTGAGTTTTATTCAACTAATTCTCTTATTTCTTATGAAAGCCTAGTTAAAATAAATATAAATAAAAAGGCTCTGCAAGCTGATTTATTTTTTGGAAATATAACTAGGTATTTATTGAATGACGAAGAATCCAAGGAGATACATCCAGCTAAAGCATGTGCTGGAATTAGTTATGAAAAATACTCTGTACTTTTCTCTCAAGCGGATTCTGAACATAGCAAGCTGGACGATTTTAGACTTAGGCTAAAGACAAATATGTCTTTATTCAAATCAAAAGATTGGGATGAAATTAAAGGTGCTGTAGAAGAAAAGTTTAAAGTTATTGTTAAAGACCTGTCTACTTTTGAACTGAATCTCGATTATTATTACACTAAAATCAATCATGGTTACTGGGAATGCATACTAAAAGCGATGTTAGACCCAAAAGAACATACAGGTATTCGTGAAAATATTAATGAACTTGAGATGCATGAGGCTTATTTTTCTTGTTTATTTACCGAAAAATTAACTAGAGATATTGTCAATTCTGTCACCTTGTCCCCTATAGACAACGTTATGAAATTTGATCCTACTCTTAATTTTGCAATAAACTTTAGTGCTGGAAACATTGATATAAAAACTATTTTAGAGAATCATGAAAATGAGATGACTAGAATGTCTGCTGTATCTGCGTTAGCTTACTTTGAAACATTATTTCCAGTTCAGCCAATCGAACTTTATGATGGCTCCATGACTAAATCCCTCTGTCAGGGTGAATATCTCAACGAATTTATTAAAAAAGCTAGCTCTGGGGCTGAGGCCATACTATTTATAGTTCCGTCTCACCTCAGGAATATTTCGTTAGTAAATGTTGATTGTGAAACTCATGTTCTGACGATTCCTCGTTTCAATGTACATCAAATGTGGCCAGCTATCTCATTCGGGTGTTTAGGAGTATTGTATGACCTACTCCTAAAATATGATAACATCAAAATATTCTCTCAATGCGCTGTTTACTCTGCAATGTTGACTTTTTTGGTCAAAGAACTGAAAGATAGGAAGTTTTCTGGTATGGGTAAAACATTACACTACTTTGATTTAGGTAGGGTCTTAGATGTTGCTGATTTAGAAGGTTGTGCTTGGCAGCCATGGACTAAATCAATACAAAATGACAAATCTTTTCTTAATCCATTTACTTTAGGGGCGTAAGTATCTATGCATAAAAAATATAATGCCCAAGAGACTACACTTGTTATCGGTGTTGGGGTGAAAAAGGCTAGAACAATTTGGTTGAGTGTATACTCTGGCAAAGTAGGGGAGGCTTAATATTAAACTTTGTATTGTTGGCGCGGGAGGGCATGCTTCTGTTATATGTCAATTAGCTATTGAATCTAAAGTTTTTGATAGTGTTTTTTTTCTAGACTCACATTTTCCAATAAATAGTGAGTTTTGTGGCCTTAAAATAGTTGAACATTCAAAAAACTTCTCGTTGTATATTCAAAATGACGTACAGTTTATTGTTGCTATTGGTGATAATGACGCTAGAGTCAATATATCTTCAAGCATCGTCAATAATGGTGGTGTACTCGCTTCTATAGTTCACCCGAAAGCAGTAATATCAAATAGTGCGAAAATTGGTGCAGGCACTTTCGTTGCAGCTTTATCTGTAATTAACGCGAATGCAATTGTTGGGGATTTTTGTATTATTAATACTGGAGCAATTGTAGAGCATGATTGTAAAATATCTAACGGAGTTCATGTGTCTCCTAATGTTTCGCTTGCAGGATCATGTTCTGTCGGTGAGCTATCTTGGCTTGGTATAGGTTCAGTTATTATCAATGATTTAAAGATCGCATCTCGTGTGATTGTTGGAGCAGGTTCCGTAGTCATTAATAATATTCCAAGTGGAAAAACTGTCGCAGGTGTACCAGCTAAGGTAATCGCTCTACAAAATATCAAACCTGGTGAGAAGGAAAAATAGCAAGGAAAAATAGGGGGCTCAGAGCAGGATTAATGTGCTTAAACTACGATCTTCAAGGCAGTGGGTTTAATTTTATGTCGCGACTGATTTTGGTGTCGGGCTATCATGGGAATAGTGGCCTCTGTTTTAAATTTACGTTCAAAATAAATTAAATTAAGGGGGGGGCTATACTTGTGAATGATCAGAATAGAGTATTAATCTGCAGTGGCTTTCACCGCAGTGCTACTTCAGCAACCGCAAATTATCTTTCAAATGCCGGTTTGTCATTAGGTCATAACCTAATGGGCGGCGGTGTCTCTAATAAAGGCGGGCACTTTGAAGATTGGTCTTCTGTTAAAATGCATGACGACTGGTTAAATCAGAATCAAACCAATTGGCAATATCATGATGAAGTTGAATTAATGGTTAATCCCCCTGCCATTGATAAACTCAAGGAATATATTGCAACGAGAGATAAGTCTGATTCAGTTTGGGCGGTGAAAGACCCTAGAATTTGTTTGTTTTTGCCCGAGTGGGATAGTGTTCTTGGTGAACGAGCGCGGTATTTATTTGTTTTAAGGCATTGGTCTAGTTGTATTGAGTCTTTATTTAATAGGCATAGTCGCGAGCTAGCGGTTAATTTTTCACCTGATTATAAATCTACGCAGTTATTATTTTGGAAGGAGCCCACTCTAGCAGCAAAAATGTGGCTAGCTTATTGTAAGCGACTGTCAGCATTTTCCCGTGAAAATTCCTATAACACACTTTTAGTTACGCAACGTGCTTTATTTGAAGGTAAGCCTCTTATAGCGAAGCTAAATACTAAATTTGATTTTTCTCTCAATACTAATGCTAAGTCACCCTTAAAACAGGAATGGTTAAACGATACTGCGTCTACTCGTATTAGGCAGATTTTGCCTAAGGTACTAGTCGAAGAGCTTGATTCAATTTGGGGGAATTTAGTTAATATGGCTGATTTAAAAGCGGATGATGAGTCTCCTGTTTGGATAGATGAGTCTGAAGTGGAGCGCAAGTATATTAAAGATTGGTTTAGTGAATATAAACCGCAAGATGATGTTAACGTCAACCGAACAATCTTAGCTGCAACTCTTAAAACCAAACCTCAAGTAAGTGCAACTGAGCTGATTGATATGCTTAGTGCATTAGATGGAGAAAAAATAGCAGAGTGTTTTGATGAAGCTATTTTTAATGAAGTAGAACTTGGTTCAGTAGTATATATTGAAGTTTATGATTGGTGCAGGGAGCATTATCCAACTTCACAAAATAGCCAAATTGCAGTTACATTTTGGCTGCAACGACAGGGGCAGTTTGATATGGCAATACAGGCTTGGCACTGGTGTTTGAGTTTGGCACCTACCTATCCATATATGTATTACCAATTAGCTGTTTGTTATGAGGCTATCAATAAATCAGAATTGGCAATGTATTTTGCTTCACAAGCATGCGAAAAAAACCCAAATAATGCACAATTTTGGTTATTAAAAGGAAAATTTCTACGTCATCAAGGTGAAATCGAGGAGGCGCTCTCTGTTTTTTCAAAAGCGGTGAGTTTGGCTGAAGGTAAGCCATCAGTCATTTTGCCTTACTGTGACTTATTGGAGCAATGTGGGCAGCTAGAAAAAGCTAATATCTTTATCGGTAAGCTCAGTCAGAGTCACCCCGATAATAATGGGGTTAAGAACATGGCTATCCGCATCGCTCTTAAAATGAATTCTAGCGAGGGTGATGCTTTGTATTTGAAAGAAAAACAAAATCAAATGTCTAATATATCGACAGAACAAAGAAACAATCTATTGGCAGGTTATTTATTAAATACCGGCTCAAGAGGTGCGGAAGAAGATTTATTAATTAGGATTTATTCATTTTGGAAAGTGTTGGGTGTAAATTAGGAAAAAAGCGGGGTCATATATGGTCCGCCCCGTATTGCAAGTAAAATTAATTCGTAACATAAAGAAATATTGCTTCCATATATCCGGCCTTGGGGTGAGATCCTTTAATTAATCTCGGGCCCTGATGGAATCCGCACATTCCCGCCTCATCAGGTCTTCGGCTTCAAATTAAAGGGGTGTGCGGCCGAGCAAGGTCGATAATTCCAGCGGGTGAGAGTCCCGCTCTGGTAAGGTAGGTCAACCACCAGATAGCAAACATTGGGCAGGCGGAGGTAACTCCAAATGTTAAGCACGATGGGCGCAAGCCAGCAGGCCGTAAGCGCAAGTTGAAGTGATTTAGCCTCGAAATGATTTTACGTAAGCAGGACGACAGAGTACCCCTTTTGGAAGTCCCCATTCTATGACGCGACAGACAAGTGTCATAGGGCTGCTTCGGGGTTGTAAAGCATGGCATGTTGGACATTGGGAATAATCGGCAACTCGGGAGATCCTGAATCGTCTTTCAAAGAAGAGAGTAGGTTGAACAAGTGATAATAAAACAAGAACAACCGAAGCGACTCAGGAAGTCGGATGGTGGCATAGTACCGATGAAAGCGTGTAATGCGACTGGAGAGAAGGCCATCACGACAACAACAGCGGCGCAGGGACACATGGAATTTAAAGGGGTCAGTGTTAATTAAATTAAGAGTTGCTTTGCTTTTGATGTAAAATAATTAAATTTTGAACAGATAGGTGTGTTAAATGTATCAAGAAAAAGTAATGTGTTTTGAAAATATAGAGAA
>Ga0209826_1001725_pt1 | contig 14959 bp, 12 predicted proteins | sample GOMGulsemesocosm_5_FD_184637 | JGI IMG/M metagenome (GOLD analysis project Ga0209826, IMG submission 184637) | Methane-oxidizing microbial communities from mesocosms in the Gulf of Mexico - GOM15C Gulf of Mexico (SPAdes) (version 2) | ecosystem: Environmental > Aquatic > Marine > Cold seeps... | reverse complement strand
CGTGCGGATATCGGTCCAATTTCCTCGCCTGATATTATTCAATGGTCACCACAGCTACCTAAAACACGTTCGGGGAAAATTATGCGTAGAATTTTACGTAAAATAGCCGCGAATGAGATCGATAGCTTAGGTGATATTTCAACGTTGGCTGACCCTAGTGTTGTACAAAATATTATTAAAAATAGGTTTACCAGCACTAAATAAAAATATCAGAAATAAGATGGCAAGCAGCGTATTAACCAATAATTCTTAACTGCTTGCCTAATTAGTGCCTGAACGAAAAAGCCATTTTTTATAAAAATACCTCCAGAATCCACTAAAAATTTTCTGAGCCATGATTAAAAAACTAGCGAAAGTTTACATAACCATGAGAATTTTATAAAAAGGAAGGTTTTTCTGTTTTTTAAGCATACCAATCCCTCGGTAATCATGATTTCTGAAAATTTAAGCCGCTTTCTTTCATTATTTCGTTTGATTGCGCCCAGCTTCTGAATGTTCCCGGCTAAAACAGCAAGTGCCGTATAAGGAGAGCATGCAAAACCGGGGGAGGCTAAGCTGCCTTTTTTAGTTCTTCATTGCTCTCCACCCTAAAACTGGGATACCACTTCTGAAACGTTTGTTCTAATTCACCATTGAGTACTCGGGTTTGCATCTGTAAGAGCAAATGTGCGCCTTTCGGACTCCACTGCATTTGTTGCCGTTTGCAAAAACGCTTGGCAACGACGTAGTTTACGGTAGATTCGACAAAGTCTGAACTGATCCTATCGCCCTGATTATAGCGTTCACCATAGTTAGTAATGAAGGCTTTATTGTTGATAATGTACGTGTGAAATCCTTCGACTGCCCGCAATAGTTTGCGTGTGACCGAATCTTTATTTCCCTCATCGGCTGCCACGTCCAGATCCATTTCCAGGTTTTCTAAATGCTGGAGTGCTTCGTAGATGGGGGAATTGCCTCTGCCCAGAAAAGGCCGACCTAAGGTTGTTCTTGATCCCTTGAAATTACTGGGTGTCTCGGATTAGACGGGAAGCCAACATCTATATCGTAGTCAGCTGCTTGCCTCTAAGAAACATATAAAGCAAGACTGGAATAACCAGTAAAGTGAGAACGGTTGCGGCGATGGTTCCAAATATTAAAGAGATGGCAAGCCCCCCAAAAACAGGGTCAGGAAGCATAAAACTGATGCCTAACACAGTAGAAATAGCCGTTAATAAAATAGAACGCAGTCTAACAGCACCTGCTTCACAAATCGCTTCGCGCAGTGACATGCCTTGTTCCATAAAATCATGCACAAAATCAATAATTAACAATGAATTTCTGACAACCACTCCGGCTAAAGCAATTAAACCGATAATTGACGGTGCACTGGTCATTTGCCCCATAATCCAATGTCCTGGAAAAATACCAATTAGTCCTAAAGGAATAGCTGCCATCGCAATCAAGGGGATAATAAAAGACCGATAGTAAGCGACCAATAATAAAAACATGGCGGTAAAGGATAGACCTAATGCATTGCTTAAATCTCGATAAATATCTAAGGTCATGCGCATTTCACCATTCCACAACAACTGATAACCCTTGGTAGGGTCAGGCATTTTTTCGGTAAACGTTAAATTGCTCGTTGTTAATTGGCTGTTGTCACCCAGTTTCAGACCATCCAGCCGTTGATCAATATCGACCACCGCATATAAAGGCGATGACGTTGCCATTTCTGCACCAATATACGTCACTTGCACTTTATCTTTATGCTGAATGGGCCGGTCTTTCCATCCTGGGATAATCTCTATAAACTCAGATAAAGGGAGTTTTTCGCCTTGCGGGCTGGAGATATAAATACGTGACAATCGCTGAGGATCAATTTGGTCGCGATAAGGGACATAGACACGAATAGGCACAGGATTTTTTTCACCTGCAATATGGGCATAAGAAACCACCACATCCGTTGCTAATAATTGTAACGCAGCGTTTATTTGTACGCTATTAATGCCTGAATAGGCTGCTTTCTGTTTTTTTATACGCACGTGATATTCACGCACGTCTTCAACTTCACTGTCCTGTACTTCAACAACGTCATAAGTCTTTTTAAACTCTTCAGAGACTTTGGCAGATATTTTACGAAGCTCATTGGCATCAGTACCATAAACTTCTGCGAGTACGGTTGCTCTGACAGGGGGGCCTGGTGGATCTTCCACTAATTTAATCACACTGCCTGGGTAAGCGGTCTGAATTTTTTGAATTTTAGGCCGTAGTTGCCGAACAATCTCTACAGAGGTTAAATCACGGTCATTTTTATGTGTTAGATTAACTCTGATTTCCGCAACATAGCTGGCTTTTTTATCGCCTGCACCTCTTAGTAATCCATTAAAATCAATAACTCCAGCGGTTCCTATCCAGGTTTGATAATTAACTATCTGGGGGTCGGAGTGTAATACTCTGCCAATTTTACGTGCTAGGGCATCAGTCACCTCAACGGGAGTTGATTCGGGCATATCCAGTGTAATATTAAAGGTGTTTTTATTGTCTTTAGGCAGCATCCCCATTTCTACTCCCCAAAAAGAAGTCGGGCCACCGACACCTTGGGGACGTATAAACTGCCATGCAGGTTGTAATAATGCGGCAACTAATAAAAGTATTACACCGATAAACAATATTGTACGCGCCTTCGATTGGTCAATAAGAGGCTCGATAATTGAACGATAAAAAACATGCAATTTATCTTTGGTATCAAAATCATCCAGATCTATTCCTTCACCCGCTTTGAGCCATTTTTGTGCCATCCAGGGTATCACTATATAGGCCACTATTAATGAAGCAAACATGGTGACGGGTACATTAAAGATAAGAGGGAAAAAATAAGGCGCGGGCATCCCTGTTAACATCAACATAGAAATAAACACCAGCATAATGGAAAAGGTTGCCAGATTGGTGGGGGAACCTATCTCATTAACCGCTAACACCGATGCCAGTTGTTTATTCTCTGGCCTAATATTGTAATAATGGCGGTGTAAATTTTCAATCACTACAATAGGTGCATCAACTAGCATCCCCAATGATAAAATCAAAGAAAATAGAGTAATTCGATTAATCGTTAATCCAAACAAATAATCAGCCCCTAAAGTCAGTGCAAGAATTAAGGGGATAGAAACACCCACGATCAAAGCCTCTTTGGTGCCGAGTGATAATAAAGTAATAAGAAAGACCACAACAACGGCCATGCCTAAGCTACCAATTAAATCATTGACAGAATCATCTGCCTTTTGTCCGTCATTTCGGGAAATAATGACTTGAACATCAGCAGGAATAAAGTCTTCTTGCATGCGTTTAACACGCGCTAAAATATCATTCGCAACCACCACGGAATTGCTTCCCTGTTTTTTAGCAACCGCGAGCGTTACGGCAGGCATTTCTGGATCATGCGCCTGATTATATCGGGGGTCAGCTGCCCCAAAAGCAAAGCGGGTCAGCTGCTTGCGTTCTGTCGTTGGGCCATCCATAACAGTCGCTACATCAGCGATATAAATTAATTGTCCTTGATGGTTGCCAATAACAGTACGCCGCACATCATCAGCCGTCTGTATAAAACTACTGACAAATAAATCCTGGTTTTTCCCCTGCCTGGTAAAAGTGCCTATGGCCGTTGCTACGTTACTGGCATTAATCATTGCTTGTGCATGATCAATGGAAATACCAAAGGCTTGCAATCTTTCAGGGTTAAGTTCTATTCTGATCTCTCTATCACGCCCACCCTTAACATAGGAAACCGAGACAGTTTCCAGGCTGCGAATGCCTTCAAGCATATGATCAGCGATGCGTTTTAAAGCATAATCATTGTAGTTTTCAGAAGTTAGTGTCACCGTGACTATGGGGACATCATCAACATCGATACTTTTAATAATGGGGGCTAATGCACCCTCAGGCAGACGATTTTGCTGCCCTAAAACACGGTCATAAAGTTTGACTAATGAACGCTCTTTATCTTCTCCCACTTCAAACTGCACGTTGACAACCGCCATGGAATTCATCGCGATACCATAAATATGGTCTAGCTGGGTGATTTCCCCAATAATGGCTTCCAGTGGGTTTAATAATAACTGCTCAACTTCTTGCGCTGATGCTCCCGGTAAAGCCACATAAACACTGGCTCCTGGAACAATGATTTGTGGGTTTTCTTCTCGCGGCGTTTGCGTGAGAGCAATAAAACCCAATAAAAAACAGGCAATAATAAATAATACGGTCAATTTAGAACTGACGAAATAATTGACTATTTTTCCTGTGATATTGTATTCAATAGCACTCATGGCTGCACATCCTGCGCTGTGACTTGGTCACCCTCGCGCAACTGTGGATTCGCAACGGCGACAATTGATTCCCCAGGGGTCAAACCTGCCTTAACTTGAACTTTATCGTGTATTTTTCGTCCTAAATGCAACCAGCGAAAGTATATTTTCTTTTGCTGATCCAACACAAAAACACCGTCTAAACCACCTCGATTAATAATAGCTTGAGCTGGAATAACAGCTGATTTTTCGCTCCCGACAGGAAATAGGGCATAAGCAAACATTCCGGTGAAGACACCTGTTGTATCCGGCAAGGCTAATTTAACCTGAAACCGGCGACTAAACTGATTCCCTGCTTGAATCACACGAATGACAGTCGCTTTCACTGTCTGTTTTAATGCATCAATAGTGACATCAACTTGTTGGCCCACTTCTACTTGATTGATCTGGCTTTCCGGCAAATAACTTTCAAGTAATAAATTGCTCACTGTTTCAATGGTCATAATTGTTATACCTGATGCGGCCAAATCACCGACACGTTTCTGCCTGCTAACAACGATACCCTCAACAGGACTGGTAATACGACTATATTGCTGTTGTGATAAGGCCTTTTTTAAGGTGGCATCCACTTCACGCAAGGCACTTTCTGCCATTTTTTTCCTTAAACGAACTTTACGCAAGGTATGTTCTGAGACACTGCCAGTTTTAAATAACTTTTCATAGCGGGTTAAGTCTGTCACAGCATCTTGCAAGTCAGATTGAACCTTATTTCTGGCCGCCCTGCTTTGCTGAATGTTTGCTTCAATAATTGAGTTATCAAGTTTGATGAGCAATTGTCCTTGCTGAACTGTTTCCCCCTCTTTAGTGAGTATTTCCTTAATATAACCTGAGTTATGCGAACTAATATCAACACGACTATCTGAAATAACCGTGCCTATTGCCTGATAATAAATCGGTAACTGTTCTTGCTTTACTTGAACAACAGCTAGAGTATGTTGCACGGTAGAGTCATTAATAGATACGGAGGCATCATCTTCACAGGCTGATAACAAGAGTAGACAGCTAAAAACAGTACTTAAGGTGGAGACAGTTTTTTTTAACATTTGCTTATTTTTTTAATTCTGAATTAATTGTTGTGATTCGGCCTATTAATAATCCTTCTATTATTGGCCTACCTGACTAACCCTTACCAACTTCCGACAAAATCTCACTATAATCACTCGGTCCATAATGAGCAAACCACTCTGCGAGTTTACTTTTCTTGCGCCAAGGGTTAATGTTCATATCCTTTAATAACTCATCAAGGTAATGCACCATGTGTAGTTTAACAACGGTAGAGCGGCTTGAAATATCGGGCATAAAACTACGCTTCCATTGTTTCATTTCTGCAATATTTTCCAGCATCGCCTCTCGCGACGGTAATTGAAATTTTCCTGTCAATAAATTAGCTAACCAGGCACTAGCTACATGAGAGGTTAAGGAGTTAGAAAACGTGGCCGCCCTGCCAATAAACGCCATGCTTTTTAAATCAGGGTGAATAATGTGGCGATAAAGATAATTGCCATCTATTTCCTGAGATTGTTTAAATGCTTCCGGCATAAATTGAGTGTTTGGTTTATACCCCGTGCCAAAAATAATCTCATAAGTTTGCGCGACACTACCTGCTTCGGTCATATGTTCACGGTAAACAAGAGGAAAGCGTTGCTGAGGACGGTTCTTAAATACAGCCTCTGCTTGTAAATTTTCTGTTTGCCTGAGTAACGTGACCATATTTTCCGAGATATTAATGCGTACTCTTAACTCAGTAAGTTCTTGCACACGCACGATAGCTTGATGCGCACCTACATTGGCATGATTATCAATCAGTCGGTCACTGATCAAGGCATCAAAAGGCGCAATAATACGCGTATAAGAAAGGTTTCTTTGTGCAGTTTCTAAGGCAACACGGCTGAGTTTGAAGTTTGTTTCTGCCTGATCCAGCATGGCCTTAGGCAAGGAGCCTGATTTCAGCAAATTACGTTTGCGCGTTAGATCCAGTTGCGCAAGGGTAAATTGTGCTTTAGCTTGTTGTACCGCCAATCGATAATCGTTTTGATCCAGCTCGGCAATGACTTCACCTTTAGGAACCAGTGCTCCTTCTGTTGCTGTGAGTTTAACTAATTTACCGGATACCTGAAACGATAAATCAATAGTGCTGATGGCATCGACTCTGCCGGTAAAGCGTCGTTGTAATATGCTTTCACCAGTCGTTACCGTTGCAACACGTACTGTACGGGTAGGTTCTTTCGGTACTTCAACGGTACTATCACATGCGGAGATTAATGTCAGCAGTGCTAAACCGAAAGAGCATTTTGTCAGCTTTGTACTGAAGCTTGTTGTTGCTTGCATCATGTAATGATCTCTATTGAAAAATAGTGGTTTGTTAGGAGAAAATGCCTTATCTATGTGGATTCTAAACTATCCGTAATCCCGCCAATATTTCACTGGAAATGTGTGTCAAGGCAATATCGGAAGCTTTGCTAATATCCGCCAACTTAATTTTTTCCAAGCGGTCCCCTTCGGATAAATCATGATCTAAGTCACTTAAAATTGTTGTTGCAGTTCGCCCAACTGATAAGCCTATATTTTGTAAATGCTCAACTAAACTATTTAGTGTTGCTCGGTTTGCTTGCTTTCCTTTGGTGGCTACTTCGCTCAAGGTGTTAAAGAGCAAGCTTTCCAGTTCCTGCAGGTCATGCATGGCATGCTTTAAATCATGGTCGGAAAAATCTTGCGGGTTACTACCAGCCTCTTCGATTGCTAATTTGGAAGCTTCAGCAACGTGCTGCAATGCTGTATCTATGCCCATGACTACTTGTTCGAGAGCTTCTGTATTTTCATCAAATTGACAGCTATCCCCTTCACATGCGCCTTCAATAACGGCATACAGTGTTTGTTTGATAGATTTCGGTTCTATTTTGCCTTCTTTAAGTACCTTAATAACCAGCTGACAAATATCTATTTCAATATAATCACTTTGAATAACTATTACACGAGCAATTTCTTGGGTATTTTGATGTTCTGTTGCAGGCATGATTTCCTCCAATAAATGAGTATTAACTACTTGTTTTCTATGTAGCTTGGATGAGTACCAAGGTTGCAAAGTGTCTATAAAATACCTAGGGCACGGCGTAAATTCAAATTGGCCATAGCTGTGTCATAACGTGCATTATTAAAATTATTGTAAGATCTAAGCCTTAAATCTTCGGCATCCAACACTTCGGTATTAGTAGCAATTCCTTGCTGATAACGTTCGGTGCTGACTTTTAAATTTTCATCCGCTTGATTAATGGCTTTTTGAGCCACTTGTACCCGTTTTTGGGTTTCTTGCAGATCTAACCAGGCCTGCCGCACTTGTAACTTAATCGTACTGATCAGGTCATTACGTTGTGCGCTTAAGGCCAGTGCCTGATGTGTTAAGGCATCACTGCGGTGTGCGGTAGAACCATCGTATATTTTCCATTCGACCGTTGCATTGGCCATCCACATACCTTCGTATGTCTGATAACGGTTTTGTTGATATTGGTAACCGCCACTAATATTGACTTGTGGCCACAGCCCTGCTTTCACACTCGCCGCTTGTTGCTCTAATGCCTGAGCTTGTAATACCAATGCGTTAAGTTCTGGGCGTTTCGTTAGTGCCTCTTGACTTAGTGTCGCAAAATCACCTTGTAGTATTTCCGGGAATTTTTCGAGCAAATTAACCTTAGTCGTCAATTCACGATTAAGTAATTGGTTAAAGTGGGCTTCAGCAATGTTCAAATGATTTTCCTGCTGCAGTACGTTTTGCTCGGCATTACTTAAGCTAACCTGTGAGGCTAATAAATCATTACGTGCGACCATACCTTGCTGATAAAGGTTGTTAACATCTTTGGCGTGTGCTTTAAGGCTGGTTACATGACTTTCTGCAACTTGTAGTGCTTTTTCGACACGAAAAATGGCAATAAAAGCATTGGCCACTTGTAATTTAATGTTTAACGCCATAGTGGTTTCATTAAATTCAGTTGCTTGTTTACTCGCATCTGCCGCGGCAATGCTATGGCTGATACGTCCACTGGTAAAGACCGGCATACTGACTATGGCTTCAGCATTACCGTTACCAGCCTCACTAATAGGGAATTGTGCAGCACGACCATCCACTTCGGTTTGGGCGGTCGGTGTTTCACTTAATTGGGTATAACCACCACGGACATTTAATTGCGGCAAGTATTGCCCCTCTGCAGCAAACAGTTGCTGTTCTGCGGCCTGACTATTCGCTTTCGCTGCTAATATGCGCTGATTTTGATGCAGAGCCTCAGCAAAGGCTTGTTGCAGGGTTTCCTCAGCAATAGCGGCTTGAGAATATATCAGTGCTACTAGCAGCAGACCGCTTTTATTAATGATGATCATATAAAAAAACTTGTATAAAAATAGCAACCACTTGATTGATGAGATCCTTTTTTTCTTCGACTGAAGGGACTGCTTTGACACCTAATAGGCATTGAAAATGTAAATCACATTTTAATAAACTAAAAAAAGAATCAGCGGCAAAGCCGGGGTCTTTAATATTGATCTGCTCACGTTGGTTTATGGAATTCAAATACTGCTCCAATTGAGAGAGTGCGCTTTTAGGGCCTGTTTCATACACTAATTTACCTAATTCCGGGAAGTTGTTGCATTCAGCGACAATAAGCCGGTAGATAGCAAGTCCTTCATTAGAAAAAATCAAATCAACAAAAGCAGATGCTATTTTTGTCAAATTATGTTCAACACTCTCTGAATCAATCGGCACACCTTCCATGGACTGCCATAAAGAACCGCATAGTTCATCTAAAACAGTTGCCAGCAAGTCATTTTTACTCGAAAAATACTTGTATAAAGTGGCTTTTGAAACAGGAGCGGATTGGGCGATTTTATCCATGCTAACGGTATTAAAGCCATGATTAAGGAACAATCTTGTAGCTCCATTAATTATACTTTGTCGTTTTAAGTTACTAGAGTCTGCTGATGTCATGTCGGTAAAGATAATAAAATATAAAGTTCTATCGTCTTTATTAAATATAGACTAAACGGTTTAGTTTAGTCAATGTTTTTATTAATCTGATAATTGTTATGGGTATGAAAGGTAAACTATCTTCTCAAACCTGAGCGCGCATAATGAACTTATATGCTTACGCTATGTGTCTCTACCAGGTCGGCGGCCATGATAACGTGCATCCGATTGTTTTGTATGGCTATCAGGCACACATGCCGAAAAATTTTTACGGGGCTTTATAGGTCACCTGCAGGTGGATGGCTATGCGAGGTATCATGCTTTGGCATCGGAAAACTGTCTGCTCGTTGGCTGCATGGCGCATGCGCGTCGCAAATTTGATGAAGCCTTCAAAGCTCTCCCCAAAAAAGTCGGCTAGCACAAACCGCACTGCGTAAATTTTCTTGTCTCTATGCGATTGAACAACAGTGTAAAGATCAGACTGCAGAGCAGCGTCATGCCGTTCACCAAGAAAAGAACAAACCTTTGCTGGAAGAATTAAAATGGTGGTGCGAGGAGAGCATGCAAAACCGGGGGAGGCCCTTAAAAAAAGATTTCAAAGTGGTGAAAATACCATAATGCTAGTTGAATTTTATTCGTTCATTTATACTGTAAATAACGAGCAACACCTCGACCGATTAGTTTAGTCCATATAATTAGAAGGCAAATTTATGCCAGATTCTGATTCAGCTCATATTTATCAATTAAAGGTTTGGGTTCAGGAAATTAGTCCAATGGTTTGGCTACGTTTGTTGATTCGCAGCGACAGCACAATAGCCGATCTTCATTACATCATTCAGATCGCATTTGGTTGGGATGATGTACATCTAAATCGATTCCATATTCGTGGCAAAGACTTTGGTGTTTACCATGATGGCGGAATGAGTTTCGCCGACCACCCTGAAAAGGTGTTTCTTTCCGCTTTTAGTTTTCGACTACGTGAACGCTTTCTCTACGAATACGACTTTGGTGATCTCTGGCAGCATGAAGTTCGTATTGAAAAATTACTCCCTGTCGATCCTAAGAAAAATTACCCTGTCTGTATTGATGGAAAACATGCCGCACCGCCAGAAGACTGTGGGGGTGCACTGTCTTATATGCAGATGCGAAAAAATCTCAAGTATCGTGCGGTTTTTGGCGATGACGCGGACGATTGGGAGGACGAAAAATTAGAGTATCCATCGTTTGATCCTGATAAATTCTCCCGCCGCAACGTTAATGTTCGCCTACGGCAATATGCGAAAGGCGATCACGATTGGCTATTTTCATCCTAACAGGAGAGCGCCATGAAATTCAAGATTCAATTAGTCACCCAGAGTGATGCGGGTGAGACGATCCAGGAGTTAACATGCTTGGAACGGACAACTGAAGGGCTCGAAACTATGGGCATAAACTTGCTCGAAGCTAAAGCGCTACTGACCGCTGTGCAAAAACAAGTCGTTGATCAGCAAATCGCGGTTTTTCTTTCCAATCGGCAGCTGTGTCCTCACTGTGCCAAGCCTTTCCGCCATAAAGGCCTTCATTCGATAGTATTTCGCACACTATTTGGGAACCTGAATATTCGCAGTCCGCGCTGGTTCCACTGTGATTGCCAGTCGCACCAAGCTCTCACCTTCAGTCCGCTTGCCAACTTGTTCACCGATCACTGATCACCAGAGCGACTGTATCTAGAAACGAAATGGGCTTCTTTAATTTCTTTCGAGCTTGCCACACAGCTGTTCAAAGATATATTGCCCATTGATACCCACATTCGTACGACTAGTATACGCAATCATTTGCACCGTGTGGCCAAGCGAGCCGAAACCGAGCTTGGTGAAGAGAAATTTGATTATATCGATGGTTGCCCACGAGATTGGGCGGCATTACCCAGGCCGCCTGCGCCCCTCAATGTCGGTATTGATGGTGGTTACGTCAGAAACTGGGATGATAAAAAGACCCACTTTGAAGTCATTGTCGGCAAGTCTATTCCAGAGGAAGGTGCCAGCAAATGCTTTGGCCTCGTACCATCCTTTGACGACAAGCCCAAACGACGACTCTTTGAGGTACTTAAAGGTCAGGGTATGCAACTGAATCAACAAATCGTTTTTTTCTCTGATGGCGGCGACACTGTGCGCAATCTTCAGCTCTACCTCAATCCGGAAGCCGAACACTTGCTAGACTGGTTTCACGTCACGATGCGGTTGACTGTGCTTAAGCAGACAGCTAAAGGCTTGCCGGTGATATTCGGTGATGAAGAAAAACAATACGAGCTGAAAGAACCCGGCTTAAAAGCCATCGAAAGTATCAAGTGGTATTTGTGGCATGGCAATACCTACGAAGCACTCCAGCATTTATAAAACCTGGAAATGGATCTGGACGTGGCAGCCGATGAGGGAAATAAAGATTCGGTCACACGCAAACTATTGCGGGCAGTCGAAGAATTTCACACGTACATTATCAACAATAAAGCCTTCATTACTAATTATGGTGAACGCTATAATCAGGGCGATAGGATCAGTTCAGGCTTTGTCGAATCTACCGTAAACTACGTCGTTGCCAAGCGTTTTTGCAAACGGCAACAAATGCAGTGGAGTCCGAAAGACGCACATTTGCTCTTACAGATGCGAACCCGAGTACTCAATGGTGAATTAGAACAAACGTTTCAGAAGTGGTATCCCAGTTTTAGGGTGGAGAGCAATGAAGAACTAAAAAAGGCAGCTTAGCCTCCCCCGGTTTTGCATTCTCTCCAAATTGGAGTGCTTAAGTATAAAAAATGGGCTTAATGCGTTTGCATTGAAGCGTAAATTGTATTTAAAGGCAATTCGTCAAGCATTCGACGAATTGCAAATTTTAAAACAAGCGACTGCGTAACATCAGCTATGTTAACTTGAAAAAGAGAGCCTCACCTATTTGCAATATTCAAAATCTTAACAGACCTACATGTCCTTTTTATGTATTTTAAACAAGTCTCTTTATTTACAGGTTAAGACGGTTATCTATAATACTTTGCACTACATCGGGATCAGCTAAAGTGGAAGTGTCACCTAGGCTATCAATCTCATTAGCTGCTATTTTACGTAATATTCTGCGCATAATCTTCCCTGAACGCGTTTTAGGTAACTGTGCGGACCACTGAATCATGTCAGGTGTTGCAATAGGGCCGATATCAGCACGTACTAATTTGATTAACTCTTTCTTTAATTCCTCAGTACCTTCAGTTCCAACGTGAAGTGTGACATAAGCATAGATTCCTTGCCCTTTTATATCATGAGGGTAACCCACCACAGCAGATTCAGCCACTAACTTATGTTCGTCCAGCGCACTTTCTACCTCTGCAGTCCCCATACGATGCCCTGAAACATTAATAACATCATCTACACGTCCAGTAATCCAGTAATAACCACGATCATCGCGTCTTGCACCATCACCTGTAAAATAATAACCTGGATAATTTTTAAAATAGGTGTCAATAAAGCGTTGATGGTCACCATAAATGGACCTTGCTTGCCCAGGCCAGGGGTGCTCCATTACTAGTACACCTTCGGTATCATCCTCTATCACTAGCCCTTCATTACTAAGGATAGCTGGTTTAACACCAAAGAAAGGGCGTGTTGCTGAACTGGGTATCAATTCAGTTGCACCCGGTAATGGTGTAATTAAAATACCCCCCGTTTCTGTTTGCCACCAAGTATCAACAATCGGACAGCTTTCCTTACCCACCAATTCGTAATACCATTCCCACGCCTCTGGATTGATTGGCTCACCCACCGAACCCAAGACCCGCAAACTACTACGATCGGTATTTTCTAAGTATTGATCACCTTGCGCCATTAATGCTCTCAGTGCCGTTGGTGCGGTATAGAAAATATTCACTTGATGTTTATCCACCACCTGCCAAAAGCGACTCGCATCGGGGTAAGTTGGCACACCTTCAAATAATAAAGTGGTCGCGCCATTACATAAAGGCCCATAAATCATATAGGTATGGCCAGTAATCCAGCCTATATCTGCGGTACACCAATAAATTTCACCCTCTTGATAATCGAAGATATATTTATGCGTGATCGCTGCATAAAGCAAATAACCGCCAGTCGTATGCAATAAACCTTTAGGTTGCCCAGTAGATCCTGAGGTATATAAAATAAACAAAGGGTCTTCGGCATCCATCCATTCCGGTTCACAATCAGCAGATACTTCTGACATCGCTTGCTGATACCAAACATCGCGCGCATCATTCCACGCAACTGTATTGCCACTATTTTTAATCACCACAACATTTTGCACGCAAGGACAGGATGCCACTGCTTTATCAACTGTTGCTTTTATAGGAATGATTTTACCACCACGATAACCTTCATCCGCACAGACGACTAACTTACAATCAGAATCATTAACCCGGTCTTTTAAAGCTTCTGCCGAAAAACCACCGAAAACAATCGAATGCACTGCGCCAATACGTGTACACGCTAAAATAACGGCCGCAGATTCAATAATCATCGGTAAATAAATACACACCCGATCACCTTTTTGCACGCCCTGTGCTTTTAAAACATTAGCAAACCGGCAGACTTCCTGATGCAATTCGCGGTATGTCATTTTCTTATCATTGGCAGGATCATCGCCCTCCCAAATCAATGCGACTTGATCACCTCGCATCGCTAAATGCCTATCCAGGCAATTAACACTCACATTAAGCTTTCCCCCCTCAAACCAGCTAATTTCTCCTTTAGGGTAGTCATACTCCATGACTTTATCCCAAGGCTGATGCCAATCTAAGAATTGATTCGCTTGTTCTGCCCAAAACGTTTCTGGTTCATCAATTGATTGCTGATATAAAGTTAAATATTGTTCATTATTAATATGTGCATTTTTAGCAATATTTTCTTTTACTGGGTAGGTTTGATGTTCATAGGTGTGATGTTCAGTCATAAGTACGGATACAAATTGAGGTGAATAATAAATACAAGCAGGGGTATTAAATAAAGAGGCAACTCTAATAGATAAGCCTTGCTGTGGAATTATGAAAGGCTATATAAGCATAAAATTTCTGCCATTGTATGCTGGTCATCAATCAATACATAACCCTCCAAGGGCTCAAACGACTTCATCCATGTTCTTTTTTCATTTGGTGTTGATGCTGATAGCTTATATGAAGGCCTTAGGTTCGGTTTTCCGTTATAAAGGTCTGTTATTTCATATGCAAGATGTAATGTTGGTTCAAAGTAACGCACCCCAAACAGAACAACTAGTTCTTCACAGTTAGTGTCATATTCCGCATCCACATCAATTGTGAGTCGTTTCGGTAAAAAAAATTGCTCAATGGGAGATTTTGTTTTTCCTGAGGCAAATGAAACTTTTACGTTATTTCCCTCTAAGGTCTTTATGAGCAAAACATTGCCATTTCTATCGGCCCACAAACCTAAAAACTGCTCTAAAAATTTTTGCATGAGGGAATGTTCAGTTCATTTCAATATATAGTTGTAAGAGCCTCATAGGCTCAAGACTCTCACAATATTGCATTCAGGTTTAAAAAAAACCTAATGGGTTGATGTCATAGCTAACCAACATATTTTTCGTCTGCTGATAATGATCCAACATCATTTTATGTGTTTCACGCCCAACCCCTGATTTTTTATAACCACCAAAAGCGGCA